>MWWK01000065.1_pt1 | contig 15572 bp, 15 predicted proteins | sample 1047241 | NCBI WGS metagenome assembly MWWK01 (sample SAMN06349964, study PRJNA376086) | soil metagenome | isolation source: BG12-3 sample Antarctic (ecotone) soil | place: Antarctica | reverse complement strand
TTTTGTATTGGAAAGTAAGTAACAATAACTAACAAAAACAATAAAAATAATAAATCATACAAAAGCCTGTAATCACAGGCTTTTTCTTTTGCCTGTATTTATGGTTACTCATATTTTGTTTCGTTTTAGTTTGTATCTTTTTGTATCTGTGTTGTATTTTATGTATGGAAACGAATGACTAAAATCGGCTTTGGCGAAATTATGCTACATACAACAACACAAACAATTTCAAGATTGCAAAAACAAAAATGAGTTCAAACATTCACATCCAGCGAATTTGCGAATTTTGCGGAAACGAGTTCACGGCTCGGACATCCGTAACAAAATACTGTCAGCATCGTTGCGCTTCGATGGCTTACAAAGCACGGACGCGAAACACAAAAATCAAAATTAGTAATAAGGAAATAACACAAGCCGTTTCAATTCCGATTGCCAAGATTCAAGCCAAAGATTTTTTGAGTATTGATGACGCTTGCAAACTGTTAGGTGTAAGCCGTTGGACTGTAAGCCGTGCGATTAAGGAAAAGCGATTGAAAGCTGTGAATCTCGGAAAGCGAATCGTTATCAAGCGAACTGAAATTGACCGCTTATTTTCGTAAATTGGCAGAAAAAATGTTTTTTTCTTGACCACTTTAACCACTTTAACCACTTTTTTGAATTGATTATGATAAAAGTTTTTTTGCGAGATAAGAAGCTAATGCACGGTAAACGCGGACTTTATCTTGATTTTTATCCGCCGATTATCCACCCGGAAACACAAAGGCAGACCCGGCGCGAACATTTGCGGCTTTATGTTTTTGAAAAGGCAAAGACGGAAACGGAAAGAGATCATAACAAAGAAACGCGGATGCTTGCCGAAAACATCCGCGCACAGCGACAACTTGAATTTCAAGCGGGCGTTTATGGATTTGTTTCGGCGCAAAACAAGAAAAAGGATTTCATCGGTTATTTCAAAAAGTTAGCCGAAAGCAAACTGCAAGGCTCAAAAAGCAATTATGAAAATTGGTTATCGGTTTTGAAATACTTGAAAGAGTTCACCAATGAAGTTTGCAGATTTGGTGATGTAAACGAAAGATTTTGTTTGGATTTCAAAGATTTTCTTTTGAGCCAAGAAAGAATTTCACAAAACACGGCTTCAAGCTATTTCGATAAATTCAAAGTTGCCGTGCGTTCTGCTTTTGATGACAAACTGCTTTCCGATAATCCGGCAAAGCGTATCAAATCCATCAAACCGACGGAAACACAGCGCGAATTTTTAACGCTCGACGAACTGCAAAAGTTAGCCGAAACGCCTTTTCAATATGAAGATTTGCGCCGTGCATCTTTGTTTTCCGTTCTTACAGGTTTGCGCTATTCAGACATTGAAAAATTGACTTGGAGCGAAATTCAACACAGCAAAGAGCAAGGCTTTTATATTCGTTTCCGGCAAAAGAAAACTAAAGACACGGAAACTTTGCCTATTTCCGAAAATGCCTTTGAACTGCTCGGTGAACCAGACAAATCGGACGAAAAAGTTTTCAAAGATTTGAAGTATTGGCAATGTGCATATTTGGATGATTGGACTACACAAGCTGGAATTGACCGAAAGATTACATTTCATTCTTTCCGGCATACGTTCGCCACGCTCCAACTGACTTTGGGAAGTGATATTTACACAGTTTCAAAAATGCTCGGACATAAAAACTTACAAACTACCCAGATTTACGCAAAAGTTATTGACGAAAAGAAACGCGAAGCTGCGAATAAAATTAAATTACTGAAATTATAGTCAAAGATACGAGTTTTAGATTATTTTCAGAAAAAAATGTAATTGTAACTGTTTATAAAACAATAATTTACGGTGATAAGAAAACAATTCGTTAGAGGCTTTAACATAAATGTAACATTGTAAATTTCAATTTAACTTATCCTTTTTGTGTGATATTTGGCAGAAAAGCTACTCAAAAATAACCTTGTTTAATTTCTGATACGCTTTTCTTACTGAATCTTTTAGAAAGGATAAAACAATGCAAAATTTAACATTAACACAAATCTCAGATGATGAAATTAGGCAGCTTTTCCGTGAAGAACTTGAAAACTTTTTTGCAGAAAACAGAGTTGGTAAAAATGAAGCCAAAACTGATGAAATTGGCGGAATTGATCTGGCAATTGAATTGACCGGATTAGCCAAGCCAACGATTTATTCGCTTTGCTCGGATCGCAAAATTCCGCACTCGAAACAAGGCAAACGGCTTTACTTTTCACGACAGGATTTACTTGAATGGATTAAAAACGGTAAGCGCAAAACACAAAACGAAATTGCGATTGAAGCCGACAACTATGGGCAAAAAGAAAAAGAAGCGTTTCCGCCGACCAAGCAAAGAAACCGCTTCTTAAAAGTAAAAGAAAATTCTTAAACCACTATGAATAATACAGCAACACAGCCTAAAACGGCAAACGAATATCCGTCTTTCAATATCACGGCGGATGATATTTTGAACGACATCAAAAGCATTTCCGCCATCAAAGTAAAAGCCCACGAAACTATTTTTGATGAATTTCTAACAGAAATCGAAGCCGTTGATTTCCGTGAAATTCTCGACATTGACGAAGAATCAAAAATTCAGCAAAAGCATCTTGTCGTTTTAACGATTGATGAAATTCTGCGTCTCATTAAGCTGAATGATTTTGGACTTTGTGCAAAAAGTGATTTTGTTTATCTCTTTAACGGAGCTTTTTGGAAACCGATTGACCGGGAAGAATTTCGTTCATTTTTGGGCAAAGCATCGGCACGGCTCGGAATAAACGAGATTGAGTCAAAACATTTTGCTTTCCGCGATTCGCTTTACAAACAATTCGTTTGCACGGCAGATGCTCCAAAGATAAAGGAAACTGAAAAAACTTTGGTTAATCTGCTTAACGGCACGTTGGAAGTTTCCGCAACCGGATTTCATTTGCGCGAACATCGGCGCGAAGATTTTCTCACTTATCAATTACAATTTGCTTTTGAAAGCAAAGCCGAATATCCGCGTTTTCAAGCATATCTCGAAAGAGTTTTGCCAGATGCGGAAATGCAAAATATACTTGCTGAATATATTGCCTATTGCTTCACTCGGCATTTGAAACTCGAAAAATGCCTTTTTCTTTTCGGCGCGGGCGCAAACGGCAAAAGCGTATTTTTCGACATCATCACGGCTTTGCTTGGCTCGGAAAACATAACGAGTTTTTCACTCAATAATTTGAATGAAGAACATAACCGCGCATTGATGAACAACAAACTTTTAAATTATTCAAGCGAGCTTGGCGGAAGAAAAGCGATTGACAGCGACCTTTTCAAAAAACTCGTTTCCGGCGAACCCGTGCAATGCCGCTTGAAATACGGTCAATCTTTCTTTTCCGTGCGTTATGCCAAAATAATGTTTAATTGCAATGAATTGCCGCGTGATGTCGAAATTACACACGCCTTTTTCAGACGCTTTTTGATTATTCCGTTCTCGGAAACAATTCCAGAAAACGAACAAGACGCGGAGCTTGCCCAAAAGATAATTAACAGCGAGTTTTCCGGCGTGTTTAGTTGGATTTTAGACGGATTAAACCGGCTTTTGAAAAACAAACGATTTAGCGATAGCAACACCGTGCGAAAGATGCTCAAAGATTTCCGCGAACAATCTGACAGCGTTCATCTTTTTCTTTCCGAAAATGATTATCAGAAATCAACCGATGACTACATATCTCTAAAAGAACTTTTTACTAATTATCGGCAGTTCTGCCAAGACGATAATTTTAGAGCGTTAAATAAAACTAATTTTACCAAGCGTTTGGAAGCGCAAAATGTCCAAATCGAAAAGCGAAATTTCGGCAAAGCCGTGTTTCTTTCCGCGAATTAAAAAGTGGTTAGAGTGGTTAAAGTGGTTGTCTGAAAAACATTTTTTTGCGAGAAATGGCAAATTTTACATTCACACTCGAAAAATATCACGGCACGGCTTCACGACACACTTGTCCGAATTGCAATGCACGGCGCGAATTTTCTCGTTACATTGACGCAAACGGAAAATATCTTGCTGATGAAGTTGGAAAGTGCAACCGCGAATCAAAATGCAATTATCATTTCACGCCAAAAGAGTATTTTTCGCATAATCCGGCACAAAAAGGAATAGTAGGACAAGCCTTTGTCCATAAAAAGCCGTCAGAGAGGCTTGCAGTGCAAAAGGGCATAGATTTTATCAGTTTTGAGATATTAAAAAGAACTTTGACCGATTACAGGCAAAACGGCTTTGTGCAATTTCTGATAAATCTTTTCCCGGACAATCTCGAAGCCGTGCGAGCCGTCATTCAAAAATATGCCGTCGGAACTTTTGAGTATCAGAAAAAACTTGATGAGAAATGGCAAAAGGTTACCGGAACTTGTTTCTGGCAGATTGACCGCAGAGGAAATATCCGCACGGGAAAACTAATTGCTTACAACCAAATCACAGGCAAGCGGATTAAAGAAACAAATAGCTTTGTTCATTCAGTTTTGAAATACCGAAAAGAACTATCCGAAGATTTTAATTTGAAGCAATGCTTTTTTGGGGAACATCTTTTGACCAAAGAGCCGAGCAAAACGGTTGTCGTTGTCGAAGCCGAAAAAACGGCTGTGATTGCTTCGATTTGTTTTCCCAAAATGATTTGGCTTGCCGTCGGCGCGAAAGGTTATTTGAACGCGGAAAGATTGCAGCTTTTAGAAAGCCGCAAAATTTTACTTTTCCCGGATGCAGATGCTTACTCGGATTGGAAAGAAAAAGCTTCCAGAGCGCAGAGAAATGGCTTCAACGTGCGAATTTCAAGCCTTATCGAAACGCACGGCACAGAAACCGAAAAGGAAAACGGACTTGACCTTGCAGATTATTTGATTGCAGAAATCAAACAAAAAAACGAAAAGAAAAATGCTTATAAATCACTTGTCGAAAATCCGCATTTTTACGGTTGGACTAATGCAAGTTTGTTTTAATTTATTTGTTACCTGACGGCAAAGGTTAGCAAGCCTTTGATAACTAATGCTTATGTAGAAAAAAAACTATGTGAGGCGACACGAATGGCGAACCGTGCAGCGCATCGGCAAACTACAAAAAAAGATGTTAGGTAAAAACCAAGCGCACGCGAAAACAAAAAGTGTAAATCCGGCTACTAAGATGAGCGATTTATTAAACGGACATCTGCAAAAACGGCGCGTCAGATGCGGCAAGCCAAACTGCAAATGTGCGAAAGGCGAACCGCACATGGCTTTTTATCACGTCTGGCATACGGACGGAAGGCGTTATCAAAAATATGTCCGGCGTTCACAAATTGATGAAGTTCGCCGGGCTTGTCGGGTATATAGAGAATTACAGATCAAATTACGTTTCGGGCGCGTCGAACACAAACAAATTCTTACCCGCGCCCGCGAACTTTTAAGGAGGCTCTCATAATGAATCAAAAAAAGAAACAACATCCTTTTTCAATTGACCGCGAAAAACGAAAAGCACGACGGAACACATTACAGCGAGTTGAACGCACTTACGGGCGAACACGAGAAGATGGCAGCAAAATTGAGATTAAGAAAACTATCGAGAAAAGCGAAGAACGCGCCGAAAGCCTGTCAATCGTTCAAGAAATGACGCGGGCATTTATCGGCACAATTGATTATTACAAAGCCGATTACGGCGGCGCACATCCGCACGATGAAGCCGTTAAAAAAAATCTCTCAATGAATGAATGGCGGCGCGAATACGTCAAAGGATTGCATCCTGAAAAAGTTGATTGGACACATTTAGCGGCAGTTGCCGAAGTGGATGTCAATGACGGTTTGAATCTGTGGGTGCGTCTTCGTGATGCGGCAGACAACGACCTCGAAAGCGGCATTCGTGCGGCATCTGTTGTAGGCACTCGCACAGAACCTTATGCCATTGCTCAATTTCTTGCCATCCGTGATTCGCTTGCAGATCAATGGCATCCCAACGGCGGAATTGAATCGGCAATGATAGATATGATGACAATCGCCTTTTCGCTGCAAATGTATTGGTCAACAATCGCGCATCAGCGAGCCGTTCAAATCCATAACGACCAAGACAAAGAATTGAAACGCTATGAAAATAAAGGTTGGAAGTCACCTTATCAACACGAAGCGGGCGCGATAGAACAAGCGCATAGATTAGCAGACAGTTACAACCGGCAATTCTTGAGAGTGCTAAGACAGCTTAGAGATTTGCGGCGATATTCGCCAGTCATCATTCAAAATAATGGCGGGCAAGTCAATGTCGGTGAACAGCAAGTTAATGTGAAGCAGTAAAGATTTGCTTAGAGTATAGCTTCTTGGCAGACTAGCAAAGCAAAAGAAAAAGCCCTTAGTTAGTTCACAACTAAAGGCTTCGATATTTGAAAACTGAATAAGCTGTTTTGTTTTCAGGCAAAAGCAGTCTATCAAAGTATTGATTTTCTTCGCATATGGACGATTATCACTCTACAACGTTATAGACGTAGTCATACTTAATTAACAAAGATTTCAATTCGCCTTCAACGAATAGTAAATCGCGCTGCTGTTCATTGAGTTTCGATTCTAACAAATTTCTTTTCCAGGTAGCTTCCTGTTCTTCTTTGCGGGTGTATTCAAGTTCCGCTTGCATTTTTTGAGAGCTTTCTATATTCGTATCGTGAAGCCTACGGGCGTTAGCGTCCGCTTGGTCAAAGTCCGCCTTTATCGCTTCGAGTGATGCGCGTAGTTGCTTGACTCGCGCGAAAGCGATCTCCAATTTTGCTTCGCCAATTAAATTCGGAAGTTCATCACGGCGCTTTACAAGTAATTCTTGATCACCCATCCGCGACGATAACTTCCAATCAATTTCACGGAATTCGTTTTCCAGAGCAACAAGTTTACTTTCCGATGCGTCAAGCAAATCATTCAAACTCATTCAAACTTCTCCTTAGAGTTATTAAGATTATATGAACATCTCTTTTGAATTGAAATATCCTGTCACTACATTGTAATTGTAAAAGTAAAAAAACCGCAAGGTTTTTTCTCACTGCGCCTCTTTTATCCTGTAAAATGAATTGGGCATTTTTATTGTCTTCCGTGTTACTGAATATACTTTTGAATTTATTTTGGGTCTATGGTAGCAAAGGTAATTAAAAAATGTGTTTTCTTACCGAAGTTTTACACTTTCCTTTAGCAAAAATCGGCATTAAGTAAAATTGCTTGCTTGCTAAATCAAGCTCGAAATTTGGGAACGCATTTTGTCAATCTAAATTTCTTAGATACAAAAGTTTAAGTTCCTTTTAGAATTGTTTAACTACCATAGACCCTAAGTTTAATATGCCGGAGGATTCAAAGCCGCGAAGCCAATAAGACTGTTTTGAAGTTCGCTAAAGCATATCTCTGTGCTCTATTACATAGCCATAATATAGCAAGCACAAAGGATTTTTCTATAAAGTTATAGTAAGATTGTTTTTCAACAATCTGAATAATTAAAAAAGGAAAGAAGATGAAAACATTACTTCATAAATTCATTGCAGCAGGCATAATCATTGCGATTTTAGCTTTATCACCAATGTATTTGTTTGGACAGCAAAAACTTTTAGGCGATTTATCAATTACAAAAAATTCTCCGGAAGGATTTGTAACAGTTGATGGTGAGCGAGTGATAAGCGGGCGTTCAATAAAATCACCTTCAGTGATTTTAACTTCACCTCAAGCAAGTTCTAAAATTTCTATCATTAAAACAGGAATTATATTACTCTCACCTAATTCTAAAGTGAATTTATCGTTTAAAGATTCCAGTATTTCGATGGATATGTTTTCTGGAGAAATAAGCATTGAAACCTTGCCAAACACCTCTCTTAATCTTTTTATTCCTGACGGAAATTTAACACTCCCAATTGAAAGTCAAGCGAACACTATCAAAGTCAAAATTGTTAATGGTAGAACTCAAGTTGAAACCCTTGTAGGTAAAGCCTGGTTTAATAATGTTTTAATAGCTGCTGGAGAAACTTATCCTTTGCCCTCTACTACAACATCAAATAAACCCGCTGATAGTGATAATAATTCTAAGGGCTTTAACCCACTTCTAATTATCGGGTTGCTAGGTGCTGCTGGAGCAGTTGCTTTAATTGCATTATCAGGTTCTTCCAGTAATAGTGAGATGCCGATTGTAAGTCCTGTTAGATAAAAAATAATATGTTTTTGCGAGATTTGCCCCTTATTTGTATCTCGAAAAATATTTGTTCTTCTAAAGTAAGTTATTTAAGTAGTTAGGTATAAATCTTCCTTTCTGTATCGGAAAGTAAGTAATAATAACTAACAAAAACAATAAAATAATAAACATAAAAAAGCCTGTAATCACAGGCTTTTTTTTTGCCTGTATTTATGGTTACTCATTTTTGTTTCGTTTTAGTTTGTATCTTTTTGTATCTGTGTTGTATTTTATGTATGGAAACGAATGACTAAAATCTTCTTTGGCGAAATTATGCTACATACAACAACACAAACAATTTCAAGATTGCAAAAACAAAAATGAGTTCAAACATTCACATCCAGCGAATTTGCGAATTTTGCGGAAACGAGTTCACGGCTCGGACATCCGTAACAAAATACTGTCAGCATCGTTGCGCTTCGATGGCTTACAAAGCACGGACGCGAAACACAAAAATCAAAATTAGTAATAAGGAAATAACACAAGCCGTTTCAATTCCGATTGCCAAGATTCAAGCCAAAGATTTTTTGAGTATTGATGACGCTTGCAAACTGTTAGGTGTAAGCCGTTGGACTGTAAGCCGTGCGATTAAGGAAAAGCGATTGAAAGCTGTGAATCTCGGAAAGCGAATCGTTATCAAGCGAACTGAAATTGACCGCTTATTTTCGTAAATTGGCAGAAAAAATGTTTTTTTCTTGACCACTTTAACCACTTTAACCACTTTTTTGAATTGATTATGATAAAAGTTTTTTTGCGAGATAAGAAGCTAATGCACGGTAAACGCGGACTATATCTTGATTTTTATCCGCCGATTATCCACCCGGAAACACAAAGGCAGACCCGGCGCGAACATTTGCGGCTTTATGTTTTTGAGAAGCCAAAGAAAGAAACGGAAAAAGAGCATAACAAAGAAACACGATTACTTGCCGAAAACATCCGCGCACAGCGACAACTCGAATTTCAAGCGGGCGTTTATGGTTTTGTTTCGGCGCAAAATAAGAAAAAGGATTTCATCGGCTATTTCAAAAAGTTAGCCGAAAGCAAACTGCAAGGCTCAAAAAGTAATTATGATAATTGGTTATCGGTTTTGAAATACTTAAAAGAGTTCGCCAATGAAGTTTGTAGGTTTGGCGATGTGAACGAAAGATTTTGTTTAGACTTCAAAGATTTTCTTTTGAGTAACAAAAGAATTTCACAAAACACGGCTTCAAGCTATTTCGATAAATTCAAAGTTGCCGTCCGTTCTGCCTTCGATGACAAACTGCTTTCCGATAATCCGGCAAAGCGCATCAAGTCAATTAAGCCGACCGAAACACAGCGCGAATTTTTGACGCTCGATGAACTGCAAAAACTCGCTATAACGCCTTTCCAGTATGAAGATTTGCGCCGTGCATCGTTATTTTCCGTTTTAACAGGCTTACGCTACTCAGACATCGAAAAATTAATTTGGAGCGAAATTCAGCACAGTAGAGAGCAAGGTTTTTTCGTTCGTTTCCGCCAAAAGAAAACCAAAGACACGGAAACTTTGCCGATTTCAGAAAATGCTTATGAATTACTCGGTGAACCGGGCAAAGCGGATGAAAAAGTTTTCAAAGATTTGAAATACTGGCAATGTGCCTATTTAGATGATTGGACAACAAAGGCAGGAATTGACAGAAAGATTACGTTTCATTCTTTCCGGCATACATTCGCCACGCTTCAATTAACTTTGGGAAGTGACATTTACACCGTGTCAAAGATGCTCGGACACAAAAACTTACAGACTACGCAGATTTACGCAAAGGTTATTGACGAAAAGAAACGTGAAGCCGCAAACAAAATAAAACTTATATGAAACTTCGCCCATTTGCTATTAAAGACGACCCGAACCAACCGGATTATTTCGATTTTACAAGGGTAAAAAAACGTAGTGGTTCTTTCTTTCACCAGGATTCGCTTATATATCTTGTAAATATGAAAGCGGATTTTGTTCAAGAAAAATTAACCAATCCAGATATAAAGCATTCGCCGAATTTTAATGAACTTCTTGATTCAGAAATTACAAGAATCAAAATGTTGATGGATATTGAAAAACTCGATGAGGAATTGGAGTTGATAAAGGAAGAAAAATCGAAATTAAGAGGCGCAATGATAGACACAAGGCTTGTCCGTGAAGCTAAACCTAGAATCATCCCAACCGATAAAAAATCAATCAAGGAATTAAAGCACAAAGATTTAACGGTTGACCGCGCCGTTTTGTTTTTCGAGTATTTGTTTAATTTTGCAAATTCAGATTGTTCTAAAGCAGACAAGGCAAGAGTAATTTCATTTTTTACAAATTTCGATGATGAAAAACTAAGACAGCAACTTTCCGGGATAAATAAGAAAGCCTATTCAAATTTTGTAAATTTTGAAAAGGATATGAATATCGTTTTTGGATTATTTGAATTGCTCGGTTTGCCGGAAGTTGCAGGGTTAATTACGCACGATTTGAAAAGGATGGAAGCTGAAACCGAAGAAGAGCTTTGACGGTTACTGTAACCGTTACTGTTTTTCTATTCGTTTATCTTTTCTTTGGAATGTTTTGCAGAAAAGCAGCCTAAAAACAACCTGTTTTTATTTTTGCTACGCTTTTCTTACAAATCTTTTGACAGGATAAAACGATGGAAAATTTATTACTAACACAGATTTCAGACACGGAAATCAGACAGCTTTTTCGTGAAGAACTAGAAAACTTTTTTGCTGCAAATAAAATTGGCGAAAACAAAGCTAACAATGAGGAAATCGGCGGCATTGATTTGGCAATAGAATTGACCGGGCTTGCTAAGCCGACGATTTATGGACTTGTTCACGGGCGCAGCATACCGCACTCGAAACGCGGCAAGAAATTGTATTTTTCCCGACAGGAATTAACCGAATGGCTCAAACAAGGTAAGCGCAAAACGCAAGCCGAAATTGCAATTGAAGCCGAAAACTATGGACAAAAAGAAAAGGAAGCGTTTCTGCCGACCAAGCAAAGAAAACGCTTCCAAAAAGTATAAGAAAATTCTTAAACCATTATGAATGATACAGCAACACAGCCAAAACCGGCAAATGATTTCCCGTTTTTCAATATAACGGCAAGCGATATTCTTGATGACATTCAAGAACTTTCCGCCGCTCGTGTTAAATCACACGAAACAATTCTTGATGAATTTTTAACGGAAATTGAAGCTATTGATTTCCGGGATGTTCTCGGACTTGACGACCAAACCAAAATTCAGCAAAAACATCTTGTCGTTTTAACGATTGACGAAATCCTGCGGCTTATCAAGCTAAATGATTTCGGACTTTGTGCTAAGAACGATTTTGTTTATCTGTTTAACGGCGCATTTTGGAAACCAATAGACCGTGAAGAATTTCGCGCTTTTTTGGGTAAAGCATCGGCACGGCTTGGTATAAACGAACTCGAATCAAAACATTTTGCTTTCCGCGATAGTCTTTACAAACAATTTATCTGCACGGCGGACGCTCCAAGATTGAAAGAAACCGAAAATGTTTTAATCAATTTGCAAAACGGCACATTGGAAGTTTCCGGCACGGGCTTTTTCCTGCGTGAACATCGGCGCGAAGATTTCCTTACTTACCAATTACAATTTGCCTTTGATGAAAAGGCGGAAAGACCGCAATTTCGTGATTATTTGGAAAGAGTTTTGCCAGATAAGGAATTGCAAAAGATTTTGGCTGAATACATCGCTTATTGCTTCACGCGCAAAAAACTCGAAAAATGCCTGTTTCTTTACGGCACGGGCGCAAACGGCAAAAGCGTATTTTTCGACATCATTATAGCTTTACTCGGCTCGGAAAACATAACGAGTTTTTCACTCAATAACCTTAATGAAGAACATAACCGGGCTTTGATGAACAACAAACTTTTGAACTATTCAAGCGAACTTGGCGGAAAGAAAGCGATTGACAGCGACCTTTTCAAAAAACTTGTTTCCGGTGAACCTGTGCAATGCCGTTTGAAATACGGGCAATCTTTCTTTTCCGTGCGTTATGCCAGATTGATGTTCAACTGCAATGAATTGCCGCGTGATGTCGAATTTACGCCCGCGTTTTTTCGCCGTTTTTTGATAATGCCTTTTAATGAAACGATTCCAGAAAACGAACAAGACAGCGAACTTGCAGACAAGATTATTAAAAGCGAACTTTCCGGCGTTTTTAATTGGATTTTGGATGGCTTGAATCGGCTTTTGAAACAAAAGAAATTTACCGACAGCGACACTGTGCGAAAAATGAATAAAGATTTCCGCGAACAATCCGACAGCGTTCAAATGTTTCTTTCCGATAACAATTACCAAAAATCTGCTGATGACTATGTTTCTTTGAAAGAACTTTTTAACGAATATAAGCAATTTTGCTTGGATGATGGCTTTCGTTTTTTGAATAAAACCAATTTCAGCAAGCGTTTAGAATCAAACGGCATCCAAGTTGAAACAAGGAATTTTGGTAAAGCCGCTTATGTTTCTAAATAGCAAAAAGTGGTTTTTGTGGTTTTTGTGGTGTTCTAAAAAACATTTTTTCTGCGAGATTATGACAAATTTCACATTCACACTCGAAAAGTATCACGGCACAAATTCACGGCACACTTGCCCGAATTGCAACACACGGCGCGAATTTTCACGTTATATTGACGCAAACGGAAATCATCTTGCCGCCGATGTCGGAAAATGCAATCGTGAAAGTAAATGCGGTTATCATTTCACGCCTAAGCAGCATTTTTCACTCAATCCGACACAAAAAAGAATAGCAAGGCAAGGCTATGTCCGTAAAAAGCAGCCAGAGAGCCTTAAAACGCAAAAGAGCATAAATTTCATTGATTTTGAGTTATTAAAGCAAACTTTGGGCAATTATGAGCAAAACAGCTTTGTTCGTTTTTTAACAAATCTTTTCACGGATGAACTCGAAGCCATTCAAGCCGTTTTGCAAAAATACGCAGTTGGAACTTGGAAAGACAATTTATCAATTTTTTGGCAGATTGACAGACACGGAAAGATTCGCACGGGAAAGCTAATGCGTTTTGATTTGCAAACCGGAAAACGTCAATCCGTTAAATCTTGGATTGAAAACGGTGAAACTCGACAACTCAAAGCATACTGGATGCACAAAGAATTGATAAAGCAAAAAGAACTTCACGCCGATTTCAATTTGAAGCAATGCTTTTTTGGTGAACATCTTTTGCAGAAAGAGCCGGGCAAACCAGTTGCCATTGTCGAAGCGGAAAAAACGGCTCTTATTTGTGCAATTCGATTTCCCGAAATGCTTTGGCTTGCCGTCGGCGCAAAAGGTTATTTACAGACTGAAAAATTTCAGGTTTTTTCAGGTAGAAAGGTTTTACTTTTCCCGGACGCAGACGCTTACTCGGATTGGAAAGAAAAAGTTGCCAGAGCGCAAAGAAACGGCTTTGACGTGCGTATTTCAAGCCTTATTGAAACACACGGCGCGGAAAGTGAGAAACAATCCGGTTTTGACCTTGCAGATTATTTAATCTCGGAAATCAAACAAAAGACCAAAGCAAAAACCGCTTATGAATCACTTGTTAGAAATCCACAATTTAACGGATGGACAAACGCAAGTTTGTTTTAATTTATTCAAAAGGTAAGCAAGCCTTTGATAGCTAATGCTTATGTCAAAAAAGAAACAATGGCAGGCAAATAAAAATAACGGCGAATCGTGCAAAGCATCGGCAATTCCCAAAAAAAGATGTTAGGTAATAACAGAGCGCACACGCGAGCGAAATCAAAACAGCAAATCCGGCTACTAAGATGAACGATTTATTAAACGGACATATTCAAAAGCGGCGCGTCAGATGCGGCAAATCTAATTGCAAATGTGCAAATGGTGAACCGCACACTGCTTATTATCACGTTTGGCACACCGACGGACGGCGTTATCAGAAATATGTAAGGCGTTCGCAAGTGGAAACGATTCGTCATAAATGCGAACAACACAGACAATTACAAATAAAACTTCGTGCCGGGCGTGCCGAATATAAACAACTTCTTGCCCGCGCACGAGAACTTTTCGGGAGGCTTTCATAATGACGGACAAAAAGAAACAACGTCCTTTTTCAATTGACCGCGATAAACGCAAAGCGCGACGTAATGCTTTGCGGCGCGTCGAACATACTTATGGGCAAACTCAAGAGGACGGCAGCAAAGTTGAGAATAAGAGAGTTATTGAGAAAAGTGTCGAACGCGCCGAAAGCCTGACAATCGTTCAAGAAATGGCACAGGCATTTATCAGCACGGTTGAATTTTACAAAACCGATTGGGGTGGAGCGATGTCGCATGATGATGCCTTCAAAAAGGGACTTGAACATAATGAATGGAAACGCGGTGCTGTCGAAAACTTGCAGCCGGAGAATGTTAACTGGTCGCATATTGCGGCGGTTGCTGAAGTAAATGTCAATGACAGTTTGACGCTTTGGGGGCGCGTTCGTGAAGCGGCGGACAATGAACTCGAAAGCGGCAAGCGTGCGGCGGGTGTAACGGGCAGCCGAACAGAGCCTTATGCCCTTGCTCAATTTCTTGCCATCCGCGATTCATTTGCAGACCAATGGCAACCAAATGGCGGAATTGAATCGGCAATGATTGATATGATGACAATAGCTTTTTCGCTGCAAATGTATTGGTCAACTATCGCACATCAGCGAGCCATTCAAATTCATAACAGCCAGGAAAAAGACTTAAGATTGCAAGAGAATAAAGGCTGGAAATCGCCATATCAATACGAAGCCAATGCAGTAGACCAAGCGCACCGATTAGCAGACGGATACAACCGACAGTTCTTGAGAGTATTAAGACAGCTAAGAGATTTGCGCCGTTATGCGCCCGTTATCATTCAAAACAACGGCGGACAAGTAAATGTCGGTGAACAGCAAATCAATGTCCAACAACCAAAATAATGCAATTTGAGATATTGCCAAAGTTTAATTTTCTTTTCAGATTGTCTTTCTGTATTCTTTTCTCGTTTTACTCAATTCTCTAATTAAGAAACTATATGTCTCGACTAACACAACAGGAAATCCGAAATAACGCCATTTCATTTGTTCACGAATGGAAAGGTGAAAAGCGCGAACGTGCTGAATCGCAAAGTTTTTGGAATGATTTTCTTTCCATTTTCGGCATTAAACGCCGACAGGTTGCCGTTTTTGAAAAAGCGGTTAAAAAGAATAATCAGAACACCGGCGCGATTGATTTGTTTTGGCGCGGCGTGCTTTTGGCAGAGCAAAAATCATTTTATTGAGAAAAGTGTCGAACGCGCCGAAAGCCTGACAATCGTTCAAGAAATGGCACAGGCATTTATCAGCACGGTTGAATTTTACAAAACCGATTGGGGTGGAGCGATGTCGCATGATGATGCCTT
>MWWK01000063.1_pt1 | contig 15620 bp, 13 predicted proteins | sample 1047241 | NCBI WGS metagenome assembly MWWK01 (sample SAMN06349964, study PRJNA376086) | soil metagenome | isolation source: BG12-3 sample Antarctic (ecotone) soil | place: Antarctica | reverse complement strand
CCCCCCCATGCTAATCCCATTTTCAGTGACAGCGATTCCTATAACATAACCAATAAAAAAATTATCAGAATATGTCACTCCACCCACACGTGTTTCTTTTGGAGTTACTTGGCAGTTTGGTAAGTTTAAATTAATGCTTGCGAGCGTTTTTTCTGTTGGGTTGTAAGCGTACAGCTCTATGTCGTTGGATAATACTTTGAAGCCATCAACCGTTGGTAGAAATTCAATTCCTGGGGCTGGTATATCACCGACAATTTCAGGTTTGGCAGCAGCGCCGCCAAGGTTTATTACCGTTAATCGGCCTGTCTTGTCTTGTAGTATAGCTCTAGTCCCCCACAGTAAAGGGATTTCAACGCCAGCAAATAATTGACCACCTATTTTGAGATTCATAGTTACCTTCTATCTAATACTTTCTTTTAATGCATTCAGACGCTCATCATAGCCTTCTCCAACTATGTTGAAAGATTTGTTAGGCGTGAGTTCTAAGCGCCCGTCTTTCCACTGATTATTATCTATCGAAATCTCTGTCAATGAAATTTTGGTGATAACATTATCGTTTGCGTTTATATCTACTACAGCCCTGAGCGTATTTCCATCTGTCGTTCTTGCTTTTATGGTGCAGTGAGCGAAAGCAGGTAAATTTCTGCCTTGGATAAATTTCGCGTCTGAAACATCTAAAAGAGACATTGGAACTGCTATAGGTAATCCTGCATTGGATAAATTCATCCATACTGGTTCTAAGAATTGTCTAATTATGTTTCCTGCAGGGGTTACAATTCCTAAATATTGTAATGCCGCTTCTATGGATTCAAGTCTCATTAAATTGACTGTAGCAGCTTCAGTATCTCCTCGCGCATCAGTATGCACCTTATCCCTACTAATTAATAAAGCACCACCTTCTTGATTAGCCAAGCGCAATGCAATCATCCATATAACCAAATCCCTCATTTCATCAGATTTAATGTTTGGTGGATGTGGGGACTCATGCAGGCAGGCTCGGCGGTGAGCCTCTAAAAGGTCTTCATAGGTTGGCTCTTCAACTTCGGCTTGTACACCCAATTTTTCAATAAGCTCTATCAAATTTGCTCGTTTGATTATGTCTTTGGGTTCAATTTTTCTGTACTTAATATTGTATTTTTCCAGTTCCTTGTATGCATCCTCTAGACTTTTAATTTTATTCTCTTCACGTACTTTCTGCTGCTTATCGAATTCAAGGAACGTAGTCCTAGGGATGACAACAGTGAATTGTGTTGCTTTACAAGCCCGCAACAACTTCTCTGGACCAGCAGTTAATGTGCTAAAGCTTTGAGTCCATAGTATGTCAGAGTTGAAAATAGCCTTCATCTATTATTCCTTCTGTTTTAATCTCTCCATCCAATTACTTCTAAGCTGACAATGTTTTTTGCGTTGCACATAAAGCAGCGCACTACCCACTCACCCAATTCTAGCTCAGGATTAGATAAGAGTGGGGCAGTGCAGTGAGAACATCTGTTCATAGTTATTCCTTTCTTTGGTTAGTGATTAAAACTTGGGTAGCTTCATAAAATGCTTCCGTGCTTTCGTCTCTCGTGATGAAGAAACGAGCGTTGCGTAGATGACGGTATTTTGAATGTTGGAATGCCCTAACCAGTCCTGCACAAAGCGAATATCATCTGAGGCATCGAGTAGGTGAGTGGCGATTGTGTGCTTGAGAACGTGGAAGTGTCTTTTATCGTCCGGCAGTTTTGCCTGCTCTCCGTAGCCTGCCATGAGGTAATGCAGCATCACTCGGCGTATCGGTGTGTTGTGGTTGCTCACAAACAGGGCAGGGAATTCGTCAGTGCGGCTTTTGAGATAGCTTTTCAGGATTCGCACTTCATCGGGCTGCATCGGGTGCTCAGCGGAGTAACTTCCCTTGAGCCGCTGTACGTAGATGCGCTGTCGTTTCCAGTCCACATTATCTTTGTGTAAAAGCCCTATCTCACTGGCTCTGAGACCGTGCCGGTAGGCAATGAGGAAGATTGCTTTATCTCGCTTGCTCTTTATGACGGAAAACAGCCGCTTGAGTTCGTCTGGGGTTAAATACTTAATCGTTTCGCTGCGGCGGGATGACATTTAGGGGAGGAGATTAACGGGATTGAGTGGCGACGTATATAGCTATAGCATAAACCACAGGGGCAACGATGAGGGTTCCAAAAAACACGCCATGCCAAAAGGCATCCCTTATTGCTACTCGGCATTCATTGCCTAAATCTTTACGAAACATTTTTTTGATAATTGAACATTATAACTCTTTTGTTCAATTATACCATATTAGGGATGAAGATTTATTGAGGTTTCTGTGGATAACAGGGTAGGGGATTTTGACTGTAATGTTCAATTATCAATTAGCGGTAACTCTTCCTGAATATTCTTATAGATGTATTTCGCACCCTCCTTTTTTGAAATTTCCCCATACAAAACTTTAAACTCACCTCTGTCTTTGCAGACAGGTGGCCGCCGTCAAGTATCCAGGGGAGCCGAAAAGAAAAGGTGGCTTCCTCGGAATGGGTGACTTGACATAAATTCAAAGAGACTTTATAGTATAAAGTTATTTGTCAAACAAAGCCAATTATTGAAATCAATTGAGTGACCTCCTTGGGGAGGGTTACCAGTAAAAGCACTGGCAACTCTCTTCAATCTTCAGAGGAGGGCCACTACAATGAGGTGTTGTGAGATATTGGTAGTCTTGTTAAGTTTGTTGGGGGGCGCAGGTTTTGTCACTTTACTATGGTTCTTACTTAAACCTAAGGACAGGCGTTGAACAAACTGCAACTTGCAGTAGCGACAAAGGGGAACTTCCTATAAGAAGCTCCCCTTTAATTATTGGCGGGTTGGCTGCTTCACGTCACCGTCGAAACCCAACAGCCAGCAATAGCACTCCAAGCAAGCCTAAGACTACAAAAAACACCAGAGACATAGGGTCACGTCCACCTAAAAGCTCTGTTGGAAATCCTTGAAGGAAAGCACCTAAAGAAACACCGCCAAGCGCTCCGGCCAAATCTCGCCCCCGCTTTCGCTTACGTTCTTGTTGAATGGACTCCAAAGCTTCATCTACGTGATGCCTCAAAACGATCTCGTCATCTCTGCGTTGCGCCAGAGTTTTAGCTTGCACAAGGAGAGACGTTGCAAAGTCTAGAGTGAGCTGCTCAATCAGTTGGCGGGCTTGGGAGTGAAGTTCCTTATTAACAATATCTGTTTGCCGCTGCACATACTTAGATGGCTCCGGGAGCGCTGGCTTGTCATCAGACATTGTTACTGTATTTTTCTGTCAATAAGGTAGTAACACTTCCGTTGAGTCTGGCGTAGAATTCGCGCTCCCTTTCCTTAACCATGCGAACTATATCTATCTTTTGCTTTGCTTGATACCAATCCCACAATTCGTCTAGAGGTGAGTAAGCAGAAGTAAAGGCGATAATAAAAGTACAAAGACAAACCAGGATGTCCATCTGGACCTGTTTATCCAAAGGGAACAGATTAATTTTCCTATTAGCAATTCCATCGAGTAGTAATGTATAGACCAAAAGAATTACTAATGCTTGTAAAATAAAAAGCCAACTACCCCACAAACTGCTAGGGGTCAGTTTTTTGATTAGTAAATTCAACCGTTGTTTACTTAATTGGTTGTCTTGTAATATTTCTTTTTGACTCATGCTTTTTCTCTTATAACTATTACTTAAAGAGCAAGCAATAATATCACAGCACTCAATAACGTAAGTAAGGTCATGGAAATTTGGGTAGTGCCCCAATTTCAAATTTAGTGAACGCGCTAAGGAAGCATGAAAGACTGGACTTAAATAGTGTACCTGTGTTTGCTACTTTACATATGTCCTTTACGGTATCTTACGTCGCATAACAGATATTGGGCGACATAGGATAACTCACATCCCCTCCATTCCCGTTTCCGAGTGATTCCCATATACTCCCCGGCGTTTTATCACCCTTCCGGTTTGGAGTCACAATCATGGCTTTCTTTAAAACGCTATTTGGTCAGAATGAGGGACAAAAGCTCGAACGACATATAGCCACTACCTTTGAGGAAGTCGAGCGCCTTGTTACAGAGCGAATCACAAAACAAAATGAAGCGCTAGAGGCTGCGGGGCTGCTAGTTCCACGGCAAAATGATTTAGTCAGTTACCAAATAACAGAGTGGGACAGTAGGAGGGAGTTCGATTACAGACCGACGCGAATAACAATCAAAATGCCGACCTTTGAAGTGCCTGAATGTTTTGCATTCTGCATTAAAGAAAATTTTTGGATGGTAATCCCCAAAGCTATATCGGGCGATGATGTTGATAAGGTATACACCCCTTCTATGATTACGGGACTTGCTGACCTAGCGGAAGTACAACACGCGTGCCTCACGGCTCATCCGTATAGATTCTATGAAATGATAAGCGGAATGACTAGAACCATCGATGAAGTTTCTGATAGCGCGAAAGATTATATTGTGGCAATGAATGCTTGGAAGAGGTTATCAATTGAATCCATGCCAGCGCTACTTCCCAAGCTCACATCTGCCGAAGCTCTCGGCATTCACTTTCGGGCTTCAATGCTCAATGATCTTTCTGACTTTCACTTTAATGAACGTGCTCAGAAAAAGATGTATAGCGAAGGTGGGTTTGCCTCGATGGTTCCTAGAAAAATTTTGCTCGACCTGCCCTTGCAGATGCCGCATTTCTATCCGCCGATTAACCAAGAAGTGTACACGAATCTAAAAGTATTGCCGGCAGGAGAAACCAAGCCGGCAGTCATGGTAGAATTTTGGGACAGCCTTCGACCACTGAATTGCCCTATAGCTTTTGAGCTCATATCAATTAACGGCAGCGTCTATTTTCGGTTGGCAGTGCCGGCGCAGCATATTGCCTTCGTCCGTCGCGCGATTGAGCGGGCTTTTCCACAGAGCGTGGTCATGGAAGATGAGGGCTTTAGTCTCAATGAGGGCGTGAAAATGCGAGTATGCCACGCCCTCACGCAATACAGCTCAAAATTTCCTCTCAAAAGGCTTCGACAATTTTCCGTTGATCCTTACACTTCCATTGCTCACGTACTGGAACGTGAGGGGGGTAACGAACTTGCCTGTATTCAGGTACTGCTTCAGCCCATACCCGCTGAGTTGCTTAACCTGCTGACTCAGGGCATTAAGCAGTTATTTGAGCCGTGGCAAAAAAAAGAAGCTGAAATACTCGCTAGACCATTGCAAAAAAGATGGTCGCTGTGGGCGGTCTGCCTGAACAGTGTTACGACGGGCAACCTTAACAGAGATGAATTATTGCCTGGGTTTTGTACCCAGTTCAGCGAAGGTCAGCAGTCCATCACGCACTGGCGGGGTAAACGCTACGAGACTTGGTCGCGCATTACCTCACGTTTTAGTTTCATCGACACTGAAGAATTAGCGAGCCTTGCCCACTTCCCCATTGCTCCCCTGCCGCTCTCTCGTTTAGAAACCACATCCATGAAAGCAAAACTCCCTCCCGAATTGTTTAGAACGGGTGCAGTGCAGATTGGAGAAAGCGAAGTGCGGGGTCAGCGTGCTCCGGTCACACTTCCTGATAGTGTCAGAGACCGGCATTTGTACATCGTGGGTAAAACCCGCATGGGCAAGTCCACACTCATTACCAATATTGCCCTCTCTGACATTGACCGAGGCGCTGGCGTCTGTGTCATCGATCCGCACGGCGATCTTGTAGAAGACCTGCTCAATACCATCCCAAAGCACAGAGCGGCTGACACTATTTATTTCAACGCCAACGATAAAGAGCATCCCATAGCCTTAAACGTGCTTCAGGCAAAAAACGCTGATGAAGTAGCGCTTCTTGCTGATAATTTGCACGTCACTTTTCGGCGTCTGTCTGAGTCGTGGGGGCAGCGCATGGATGACATCCTCAGAGCCACATTGCAGACGCTGGCAGCTACTCCTGGCTCAACTTTTGTAGACATTAAGCGACTACTCCAAGACCCAGCCTTCAGGGGTAAAATCACTGCTAACTTAGATCATCCGATGCTGCGCGATTTTTGGCAGCTTGATTTTGCTGCCTATCCGAAAGACGCGCCCACCCCGATTATTTCCCGTGTTAATCGGTTCTTGTATGCCCCGCATTTTTATCGAATGTTTTCGACTACGCAAAATGCGTTATCTGTTGCTGATGTAGTGGCAAAACAAAAAATCCTGCTGGTAAATTTAGCGAGCGGTGCCATCGGGGATGACAATGCCACCGTCTTGGGATCGCTCTTAGTCAGCCAAATTCAGCAAGCAGTGATGCGCCGGGCAAGTCTGCCGAAAACAGCGCGTACCCCTTACTATTTATTTGTTGATGAATTTCAGAATTTTACTAATTCTGCGTTCGATAAAATTCTGTCAGAGGCTGGCAAATATAACCTTTGCCTAACGCTCGCCCACCAATTTATTAGCCAATTGGCAGACAATCAGCGGGACGCGATTTTTGGCAATGTCGGCACCATGATTATGTTTGGCGTCGGTGATAAAGACGCCCATTATTTGCGAAACCAAATTGGAATTTTTGAGCCGGATGATCTGCTCAATATGCCGCCGCATCAAGCACTCTGCCGTCCGGCAACAAGAGCGGCTGATACATTCCAATTCAAAACCATTCCTCCGCCCCAAGGCAGACAAAGTTACGCCAGAAAAATTATTGAAAACACCCACGCACGCTACAGCATCAATCCCCCAGATCAAACAACAGATGCACCCGAACCGCTGGCTGATGTAGAAACTTCGAGGAAGGCACCCCAAAAAGCAGCTCGGCGCATCGGGTTCTCCCCTCCCTCGCAAGCGCGGGTTAATGTGCAGCCAACACTGCCTAGCATCCCGCTCGGACAAATGCGCCCTGTTGCAGCGCTGCCAAAAGAGTTTGGCAGTACAGCGGAAAAAATCCTCTACTATGTTGACTTGGCAGAGTATCTATCAACACAACAAATTATTGCGCTCTGCTACGGTCATCAATCAGAAAACTCGCGCAAAGCAAATGCCTCGCGCGACCTCAGCAAGTTGATAGACAACAAAGAAATAAAAGCGCAGCCGTTTGGTTCAGGCAAAATCTACACAACTGCGCGGCTCATCAATCCGACGATGCACAATTTGTCTGTGCGTGATCTGCTCGTCAAAATTCTCTTATCACGTTACGAAGTTGCCGGCGTTAATTTGAAACCAACATTGCCGAGCCACAATCCAGATTTGGAGGTTTTATTTTTAGCTGAAACCGGCGAATTGATAAAAACATTTTGGGAATACGATGCGGGGACTGAAGGAATCGAAGTTTTGAGGAAAAAGTTTGATTGCTATTCTCCCTATGCGAAATCAGCAATCATTAGTTTTGTTTTCGATTCCGAGGCGCGGATGCAACAAGCCGCAAGAGGCATCACACAAAATGGGAATGGATGGATGAGACTTGGAGTATTAGGTAACTTTAATTCATTAGATGACCATGCATTTATTATTCATGGTGAAAGTTCGGCGCAGCCGTTCTTTGGTTACTTTTGAGAAAGTGACTAGAGATTTTGAGAAGCAAATCTCTATCCTTTTCAAAAACGATAACTCTACGTAAGTACTTGACCGCACGCGAGTTACCGTGATAACTCGTGATAACTCAGTTGTCATCCAGTTACAGTGGTTTTATCAGTCGATTTTTAAGCTATTCTGCCGTGCTGCTCTCTTTTTTTACCTTCCGCTTGCCTTTGTCCCGGCTTCCCTGCGGTCTTCCTTTTTGCCTTCCGGTGTAGCCAAGTTTAGCTAATTGTTCGTCAATTCCGTCACGCTCGCGCAGGAGTTTTTCAATAATTCCCTGCTTTTGCTGTTCTAATTTTTCCAGTTCTGAAAAGTATTGTTGTATGTCTTGCTGTTCTTCAACCATGCGTCACCTCCCAAAAAAATTTTGCAGACTTTAGCACAACTCGAAAAAAACATAACAATTACTTATTGCTTACTAAGCCCTGTCCCCTGCGCCGGATGGAGACACTCACTGTACGTGCTAGTGTGCTGCTTTCCCCATGCCACGTCGCACTCTAGCTGGTAGAACAAATAGGAATTGTGCTAAGGCTAAACCAAACTCAACAGCTCTACGAGCATCATCCTCAATTGGCAATGAAGCATTTTCATCTGCGTGTCTTTGGTCATTAGCATCAAGCCTTACATCATGCGCCCACTTTGCCATATCTTCGGTTATAAGATGGTCTTTTGCGGCTTGGTCTATCCGTTTATACAGGCTACCTTCTTTATAATTTTTAGCTTTCAGCATCGCATCAACAGCACTTGCAGCTAACATAACAGCGCCTGCTGGAGCATGAATACTGCTTACGGCTTGGGAAAGATAACTTCTCGCATTTTGAGGTATTGACTCTTCAATTTCAGATACAGATGGGTACATTTCCAAAATCTCTCCGTTTTGAACATTAGATGAAGCTATTACCAAACCGCCACATCTTTGACATGAGTATATTCGCCAATATCTTTTTCTATCACCCGCAGCAGAATTTGTTTCCTTAGCGTGTATCTCATGAAGATTGGGACTATTGACGCCACAATGAGGGCACTGATTAATTTCAAGTTGAAATGATAACTTTGGCATATACTTAACTTTTGAAAGAAGCAATACATCTTTAAACTATGGTGACTACGCGCACCTATACTACCCTCTCACCGACCCTCAATGTCCATAGCTATAGCAAATGTAGCACAAGCCTTCTGCGTACTTCCCTTCTTCCCCGCATCTTCGGCAGTGTTCCCTGTACGGCTCGTCGTGGTATCTATCACAGCCCCACTTACCATGTTCATCGCAAAAAAATCGCATGGGAATTAATCGAATAAACTATAGAGCTGTTGCTGCGCGGGCGGTGCCCAAATATTCTGAAAAATTATTTCAGGGTTGAGCAAAAACTTAGGCAGGAGTTTAGTGCGATTCCCTTCCTGCACTGCGACTTGCTCGGTAAAAAATCTTGAAGTCGTAAACCAAAAAAGTGATGACGGTTTATTTCCTGATACGCCGGGGTGTTCTGCTGCCACGCGCAGTTGCTCTGCCCACTCGTCATCAAGTGTTTCAATAAGCACGGCGCGCACACGATCAATGCCATATCTCAGTCGATGCAGCCGCTGTTTGACAATGTAGTGGAAATGGGCGCGGAGCTTCCGATTGTGTTTTGTCGTCGAGGTATTTTTCCGGTCTGCTTCATAAAAGTAATTTCTAAATTGCTCCCCTGCCGGCGCGTCTTTTACATACAACGTGAAAAATGCATCGGGTCGGTGCGGGAGTTTTTCTGATTCGTCCAATTCACATAGTCGGTTGTCTCGGTAAGACAGTTTGGGGGCTTTTACGCTATCCCAAAGGCTTGCTCCCTGTTGCCAATTGGTGAGCACTATTTTCCCCTCTGATTGCAAGCAAGCCAGTTCGAGGGTGGCATGAAATCGTGAGATCATCCCCTCATGTTTCAAAAATAACAACCGTCCCTGCATCTCATCAGCGCAGGCAGGGTCCATAATAGCTGCGTAGTTTTTTTCCTTATTTCTTCTCACCCCTTCAAAGTCGAGTGCAGCCGGGTCACTTCCCTGCTCTACTAATAAGTCGAGGGCAGCAGTGGAATCGAGGTAATACCAAAACTCACTTGGGTTGCCGATCCTGGGGAACGCAAACCGGTTAATAAGCCCTCGGTGATACAGCGTCTGAAGGTGGCGGTACGTCACGTCTTCATTACCAGACACGAGCCGCACAATGAGCTGTGACGATAATAAGCGGAAGCGCTCGACCACAGAAAGGATGCTCAATGAACGCTCGGTCAATTGGCGGCTGGGCAGTCTTTCGGGGTCTCGTTTGTATTTGAACAGTCGTTGTTGCATGAGTTTTAGTTTCAGGCGAGTCTTTGAATATACAAAAAATATCAACAAAAAATGAAAATGAGATTGGACAAAATTACCTGCCGTCTCTCTTAGCTAGTTAAAGAATTAGTTCCCCGCTGCCGAAGCGAAGCGCAGGCTAATCTAGTTTGAGGCTGAAGGAAGGGTTACTGACTGAAGCCCGCAGCGCCCCGAAAAAAGCCGGCGCGGTTAGTGGTGGCTTTTTTCGGGTGCAAGGCTTGGAAGCCTTGCAAGCGGAGCCGGCACGCGGCAACGAGCGAGCTCGCGAGCGAGTGTTTTAAGCCGCGTGCCGGGCGAACTAGATTAGCCTGCGGTTAGCAGGCAGCGGGAGCCAGTTATTCAAGGCGCGGTGAGCGCATGAGCTGGTAGATACCTGGTTTCGATGGGTGTATCGATCAATTTTGGGGCGAATATCTGCAGTTTCCATCCGCAATACTTTTATAACATTTCCGCCACTTTTTCGTGAAAACGTTAATCTATATTAATATTTATTAAACGCGACGACCACTATGGCTCACGGTCGGCGCTCGCTACGTGAGCCTCTAAATTCACAGCCCCGCATCGTTCAGCTCTCTGCTACGCTCTGCGGGGCTTTCTCCTGCCTACATCACACACCCTCAATTTTTGGAGATCAAAAAGCCCTGGCATCCCTAGCTCGGACAGTTCAGGGCTTTACGGTTTTGACTGAAAGCGGGCTTCTTCGGTTGGGTCATGGCTGCACTGCTTCATAGCCCCTGTCGGATACCTTTCAGATTTGACCAACCGGAACCCTTTGGCATCGCACAGCGAGCAATTTTCAATGGCTAATCTTCGGGCTGTATTTTGCGCCTGCTGCGTTTTCTCCGCTAATGCCTGCTCGTACCCTGGCGGGGCGCTGTAGCCCCCTTCTATAGCTCGAATGAGCCAACCTGCCCTGTTTCCTTTGACAGTGACGCCTCGGTACGGAAAGTAAGTAAGCTGGTCTTTGGTGGCTTGCCGGTTGTTCCGGATCAGCTCTAAGGCTTTGACGGCGGTGATTCCAAACCCTGACATTAGCTGGTCAAGTAGCTGCTGCATTTCGGCGTCTTCAGCGGTAATGAGGGTAAGGGTTGCAGTTGTAATTTCTGTGGTACTACTCCCCTGCCCCGCCTGCTGATAGCCTTCGGTTCCTTCGTTGGCTAACTGTTTGGTTTTGCGTCTGCGGTAGAGGTGCCCTTGAATGCGAGCAATGGATTCTTTCGCTCCTTCACCGGCGAAGTAGCGGATAATGAAATCGATCTCTCCGTTCGGTTCTTTAATTTTTCGGTACTCGGCTTTGCTGATGTAGCCGGCTTCGAGGTGGTCTTTAACTATCCGGTTCATCTGGAACTTAACGCGCTTTAGTTCATTGTACCTTTGCAAAGTGTGATGGTGTTGCACATACCATGAGTAACGGATTTCACAGAATGGCGCTTTGTTTTTCACTGTCCCAAAAATCTTTGGGGCAAGTAGTTCGTACCAGCGCCGGGCAGAGGGACTGACTGAGAACAAATACTCGTTGTCATACACCCGCTGGTCTTGAGCCTCTTGCATCATTGCTTCGAGTGGGTCAAGTTTGAGGTAAATAATATCTTCGAGGTCATACTCAAATTGAGCGGAGTTAAGTTCTTCTTCGGTCAAATGATGATCCCCTATTGCGTATACGCTCATGCGGGAAAAACGTCCTTTGACCTGAACATATTTCGGTCTCCCTGATTCATCAACTTCTTTGGTGGGAACCCATAAGTCTGCAACACACCACGCAGCGCCAATCTGATTTAGACATTTAATTAGCTCTCGCTCTTGATGTCCTCCAGCCGAAAATCCGATCTTCCGTAAACACTCTCTGACTTTCCCAAGTGGAACGACTTGGGAAATCTTGCCAGTTATCAGGCGGGCTTCATCAATAGCCGGCTTAATCAGTAAATACCAGACGCGATGTGCCTCCACTCCGGGAGCACCAATTTTTTTGTTCGTGTTGGGGAAAACTTCCCAGTGGATCGGGTGTCCAGCTTCATCAAGACCATCGAACTTGATGGCGTTAGTGAGGTCTCGTTTTTTGTAACTGGTGAGATTAAAAAACGGCAACTCGGCTGTGAGCTTCGGGATGAATGTTATAACGTGCTGTTCTGGGTTTAGGGGTATGAGTTCCACAGCCATTTTGGTTTGAAAAAATTATTACAGCAACAAATTTTTTCAGTTCCTTCCGCAGTCTGATAACGCACTAAATCTATTGTTGTTGTTTATCATTCATTTGTTCTTAATACAAATACTCCTTTTTCAATTTCTCCTTTGTTATCAGACGTTTGAAGCGATTAAAGTCACCACTGGCTACACGATCAGGTCACTACTGACTACACATTAAAGTCACCACTGGCTACACGATCAGGTCACTACTGACTACACATTAAAGTCACCACTGGCTACACATCTTTACCACGACTGGATACACAGTTTAAAACTCACTGAGCACGCACTAGCAAACGCTAGTTTCACGCCTATTACTGGTGCTGAGTACAGAGTTTTACCGGCTGGTTTGACACACCTTTACCGCGACTGACTACACAGTAAGTGAGTTTTATTAGGATGATTTTGGTCTCAAAGGGCAAGGTTAAAAAGGGAAGGAACTACTCGCATTATATCACATGGCGGTAGGGGATAAGTTGATGGTTAGCCTTTCCACATTCACTTGTCCCAACCTTCGGCTCTCGCCTTCGGCAAGTGAATGTGGAGGCTCCCAGAAATCCTCATAGTGCGTCACGCAGTAGGGCAGATTCTTGCGCCACACTCACGTTGCAATAACGTTTTGGGCAGACGTTTTACCTGAGCGCTTGACCCTACGAAGACACTCAGTTAGCAATGCGGAGGCTCTTAGGAGCCTTTCGATATTGTACACCTATAACTTGTTGATTATAAACAACTTAGCTATAATAGTGATTCCCTAAAAGTAGGGGAGTCGTACTCCCCGATAGGGAGGGGTGTGTTTTGAAGGAACTAGGTGAGTGAGTATGTCAGAAGAAAAGAAACAGTGGGTGGACTTCAAAGCGGTGAAAGAAAAAGTAAATATGATCCAGGCGCTCCAGCACTATCACCTGTTGGGGACATGGAAGCAGGGGAGACATCCCCTTGAGTATCGTGGGGCGTGCCCGTTTCTGGACTGCACTGGGAAAACCAGTTTTTCATGGAGTAAAGCAAAGAATGCTTTTCAATGCTTCAAGTGCAAAGAGCGCGGCAATGTACTCGACTTTGTAGCGAAAATGGAAAGCTGCTCAGTGCGGGATGCAGCGCTCAAACTTGCGGAATGGTTTCAGGTAGAAAGCATACAGTCAGACATAAAGCCGCCTCAATCGCCGGTAGTAGAAAAAACACAACAGGAGGAATCTGAAGATTTAAATTCATACTTTGTCAGTGCATGGGTGAGATTCCAGAACGGTGAAGGTCGGCTCATTCACCTCGGTCCTTTTGATAGCGAAGACGCGGCAAAAGAGTGGGAGAGGGGCTTTATGCAAGCGCTGCTTTCGATGAACAATAGACCACTGTGGGTGATTAAGGCAGAGTGCGAGATTCATTCGCCGTACAGTGCGATGTTGGCTCCAAGTGAAGCGGTAGAAATTCTGCTGAATGATGGAGCAGAGTAAAATATTTCGGGGCGTTCCTAACGGAACGCCCCTTTTCTTATAATGAAAAGGGGGCAGGGGATTTACAGTTTTTTGATGTAGCTTTCGAGGTCGCTCCGTTTTATCTTCCAGCCTCGACCCAATATTTGGGCTTTCAACTTGTTGTCTCTAATGGCGTCTCGTAAATGGTTGCGAGAAAGACCAGCGAGCTTGGCAGCTTCGGGCAGGGAAAGCATGAGTTTGCTTTCAATCGCCACATGACTGTTTTGGCTATGGAGTAGGGAAGTGATGAGAGTTTCGTCACGTGTTTGCAGCCGTTCGATAAACTCTGCCATACTTGCCATAGGACGAGTGGCAAGGCTGGCAGAGTTGGCAGGAATTGCTTGTTCGGTCGCCAGGCGGATTGCTTGGGGCGCGGCTAATTCTTCTTTTAGCTTCTCTAAATCTGCATCGTCATACACTGCCACATTGCCGCGCGTGCCTTTGTTGTACGTGACTTGAATTTTCCCTTGTGCAGCATAGCGGGCAAGGGAACGCTCGGACACACCTAAATGGGCGCAGGCTTCTTGTTTATTCATAACCTGCGCCTTATACCCTGCCAAAACATTGCCTGTCAAGGTTTCTCTGGCAGGGTTTGGCAGACAATAAAAAAGAGCAGGGGAGTCCTGCTCTTTTCGTTGCTGGTATTCATTATTAGCGATTGTACTCTAAACCGAGTTTCGGGGCTGCTTGTTGTATCCATGCTTCCATGTGAGTGACTTTCTCGCGCGTGTCTAAAAGCGTTTTAATTTCATCAAACTGCCGCTCCATCGGTTCGGCAATCGTTGTAGCAATAATACGCGCCAGTTCCTCAGTTGAATGCTTAATGTTCTGATTCACTTCATGAAATTTTTTGTCCAGATATTCTTGCGTGGGTTCCATAGAAAATGGGGTTAATGGTAGTTACAGATTAGCAATTGTGCCTGAACTGTCAATGAGGACTGTTTTAGCGGCTTTGCGTCTAAACCCTGCCAATTTTAGGGTGGCAGGGTTTCGCTGTCTATGTTTGGCAGGGATATGAAAAATGATGAAAAGGGTCTGCTATACTGGTAGGTATACGAAAGTACACCTATGGAAATTCCTCAATTCCTTTTGGTTAAAAAACCCTGCAATAATCACTTCTTACTAATGAATTTGAAAGCTAAGAAGGGTTTTTTATGGTGCAGAAAATGCGGCTGGAAGGTCTTTGCATCCGGTTGGCATCTGCGGTCTGTCAAGCTTTCAAATCGATGGTACTTTGACCATTAAGCAGAGTTGTGAGCAGGTTTGATGATTGCTTCGCTATCATGAACAGGGGAATTGATGAGTGTTGAAATCGGGTAAGAGTGCATCGCGTTATCAGGGTACGGTCTGAGTAGTTCAAGCAGTTGGTCTATATCTGCATCACTATCAAGCCAGATTGATTCGTCGTCTTGTCTGAGCATGGCTGGCATCCGGTCGTGAACCTCACCAACAGTTTTGTTTGGTTCAGTCGTGATAATGACGCAGTGGGGGATTGTGTTTCCTGCTTCATCTCTTTCTTCCTGCCACAGTCCTGCAAACGCAAATAATTCTTTATTCTTTAACTCAAAACGGTATGGAACTTTTACCTTTGGGCTGTTGATTTTTTGCCATTCATAGAAACCATCAGCAGGGATAAGACAACGTTGCTCGTGGAGCATTTTTTTCCAAGTAGGTTTTAGCAAACTGTCATTACGGGCATTGATGAAAAACATCTTGTGGGTTTTGTCGTACACAGGATGAATGCCCCAGATTGCATAGGTTAGCTCGGCATGGTTGGTGTTGAGAATGGCTGACATCGGCTGTGATGGTCTCAAGTTATAACGGGGCTTAGTATCTTGCCCGTTGTAGCCTGCGTTAAACCTGCCTGATATGTCTCTGAATGGATGAATAATGGAGAAAGCGCCACACATAACCGCATTCAAATAATTAATTTTGCTAGATTGGGTGGTATTGGCCCCCCCATGCTAATCCCATTTTCAGTGACAGCGATTCCTATAACATAACCAATAAAAAAATTATCAGAATATGTCACTCCACCCACACGTGTTTCTTTTGGAGTTACTTGGCAGTTTGGTAAGTTT
>MWWK01000062.1_pt1 | contig 15707 bp, 16 predicted proteins | sample 1047241 | NCBI WGS metagenome assembly MWWK01 (sample SAMN06349964, study PRJNA376086) | soil metagenome | isolation source: BG12-3 sample Antarctic (ecotone) soil | place: Antarctica | reverse complement strand
GTGTTTCGGTTAGTGAAACAAAACCAACTCCGATTTCTGTTAGCTCCTTGAGTGAAACAATCAAATCAGCAAGCGAGCGTCCCCAACGGTCAAGCCGCCAAACGATAATCACATCTACTTTCCGGCGAATCGCTTAATTTATCTAAAACCTCGTCAAAATGTCCTTTCAAATCCATTAAAAGATGGTCGGTATCAAATGAAAGCCGATGTCCGGCGTAAAGAGTGGCTGCCGTTCCGCCGACGGCAATTCCATCTCCGACAATCCTTTGAGCTATAATTCCGGCGGTTAAAGTCTTCTCCCAAAGTTCTTGCTCTTTGGCAGTAAGTTCAACTTTCAATGGTTGTAAAGTAAGTTTTTCCATATCACTTTTTGTTTTATTAACCTGATGAGTTTGACTGCTCATAAAATCTCCGAAAACTTACTTTCTCTGTTGATTCTAACTGTTTCTCAACGATAACCAACCTGACAACGTGGCTCAGTTATTAAAAAGAACGCTCGGTACTTTCTTCGTAGAAATCAGCTTCAACAAAACAGTTTTTATAATCCGCTTCGTTTGCCATTTCTTGATGTAAGTCACCAATCTGTTTTTGCAAATGCTCGTCATTATTGTAGGTGAAAGTTAATTCATAATCGCATCGGTCTAACTTTTTCGGTTTGTATTCTCTTAAAATATACTGCTCGATCTTTTCCCGAACTTTGCCTTTGCCTCTGACAAATTTGCTGTTGTTTTCAACCCGTAAATGAAGCGTAATGACTGCGGTTTTAGGTTTAGTTTTCGGCGGCGGAATAACTTGACCTTTGAGCAAACTAATCACGCTTGGTCTTGATATTTTTAATTCTCTGGCAATTTGAGAGTTATTTAAGCCTTCTGATTTTAACTCAATAATTTTATCTAATTTATTTGATGCCGTCGGCGGTCTGCCGTGCGGCTTGCCTTGTTCCCGTGCGTTGGCAATCCCGGCTTTAACACGCTCACGAATCATATCGCGTTCAAACTCGGCAAAAGTCGAAAGCATTCCCGCCATCGCCCTGCCGGACGGAGTAGAAAAGTCTAAGGCTTCGGTAATCGAAACAAAGATAACGCCAAGTTCTCTAAGTTCATTAAGACTTGTTATCAAATCCGCAAGGCTTCGCCCGAAACGGTCAAGTTTCCAAACAAGAATGGCATCAATTTTCCGCCGTCTTGCTATTCTTAGAAGTTCTTCACGTTTGGGGCGTGTTTTCGCTCCCGAACCTACCTCTTGGAATTCGGCGGTCAAAATCCATCCACGCTTTTCGATGTAATCTTTCATCTGTGAAAGCTGCATCGGCAAAGTGTTTTGGTCGTGTGTTGATACCCTCGCGTAAATTCCAACTCGCATAAGTGCAAAAGTGGCGGCTATTTTTGCCTGATAATTTCAGTCGTCCATTTCCGCGCTTCCTCTTTCGGATAATTCCCTGCCGTAATTAGTAAGGCTTCCGTAGCATCGGCTAAAGCATTTCTCAGCCGCTCAAGTTCCTCTTTGGTTTCCCTGTAAGTAAAAGCCGTGTCCTCTGCCACGATCAAAGATTCTTCCGATGCTTCAAGTAAGTTATTCACCTGTTCTTTGGCAACAGTAGGAAAATCTTCAAAAAATTCATTAATGCTGCTTCCTGATTTCAACATCGCAAAAAGCAAGCTAATAGGAACTCTCGTATTTGGAAAAACTGGCTCTCCGCCCTTTACGGTTTCATCTGACTCAAAAACTCTATTTTTCATAATTTCCTCAATAAAAATTAACGACTGTGAGTTATTCCTCTATCCTGTTCTTGTTTAATCGTTTGCTTTTCCTCTCTTATTTCGGATTTATAATGTTTTGAAAGATTTTCCATATCCTTTTCTAATCCGTGAAACTCAACTGCTCCTTTTCCGTGAACTTTAATCAATATCCGTTTTTCATATTCTCTAAAGCAATCTGAACATTCGGCATCATCGGCTTTAGATTTTCATATTCAGGATGTTTTCCTTTTTCAACCTTCAAAATCATAAAACTCAACGGATATTGTTCTCGGTATTGAGAAAGATTTCCAATGTCCTTTTGAAAAGTGTTCTTATCGTTACTTTCAGTAGTTACATAAACGGCAAATTTGCCAGCTTCGGCTTTAGCAATCACACGCTCGTTAATCTTTTGATTACCGTAGCCAACTTCTTGCACGGTTTTAACCTCGTGTCCGTATGCTTCAAAATCCTTCTTCAATCTATACGGCACACACTCATCGAACAAAATTCTCATTATTTTTAGTTGCCACTCTCAAAATCTCTCTTGATTCGGCGTATGACAGAAACGAAAATTTCCAAATTTTCTTGGAATCCAAATCATAATACAAAGCCTGTCAGAAAACTACTCTTTTCTGACAGGCTCAAACTCACTCGAAAAATCCCGAAAAGACTGCGGTTCTATCCAGTAAAAAATATAGGTTTTTTGACACCCTTAATAACGGGCGTTTTTTGGACGGGTATAAATCTTTATTGCCACAATGAATCTGCTACCGCATCTCTTCCGAGAGCCTCGTTAATGATTCGTTGGGCAATTGCCAGCGAATCAAATTCCTCGCAACTTTCTCGCTCAATATCATTCTTAAATGATGAACGAAATCGTTCGCCTTCCGGTATCCTTTCGTCTGCGCTGTATAACCAAGCGTAATAATGTCTTTCCTGATAATCATAATCGGGATTCACATAACAAAACGCCTCTGAACTGATACTACGCCAAATTGATTCCTCTTTTTGAGCTTGTGAATCTTTCGGAAAAATATAGTGTTTCACCGCTCTGCGGCATAATCGTATAAAAATCTCTTTTGTAATTTTTTGCCTTCTGGACAATCCAAATAATCCACCTTTTTTTGAAAATAACTGTTTTGTCTAATAAGAAACTGATTTTCTATGAAAAACCTTTGATTTTCCGATAGCGAAAAACTGAGAAAACTAACTGTAATGTCTAATTGGTGTTTAATACTCTTTTAATTCTGATTGAATGACTGTAAAAATATCATCGAACAGTTTCTCATCAACAAAATATGTTTCGATTAAGTATTTTGTTCCTTCCGTTTTCAGCAAAGTAAATTTCAATTTGTCTTTTGATCTGGCTGTTTGAATTACATCCTTAATAGTCCAGTTCGGGCGAGTAAGCATAAAAGCGGTTATTAGACCTTTAATTATTTGCCTTGCCGCATCGAAAAAAAACGCATTTGCCATATTGTTGTTATTAGAAATAATTCGCCCTGCTATTTCTTTCGCTAAAATTGCCATCTGTCTTTCAGTAGCGAAAAGACTCTCAATATCTTTGCTTGTTTCTTCATTCATAAAAATTAATTTACAAGTTCGGGCGGCTCGTCCACTAACTCGTCTTTTGATTTTGTCATTGCCTCAATGATTTGTTTTCTAACTCTTCGGCTCGCTGTCCAATCTACTGCCCCTCATCTTCAACTTATGGAGCTAAGGCATCGAGCAAAATATATTTAATCAGCGTGTCGGTGTCCTTGCCTTCTTTTTCGGCAAGTCTTTCGAGCATTTCATAAAGTTTCGCGGGTATCTTAATTTCTCGTTGTTCTTCCTAATCCGATGGCTTCATTTATATCTTAATATCCTGACTCTTGATGACTTATTTGGAGTTCTTTTATTTTTTTATCGGTTTCCTGCTTCTCCCTAACAAGCTGATCTAAATACTGAGTGATTAATGCTTGCTTGGAGCTTCGCGGCGATGCACTAGCGATTTTTTCCAACATCCCTACGAGTTGGGTTTGCTTCGCCTTAATGATTTCAATTCCTCTATCTGCATAAACGTCGCGCTCCGGCGCATCTTTCGGCGCGTATTCCACTCCTCTTAGTTTGTATTTTTTGGTAGCTAGATAATCCATATCCGAATCGAGCAGGTAAAACTTGCTGTCTAAGCTGTCATTATATCGAGCTATCAAATTATTTAGGTCATTAAGTAAATTGGCATCTATGCTTGAAATTACGTTTCTTAGTGGCGTTTCAAGTGGTTTAACCGTCTCATTTGCTGCCGTAAATGAATCATCATTTTGGTATTTGATTGAGTAGTAACAAACTCTGTTGATTTTCCCTTTGAAAATTCCGTGAATCCTTAGCCTAGTTTCCCGGTATGTCATATTAGGGTCTTGAATGGGCGGCGGGGTTGGGATTGGTGTCGGCTGTATTTCTGCAAACGGATTTGGAAGCGGCGTAGCGGTCGCAACTTCGCTTGAATTAGAATTTACATTTGAGTTCGCATCTACTCCGGGCGGTAAAACATTCCCGTTTAAATTGGTATTTGTTCCTCCTGAATATGAAGCGATCTCGCTGCTGCTTGCTAATCTGAATCCGTAACCGTCAATCCATCCGGTTTTTCCGCTCTGCGTCTGCACTTCATACCATCTTTTTTTATCGCCCGGACGCAAAATTAAAATCGGGGTATTTGATGCAAGCCTTTCAATAATGTTTCCGTTTGCGTTCGCTGCGTCCCGGATCGGCTCGTTATTTCGATTAAGGTTAATTAACGCGTTCGCCTGAAATGATGACGGCGGCGGTTGCTGCGCTCGTCCTGAAAACGGCTGAAAAATATAATATCCGGCTAATCCTAGAAGTAAGAAACTCGGACTAACTGCCCATAATAAAGCCCGGAAAGCCTGTTTTTTCGCTTCTCCATTATATGCTTGGGTTTTAATTAAACTCGCTCTTATTGAAACCCATTCGATGAGAAAACCTACTAAGGCAATCGGATAAACTAAAGACCTTATTCCGGCGTGTAATAAAATACCGAGTCCGGCGATCCAACCAATCAAACCAATAACGATTGCAATTCCTGAAACGAGTTTTTCCGTTCTTCTTGCCTCATCCGTTCCACTTTGCCCGATGCCCTGAATCATCTGCATAATCACGGGCGAATACATATAAACGTAAGTGCCGATCAGAATCGCTATAAAAGCTCCCCAAAGTAACATCCCCCAAGATTTTGATTCATCATAAAATTTCCGTGCTTTTTCAAGTTGTTCGGAGTGAATCGCTTTAACGTCGTCAACTTCTCGCCCTAATTTTTTGGCTTCGTTGAATTCGTGTTGATCTTTGATTGGAATTGCAACATTTCCGCTTTTGGTGATTTCGGTAGCAATTTCAGCAAGTGCGTAGCCTAATGCTTCCCGCATTAAGCTAATGTTCCCCATTGCTAAGTTTTCATTTGCTTCATTTCTGCTGAATGAAAGATTATTAAAAGCGGTTTGTATGCGCTTTTGTTCATAGAGAATTTCTTCGCGGATTTCCTTTTCAACGAATTGGATGGCTTGCGGTGATGTTCCTGAGCCTAACAGCCGGGCTTTGTAGTGGTTTTTTACTCTGAGGAGCTTTCCTTTTTCGGATAAGTTCTCATCAATTAGGATAAAACTAACTTCCTCGTCTCTGTATTCTTGATATGCTGCCATTAGTTAATAAAACCGCTCCTCTCCATTATTTTTGAAGCAAAACGCTTGCTACATACGATCCACCTTTACCTATGGAAAACATTAAAATCTTTATCACCTCCGAAGCTAACAATGCCCTTTCGGAAAAATCAGCCGTTACAGATAAATTTCAAGAAGAGGCTATTAACGGTATTTATTCCGTTATAAAAAGCCGTTCGTGTTCAGAGTGTATGTTCTTCGACGATCTTAACCCGTTCGGGATTTCAGCTATTTGGGCAAAATCACCCGAAGAGTCCACTTATATTCTGCTTTATAAAAATAAACCGGGATGTCCTATTGGCTATTCAATTTACCCGACGCTATTTTTTGAACAGATTAAAAAGAGTATTCCCTTTTCTTTGACCTAATGTTTTTTCCCTGATTATTGTTTGGCTCATTGCCTGTTATTGTTTGACATAGAATTGAACTCTAAAGGATTTTTATCCTGAAATTGCATTACCTTTACTTCCACGTCTCCTCTTGAAACCGAATCAAGTGGTTGATGTTCCGAACTGTTATTTGGTGAATAAGCACTTATACTCTTTTCATTTGCTGAACGGTCAAAAATTGAACCTCTATTTTGAATTTCAAAAGGTTGCTGCTTAAAGGAGCCATCGTTATTTTCGGCGAAACCATAAAGTTTATCTCCACCGTTTAACTGCGCTTGAATATTATTTTTATTCTCTTCGTTATGTGATCCCAAAATTGTATTCGCTGTTCGCAAAATAGCTTTATCAGCGACTTTTTCCGTTCCGCTTGAGTTGGCTTCAGAAAGTTTCATTCCTGTATTTTCTTTGGATTCTGTAATAACAAAAGCACAAGGTTTATTTGCTTTGTCATAATGAACCGAAAAATCAAAAGTCGTAAGATTTCCGTTAAAATCCCGGACTTGTCCTACACCGTGTTCGTAATCATCGGGCATTCCTATGTAGTTCCTCCTGTTCTTGCTTTGTCATCAGGTCTTGCATTTTTTTGATTGACGCTCTTTTGGCAAAAGTGCCGAACTTTGCTCTCTCGTCAACATCCCAAGATTTTAAGTATTGATAACGCGGATCGTGTTCCCGGCTCTTAAAATTCGGCTCGTTTGAAGTTAAATTTGCCACTTGGCTTAGCTCATTCCATCTGGCTTGAAATTCCCAAATTCCCTGAACTGCGGATGTCATAAAAAATCCGGCGACTCCGTTTAACTCTCCGGCTTCCGGCAGTCCGGCTAATTCGCCTTGTGAAACAACTGGCTCGTCTTTTATTCGCCAATTCTCCGATCTGTCTTTTTTTGTTTGAAAACTCGTTCCTTTATTTTTTCCGAAATGATCCGAAACTCCTTGAGTGGAAGAATTGGTAATTCCCGTAGTTTGACTAGAATTGGTATCGTGTGATTCACTCGTTCCGTCATTAATGCCGAAACTTGCGCCTGTGCTGTTATTATCTTCCATTCGCCATACTTCGCGTTTGCCTAAAAATTCGTCTACCCAAGCGGCTTGTGCGCCTTCACACTTCAGAAAAATTTTTGTCGCACACTCGCTTGCAATCGCGTTGGCAATTTCCTTTGTGTAAAGATGACGAACGGTTTCGATATTTTGAAAACTAAGAATATTGCAGACTCCCTTTGAACGTCCTTCCTGCATAATCGTTTGAAAATCGTCAATTTTTCCTAAACTCGTGAACTCATCGAGAAATATCCAACTGCGGCGCGTTCGTGTTTCCTCGTCGGTCAAAAGCATCTGTGTTGCCCTTTGAATGATGACGCTGTTTAGAGCTTGAAGCGGTGAATTTGCTTCGCGGTGGCTTCCCAAAATTAAAATCATTCCGTCTTCGTTGTCGCGGAAATCCTTCAAGCTGAATTTTTCTTTTCCTTCCCAAGCGGCGGCAATAATTTCTATTTCGCTCAAATACGCTTTTGCGGTTGTTAAAACCTCATTATTTGAACGATCTAAAAATTCGAGCGCGTGTCTCGTTTCGTCGTGGCGTGATAAAACTTCGCGCAAAATATCGGTTTCGCGCAAAGCTAAACATAAGTCTCTGAGCGTCCAGTTTAATGGGTCTTTTTTCGCGTCCAGTAGCGCAAGTGAAGTTAGTTGAAAAGACTCCTGCACGGTTCTAATAAGCGTTCGTGCGCCGTCTCTGAAAAATCGGTTGTCGCTTCCACCGTTGACTGGTTCCGGCACAAATATTTTGGCAACGGTAGCGGCTTGCGCCCGGTTTTGAATATCTTTGCAAATATCCCAAGCAAAGCATCTGTCATCAAACGGATTAAGAATTTTTATCGGTGCTTTATTGCCGCAAAGAGCGAAAATAAAAGAAACAAAGTCTCCTTTCGGATCATAAATAATCGCTCGCTGGTCACTTCCCTTCCCTATTTGAGTAAGAGTTTGCGCCATTATTTGTTTGAGAAGTGTAGTTTTACCGCTTCCGTTTTGACCGCTAACGAACAAATGCTTGGTAAAACTTTTCTGCGGAATTTTAACGCCGCCGACGTAAATATCTAACTCGCCGGATTGTCTGATCGGCAAAATCTGCGCGTCCGCTTCATCTCTGGAAAGTCGCCGCAAGCCTTTAATATGACCGTCTTTCTCGCGCTTATCTTCCTTTAAGAGCGTATCTTTGAAGATATTTTTTACATTATCGGGCGAAATATAAATTTCTCCCTGTTCGCCAAGTTTATTGTTTTGATACTTGGTTAATGCGTCTTTTTTTGACTTAAATGGGTTTTTCCAAAGTGCCATTTCAACGATTTACCTTCCTTTCACGAGATTTGATTTGCAGAACTTGATTTGTGTAGATAACAAAAAGAACAATTTCCTTGATAGTTTTTAGTTTTTTGAGATGAATTGTATCTATAAATCCCCAGAACTAAATTGATAAATATTGAATTTACCTCAGCATTAAATTTTTCGCGCGCTGTTCCGCTTCTTTTTTCAAAGAAACGTAGTCCATGTAATGAATATTGCTTTGAATATTCTCGGTGCTGCTGTAAACGAAGGCTAAAAAGAATTCTGTAATTGTTTTTCTTCGTTTGGCTAATTCTTCTGCTAGTCGCAGTACAAGGCTAACTCGATGTAGATTGACGTTTTCAAATTCTATCCACCATTTTTTTGCGCTTCCGGTGGTTTCTTGAAAATCAACCCGTTGTTTGATTTCGCCTAGTCGCCTTTCAACTTCCGTTGTTACCCAGCTCGCTGTGCGAGAAATTCCGGCAAACTGACTAATCAAGCCTGATGTTATTTCTGTATCGGAATAACCTTGCATTTTCAGGTTATTTAACGCTTGGTCTAAACTATACACATTAAACAAATCATCGGCTAAACTACCCGACTCAGTAAAAAAGAATCCTTCTGCTTGAGCCATTTTCTGTTTCGCTTCGGCTGCTAATAACCGTTCTGCTTTAGTAACTTGCTTGGTATTGGGTTTATTTCGATAAGTGAATTTGGGTTTTGAATGTGAGTTTGAAATAAACTTTTCGGAAATAATAACTTGAGCAATATTATTTTGGCTCATTTCAACCGGATCAAGATTTTTCAGATAGTATCTGACCCTATTTTCCAAACCTCGCGCACCCGTCCCTTGCTGATAGGCTTGATTAGCAATCTGCGTTAATGCGCCTTCCGTAAAGAGTAATTCAATATTGTGCAAAGCAAATAATTGTTTTTGTTTACCGATTGTCGAGTCAGAAACATCCGTCAGTATTTGTTTTAACTGCTGAGATGAAAGTGGATGTAATGCCACAAATGATGTCCAGCGAGCTACGAATTCAGCCATCAAGCCGTATTCAACTAAGTCCTCTGGGATTACTTGCAAAAGAAGTTCGTATTGTTCTTCAACCTTACGGATACGACCAGAAGCTGAATTTATAAATCCGACTGATGACTTTCCTTTGTTTTTTCGCTTTCTAATAATGTCCGTTAGACCTAAAGAAAACGCTCCTGCTGAAACAAAAAGCATTTGCCCCGTGTAAACTGTCTTTTTCGCCGCTACACTTGAACCATCTTCTGAAAAACTTAAGTCGTTACCTTCGACCACTCGCAAAAGCGATTTCTGCACAGAATTTCCATAAACAGACTCGTCCGCTGAACTATTTGCCAGTTTATCAATTTCATCAATGAATACTGTTGAACGCTCAATTTTTGAGATGTCTTTGTATTTCTGCCATTCGCTTGTAAACATATTTTCGGTATTTGCTCCGACAATACCGTTAGCGACGAACTGAGCCGCATCGTGAATGCTAAAGGGCTTATTGAAATAGTTGGAAATGTTTTCAACAATTAAAGTCTTCCCAACACCAGTTCCACCAATGAATAAAACATTTTGACTTCCAAAAGGTTTATAAGCGCGAGTAACTTTAACTCCCCTCTTTAGCTCATTATCAAGATGAGCCAAGCCCAAATAATGATTATAAAATGATTTTGCTACCGCTTCTTTTGCCTCTGATTGTCCAATAACTATTTTGTTTAAATGTTCAACTACTTTCTTTGGGCTGTAGCGATTTACAGCATCCCAGTTATCTTGACTGTTGAAATTGAAAACATTTGAAGCCATACCATTTTCTTCTCCTAATTTTTATTCTGACCGTATTTAGGATTGAGTGAATGCAAGCCCGAATTCTTGACAAATTCGGGCTTGGCTAATTGCATCAATCAAAGATTAACGCCAACCGTTTACGCCGTTTTGATAACCGTAGTTGGAAGTTCCGGGCTGGTAGCCATAACCCGTATATGTGCCTGCGCTGCTTGTCCAGCCGTATCCGCCGTTGTTATATCCATACATAAATTTTAGACGCTCCTTTCACTTCGAGATTTCTTAAACGAATTAATAAATCCGTTCGAGTTTGATTAAGGCATCAAACAACCTTTTTAGAGGGTTTCGTGTGAAGGGAACCTTTCTGAATCATCAACTTTGCTGCTAAAACAAAATCGTTCGCAATAAAAACAGCGGACACAACATTGAAGAGCCGCTAAAGGATGCTCGTTAATGAAACGTAAACAGAACTGACATTTTTTTCTGAAAATCATAACTTCCTCCGAAAATCACTAGCCTAGTGACATTACAAACAAAGATTATCACTAGACTAGCGACAAGTCAAGAAAAAAAATATTCTTTTTACGAAATTATTATTTTTGCGTCTTCTAAAATTCGCAAAGTGTCAGGTGAAATATAACTTTTTGAAAAATCTATTTCCCGCTTAAGATAAAGTGTTTTTGTATTTTCTTTTTCATCAACTATTATTTTACCTAGCTGTTCAGATTGAGGTTTGCCGCCTTCCCACCATTGTCTTTCAACATATATGCTTCTATTAATCTTTATACTTGAGGCTTTGAAGTCTGGCTTATTTTCTTTTAATGATTCCCTTTTAAATTTTCCTACCACTTCAAATTTTCTAGCTTCCTCAATAGTCGCATTCTTTTTTACCCAGTCTGTTGCGAATTCTACAAAAAGATTACGGAACTTTTCTGCAATTCTATTGAGTAAACCAAACACTATTTCCCTAGCATTTTTAGTAATAACCTTGTCTAAATGAGTTCTGCTTTGGCTTAAATCTTCGTCGTAAAGAGGGCTTTTGATGGAATTTTCAAATTCACTTAAAACGAATTCATTAGCATTGATGAGAGGCTTTTCCGTCCGAGAAGGCTGTTTTTTTTCAATAGTTGGCACTTCACAATCTTTTGATAAAGGTTTTGAGGTTTTCTTTAAGTTTTCATCAATTCTATCATTCCTACCAATATAAGAAACTTCTTCATTAGATACGGTTAAACCCTCAAAATCATTGTTCTTATAAAAGCTGGATTCTCCTGTTTGTGTATTTTTTTGAGCTTTCTTCTTATCTTCTTGAGTTATACTTTTGAAAATCGTATCAACATCTTTTTTAGCTTTTTCTTTTGTTAGCTCCCTTTCTGATCGTCTTTCTTTTCCCTTTATTCTAGCCATTAATTTGATTGACCTGCCTTATTTTCATTCTTTACATTCAAAACAATTGAGTCCGCTTTTTGTTCCTGCCCCAAATATTCTAGCACTTCACGCTCCCTATAACCCTATCTGCGATAAGTTTTCTGGGGGCTGGTTAGTTGCAGCTTCATTCAAAGCTAAATTTGCTAAATACTCTAAATATCCCTTTTCGTGGTCTCTTCGTGTATAGCTGATTTTTCGTCCTTTTCTGATAATGAACAATGTTACTTCTTCTAAACATTTATCAGCATTGGCAACTCTTAAGTAATTATGTTCGATCAAGAAATCTATTTTTCTTTGATAATACGATAGCTCTTTTCCTTTTACTGTTTCTTCGTAGGTTTCGGAGTAAGTCTTAAAATCTAATATATCTCTAAGCGTCCTTTGAATAACGCCCTGCAATTTGTTGGGCTGAATACCGTAAAGATTAAGTTCTTTGCAAAGGTTTAGAAAGAGCAGTGCCGTTCTTGGAAATGTAATGATAGATTTCTCTTTTATTGACCAACCATAACCCCATTTAGCAGTATTTGTGCCTTGAATATACCAAGGGCTTTTGCCTCGCATAAAAAGTTCTTCCCTAAACTCTTTCATTCCACGCTCAATCGCAATCTGATTATAGCCCTCTGCTTTTATAACAGGATTAACGCCTCTTGGTGAGCCTGAGCGTTTTCCAAGCACTTCATTAATCACACGGGTAATTGTGTATGGGTGCGGAAAGGCAACGCCTCCCTTATGCGTAAGTTCATATATTGCAATTAAAATCTGGCAAAATATTCCATGCGAACTGAACTCTTCTCTATCCATTACGGATAAGATTCTTTTCGCTGTTTCTTCAATAATTGTCATAATAAAAACTCGAACAAATTTAGCACAAAATGTGATCAAAAATTGTTCAAAACCTAATCAAAAGATAAACAAAAAGTTTTGCGCTCTTATTTTCAAAACATTAACGATTGAGATGTAGTTCTTGTTTTTGCTCGTGTCTTTCCAACAAATCTTGCGCGATCTCTTTCTGCCTTGAATGGCTCATTGTCTTTGACAATTCGGCGATGGTATCGCCAACTTCCGCCCGTTCCGCGTAAATTTTTGTTTGTGTCCGGCTCCGGCTCATCTGCACATAGGATAATTCCCTATCCTGCATCGAACCGCCCACCAAAATGTAGGAGCGATCAACAGTCACGCCCTGCGCCTTGTGCGTGGTGACGGCGTAACCGACTTGAATTGAATCGTAAAATTCAAGCGAAATTTTAACACGATTTCCATTATCTAACTTAACTTTTACGGTCTGATTCATCTCATCAATTTCTTTAACTGTGCCGAACTCGCCGTTTCTCACTCCAAGCGTCTTTTTATTTTTGGTAAAAACTACGCGGTCATTGACGAAAATCTTTTGTTTATCAACTGTAACGCTATCCGCTAATTTCAATTCTTTGTTGGTTTTTCGTTCTTCCTGAGCAAGTGAATTGATTTTTCTAACGTCCGCCTTCGTTCCGGCAAGCATTAAACTTTCTTTTAAGTTTTGCGTTCGTTCCTTCGTCCAATCGGCAACCATTTTTTTAATGGCTTCCGTCCGTGATTCTCCGACAAATAACAATTCTTTTTCCGCGTAGGCTTTCAAACCTTCGGCGGCTCGTCCAAAGGCAAAATCTTTGACCGCATCCCGCGCCCAAAGATCGCTTTGCCTTTTAATGTCGGTTAATTCGCTGCGCCCGACTATTTCACCGATGGCTTTGAACGGGTTGCCGTGTTCGATGGGTTGAAGCTGCTTTTCATCTCCGACTAAAACAAGCTGCGCTCTTGTTTTGGCAACCGCTTCGACTAATTCCGCCATTTGCCTTGTGCCAACCATTCCGGCTTCATCAACTACTAAAATCGTTTTTCCGGTTAATTGGATAAAACCTTTTTCAATGCCGAAAAGCGTTGAATGAAGAGTTTCGCTTTTGATTCCTGCGCCTTCCTGTAAACCTTGCGCGGCGACGGCTGCGAGTGCTGCGCCTCTTACCTCGTAACCTTCGGCTTCCCAAACTTCCCGCGCCGATCTTAAAAGCGTGGTTTTTCCTGTTCCCGCCATTCCCGAAACTACTTTGATTGAGCTTTCGTTTCCGCCCGTAATCGAAAATAAAGCGTGTTTCTGCTCGGCGTTCAATTTGTCCGAAACGACGGTTTCCCGAAAAATTCCGGGCGATCCGTGCCAACCTGTTTTGGCTGCTTCAACTTGTAAAATCATTAGTTTTTCGAGCGCGTCAATTTCCGGCGTGGTGAAATACCGTGTGCCGTCGCTTTTCCTCCCTAAACTAACGGCTTCATTCTCTAAATAATTACTGACTTTTTCCCGGATCGCTTCGATATTTAATTTTCCAACTGCTTCCTCTGCGGCGAATCTCAAAAGCGTTTTCTCTGAAAAATAGGCTTGGGAACTCGTCAAGCGTTCAACGCTTTCCTTAATGACTGATTTACTCTCCGCTAATTCTTTAAGAGTAAAAATATCGCCCTGCCCTACCATAGACGAAAAAAATTCTTCCCTGCGTCCGATCTCCTGCCATTTTTCAAAAAGCAGTTCCCGCGCAACGTGCGCTTTTTTCTCTCTGGTCGTCAAAGTAAAATGCGCGGCTCGGACTGCTCCGGTCGCTCCGGCGTTTTCCATCTCGGCTAGAATCGCCTCGCGCCGTTTGGAAAATTCTTCCATCAAAGGCTTTGAAACGCCTTTTATCTCGAAAGCGGTTTTCGTTTTCTCGATCCCGACATTCAAATTTTCGCGCAAAAGGTCTGCCAGTTCCGCCCGGTATAAAGCTCCGGCAAGCATTTTTGTTTGATAAATCGGTCTTGTTTCAAGCGATCCGGTTGTGCCGTCCGCTCTGATTCCGACGTTCAAAACTACGGCGTGGGTGTGAAGCTGCGGGTCTTGGGCGCGGCTCGTCCCGTGTTCAAAGGTGGCAACGACTAATTTGCATTTTTCTATTTCGCTTCCGCCCTTCCCGCGTCTTGTGTAACCCGCTTCCGCCTCTAAGTAGTCAACCGCTTTTTGAACGGCTTTAAGCTGCGCCTCTTGGATTTTGTGGCGCGTTTCTTCGTCCGCCTGACTCCACAAAACCGAAACGGATTTTGGAGCGGAAAAAGTTAAATCCCATCCGGCGCGGTGATTTTCCTTCCCGGCGTTTTGGGTGAACGGTTCGCCGTCGAGCGCGAAACCGTCACAAAGTTTTAGAAATTCAGTTTTATCAACCGTCCCGGAAAGTCCTAATTCTTTCGCGCCTTCTCCGTGCCACACTCCCGGCGGCTCTCCGCCTTTATGGAAATAATCATCTTGCGCTAGATTTGCGTAGTATCCGCCTTGTGCTGTTCCGATTGAAAGCAATGTAAAATTTTATCCTTGTCTAATAATTTCCGTTGTCCACTCCCGCGCCTGTTCCTTCGGGTAATTTCCGGCGGTAATCAACAACGCTTCGACGGCATCGGCTAACTTCATTTGCAGAATTCTGATGTCGTCCCGCGCTCCTAAAATTTCGTCTTTGATTACGTCGCGCCGGGTGTCGTTGAGAATGTCCGTGACCGTGTTCCGGGCTTCTTCGTGAACGCTGATTTTGTGTCGCGCCGCTCTCTTTTCAAGCTCGGAAAGCTGCGCTGCATCGAGCCGAAAAGAGATGGTAAAACTTTGCTGCTTAGTCGTTTTTTTCACGCTGACAAGTTTAACTCGCTTAAAGTATTAGGATTTGTTTATTTTTTACTCTATTTTGTATGCAAATTGCAAACAAAACTAATTGATTGGGATCACTCAGATTTTTTATGCTTTCGGTGGCTTTTGTATGCAATACGGTGCATCAGGTGTGATTATTAACTAGATGAAGATTTTGTATTTAATTTGTCTTGAGAAAAGTATTAACTGTTCTTGGAATAATGAACAAATGTGCCGCGCGAGTGGGCGATTTTTTAGGAAGTAATTCGATGTTGGAAACTGAAAACAGCCGGACGAGTCAGCCGGAAAAAGAAAAGCTGCTTGTCATCGAACTTGGTGAAGTTGTCGCAACGCCGGGCGCACTTGAAACACTGAAAGAAGCCGGAGTGCTGCCGCTTCGTCTGCTCGGTCGGCATCAGTCGGGCGATTGGGGCGACATCTCGGAAAGCGACAAAAGAGAAAATGAATTGTCGCTCAAAGAAGGCTTTCGTCTGCTCTCGGCTTACAAACTGCCGGGCGATAATGGCAAGGTTTGGATTATCACTGAAGCTGATCGGTCGGTAACAACTATTCTGCTTCCTGAAGAATACTAAGCCGATTTCTTCAGATGCTCCGGCATCTGGTGTTTCGTCAAATCGAAGTCGC
>MWWK01000060.1_pt1 | contig 15797 bp, 14 predicted proteins | sample 1047241 | NCBI WGS metagenome assembly MWWK01 (sample SAMN06349964, study PRJNA376086) | soil metagenome | isolation source: BG12-3 sample Antarctic (ecotone) soil | place: Antarctica | reverse complement strand
TATGCTTCTTAACTTCGGAAGTCCCAAAGAAGCGGACAATTTAGGGAGAGTTAAAATGACTACGAAGAACAAATCAAACGCGTCGAACTCCGCTTTGTCGAACAGGATAAGTATTTGGAATTCATTGAAAGAGCGGGGCGTTCCAGTCGAGGACACGACAGCCAAGCACGTCGGCAAAACCTCGCTCCATTTCTCCGCCAAGCCGCCGACAAACTCCGACAACAAGAAACCAAGCAGCAGATAAATGGAGCGCGTCCAGAATCGCCGTTAAAGAAAATCGCTCGATCTTTCCTTTGCCCAATTTTCCCTCTTTTTAGGTGTTGCAATTGTTGCAGTGCGTTTCTTTTTTTAGTGCGAACTTACGCGAGCTTTGAACGGTCTTTAGTTTCGTGTCCAATGCCGCCGTTCCAAGCATTTGATAAAGAAAACGCCTCAAGTCGCCCGCAAATCAAAAACAAGCGCATTCGGTCGCTAATCATCGAGCGTCCGCGGGCGATTCAAGCTAATGCCTGCATAAATGCGATTCTTATCGGACGCAGTGCTATATTACGCCAAATGTTACATTTTTTGACCAAAAGAGAGATGTCGTTTTTTATAACGTTTTTTATTAAGCAAATAATATATTTATCGCTCAAATAACCGCTGGTCTGATGTAACAATGTTACAATTCATCACCATAAAAAAGAGAGTTAACTTTATGAGTTACTTTTCTGAGTTAATTTTAGAGCTTTCAACAACCCAGATTTTACTTGCCTTCAAACAACACTATTATCCGAGAATCTGACTTCCCTGTAAAAAACGGTCTCTGGTAATTCTAATATGATTCGTTTTTCAGCTCTTATTCGGCTTTTAATCAGTTTTTCTGTAGTCAAAGGCATAGAGGGGAGTCTTTTTTTATTTGAAGCGACTGTAGAGGTGAAATTCACTGTTTTTTATGTTTGAAAATCTTGGGTAACAAAATTTCTGTTTTTAATTTACAGCCTCATACCGAACTAGAAATCTACATTTTCACTTTCAATTCTTTAACCAACCATTCCCAGTCTTCAGGCGTGTACCATTTCTGAAAGTCTTGCAGAAAATCATCTGCGGCAAATTCTCTCAGCTGTTCGAGCGCCGCTTCCCTGCCCTTTTCGTCGAGCGGCTTAATCTCGTAAGAGCCTGATTCTGATTTGCCCACCATATCGGGTTTCGTTTTTGATGCTTTAGTTGAAGATTGCTGCTGGCGCTGCATAAAAAACTGCCGGCGCAGAACTTCAGTCAAAAATGCCGGAACCGATGAAACTCCATCTGAGCGACTTGCTGCAACTTCAAGTTCCAAAATTAATAGATCAGCGAGATTTGCCCACTTCGCCGCTTCTGTTTTGGAAACCCCTTTGCCTGTGATTTTTTTCGTCGCCTCATCGAATCTTTTTGCCAGCGCGAAAAACGTCTCGCTTACGCGCACCTCATCATCACTCTTTGTATTAGTCTTTAAAGAAGTCTTAGGAGTGGTTGAAGTGCTTGTATCTATTGGCTGACAACCATGCCTAGCATCCCTAGTTTCTAGGCTGCCTACCCTGCCTTGATTCTCAGCAGGCTTACCCTGGTTACCCTGACTAGGCGTGGTTACCATGGTTGGCAGGGTAATTTCTTCGGGAGTAAAAATCTCATACTCATTTCCTTCGTGAAATCCTCCGTCGTTAATCTGCTGACGAACGAGTCCGACGTGATCTAAATGAGTCAGGCAGGCATCCATAGTTGTCCGCGCGCCCACACCTGATAATTTACGAAGCTTCGGTTTACTGATTTTGATTGTTCTTTTCGGGGAAATTGCGCCGCGGGTTAAACCGTAGAGAACGTCATAAATTTGTTTTGATTTACCCGGCTTGAATAGTCCTTGCGGAATTGCCTCTCGTGTAATCGTATTCGTAACCTTTTGATAATTGTTTTCCGGAGATACGGGTGTAGATTTTTTTTGTACTGTTTGACCATGACTAGGCAGGGTAGGCGTGGTCTCCCTGCTAACTACGGTAGGCAGGGTTATGAAAGCTTCTTCTGTACCCGGAAGGATGGAGGGAGCTTTCACTAATTGTGGACGATGAGCGAAAGCCTCGGCAAAAAGCTCATCAGCCGGATTATTAAAAGCCGGATTTGCAGGAGTCCCGGCGGTTCTTGTTGGAATAAGACGCTTTCGTTTTCGAGGATTATTTTTTTCGTCGTCGGAAATTTCGGCTTTTTTATTAACCATTATTGTTTATTACCTGAAACAAGCTTTAAATCACGAGTTTGGGCTAGGGAAGCGGTCATTTCGAGTTTAGTTAGAATTTCCTGTGCCAGATTCGCGTAGTCATCAGCACTCCGCGCGCCCGGATCATGCAACTGAATAGGTTTATGCTCGCCAGAACTGGCTTCGAGTTTCGTATCGTCGTGTATAATAGTTTCAAAGAAATTAATTCCGGCAGCATTAGAGATTTCCTGCAGTTCGGCAAGACTGGTTTTTGAAATTCTTGTCCGTTTATCAAACCGCGTGCAGACGGCACCCAGAACTTTCAGATTTCGCTGATATTTCTTAATTTTCTCGATAACTTCCAGCAAGTCTTCAAGTCCTTGAAGAGAATACGGCGCAGGCATAACTGGTATTAAAACGTAATCAGCAGCCATTAAGGAAGCGGAAAGTAAAAGCCCGAAGTGCGGCGGCGTATCGATAATTACAAAATCATAGTCTTCACGAACATCCTGCAACGCGTCGGCTAAATTTGCCATCGATTCCGATGGCTCGCGGTCGAATTTGGCAAGGGAAATCGTCGAAGGAATAATATCGAGATTATCGATTTCGGTCGTAAGTGCCTTATCACGCAGCTTAGCGGGCTTCGATTTCGGTTCTGTGATAATGATTTCAGCAAGCGAAGTCGTAACGCTTTCGATATTCAGGAAAGTGCCGGTTAAATTCGACTGTGGGTCCGCGTCAATCAGCAATGTTCGATAGCCGTTTATGGCAAGTTCTGTAGCTAAAGACGCGCTCGTCGCAGTCTTGCCAACGCCGCCTTTTTGATTGGCAATAGCGATAATTTTCATATTTTATGCTGCCTTATTAAGTTTCTTACGTCCGACTTTTGTTTCACGTTTTCGAGCCTGTTCTATTCCATTTTGGGTAATAACCAGAGCGCGACCGAAATATTTATGTTCAATCTCACCGGCGATCGCGAGCTGGCGAACACGGCTGTCTGAGATTTTAAGCTCAATTGCGGCTTGTTGCGCTGTATATTCCTTTTCTTTGCTCATATCTATTGGGAAAATAACACGGATTTTTTATTAACACAAGCGTTAATGTTAGTTACGGTTACTAATCAATCAATTATTCTAAATCAATACAGATTTAGGAAGATCGTTTGAAAATAACGATAGACGGGCGGACTAGGAGGCGCGGAATATCAGGCTCGATTTCGCCATGCTTTGAGTTAACCGTTTTCGGAGAAGTTCAGTTTAGGTAATTGCCGTTCTCATTCAAAGAAATTTTGTCATTCTTCTGAAGACCTAATTCGTGTGGTAGATCCGCATTCGGAAATTTACGACGGAATGTCAAATAGCGAGATTGCCAAAATGACCAATTTGCCGCTCAGAACGGTCAAATCTCATGTCCGGCGCGGTTTCCAAAAATTCCGCCGCTCCCTCGGACTTAAAGTTAATCTCCCTGTTCAAACATAAAATTTTTAAAAACTAAAATCAAAAAAACAGCCGCGTTCTAAATAGGAGGGGTTTTATAGACTGTCCGATTTGTCCAAAGTCCGCACCGCAAACTACCACTACAAGCTATCGTTTTGTTGAATTCTGTGATTAAGGAGAGTTATGGTTATTTCGTGTCGAGCAACAGAATTAAATGTTTCTGGGGTAAAAACTTCAAAAAAATAATTTTGGCGTTTGAGTAATTTGACAAAGCCGCCCGCCCAAAATCTCCGAAAGCGGGATTGCTCACCGGCAGGGGTGGCACGGCAGACTCGACCACAAAAACAAAAATCAGCAAAAGTTAGTCATCAACTTCACAGGTCATAAACGGCAGGCGTGAAATCAGCAAATCTCAGGCAAAAGCTTTGGCAGCGAAATTCCGTGTTTCGGACGAATTATTTATCTGATGAAGAAGCGAAATAAGGTTAGAGATGAAAGCCGATTTATAATCACTTTGTCTTTCATCTTTTTTCTGTTTTTTTAGCACAATTTTAATCCCTATTTAGCTCTGCTAAACAACATTCTAGCCGCGAAATAACAGGGCAAAATTCTTGCGCTTTTTTGCAAGCCCGGTTCTCATGCGTTATCAGTTATTTAGCGGCAATCGCTAAAATGCTCTTCATCATAAACGCAAATTTTCCAATAATTTAAAGCGCAAGAAAATTCACGAGGCAAAAACGTCTTAAAAAACCTGATTAAAATGCGATAGAATATAGAGTTTAGAGCTATTAAATCCCTTCGTAAATCACCTGTTTTCCGATTTCTTGCACGCTTGCAAGTCCAACTCCTTAATTTCTCATAGTTTAGAGCGCAAGAACCAAGTGTTTTTATCACTACTTGTCATACACTTGAAACCAGCGTCCGTAAAAAATAAAGATGACGTTTTTAAGGAAGAATCTCGCCGGCTGAAATGGCAGTCAAATCGCTTCAGTCATGGCATCTGATTAAGCAAATTTTGAGGAGTGAAATTGATATTTTCGGGATTAAATAAACAGACGGCAAGATATCTCAAACCACGAAATGAAGGCAAAATTTGAATAATAAAGGAACCGTTGTTTACGCGCGAAATTTTAGAAAAACAATACGTTGAACAGCGAAAAAATCTGAAGTGGCATGAGCAAAAACTATCGTTTCTAATTTGGCGCAGACCCGCTTCGCGAGCAAGTATTATCTTCAGCAAACGAAAGTGGAATTTGCAATATCCTGTCTTTGAAATTAGCTTCTGCTAAAAGAATTCTCTCGAAAAATTCTTCGATTCTTTTTTTCAAAAACGCTGCCGCGGTGTGGTTATGAAGTCCTAAGAAAAATGACAAATTGCTGCGGGTAAGAACGTCCAAAAGACTTGAAATCGTGCTAAAAATATAGCCGGATTTCAATGCAAATTTTAGATCAAAACAAACTGATTGCGGCGATTTTTATTTTAATCAATAAATTTCGGTTTAGGTGTATGACAGGATAGGTCGGATTTTTAACGTTGGTTAGAAGTTAACTACTGCACCTATTGAATTTACGTCTGTCAGAATCTGACAGAACAATTTTTGAAGCGATTATCTATGCCAGCGAAAAGTTAAACCGTGAAACCACAGGACTTATAGCTGCTAATTTCTGACACAAAATACCGAATTTTCTGACAACATAAACTGCTTATTTTCAATGTTTACAGGCAAGTAAAAATTTGGAAGATTTTTAATTAAAGCTATTAAAAGATTTAGGCTGTTAGAAATTTATAACAGGGAAAAAATAGTTTTTTGGTCAAAATTTGAGAAAATAATAAGTTAAAAATACTGGAAATTTAACTTATTATTTGACGAAAAATCGAGAGAAATCGAATAAAAAACAATTCAGCAGAATGAGCCTAGGTTAGGCAAAAACTTTTAAGAATGATTTAAAGAATTCGTCTTGAAAATGAGAATTTTCAAAGAGGTTGTTGTTCGCGTATGCGTATCAATTGCGATTGATAATACAAAGTTATTAATCGCGTGGTTTATTGTTTTTGAATTTATTTCGTTTCCATTTTGTTGCACGCGATATAACTAAATTGTGTGTAACAAAATGGAATTATATTGTGTGAACCGGACAGGTCAATTTGAATAATAATCTCGTAAATAAACTCGAAGTTACTTGACCAAATATATCGAAAAGAGAATCTCATTCATGAGAAGCAAACCTTAAAAATTTTTACAAAATTAGTTACTTAAGATTTACAGAATTATATTCCAGTTCTGGGGTTACATTATCAATTTTTGGATTAAGGATTATTTTCAGTATCCAAACTTAATAGAAAAATTAAATATCGATTTATTCAATCCACAGTCCGCCGGAGCTTTTCTCTTTCTTGCCGGTTTACACAGTCTAAGATCAAGCATTTCGTAAGGCATATTCACAGTATCATCATAACTACAATCCCAAATTTTTTTACAATTGGGACAAAGGTGTTTCTTTGCAGTATCGTTCTTTTTTGCCTCGCTCATAAATTTAAAGATTATTTCTTAATTTTTTGCTGGTAAAGCCTTTTGACAACCTTCTCCAGCTCTTCGCCTTCCTTATCTCCAAAAAGTAAATCTTCGGGCTTCACCGGTTCGTTATCGACGGGTCTTAGCGGATGCTTGAGCCGGTCAATGGGAAGACGCTGTGTTGATGTCGGCAGATTGATTTTCATAGATAATCTTTCACTGTTTAGATTCTTACCTACGCGAACCCGATAGCAAAATAGCATTTAAAAATTTAACTTGATAATAAAATCCGAAAATAATTGCAAAATAATTCGTGCTGCGATTGATAAACCTAAGCTGTTTAGGTTATTATAAAAAGTATGGGGACGGTATTAAGAGAAGGCGGATTCAATTTCAAGATAAACACCGACGACCATGAACCGATGCACGTTCACATTTGGCATCAAGGCAATTTGTTAATCGTAAATTTCGAAACCGAAGTTCTGGTAAGAAATAATTACGGTTTTAACCAAAATGAAATGCGCCGCGCCGTCCGAATCGTTCAAGAGAATCAAGCGAGCTTTCAATTAAAATGGAGAGAAATACACGGATGAAAAACGAAAATTTAGAATTTGAAGCGGCAACAAACCGCGGGCGCGAAACGCTCGCCTCATCCCCGAAAGCACAGTCGGTTTCCTATAATACTAAAACAAAGCGCATTGTCATCGAGCTTGAAAGCGGAGTTACGGCAATCGTTCCTGCCGGTTTAATTCAGATTTTGCAGGGCGCGACCGCCGAACAAATAAAGGATGTCGAGATTGCCGTTGAAGGCTTGTATTTGCGCTGGACGAGTTTGGATGAAGATTTGTTTTTGCCGAACCTTCTGCAGGGCGTCTTCGGCACTCAAAAATGGATGAGCGGGTTAAAGGAACATTTATCCAGTGCTGGGAAAAAGGGCGGCGCAGCGCGAACGGAAGTCAAGCAGAAGTCGAGCGCGGAAAACGGGAAAAAAGGCGGCAGACCGCGCAAAACGAATGTTGCCTGATAATGAAAAGAGGCTGCTTATTTATAAAAGCAATATTTCCAAATAAAATGGCTCATTTATTTTTGATATTTTTCGTTCGGACAAAAGCATTGTGGGAATGGATTGGGGAACGGAACGGATAAACCAATTCCGGCGGACTATGATGGCGACGTGAAGCCAACATTGCCGTTTATCGACCCGATAACGGTGCGTGGTAACTACAAACGAGCAGGGATGGATTCGAAGTCAAAGGCTGTCAATACGGAGCAGTGGGTGATTTGCCCGTGCCGGCTGATTATGATGGCGATGGTAAAGTCGATGTCGGTGTTTATCGTCCTAGTGAAGGTGCCTGGTATATACAGACTACCGGAAACGGTTTCAAAGGCGCAGTCTTCGGCGCGCCAAACGATAAGCCGACTCCGAATTCCTTCATCCCTTAATTTTTGATTTTTCGACAAGATAACTCAACAAATATACTGCTTTTAACGGGATTGATATCATCTACACGGCAAAAAAGTTCTATGATAAAGTTTTCTTGAGTCACGGCATTTGCTTCCTTTGTGTTTGGTTTGGTCACCTTCACAATAGAAACTTTTCCGTGGCTTTTTCAACTAGCACCAATGGTTAATTAGAAATTCTAAGTCCCAGATGATCACACGGAGCGTCGGTTAAATCCTGCTCGACGCCGAGGTATTTCTCGGTAGTCTGAATCGAATCGTGTCCAAGAGATAATTGAATCTGGTCAATCGGCGAGCCGCCTTTGTGCGCGAGTTTGGCAAATGTTCTTCTTAGATCATGCGGCGCAATTCCTTGATTTTCTAATTTCAATGCGTAACCGGCAACAATATCTCTGATCGCCTGCGGCGTGATTGATTCACCCATTAGATTATCGCCCTTATTAACCCTTCGAAAAACAAAACCTTCTTCTAAATGGGCGACTGTTTTCCAGGAGTCCACGCAAGCCTTCGCCCATGACGGCATCGGAACAGTTCGCATCTTATCGCGCTTTCCAACAATATCGACGATTGCCCAGCGTCCTTCGCGTTGCTCGATGTGCGAGAAAGAAAGAATCGCGGCTTCGGCGCGTCTTAATCCGCAGCCGATTAAAACTGCCAGTAGCGCGCGGTCGCGCGCGCCTTTCAAAGTTTGTGTATCAGGTGCGTTCAGCCAGCGTTGAGCGTCTTCTTTGGTGAGCCAGTTGCCGGTTCGTCTGCCTCTAAACGGAACGCCTTTGACCGCGCGAACTCCGTTAGCGATTCTTGAATCAATCAAATTGTTATCTTCGGCTTCGGTCGCCAATTTTCTGATAGACGAAAGTTTCTGGTTAATGGTAGATGATGAGAGTTTTCTGGCGCGTAAGGATTTTACATATCTGTTTATCAAAGCTTTATTTAGTTCCGGTCGGTTTTCCGATGCGTGCCAGCCGAAGAATTCTTCCAAGTGTCTGCGATAAGCGCGACGAGAATTCTCAGACGGCAAACCGTCAATCACCATATTGATAATTTTCTTTTCGGCGACGGTTAATTTTGGTTTGACGAGAGCGACAGAATTTTCCATAAATGGGCAAAAAGTAAAATTTGGCTTATAAAATTCAAAGACATATAAAAATCTAACACGCGGCTTCTCTTTAGTAAATAGCTTTCGGTAACTACTATTATCGTAAGCTATTTTTATGATTTTGATTTGCCGTCTAAAAGTAAAATTTTGGTGATACTCAAATCAGTTTTGCAGTTCTTAAATTTAGAATCACTCCCAAACATAAATCTTTGAAATCATCATAGTAGAAATACCAAACTGAACCGGATTCCGTCAGCAGTATCGAAAATCTCTATTCGCCCGTTGTGCTGGTTAACAATTTTATAGACGACCGATAAACCTAAGCCCAATCCTTTATCCTTGGTCGTAAAAAACGGGTCGAAGATTTTCGCCTTAACTGTTTCATCAATGCCGCCGCCGGTGTCTTCGGTTTCGATAAATAATTTATCGTTTTTCTGAAAGGAGCGAAAAATGAGTTTGCCGCCGTTGGGCATCGCTTGAAGCGAGTTGATTGCCAGATTCAGCAGAACTTGTTTGATTTGTTCCGAATCAAGCGAAACGAGCGGCAGATTTTCAGTTAAATCTTCGCTGATTTTGACATTTTGAGCATCGGCTTGCTTCTCAATTAAGAGTTCGACAGCACGGATTAGCCCGTTGATATCGGTCGGCTGGCGGTTCGGTTCTTTGGCGCGGGCGAAATGGAAAAACTCCTGAACCAATTTATCAATGCGCTCGACTTCTTGTTTGGCGATGAGGGCGAATTCGCGGCGCGGGCTATTTACGGCGAGTTCGTCTTCGAGAATTTCGACCGCACCCTTAATTGCGCCGAGCGGATTGCGGATTTCGTGAACTACGCCGGATGCGATTTCCGCTAAGGAGGAAAGCCGTTCGGCTTGCAGAAGCTGCCCGACGGTTTGCCTGAGTTCGGCGTAAGCGGTTTGCAATTCGTTATTGATTTTTTCGGCGCGTTCGCTCTCGCGTCGTTTCTGGTCGCCGAGCCAACCCGTCACCGCGCCGATAGCAAAAAATAATGCGATTTCGGCATATTGATTAAGGGCATAATCATAATTCTGGTGCTGCCAATGCAGAGCGATGTGCGGCAAGTAAGTCAAACTCGCCAAGAGAGCCGCGCCGATTCCGCCGCGCCAGCCAAACCGGAGCGATGCCAGAATTACCGGAATATAATAAAGCCGCTGATAAATTTGGTGCAGGATTAAACTATCAACCGGCGTGAGAAAATGTAGCGCGGAGATGAGTAATATAGCCGCGCCGATAGCCAATGTCGGTAGAAATCGTTTCATCAAACGACATTATAGTCTAATTTACTAACACTTAGTTGTGGCTTTACAATTTTCTGATGCTCAAAAGCATAATACGAAAGTCCATATTTTGATAAAGTTTCCATAAGCGCAACCACTTTTAACAGCGTTAATTTGAACCGCCCTACATTAAAGAAATTCGCTTTTACTCGTTAAAAATTTAACTTCACGCCGACCTGGACGAGACGCGGGCTGCCCGGCAAAATGCCGCGCGAGCGGTCGACGATAAATGTCCGGTCGAAAATGTTTTTCATTGTCACGAAAAACGTCGCTCGCCATTTTTCGACTTTGTAATTTGCCGTCGCGTTCCAGTAAGTCTGAGCCTGAATCGCGCCGAGCTGGGCATTCGCCGAAGGATTGACGGCGTTCAAATCGTCGCCGAACTGTCGTCCAATGAAAACATTTTCGACAAAAGCATCAACGCCGATTGGGTGCGAGTAGCCGACGCTCGAAGTCAACTGAGTTTTCGGAGTATAGGGCAAACGATTTCCGGTGATCGAACAGCGAGTAGAAATTATAAGCCGTTCCGCCGGACAAAGCGGCTGCAAAACGGATGCGCTTGTAATTGAACTGAATCTTTCGCCGCGAAATTCCGCTATGGAGAGAAAAGTGTATGCCGCGCGAAAATAAAAGTTATGCGGTGAACGGAAAATCGTCCCCGAATCAACTTGTCCGGTGAATTCAAATCCTTGCTGTAAAGTTTCGCCGCCGTTGGTGAACGCCGTGCCGCCCGCAATCGAAGCGGCGACGATTTGATTTTCATAATCGTTGCGGAAAAACGCGCTTGAAATTTCAACTCCGCGAACCGGGCGCGTGCGAACGCCGATTTCGTAATTCCAGCTCAGCTCCGAATTTAAATCAACCACGCCGCCCGCATTGGTTACGACATCTTCAACGCGCGGCGGCGCAAAACCGCGATGCGCGCCCGCGAAAATCGTCGTGTTTTTCAAGCCCGAATAAGCCACTCCAAAACCCGGAATTACTTCCGTCACGGTCGTGTTTCCGGTTACGCCCGCGCCGTTATTGGCGAGCCGGTTGGTGCGCTGGTATTCAATACGTTCGACGCGCACGCCCGGAGTGAACGCGAAATTTCCCCAGATGAAACGGTGCTGCGCAAAACCCGAATAGGCGAGCGACTGACGTTCGTTATTTTCGGCAATAAGCCCATCGCGCGAAGTCGGTAAATCGCCGTTTTTCTGAATGCGTTCCTGGTCTTCGCGGTGAACGCGGAATCCGATATTCAGTTCGTTTTTGACAGCGCCAAGATTGAAATTTGCGTTTAGGCGCGGTTCGATTCCAATCGTCAAATAATCCCGCAGCCGCCCTTGGTTGCCGCAAGTCGTGTTTAAATTCTGAATGCCAAAACAGTCCGCGTCTCCGCCGCTCAACGTTCGCAGACGATTCGGGCGCTCGTTTGAGTTTGAAGACTGCCGCCACCAATCGCGCGAAAAATAATTCGAGTAAAAGTTTGTCGTTAAATTAACGTTTGAAGTTAAAACCGCAGTGTGCTGAAGCGAAAAACCATAGCGTCTGCCGTAGAAAAAATCATTTTTGAAGATATTGTCGCGCGCATTTTGGGCAAACTCCGCTTCGGTCGCTCCCGTATAAGTTAGATTCGAGTCTTCCCGGTAAAATGAAAATTTCGCCGTCAGAATATTGCGGTCGCCCGCCGCGTAAGTCGCTTTATTAGAAAAATCATAGAGTTTGAAATTCGTATTTTCGCGCGACCCGTTTCCCTGTTTATGCGTGAAATTCGACAGCACGCCGAATTTTCCGAACGTCCCGCCAAATCCCGCGCTGCCATTAAAAAAATTGCGGTTGCCGCCTTCGAGTTTTAAATTAAAATTCGGCTTTAGCGGCGGATTAGGCGTGATGTAATTAATGACACCGGCGATTGTTTGCGGTCCGTAAACGATTTGCCCGGAGCCTTTTAGAACTTCAATTGATTCGTAGCGTTCGACGGGCGGATGATAATACGAAGCGTTGTCGCCGTAAGGCGCGTAGCTCAGAGGTAACCCGTCTTCGAGCAGCAAAACCTTAGTCGAGCGTGTCGGATTCGTTCCGCGAATGCCGATGTTCGGGCGCAGTCCGAAACCTTCTTCGTCGCGGACGTTCACACCGGAGATTTTCCGCAGAGCTTCCGAGAAATTAAACACGCGGGCGTTCTCTAAAGTTTGCCGGTCAACTCTTTCAATCGAACCGGGAACTTCACTTAAACTTTCGGGTGTTCCGGCTAAATAATTCGATGTGACGGAAACCTGCTCGGCGATTTGTTCGGGTTGGAGAGTCAAATTTACAACGCCTTCGCCAGAAATTTGTATTTCTCTTTTTACCATCCCAAAATTCCCGGCAGATGCCGTAATTTGATAATTTCCTTTGGGCAGTTTGTCAAAGATGAATTCGCCGCCCTGATCGGTCGTTGTTTCCCGCTCGAATCGAACGTTCTGATTCGACAAACGGACGATTGCTCCGGCAATCGGGTCGGCGTTTGCGTCACTGATTTTCCCGCTAATTTTGTGATTGGTTTGGGCTGAAGCAGTTGGAACGCAAAAAAAGATTAATGCGAAAAAAAATATAATCTGACTAAATTTCATTGATTAAATCAACCTTAAAAGAATGTGTGAAATTGAAATTCGTTTTCAACAACAAATAATGACTTTAATCATAATTGACTGTTTTGAGAATCGCAAACGGCAATTTAAATAAAGTCAGATTTGTGCGTATTTAATCGAAACAACTTTCTTGAGAGTCGGCGTGGGTGTAAGTTTTTAAAATTCTTTATCGGCGTCCAAATTGTGTTTTTCCATCCGGTAAATTAGGGCGCTGCGCGTGATGCTCAAATACCGCGCCGTCTGCGACTGATTGCCGTTGTGCATCTCTAAAGCGTAACGGATAATTTCGCGTTCTACCTCATCGAGCGAGATATTTTCGGCGGGTAGTTCAAATTTGACGTTGCCGAATATTTGCAAAGGCTTGCTGATGTAGTCCGGCGCGTCGGCAAGCGTTAAAGCGTTTTCGTCCGACAAGACAACCATTCTTTCGATTAAGTTTTCGAGTTCGCGGACGTTGCCCGGAAACAGATAATTTGACAGAACATTGATGACTTCGCGCGTCATTTTTAAGTTTTTAAAGCCGTGTTTTTTTTTGGCGCGGCGAAAAAAATGATTGATGAGCAACGGGATGTCTTCGCGGCGCGTGCGAAGCGGCGGCAAATTAACAGGCACGACCGCCAGACGAAAATATAAATCTTCGCGGAAAGTTCCCTGTTCGACCATTTTCTCCAAGTTTTGATTGGTCGCGGCGATGATGCGGACATCAATTTTGCGCGGTGTGCTTTCGCCGATGCGGACGATTTCCTGCTCCTGAAGGACGCGCAGCAATTTCGGCTGCAAGGCAAGCGGCATCTGGCTGATTTCATCGAGGAAAAGAGTTCCGCCGTTTGCGTCTTCAAACTTTCCTTTGGTATCGAGATTCGCGCCCGTAAACGAACCGCGTTTGAAACCAAAAAGCTCGGCTTCGATCAAACTTTCGGGAATCGCCGCGCAGTTAATCGGGATGAACGGTTTGTCTTTGCGTTTGCCCGAAAAATGAATGCCTTTGGCGATGAGTTCCTTGCCCGTTCCTGATTCGCCCGTGATTAGCACGGTAGCATCGGAGCGCGACACGCGCCCGACGAGGTTCAATACCGCCCGCATCGCAGGCGAATCGCCGATAATATTATCAAGGCGAAATTCCTTGTCAACCAGTTCGCGCAGCTGCCGGTTTTCATTTCTCGTTTCGCTGAAACTCAATGCCCGTTCGAGGGTGAGCAGAATCTCGTCGCGGTTAAAAGGTTTGTTGATGTAGTCGAACGCGCCGGCTTTCATCGCCGTCACCGCCGTTTCGACTTCGCCGAAAGCCGTAATCACAATAACTGGAATTTCCGCATTTGCTATTTTGATTTTTTCGAGCAGTTCCAAACCCGACAGTTTCGGCATCCGCAAATCGGTGACGACGCAATTAAAATCGTTGTTTGAAAAAATCTCCAACGCCGCCGCGCCATCTTGCGCCGCCGACACAAGGTAGCCGGCTTCGGTCAACTGAAACTCCAGCACGCGGCGCAGATTTTCGTCGTCATCGGCAAGCAGAATTATTTTACTCGAATTATTTTTCACGATTTTGCGGCTAATTTTCGTTCGGCGAGCCACGATTCGATTGAGTTTAAGGTTTCGATTGCCCGCGCCGTTTCGCCCGCCTGCACCAGACGGCTGAATTCGAGATATTTTTTGGCGAGGTCGTCAATCAGCCCCGCATCCGTGCCGATTTCCGCCGCGAGTCGCCCGGCGGTTTCGTCAAGCCGCACCGCATTCCGGTTTTGTAATTGTCCGGCTGAAACCAAAAGCCTCAAGGCGGGCGCGTCGAGTTGACGCTGAAACGCGATAACGGCTTGCTCCAAAGCGCGGAGTTGGCGTTCGCGCCAATTTGTCCGCCACAGGAATACACCGAAAGCGATAGCCATCACCAGATAAAAAAGGCGGAAAATCAAAGCGGTTGGATGCGGCGCGAAAATCTCCGCCGATAAACTTTCCGCGTGGACATCCGCGCCGAGTTCAACGTGCATCACGGCATCAATCAGCCACGCGAGCGCGCCCAAGCCGATGCCGAACCAAATCTCTTTGTAACACTTAAAAAATTTCATACTTCTTATTTTTTAACCTCAACAACATTTGGCGATGCGACTCATTATTTTATGACTGTCACCAAGGCGACAAATCGCGTCGCAATTTTCCCTTAAATCGTTAAAGACGACATACTGAATCGGCAATTTTCCGTTTTTGATTGACGGGCGCGTAAGCTGCAAAATCACGTCTTTTTCTCGGTTTCCCGGAATCACCAAAAACAAATCAGCCGCAGTTTCGGCGAAAGACAGAGCCAGATCGGAAAGCCGCAAAATGCCCGAATAAATCGAAGTGCTTTTTTCGACTTCAAACGCCGCAACCGCGCGGCTCGTTCCCTTTTCAAACCATAAGACATCAATCAAACCGATGGTGTTCAATGTTTCCCTGTCAACCGCCATTTCGGGAAATGTCTTGAGACTTATCGCCGAAAAATAATTGCCCTGATAATTTCTCGAACGGTCATTCGAGGCGGCAATCACGTCATATCCTAAGCTGTGTCCGATTTTGAGCAGAGTGTATTGCATCTCGCTATGCAAATCATCTTCGTCGTGTTCGGCTTTAACTTCGCGCCGACGTTCTCTGTAATCTCTCTGTTTTAGCCTTATTCTATCTTGCGTGCGCGTAGGGGTTGTTCGGATTGTTCGGATTTCTCTGTAATTTCTCTGCTTTTGTCAAAACCAACCGCGCCCAAAATGTTATCTTTTGTTAGCTTTTCAAATCATAGGTTTTCCTGCATAGGGTATTTGCCAAATCAAGTCCTGCATAGGGTATCAATATCAGAGAGGCAAAAATCATTTCATATGGTAATGGGGATTCCATAGGGTAATGAAAAAGCAGACGTTTCTTTGGGTCGCTAAAAGGCAGATGTTTCTTTGTTCTTTCTTTGCTCTTTCTCGTCAATTACTGCAAACTGCAATCTTCAGGACAGACCGCCGACGATCCGAACGACAGCAGCTTTCCCGGACCGAGACAAGCGAAGATTCCAGATTCAAATACTGTTATGCTTCTTAACTTCGGAAGTCCCAAAGAAGCGGACAATTTAGGGAGAGTTAAAATGACTACGAAGAACAAATCAAACGCGTCGAACTCCGCTTTGTCGAACAGGATAAGTATTTGGAATTCATTG
>MWWK01000059.1_pt1 | contig 15820 bp, 12 predicted proteins | sample 1047241 | NCBI WGS metagenome assembly MWWK01 (sample SAMN06349964, study PRJNA376086) | soil metagenome | isolation source: BG12-3 sample Antarctic (ecotone) soil | place: Antarctica | reverse complement strand
GGGGCAGTGGAAGATGGGGTTTTCGGACACGTACACGCCCGACCCCAACATCGTCATTCCATTTAGCGGATCGGTCCGCTCGTACATGAACTTCTACGCCAGCGGTCTGAACGACGGCAACGGCACGCTCGACATCTACGATAACACCGGCTATCGCCAGTACACGATCAAGACCTCTAGCAACACCCCTCCGACCGCCACCAACGATTCCTACAGCACCGATGAAGACACCGCGCTCACTGTTGCGGCGGCATCCGGGGTCAGCGCGAACGACACCGACAACGAGAACGACGATTTAACGGCGACGCTTCTCACCAGCCCAAGTCATGCCGCGTCGTTCACTTTGAATCCCGACGGCTCGTTTAGCTACACTCCGGCAGCGAACTTCCACGGCTCGGATTCGTTCACCTACAAAGTCTCCGACGGCACCGTTGACTCAAACAGTGCCACTGTCACTCTCACCGTCAACGCGGTCAACGACGTTCCGACCATTTCGGTCGCGCCCGGCGGCTTGTTCCCGACCGACACGAGCGCGCGGCTCAATCTTGTCGTCGCGGACATAGATAATTCTGCCGCCAGCCTGACGCTCAGCGCCGCTTCGTCAAACACGCAGCTTGTGCCAAACGGCAACATCGCATTCGGCGGCACGGGCGCAAATCGCACGTCGACAATCACCATCGTCAATGGGCGCACCGGCACCGCGATTGTCACACTGACCGTGAGCGACGGACAGGCGAGTTCGACGACGACCGTTACAATCAAAGTCGGCGGCAACGGCAGCGACACGCTGACCGGCACCGACGGAACGGACATCCTGTTCGGGCAGAACGGCGACGACACGCTGTTCGGCGGCGGCATTGATTTGCTCTCCGGCGGCAAAGGCAGCGACCGATTGACGGGCGGCGCGGACGCCGATCATTTCAACGGCGGCGCGGGCGACGACACGGCAACCGACTTCAACCAGAGCGAAGGCGACACGCAAACCAGCATACCGTAAACGAGTCGTAAGCGGTTGACGGCGCGGCAACTGTCCGTAAATTGTGTTCAATAAGAATTGCAGGCTGGCAGAAAAGTCGAAAATGCCAGCCTGTTTTTACAGACGAATCATTTTTTATTCGTTTGAGGTTTTTCTTTGAAAGCTGAAAAAGCCGTGAGCGTCAAAACTCGCGGCTTTTTGATTATGATTGATTGGCGATTCGGTGCGAATGATTGGTGTCGGAAATCAATTGTTTCTTTGACTCAAAGCAACTCGGATTTGTGGGCGAGAGCAAATTTAATTTACTAATTCCCCTCAAAAATACGTAGTTCCACGTAGGCAAATTACGTGGACACACGGATGTTCATTTTCCTCTGACAGATTTATATTTGATTCAAGACTAAAACATTCATATTTGTTTGATTGCAGGCTTAACGCACTTCTATAACAGCAGCAAAGATTAGACTATCGCTTGAAACGGATGGGGGCGATAGAAAATATCCCAAGGCAATTCATCCCTAAACCAAAAGGAATTTATTCAATGAAAAGAAATATATTTGGAATGATGTTAGTAATGTTTTTTGTATTGGCAATCGTGCCGGCGGTTTTTGCTCAGACTACTATTAAATTGTTTGACGCAGTAAATCTTAGAGCTGATGATACGATAACCGTACCTACTGCCTTTGGGACAGTGAATTTAAGTTGCCCAACCAGTCAGACCGGTACCCTTTCAGGTCCAGGCGGTGGTAGTTTGATTGTTGACGATTTTTTTACAGTTAATGGAACGAATGTTTGTCCAAATGGGAGTTGTTTTTCTTCTGCAGACTCTTTTAGTTTTGTTGTTGCACGTGAATCACCGGGAGTATTTGCGATAGACTCTTTCTATCGTGGAGTAAATCCGATAGAAATCCAGTTAGCAGCAGGTATTAATACTTTGAGTCTGGTGAATGGAGGCGGTACATTTGGAAGTACTGAAATTAATTTAACTTCTACTTGTACAGTAATTACGGACGCACCGGTAGACACCGACGGTGATGGTATCCCTGATACTTGTGACATTAATTCAAATCCGGGTGCAACGGATTTTGACAAGGATGGAATTGTTGACAGTTCCACCTGCGATACGCAAATCGGTCCGCCAACCAGCAAAGACCAGTGCAAAAACGGTGGTTTCAGGAACTTTAACTTCCCAGGCACGTTCAAAAATCAAGGTGATTGCATTCAATTCGTCAACACGGGCAAGTAATTATTGCAGTTAATTAACCACTTTGATAGAAAAAGCCGCGAGCGTTAAAACTCGCGGCTTTTTGATTATGATTGATTGGCGATTCGGTGCGAATGATTGGTGTCGGAAATCAATTGTTTCTTTGACTCAAAGCAACTCGGATTTGTGGGCGAGAGCGAATTTTAATTTACTAATTCCCTTCAAAAATACGTAGTTCCACGTAGGCAAATTACGTGGACACTGGTATGTTCATTTTCCTCTGACAGATTTATATTTGATTCAAGACTAAAACATTCATATTTGTTTGATTGCAGGCTAAAACACCTTATCTATAACAGTGAATGACCGCACGGCAGAAATCGGCGTTTACTTGTTTGCGAAAATCACATTGAAGAATTTCTGTTATTTCGTTTAATAACTTGCTTTGAATTAGTTTCGTCAAAAGAGAAGAACAATTCAAAAACTTATTCAAAGCATAAGGATAAAATCAGGAGATATTTCTATGAAACGCATTTCGTTTTTAACTATCGTTTTCGTATTACTCGCCTTTTCTACACAATTGTTTGCACAAAACTCGTCAAGTGTACCGATTATCAGGATTGTAGAAATTACAAGTTACGATGCTAATAATAAGCCAACCAGTCTGAACATTTACGGCTCAGGCTTTGGTTCAACGGCTTCGGCAATCTCGGTAACGCTTGCCGGAACTCCGTTAACCGGCGTCGTATTAGGTGCGGCACCCAACACGCAAATAATTAGCGCCGCAATTCCTGCGGGCAATTGGCTGCCCGGAACTTATCTGCTAAACGTGGCTATCGGCAATAAAAGTAGTTCATCTGACGTGACGCTTGGCGCGCAAGGTCCAAAGGGTGATACCGGAGCAACCGGGGCGCAAGGTGTCCAAGGTATTCCTGGCGCTCCGGGAGAAACAGGTCAAACAGGTCCGCAAGGACCAACTGGACCAACTGGAGCAACTGGAGCGCAAGGCGTTGCCGGACCAGCCGGTCCGACTGGTTCAGTCGGACTGACCGGTGCCGCTGGACCACAAGGACCGGCTGGCGCGACAGGACCAATCGGATTAACTGGTGCAACCGGACCTGCCGGCGCGACTGGAGCGCAGGGCGCAACCGGAGCAACTGGTCCTCAAGGTCCAGCCGGTCCACAAGGTCCCCAGGGCGCAACAGGACCTGCCGGAGCGAGTGGAGCAAGCACAGGATACTTCGCTCGCCAAGACGGTTTCATGGTGTTGCCTCCTAATGCCCAAAGCCCAATAATATCAAAGAATGTTCCGGCGGGTAGCTACGTTATCAATGCTAAAATAACCGGGGTCAATGTTTCCGGAAATAAACAAACTATGGTTTGTTTTTTGGATCCCAGCGTTGATAGGACAGAAGTCAGAATTGATTTTAATTACGGAGCAAATAAACAGACGATTGTATTGCAGGGTGCCAGGACGTTTTTTAGTCCCGGTACAATTACACTCACTTGTAGTGGTGGTAATTTTGATATGTCTGTTGATAGTGGTACTCTAACGGCTATTAAGGTTGATGCCATCAACTCATCACCTGATAATTAGTTTCAGCACCATCGATGAGCTTATAAAACACGAATTAGCGACGTAAACATCAACTAAAAAGAGAAAAGCCGCGAGCGTCAAAACTCGCGGCTTTTTGATTATGATTGATTGGCGATTCGGCGCGAACGCTTGGTGTCGGAAATCAATTGTTTATTTGATTCAAAGCAACTCGGATTTGCGGGCGAGAGCGAATTTTATCAGAACGTGACTGCCGCGCAAGTCGAGTTTCTGACAGATGTTGGCGCGGTGCGTTTCGACCGTTCGGTAACTGATGAAAAGTTCTTCGGCAATCTCTTTGCTGGTTTTGTATTCAGCGATGAGTTTGAGAACGCGGCGTTCGGTCGGCGTGAGGTCTTTGATGCCGGTTTTTTCCTCGGTCAAAGCGGCGGCGCGGCTGCTGCGTTTGACGAGATAGGACGTCAGAACCGAACTCGTGTAATGTTGTCCCGCGGCGACTGATTTAATGCAGATTACAATATCGGTCAAGGCGCTGTCTTTTAAAACGTAGCCTTTGACGCCCAAATTAACCGCTTCGTTGACCATATCTTCGTCGCGTTGAATCGTCAGAAAAACCATTTCAACCTTCAACTTCTTTTTTCGCACGGCGCGGGCGACCGCGAAGCCGTCCATCAGCGGCATATCAATATCCAGCACGGCGACTTGCGGCTGATATTTTTCAATTGCTTCGAGCGCGGCGCGTCCGTCGCCCGCTTCCGTCAGGACTTTTAACGCGAGATCGGCTTCGATAGCCTGCCTCAAACCCTGCCGAACGATCGGATGGTCGTCAGCTATGATTAAAGTTATTTCACTCATTAATTAGTCGGTAATTCGATGCTGATAATTGTTCCTTTTCCGGCGGTTGAATGAACGTGGAATTCGCCGTCGAGTATCCGCACGCGTTCGGCAATGCCGAGCAGACCGAAACCGCCGCCGTTGGCGCGAGTCTTTTCCGTGTCAAAGCCTTTGCCGTTGTCTTTAATTGTAATGTCAACCGCTCGCTCGCGTCTTTCAATACGGATTTTTGCTAAGCTCGCGTTTGCGTGTTTGATGATATTGTTGACGCTTTCCTGCACGATGCGATAAACATTGATTTCCGAATCTTCGGGAAACGCGCCGTCAATCGAATCAATTTCAAAGCTGAATTCGGTTGCGTCGGACGACGCGCGGCGCAGCATTGATTCAATCGCCTTGGTCAAACCCAAACGGTCGAGCTGATACGGGCGCAGATTGTATGTGATTTCCTTGACTTCGTTTAACGCTTCGGTCGCCGCGCCCGCGATTTCGTCCAACTGCTCGAAGGCGCGTTCGTAATCGTCCCGCGCGGTCAAACTCAAAACGGCGCGATTTTTAATAATCACAAGGCTCTGCCCCAAACCGTCGTGCAATTCGGCGGCGATGCGTTTGCGATCTTGTTCCTGCGATTCAATCAAGCGGCGTGAAAACGCTTCCTGAACGTGGTGCGCCCGTTTGAGAACGGCGACGCGGCGGTTGTAAATCAAAAACCCAAGTCCGACAAACGAGCAAACAGTCGCCATTGCAAACCACCAGGTTCTCCAAAACGGCGGCTGCACAACGACGCGAATCATCGCGCCGCTTTCGTTCCAAACTCCGTCGCTGTTCGCCGCGATAACCCGAAAATTATACTCGCCCGGCGGAACGTAGGAATAATAAGCCGCGCGGCGATTTCCGGCTTCAATCCAATCGTCGTTCAAGCCTTCGAGCTTATACCGAAACCGGACTTGTTCCGGCTTAATAAAGCTCAAACCGGTGTAATTTATCTCCAAATCGTTTTTGCCCGGCGCGATTTCGAGTTCGTCGCCGAAAGCCGCGCTTTGACGGTCAATCAACGCCGATTCGATGACGACCGGCGGCGGCAGCGCATTGATCGAAACCGCTTCCGGGTCAATGACGGCAACACCGTCCTGCGTCGGAAACCAGAGCCGACCGTCTTTGGTTTTAATGCCTGCCGGTTGTGTTCCGCCGTTGCATTCCGTATTGAGCAAGCCGTCCTGTTTGCCGTAAGCGACTGACGTAACAACGTTAATTTTTCCCGCCGCGAAATCTTCGAGCTGACTTTTAGCGACGCGGTAAATGCCGCGATTTGAACTCATCCACAAATTGCCGCGCTCGTCTTCAAGAATCTGAAAAACACCGTCGTTGAAAAGTCCGTCCGCAGTCGTGTAGTTGGTGAATTTTCCGTCCCGGAAGCGATTCAATCCTCGGTCGTAAGTTCCGATCCAAAACGTGCCGCTCGCATCTTCATAAACGCTGCGGACGCGGTTGCCGGACAAACCGTTCTGCTCGGTGTAATTGACAAAAGATTCGCCGTCAAAGCGCGACAATCCGCCGTAAGTTCCAATCCACAATTCACCATTCGCGTCTTCGTAGATAATTTTGACATTGTCGCCCGCCAGCCCGTCCCCGGTCGTAAAAAGTTTTGTCGCGCCGTCGCCGTCAAGACGAATCAAACCTTTATTGGTTCCAAACCAAAGATTTCCGGCTCTGTCCGGGTGAATGTCGTAGATTTCAAAATTTATGCCTAAAAGTTTTCTGATTGGCTCGCTGAAATCGGTAAATTTTTCGTCTTTGAAGCGAAGCAAGCCATCAATTCCGCCGATCCACAACCCCACTTCGCGGTCTTCGGCAAGCGCGAACGTCGCTTTCGATTCGGTGTAGTTAGTAAATTTACCGTCTTTATAGCGGCTCACATTATTTGCGGCAATCCACACCTCGCCCGCGCTCATTTCCAGAATCGCGGAAACATTGCCGCTGACCAATCCCTGACTCGTCGTTAAAACCGTGATAATTTCCCGATTTAACTGTTTTAGACCACGCGCGAAAGTGCCGCACCAAATCGTTCCTTCACGGTCTTGATAAATTGCGATAATGCCGTTACCGGCAACCGCGTCGCTCGTGGAACTTTCCTGCGGTTCTATCAATTCAACGAATCGTTCGTTTTGCAAAACATACAAAGCGCCGCTCGCCGTGCCGAACCACATCTGACCCTGACGATCCTGAAAAGCCGACGTGAAGTTTTCCCGCAGCGGAAAATACTGTGGAGGCGATTGAAAGTCTCCGCCTTTCAACTTATACAAACCGCCGTCTCGCCGCCCGATCCAAAGGTCGCCGCCGCGGTCTTCAAAAATCACGCTCGTGTATTCGCTGTTCAGCGCGCCGCCGGTCGGATGAGTTTCTAAAATACCGTTTTTAAGGCGATAATATGCCGTATTGTCCCAAAACCATAATCCATTAGGAGATTTTCCGAAATATGTTCGATCCGGGTGCGGCTGTTTGAAAAGAACTTCAAAAGTATCGTTCTTCAACTGCCCGACGGCGTTATGAGTCCCTACCAACAACTCCCCATTTTCGTCTCCGGCGACGGTTTTGACAAGGTTGTGGGGCAATCCTTCGGCTGTGCCAAAGCTATGAAACTCACTGTTTTGATAACGGGTTAAGCCGCCGTCTTCGGTGCCGAGCCACAACGCGCCGTCCGCGCTCTCATACATACTCGCAAAACGATTGCTGCGGATGCCCGGCGAATTTGCCGTGTTGAAAACGGTAAATTTCGCGCCGTCATAACGAACCGCGCCGTCGAGCGTGGTAAACCACAAATAACCGTCGCGCGTCTGCAAAATAGCCTTGACGCTGTTTTGCGGCAGCCCGCTGTCCGTATCCCGCGAATCGAAATGATATTTGTCGGCATAAATATTAGCCGCGCAAATGACGCCAATCACCAAGCCGCACAGCCAATTTTGCAAAAAGAAATTTTGAATGCGTTTTGCGTGCATTTAGGATTTTTATACGAAAGGCGAAATCGAAAAAAGTCAGGCTAATAAATCTGGCTCGCCGTTATTTTCCGACACAATAGAAAATTTATCAAAGCAAATAATCGCAATAAGGGCGCGTCAGAAGAATTCCGATTTGTGTTCGAGAACGAATTAATAAACGTGTTGCCGCCGAGCAAATTTAATTTCTGGCAGACGTTGGCGTGATGATTATCGAAGGGAAATCTTCTACCAACAGCACAATTATTCGGTAATCTTTCCCTTTCAATTACCCGCGAAAGCTAAGATGCGCTGTGTCCAAACGCTCAGTGTCAGATGATTGATTTTCATCATGTGGATAATGTCAGAATGCTCATGTTGAGTAATCATATATTGAGCAATCCTGACCGACAGTGAACAAATCCTTTCTGCTAAGATTGTAATTGTATGTCAAAAACTATCGAGGGAGAATTGCTTTTGTTTGAATGAACGAATTTGATGCTTCTCCGTAACTGTATTCGCTAAAATCTGTTCGACGAACCTTGAGAGGCGATTATGAAATAACGCTTTTATGCTTCATCTCTCCATTCCGAAACTGCGCGAGCGTTCGATCTCTCGTTCATGTTTAGGCGTCGGCGCGTCTTTCAGCTTCGGCTCGGTAACTGTGAAGTTTACTGCGAGAAACTCTTCAGTTGGTTCTCTAGTTCCTGAATTTTCTCGAGTGTAAACTCCTGATTTTTCTTGATCTCTTGGGGATCCGTTTTCAGAAAACTTTCGGTCAGATATTTGTGTTTGATGAGTTTGTCTTGCAGCAGCAGGAAGATTTGAACTAACGTCAGTCTGGACAGTGAGGTCTTTTGAATCATCAATTTGAGATTGATGATCTCGAACTTGAATTTGTGAAATTCCTGATTCTGTTTTGCTAAAGCCTGGCTGTATTTGGATAATGCTTGGTTCCGTTCCGTTAATAATTGATTTTGTTGAATTAGTAGCTGATTTTGATGTTTCAGTTCCTCTATTTCCTCGGCTTTCATTACCAGGTTTTTGGGTAAATTCATGTTTGACTCCAATTAAAAATGTCGCGTCTCTTGCCTTGTCATAATCCAAGCCGTTTTTCTGTAAATTCTGAAAAGAATAATCTTTGGCAATGGCTGAAGACTTGAATGTAATTTCTCCTTTTTTAAAGCTGAAACCGTTCATTTTCCCTGTTTTTTCCGAAATGTTCGGTCTTACCTGAAAGCCTGAGCTTTGAAGATTCTCAACAAATTCTTTGATTTGCGGCTTGTCTTTCAAGATTTCATCAATTACAAGCTTTGCCTCTGCGATGGTTGATAATTCGCCGGTGCGCTCCATCAGCTTATATTCGCCGCGCTTGATTCTGCGGTCGTTGTTTTGTCTGAATTCGACCTGTTCGAGTCCGAATTCCTTCTCTAGTTCCTTAGTTGCGTGAATCGTTCGCAACGCGATTTTTGAGTCTGAAACGACCGTACCATCCTCCCGAATTCTTCCGGCGACAATATGAAAATGCTCGTAATCTTTATCGTGATGCTCGACGACCAAATACGGCACACGATCCTTTTGAAAATTAAGTTTTTCTAGCAGCTTTTCCGCGAAACTAAGTTTCCGCTCTTCATCCAAACGCTCGCCGGGTTTGAGTGAAACGGAGATGTGTGAAACCTGATTTTTCACCCTAGGACGAAGCGCGGAATAGGCATCAAACTGTTTGGTGATTTCTTCTTTCGTGCCGAAAGCTCCGCCGATAATAATCGGTTCTTTTTCTCTATCAGTTTTGAGAACATAACCGATTGCTCCTTTGGCTCCGCCCGACCTGCCGACGCTTGCAATTGCCATCTTATCGCTCCAAAAGTTTCCCGATTGTTTCCTGCAAATTTGATTCTATTCGCCTTACCGAATTCAAGATTCCAGTGGCATCCTCGATCTTAAAAGTGAGGACTGCCCTCACCAATAAATTCAAATTTTTTCCGATTGCATTGATCTCTTTTACCGCCGCGAAATTCACCGTTCTTGGTGGTGCTTTCACCTCTTTGCCCAGTCCAAGTTGCCGCAAAAATTCCGCCTCCGTTAGTCCTGCTCGTCCGGCGTTAAGTTGAATTTTAGCGAACTCTTCCGCTGTAAAAAACACCCCAACGCGGTGCGTTTTTTTCTTCTCTCCGAGCCTCGGTCGTCCGGTTTTTTTCATCGGTTTTTCATCAAATTTTCTTCACTTCGCTAAGTCATTTTGTTCGCCTTGTTCGCCATAACACAAGCCCCGCAGGGCAAGCACACGAACGAGCGAAGCGCGGTGAGTGAGTTTTGCGTTAGCAAAACACTGCTTGCCTTACTTTAGATAGAGGTCAATTTTATTTTAACCAAGTTCTCTAGGCTCGTCAACTTTTGTATAAGGACTATTGAGGTTATAGGTAAATATGTGGAAAGTTTTTGCTTTGAAATTGAGTTTTACTCGACGATTTTTTGCGCTTCTTCCTGAACAAGAGTTTCAATAATTTCCGAATGAATCTAACCGTCCATTACATGCTCCAAAATTTTTAATTAGAACGGGGTTGTATCTTTATATTTTGGTGATGAAAGAATCTTTTCTCTAGTAGCTTTTCAAAGGCTCGTGACATGCGGCTTCAGGTAAATTATTTAATCGCTCGGTTACTCGTTCCCAAGCTTCTACTTCTTCCCTTTTTTCCTCGTCTTTTTCTTCGCGCTTTTTTCACTCGGTTTCAAAATGTTTTTTGATTCAATTTCCTTCAAAGAACCAAGATAATTTGCGGAGTTTCGTAGCTTTCTTCGACGACTTTGATAAAAGCCCTGAAACGTTTTTAATTGCTCCGCTTGGAGTCGATGGGAAGACAGGTATCTCTCGCTCTACGGCTTTCCTATGACTTTTAACGAAGCTTCTTCATCTTTCTTGGATTTCGTCTAGTTGAATGTAAGCTGATTGCTAGAATTGCGGGCGGTTTCAGCAACAACTAGCACAAGGTCAAAGTTTCTGTAAGCAGTTTGGTTATTGAGCTTATCCGCTTGGGTAGAGTTGAGTAGATTATAAGAACTGCTTTTTGTCTTCCTTAATTTGCTGAACCCTTCCGAGCGTAGCCCTCGTCTAAAAATAGTTTGTTATTCTTAAGCCCATGCTTTGTCTTTAAATTTTTGAGATTTTGCACAAAGAAAACTTGATATGAGTAGTAAGTATTCGGTCGCTAGAATCGCTATAAAAAACCAGCAAGGTTCTTTTTGACGAAACCAACAAACAAGAAGTTTTGACTGCTCTACTCTTTTCCTCTTTCCGGTTAAATATTTGATTAGAAAAAGTGATCTTTCGCGGCGAAATGCCATTACGTTCCGAGTGTTTTTGAGTTTCCTCTGTAAAAATTTTGTGTATTAGATTATGGGGTAGTAAATAATTGGCTTCTTATGAATATGAACGATGCTGGTGGGCGATAAATTTTCCGTGTCTATAATCGTGTCCGATAATAATGGTTTCAAGGTGAAGGCTTTTTCCTGCCTGTTACAGACTCAAAGAAGTTTTCCACAGGTTAAGGTTAAAATATTAGGTTAAATAACGGATAAAAGGATAGGGGGCTTAAAAAATCGCCAAGCCTTCTATTATCAGACTCTTGCAAACTCTTTGCGATAATCAAAACTACATATTTCACAGTTTTGATTTGTTTGCGATAATCAAAACTACATATTTTGATGCCTTGCGATAATCAAAACTACATATTTTAGTACCTTGCGATAATCAAAACTACATATCCGATAATCAAAACTACATATTTGCCTGTGGAAAACTCAATTTTTCGAGTGAAAATTTTGCCCAGAATTGCTTGCGATAATCAAAACTACATATTCCGATAATCAAAACTACATATTTTTGCCGTTTTGCGATAATCAAAACTACATATTTCGGTAATCGTAATTATTACTTTTCTCCGCTCAGTAACTGTTGCCCGATACGCCCGTGTCGGTCGTTTATCTTTCTAGCTTCGCCGCTAAAAAATGGGTGCGGTGTCAGAATAAATTTTGCATCAAGCAGTTTATTGCGGTTTGAATGGTCAAGCGTTTTCTGCACTTCATAGGAAAGCAACACGGATTGTTCTTTCATCTCATCCAGAGCTTTTAAGACGTAAGAAAGATTAAGCGATGGGCGAGCGTATTCGGCTAGTCCAAAGTCGCGGATAACAGTTGAAAGTTTAATTTCGTAGCGCGTCGTAATGCTGGCTTGCGTGAAATGGTGGCTCATCCGCTTGTGAAGCTGGCGGGCGATGACGCTGCTGTAACTCATCGCCTTTTCGTAATCAAGTTGCCGGAACGCGCCTTTTTTAATACCTTCGGTTACAAGGCTATTGAACCGCACAAAGGCTTTTGTTTTTGAGCCTGTGCCTTTCCAATCCTCGCGGCTATTCAAGCCAAGCGTTTCAAACATACTTGAGCTTAAAATGCCTTTGCCGTCTTCGGTCGTAACGGTGATATTTGTCCGGTTGCAGATTAAAAGCGCGTCTTTCAGTTGAGCTATATCGTAACTATGTCCGTTTTTCTTTAACTCTTTCTGCAACTGATAAAGCGTAAATGTAACTCCTGCCCGGTCGTCGAGAAAAACGCCTCTTTGAGTCGTGGCAAGTCGGCGCAAAGCGTCCTCTACAAGTTCTTCGCGTTTCGATGGATAATAATAACGCTCCTTGCCGTCTTGGTCAGTGATAACGGCGGGCGCAACTTCAATTTTATATCTCGTGCCTCTGCACTCAAATTCACGCTTCAGAATGCGCAAAAACTCGCCGCCGATACGCTCAACTTTCCCCCAGTGGTATTTGGGCATAAAGTCGTAAAGCTCTATTGTGTTTGAGTAGCGCGGCTGGTCATTGGGTTTTAGGTCAAGTAACTGAAATAGTGATAGCTGCAAAGGGTAACTTCGCTCGTAATCGTCCAGACGCTTGCCCGACTCCGGCACGGCTTCGATGTCTGCCAGTTGCTGCGTTTTTTCCTTTTTTGCAACTTCTTTGTGCATTATTTTAATCTCTGCTCAATAATCATATAAACAATTATTCAATTATGTGATTATTTGAATAAACGATTCTATGATTATTTTCTGTCTGCAAGCCAAGCTGTCAGCAGTTCTTCTACCAACTCCGAATAATCTAATCCGCGCTCGTCATTTAGCAAAGCGATTCTAACAGTTTTATAGGTATCCTTACGAACAAATGCGGGTGCTTGCCTATAATCTGGGTCGCTTCGCTTGCCGACTATAGGCACGGCGGCTCTGCCGCCGGTGCTTGTTTTTTTGCCATCTGACTCGCTTTCGGCAGATTGCAAAGGCTTCGCTAAGGGCGCGGCAGCCGCTGGTGCTTTTTTGTCCGGGCTGCGCTTCTCGCTTTTACTGCCTTTCATTTTTTGCTGTGATTTTGTTTCGGTGTTTTCGAGTCCGTTAAATAATTCAGTAAATTGTCCCACGTTACATTATCTCCTTAGCTAATTGCTCATAAGCGGCGGCGGCGGTTTTTGCGCTCCGGTCGCGGACCTCACTAACTAACACGCCTTGCAATGCGGCTTTTTTGTAAGACGCATAGCGTTTAATCTGCGTTTTGAAGCTCGGTAACCTGCTGTTTTTGATTAACTCTACCGCGTCCGCTCCGTCGTGGCTTGGCGGCGGCGGTATCATCGTTAAAAGCAATTTGTAGTTGCTGACGTTAATACCTTTCAAAGTAGCAAGCATTTTCAATGTCGCTTTCAGCGCGAGTGCGTCCGGCGTGGTCGGCACAATCAACAAATCAGTATGCGCGGCAAGCTCTTTAAGGTCGGATTCATCCGGGCGGGCTTTAGTGTCAATAATAACGTGCTGAAAATTTCTTGCTTCTGTGCCGGCTTGTTCTTCGTCCATTACCGAAAACGGTAAAAGTCCGGCGGCTGCCCAATCGCTGCTGCTGCGGTTCGGGTCGCCATCCACTAAAAGCGTGTTGCCTTTTTTGGAAAGATACCCGGCGAGATGCACGGCGGTTGTCGTTTTTCCTACGCCGCCTTTGAAACTTGCAATTGTGATTATCATAACGGGGTCATCATAGCATAATAACCTGATTAGGCAAGCAATCGTATAATTAATTATACGATTGCTTGCCTAACTGTATATTTGCATGAGCGCTTATGTGAATATGCGGTTATCTGATTATGATTTAATTGTAAAACCTACTTTCTGCGCGGCTTCGCTCAATCTGGCATCGTCGCAAATAAAAAGCCTTCCTTTCGGTTTCTCCTTACACCAAACGAGCGCGGCGGCGAGCTGAAACGAATCTAACGCCCGCAGGCTGTAAGTGTCCGGCAATTCTACGGCAATCGAGTGGAGTTTGTCACCGGTGATAATCTCGTGCCATTGGCAGCGCATCGCTTCCAGCCGGTTAACCGCAAGCTGCAAGCCTTTTGCATCCATTGCATTTTCGCGGTGAAGTCGGGCTAACGCGCTGCGTATTTCGACGGTTGTACCTGACCAGACAATAACGCGGCTGCTCTGTCGCCAAAGCTGGCGAAAGCTCTGGCTCGCCGTCTGCCGGACGCAAAGCGGCACTAACGCGCTTGAATCCCAAAAGCCGTTATTAGTCTTCATCGCGTTCTGCTCGGATAACGGCGCGAATCGCATCTAAAGACACTTCCGGCGCGGGCAAATCTAAGAAATCGTCGTTCTTTTCTTTCAACGGCAGGCGCATCAGCCCAGCGGCGACTAAGGCTTCTTCCTCTGCGTCCAAGTCCTCGCCGCCTGCAAGCGGCATCACTCGTGCAATCGGCGTGTTGCGGTCTTTTACTACCAGTTCCTCGCCGTTTTTCACTTGTTCAAGCCACGCGCTCAAATTGTTTTTTAAGTCGGCTATGTTAACGGTTTGCATAAAATTCTGTCTCCCTCATAGCTATTATAGCTATAACTAAACAAAAAGCTAATTTTTGTGAATTATTTCAGGAAACTAATAACTGATGCGCGGCTAATTTTCAGCTTTCGTGAAATCTCGGATTTGTTCAATCCTTCGCCGTTTTTATAAAGTCTTTTTACTTCGTCTTTTTTCTTCGCGGCGGTTGGCGGTCTGCCGTGCGCTTTGCCTTTTTCTCTGGCACTGGCGATTCCTGCCTTGACGCGCTCGCGGATAATGTCGCGTTCAAACTCGGCGAAAGTCGAAAGCATTCCCGCCATCGCTCTGCCCGACGGCGTGGAAAAGTCCAATGATTCGGTTAAAGATACAAAGATAACTCCGATTTCGCGGAGTTCGTTCAATGTCATTACCAGATCAGCCAGACTTCTGCCGAAGCGGTCGAGTTTCCAAACTAAGATAACGTCAATTTCACGCCGCTTCGCCATTTTTAGAAGCTCTTCGCGCTTCGGTCTGGTTTTCGCTCCCGATCCGATCTCTTCAACTTCCGCCGCTAAAGTCCAGCCGCGGTTCTCTATATATTCTTTCATTCGAACAATCTGCATCGGAAGAGTTTGCTGATCGTGCGTCGAAACGCGGGCGTAAATTCCAACTCTCATAAATGCAGAATAAATAAGAAAATAAAGAGTGTCAAAAAACTAATGTTTTCTGACACTCAGAACTTACTATCTAAAATCGCCTGAATACAAAGGTCTTGTTAGTAGTTTGCGAGGGGGTTTTTTGACACCCGAATAATTTCGTTTTTACAGTAATTCTTATTGGCTTTACATCGACAAGCTAATTGCTCGGTGTTGAGCAAACGGGAGATGGAAAATTATGGCGTAATTATACCTGATTCATTTATGAAATAATTGCGGGATAACAAGCTGCAAAATAATTGCCGGTTTTTAGGGTGAGTCAACCAAGTGACTTTCTTTTGAAGTTAATTTAGTGGATAGGTGTATCAAGTATATTTATCCCATAAAAAATACAATTTGGGGTATTAGGCACAAAGGCACATTTTTTTACTATAAGGACTGCCTTTTCCGCTCAAATTCACAAATTTTCACGAAAAATCATTGATTTTTGCTCAATTTTCTTTATTTTTGGCATTTTGTTGCATTAAATACACGCATACAACCCGTCTTGTATGCAATGTTCCTAAAATATCAGCCATATTTAATGCAATAAAAAGGTAGTTTATCGTGGGGGATGCGATTGCATTAAATACAAACAACTTATTGAAAATGCTATAAATACGCTAACATGCCAAATTCGCGGATTGCATTAAATACGCTAGAGTAAAAAACTAGGGGCTTGTGCCTAATACCCCAACATGTACAGCAAAGAGGGGCAGTGGAAGATGGGGTTTTCGGACACGTACACGCC
>MWWK01000058.1_pt1 | contig 15905 bp, 27 predicted proteins | sample 1047241 | NCBI WGS metagenome assembly MWWK01 (sample SAMN06349964, study PRJNA376086) | soil metagenome | isolation source: BG12-3 sample Antarctic (ecotone) soil | place: Antarctica | reverse complement strand
CAGCGCACGCGCAAGGATTTTATGGCGTGGCAAAAGAAGCGCCTCACCTCTTACGTTGATATTGACGATCACATCTACGATCCGACGAACGGCAACAAGCCGCACAAGTATCGCGTCTACGTCGCACACATCGCCGCCGCCGCAACTTTGGACGCTCGCGCCCGCCCGCGTGAGTTCGCGGCGAATCCGGGGAAGGCTATCGCGTCGTCAACGAACAATCTCCGCTCCATGCTGCCCGCGCCGACTCACAAGAGGCACAAACCCGACCGCCCCGCCGATGCCGAAAAACAGATTAAACGCGCGCTCAACCATATCGGCACGCTCATGTTGCGCGTCGAAGAAATACAGTCGGCGTCGGGCGGGCGCGTCGAAATAAACCTCGCCAAGATTGAAGAATTAGAAAACCGGCTCGCCGTTTTGAAAGCCGCCGCGCTCGATCCTTTGTCCACTATCCCTAAAGAGAAGATAGTGGACATAAACCGCGCCCGCCGCTCTGCCGCTCCTGTGCATCCTGACCTGCCGGGCAACGCACGCGCCCAAGACCTCGGTGCTTCTGCCTTCACAGACGAACAGCACACAGAGTACGAAGCGGCCTGTGATGAAGGCTGCCAACGCAAGATTGACGAGGGCATGACGCCCCAGGACGCATACCGCGCCGCGCTCGCCGCGCTCGGCAACATAGACAAGTTTTTTGCCGATCAGGGGGGGGGTGGACATTTTGACCACCCCCCCCAAGTAACAATAACGGAGCCAACAGTTAAGCCGGATTTGAGCGTAGAACTTGACGAAAATTCCGAGACCCCAACGGAAACTTACATGCGGCTGGCCGGTGAGATTTACGACCGGGAAAAGGCAAGAGGGAAGACGAGAAACGAAGCGGGAGACGCGGTTGATCGCGAGATGGGCACTTTCTCGGTTTGGCTTAAACGGAGGCGTGAATGACAGCCCTAGCCCGCGCTCGCTCACAAGCCGACGACGATCTTTTGATGTGGGAACGCCTGACCGCGCGCCTGACCGCGCCGCCGTCGAACGTGGTGAGGTTGTCCCGGTCAACGGTGCTGGCCGCTCACGACTTCGAGTGTCCGCCGATTAGCGACGACGACCGGGAAGACTATCAGGTTGAATTGATGGAAGCGGCTGGCCGTCTGATGGATGCCGACGAAAGGCTTTTTGAGAATCCCGCCGAAGCTGACCGCATCGCGGCTCTCGATCTTGGGTGTGTGGAATTCTGGCAGTATGCGCGCGAGGTCAACGCTTACTGCGACGCGAAGAGGAAAGGTTAGATATGAGCAACTACGTTTTAGAACAGCTACGAATCCGCAAAGCAATAGCGCGTGAAGAATGGGAAGCCTACCGCGCCGCGCTCCCTTTTGCGATTGATACCGAGTCTGACGATTTCGAGGTGTCGGCATCGTCAATTACTTTCGGCGAATTTTGGGCGATTGAGTTTGATCGCTGGATGGTCAATTCGGCTAGGAACTGCATGAATGCGCTCGGCACTTTCCAAGTGCTACTGCGCCCGATGAACTGAGGGCTGATGTCTCAAACGATGCAACAAAATGCAACAACGAACGCCGCGCCCTTCGAGCCGATTGAGCACTACGAACGCTTGATCAAGTTGCGCGAAGAGTCGCCCGACGCCTTCATGCTGCGAACGTCTGAGGCCACGCGGCGAGCGCTCCATTACTACGAAGAGGCGAAGGCCAAACGGGAGCGGAAGAATTGAATAATCAATCTTTTTCAATTCAGGTGAGAACCTCAGAAAACCTAATATTTGAGACAGCAAAAACTTGGTAAAACCTGGTATTTGCCAGCCTCTCAAAAAATAACGAGTATCGGCGAAAAATAACGACTAATAGCAAGGAAACATCGGAGAGAAAAACAGCGGAAAAAATAACGACTAAACGGCACAAGATAACGAGTAAGTGACGCGAGAAACGAGGGCTGAAATATGGGGCGTGCAAACATCGCGGAATGCGGTCGCAGGTTTACGAGTGAGTATCAACCGGCGGGGCGCGGTCGCCCGAAGGGATCGCGTAACCGCCAGACAATCGTTCGTGCTTACCTTGAAGAGCGGGAACCGCGCCCGCCGGAAGAGGTGATCGAAATGTTCCTCGACGAAGTGTTCGGGAAAAAGCGCAAAGGACGGCGACGGGTGAAGACTCGCCGCCGGTGCATCGTGATCGGATGAATTGACCGCAACATCTTGCGCCCGCGCATCCATTTTGAAAATATGCAATCGCGCATCCTTTATGCTTGATCCGTGCATAGTCTCAACTCGAGTGGCGCACATGTAATTGACGATCACGCCGATTCGTCTCACCTGTTTTCAACAATGCGTCCGCTAACGGGTATTATGGTCTTAGTGATGCCCAGCCACCTCTTTATCTGAATAAATACCCCGAGTACGAAAAATCCGTGCGGCTGTCTGTCCGTGCGCTAACTGAAGCAACAAAGGTCACACTCACGTATCTATTCACTGCTAAATGACGACAAGATTCTTTATGAAAGGGGGATCGGTACTTCGAACTTGACGGCGGCATCACATGAATCATCCGCCAGCGGCACGGCGCGCAACACGACACCCTTCGCCTGCAAATGCACTCCCACCCTCACGCTGGTCGGATCGGAATAGAAGCGGATGAAGAGATCCATCGCGGTTCCTGCTTCCAAGCAGTACGGAATGCGCATGTAGAGACCGGTCTCACTCAGGTTATGCAGCACTCCCTGTGCTTCGACCTTCTTACCTTGTTTGTCTGTACCCCTTGCTACGGCTGTGCAGGGGAAGTAATTACGGGCGGAGTGGCGTCGTTCTTCTCTGATGTAGGTAGTCATCTGGCCTCTTGAATCAGGCATGGGAGATTCAACCGCAGGTTTATTGCTAAACAGATTCTAACTCTAAAAGTCGGATTAAATCAATTACCTCATTCCTGCCCGTGATCGGACGCGCGAAAGTTGACAATTTTGACACCTAAAAAAAGGGCGCGGCGGGTGGCTGAATTCTGCGCATTTTGACGCACCTATAAAAAGGGCGTGGCGCGTGTCAGAACAGCGAAATAGCAACGAAAGAGATAGGGAAGAGATAAGAAAGAAATGTGAGAAGTGACGCGGGGCGCGATTCATACATATTCGTACATTTAGAACCTTGCATATAAGCCCCTGTAACGCGCCGGAGAGTTTGGACAGCCAACGCCCTGTCCGGTGCGTTCCGTCTCGTCCTGGGCGATGTGGTGAAGCGTGGCGGGGTCTGTATAAAGATGGACGGCGATGCGCGGTTCGTAGTAGGCTCGCCGCCATGAACACCACAACAATCATCATCATCATCCTTGTGATACTCCTGCTCGGCGGCGGCGGTTATGGCTTCTCCCGGCGCGGGCGGTAAGTTTTCACGCATCTATCAAAAGGGCGTGGCGGGTGGTTTTCACTCTCACCATGCTTGATCTTGAATGTACAGTTGTGCGCCGGCGCACAGCTTCTACTTTCTCGTTTCACTCTCACCACTCTTGATCTGTGAACCGCTTTTGAGATATAAGGCGCGGTCAATCGCGCCCTTGCGAGTGAGGCGTCAGGGTGCGGCCTCACGATCCTCTAAAGATTGTGAGATGAGCGGCGGGAGAGTGAGGCTCCCGCCGCTTTTACTATGTAGCTTTCATGCGCACAGGGGATTCATGGAAACGAATAACCGAAAGAGAGCCATCGGGAAAACCATCGGGTTTGTGCTCATTGTCATCGGCATCATGTATCTGGGGTTCTTCATCTTCAGCCAAGACCGCACCGCGCCGCCGGCGGCAATCGTGTTGGTGATCGTGGGCATTGCATTGATGATGATCTCCAAAAGATGGTGATTCTGCGCATTTTGACGAGTCTATAAAAAAGAGGGGCAAGGGTTGATTCCCCGCCCCTCTAAAGTTTCCGGCATCGGCGCAGAAATTAGACCCTGCCCCTTGCCCGCAACTTCAGTTATTTTTTTACCTTACTCACCGCGCATGAATTGGATAAATTGTGCGAGCGCCTTCTGAGTCATATCAGGTAAGCTAACAAAACGCACGCCGAACCCTGAGCCTTCGCGCGCGTGCGTGACCTCGCCCGTCATCATTAACCATCGGCCACTCGGCAACTGCAAACGGAAGAGTATGCGCGACTCGACACGCACCAGTTGCCCCGATTCTATGTAGCAGCCACCGAGGCCGATGTCTGACGTGCAAGCCGCATTCGTCACGCCTTGCCCTGATAAGTCGACAGGCAGCGCGATTTCAATGCGCGCCCGTCCTGTCCCACTATTTTTCATAATTCATATCTGCAACCTCGAAAGTCTATGTGCAAGAGCGATGCATGAGCGTGTGTCGGTGGCACCGCTAGTAGCATACTTGCCACTATTTAAGAACAAGGGGCTATAAGTGCGCGCACACTGTAAACCCCTCCCGACTCACGACCGGCGACTTCTTGGTAGCCACGCCATGAGCAGGGCTAAGGATAAAAAAACAAAGAACTCAAATCTAGTCGTGGCAGGCATCAAAGGGAATGGAACGCTAACTGCTTATATCCTCTCACCGCTTCACCGGTGGATTGGCTTCAAAGTAATCTATTACATCGAGAAGCCGTCTCTCCTCTTCCTCACCCAGTAATCGGGAGCCAGCGCTGAAGTCCACCCCGAATCCAATTCCTTCCATTGCGTAGATGACCGCGCCGCGCAACTTCAGCCACTCGCGCGAGGGCAGCCAGAGGTGTATAAGCAGGCGTTTGTCCCTCTCAGCGTACACGGTGGTTTGAAGGAAGCACCCGTGCAGGCTGAGGCTGGTAACTTTCCCATGCTTGGGCACGTCCTCATTCCACCCCCAGTTGCACGTGAGTGATGTGAGCACGCGTCGCCTCCGGCGCTTGTCTGGGACTAAGTTTGCCTCAGCTTTGTCCTCTATAGTGGCCATGGTGGCGAATTATACCGTAATCTCACCTGCTGCCCGCAACACCTTGCAGCATTTCGTGATGCGTACCGAACCCAGTTCTTCATCGCCGTGCGCCTCCCTTCTTCTCCACTCGCTCTGCCGTCTGTTCGATGAAGGCGTTCAGCGTGATCAAGATGTGCGACTCCGATTCACTCACGCGCGAGAGGCTCGGCAGATCGTTCTCGAAGTCAATCAGCGCATCGGCGAGTCCGTTGTAGAGTGACGCCGGGATCATCGGACTGTAGCGCGCGATGCGTAAGGCCTCGGCTAAGTGATGCGCGAAGTTTTGCAGTTCATCGGTCGGCTTCGGTTGTGTTACTTTTTTGCTGCTCATAATTTCCCTTCCCGTAAAGTTTGGAGTTGTGGGTGAGAGAGGCTTCCCAAGTTCACAGCTTAGGAAGCCTCTCGCTTTTAGTGGCCTTGCGAGTTCTGGATGCCGGTATCAACGGCGGCGGCTTTCGCCAGGTGCTTACAGGCCATGCGCGCGACGCCCGCCTTGCAGTTGCAGCGGCCATAGCGTTGGCCGTCTATCGTCTCGAATCTGACAACGTACTTGTGAAACTCGGGCGTGATGACGAGATAGGTGCGCCCGCCTAAATACTTCACCGTCATCTTGATTTTGCTTGCTCTGGCGATTGCGTTCTGGAGGTTCGTGGTCATGTCGTTTGGTGTCCTTTCTTTTTCTCTTGCGTGCCGTGCCTTGACGGTGTTAGGATATTACATCTAACGTCCTTACGTTGTCAAGACGTTTATAGAAAATAGTTGAGAATTTTTAGGAGTGCAGATGGCAGACTTGTTTGACCCGAAAGACTTGATCTCGCAGGCAGACGCGGCGAAGCTGCGCGGTGTGTCGCGGTCATCCATCAATGAGTTGGTGACGCGCGGACGACTCAAGACGGTAGAGATCGGCGGCAAGCCTTACCTATTCCGAAAAGAGGTTGAAGGCTTCGAGCCGGACAAAGGCGGACGCCCGTCCAAGTCCTTACCCGACGCCCAAAAACGCGCCACAGGGCAAATACGCGCAAGCAATGGCACTTCTACAGGCGCAACAAAGGCGACGAAGAAAGGCGGGAAGAAATGACCAAAGCGCACAACGACGCGCCCCTGAATCCGCGCGAACTTGAACAACCTGGCGGCATCCCCGGCGATGATGGAATCGTTGACGGCGCGCCGGATGGGGGTACCGATCATAACTACTCTGCGCCGCCGCCAAAGATGAAAAGTGAGGCGATGGACGAGACCGCCGCCGGACGACTCGAACAGACCGGCGGCGATGGCACCGCACCGACAGAGGTGAAATAGCCCGCAGGTGATGAAGAAAGGCAAAACTAAATGACCGGCGAAGAGATGGAGCGCGCGATTGAATTCCTATTGCAGAGTCAGGCGAACTACGAGTCCCGGCTAACTGACATCTCCGCTCGTCAGGATCGCACGGACGCGCGCCTTAATGAGTTGACCGCGCAAGTCACCGAGACGGGCAAGCAGCTTGCCACTTATGCACAGACGCAAAGCGAGTTCATCCGGTCGGCGACTGAAAGCATTACCGGGCTGGCGGCAGCACAGACGCGGACGGATGCGAAGCTGGATAGATTGATCGGTTTATTCGAGCAGCACATCATCGCGGGGCATTAAGCTATTCAGCTATCTGACTATTTAGCTATTCAGAGCGCGCATGATCATAACCGTCGCTTCGTTTAAAGGTGGAGTCGGCAAGACGACAACCGCCGTCCACCTGGCCGCATACCTTCAGCAACGCGCGCCGACGCTGTTACTTGACGGCGACGATAACCGGAGCGCGTTAGCATGGACGGCGCGCGGCGGTCTGCCCTTCATGGTGGCCGACGAAAGACAGGCTGCGAAGTATGCGCGAGATTATGAACACACGGTTATTGATACTGAGGCTCGCCCGCACGATAGCGATCTGCGAGCCGTCGCGGGCGCGTGCGATCTGCTGGTGCTGCCGACAACACCCGATCCGCTTGGGCTGCACGCGCTCATCCAGACCGTGAGCGCGTTAGACGCGGCGAAGGCCACACACTACCGCGTGTTGTTAACCATCGTTCCGCCGCGCCCCTCGCGGGATGGAGACGAAGCACGCGAGTTTCTCAAGGCTCGCAAGCTGCCGGTGTTCAAAGGCGAGATACGCCGCCGCGTCGCATATCAAAAGGCGGTGCTGGCCGGTGTGCCGGTTTACGATTTAAGCGACGCGCGCGCCGCGCAAGCGTGGTCAGACTACGAACGCATCGGCAAGGAGATCGTCAAGTGAGTAAGTTCGATAGCTTCGCGGACGCGGCGGCTGACGCGGGCAAGGCCAAGAAACGACCGGCGGCGGCAGCTAAAGGCCGCAGCACCGGACGGGCGAAACGCGACGACCCGGACTATAAGCAGGCTCTTGCATACGTCCGGCGCGATACGCACAAACAAGTGATGTCCGCCCTTGCCACGCAGGAGCGCGAATTCAGCGATCTGGTAGAAGAATTGTTAACGAAGTGGCTGAAATCGAATAGCTGAATAGTTGGATAGCTGAGATTATTAACATCGGCTCGCCTCTACCCGCACCGGCCAGTGTGGGGAAACGCCGCATCCCTTGTGCGAATGGCGAGCCGATACACAAACAAGGGAGAGGCTTTCAAGGGATGCCAAAATGCCAAAAGCAGCCAAGAGAACTAAGGGACACTTCATTACATTTACCCTGCGTGCTTTCGTCGGATTAGACGAAGACTCAAAGATAACAGCAAGGGTAGATGTCCTTGACAGCAAAGGAAAGCCGATTGCTTATGACGACCATTTCATGCTGGAAACGTGGTGGAGTTCGTCGCGCAGCTACAAGACGCCTGATGAAGTTGCCGAGATAGTTCGTCAGATGCAAGCGAAATATGAAAAAGAAGCACCTCAGTTTTTGCTTTTGGAGGCCGCGAATTTCTTAGAGGATATTCAAGAGCATGACGGGAATATAGAGGAAACGCAGAACAGGGAAGATCGGGAGGACACAGTAGAATTTCACTTGAGTAAGACAGCCGATTACTTAAATGGAATATTCAGCATCCAGCCCCCTCCAAAAAAAACAACCCGCAAGCGCGGTCAGTGGACAAAAGCGGAATTGATCAAAACGTTAAATGAGATCACGCGAAGCCTGCCGAAAGAAGATCGAACATTCCCAAGAGCGGCAGATGCGATGAAGCAAGTTGATCCCGAACGCGCTCCGGCAAGTGGCAATGCTCTAAGGGTGCTTTGTGACCGATACGGAGTTAAGGCTACCAGACTCCGACAACGTATCGGGAAGCGCAAAAACACAGAGAAGCGCACATAAAACAATGTGCGCTTCTCTGTCTCACGCAAGGGAAAAGCGCACATTGTTTTATGTGCGCTTCTCGGATAAAAGCGCACATGTCATTACTTTTAGGTGTGCGCTTTTGAAATATAGGTCTTGCGCGTTCCGTCTTTTTAGTTGACAATGCGGATGTGATTTGAAAACTCGAAGCTCTTAAAGCAAAACGACACGCGCCAATTCTCAGGTCAGAGCGTGCCGTTAGCTTCTTTTGACAAGTGCCTTTGTCGGCCATCCGACGCAAGCGGAGCAGGATCATACCCGCCTCCGATCTCCGATGCAAGCCTTTTCGCATCCCGCGCCGGTCGCCAGCAAAGCCAATACCTTTATTGGCGACTACGACCGCCGCCCGTAAATCTCAACATCCCGCAGTTGCCGTCGCTGCTGCGGATCAAGAAAGCCCTTCGTTGTTTGTGGAGTCGTAGCTGCAAATGACAGGGGCTTTCGCTTTGTAGGCACACGTCAACCCCGGCAAGGGTCAACGTGATTTGAAATGTAGTTGGAAGCTACAGCGGAAAGGAAACCAAGCAAAATGAGTTTAACGAAAACCCTACCCGAAAGCAACAAGCCAAGCGCACAATTTGAGCGCGTCGCTATCATGCGAAGCGCGCACGCGCGCCCCGATCAAACCTTCACGACAAGCGCATCATTTATCGTCTCGCCAAGTGGCGTTCGCTTGCTTGCCGGTCGTCACATCACGGCGAGGGCGGCCAGCGCCTTAACTCGCAATGCCGAAGCGCACGCGAACGCGCCCGCCGTGTTGCCCTTCAAACCGCGCCGCCGCTTCCAGACGGCAGATCGGAGGGCAGCATGAATCGTCAACCTCTTGAACGCGTCACACGTCGCCGCCCCTGTTTAGTCTGCCGCAAGTTCGATGCGGCATGTATGAGACGCCGCGACGATTCGGCGGCTCTGTGTTGCACGGTGGCGAGTGATCGCCGTGTCGGTGGCTGTCGCCCCGGCTGGATGCACTTCTTTGACGACGCGGGCGCGCAAGCGCCCCGTCCTCCTGCTGCTGCCGCCGCTCGCGTCGAGGCGGCGAAGCCTGAACAGTTCCGTGCGTCAGTCGAGCACGTTGACAGCATCCTGACAACTCTCGTCCGCGATTGCCTCCGCCTTGCACCCGAACACAACGATGCGCTGGAAGAGCGCGGCCTCTCGCCGCGTGAAATTCGCGCAGATGGCTACGCGAGTATTCTGGATGGCACGCTAGGCGACGAAATAGCTGAGAGCCTTACAGAGTTCGATTTGAGGGGCGTGCCGGGCTTTTTTCGAGACGGCGCGCGGTGGCGCATGAAGCGATGCCCGCGCGGGTTTTTCGTGCCGGTGCGTGATGAACGCTCGCGCATCGTTGGCCTCCAAATCCGCTGCGACGATCCGAAGGCCGGGAAATATTTTTGGTTCTCGTCGGCGGGCTTCTCATCAGGAACGGGATCGGGTGCGCCCGTCCATTTCGCGCGGCCTCATCTGCTGCCAACGACAAACGAAGTATTGATAACTGAGGGCAGTTTGAAGGCCAACGTGATCGCACACTTCACCGGTTCGCCGGTCGTCGCTGCTGCCGGGGTCGGCAACTTCGGCGCGGACTTCGCCGCGCGTCTCTACGCTCTCGCGCCGCACGTCACACCGATCATCGCCTTCGATGCCGACTGGATGGTCAAGCCACAGGTCGCGGCGGCGCTCGAGAAAATCAAAAAGGAATTGAAGGCGGTCGGCTTCCCTTTCAAGGTGCGCTCGTGGCCGTCTCGCTATAAGGGTTTGGATGACTACCTACTCGCCTGTCGCGTCTCATCAAGAATGGAGGTGGCCGCGTAATGGTAGCCATTGAATCGCAATTCATTGACCGCAACGAACACGAACAACGACGCTATGACCGGGCGCGCGAGAGTCGCCCGCGCGATGCACACAAACGCGCCGCCGGAGAATTTGCGACGGGTGAACTTGATCTTGATTCCAAGCCCGATCAAGAGACCGCGCAACTCATAGCAGACTTCGGGCATACGATGGCTTCGGCTAATGTCCTGATGGCAGAGTATGAAGATTTTACGGAAGCTTATCGCCTCTTCGTTGATGCCTTGATCGGCCTCGCCGGTGATCGGACAGGTTGGTTTGAGGCAACTGACAAACTCGTCGCAGGGCAGGCGGGGCGTGGTGAAAAGTGGGTACAGCGCACGCGCAAGGATTTTATGGCGTGGCAAAAGAAGCGCCTCACCTCTTACGTTGATATTGACGATCACATCTACGATCCGACGAACGGCAACAAGCCGCACAAGTATCGCGTCTACGTCGCACACATCGCCGCCGCCGCAACTTTGGACGCTCGCGCCCGCCCGCGTGAGTTCGCGGCGAATCCGGGGAAGGCTATCGCGTCGTCAACGAACAATCTCCGCTCCATGCTGCCCGCGCCGACTCACAAGAGGCACAAACCCGACCGCCCCGCCGATGCCGAAAAACAGATTAAACGCGCGCTCAACCATATCGGCACGCTCATGTTGCGCGTCGAAGAAATACAGTCGGCGTCGGGCGGGCGCGTCGAAATAAACCTCGCCAAGATTGAAGAATTAGAAAACCGGCTCGCCGTTCTGAAAGCCGCCGCGCTCGATCCTTTGTCCACTATCCCTAAAGAGAAGATAGTGGACATAAACCGCGCCCGCCGCTCTGCCGCTCCTGTTCATCCTGACTTGCCGGGTAACGCACGCGCCCAAGACATCGCAGCCGAAGACCCGTTTACCGAGGAACAGCACGACGAGTACGAAGACGCTTTTGATGAGGCACGCCAGCACAGCATTGACAAGGGCATGACGACCAAAGACGCGCATGTTGAAACGCTTCGCGTGCTCGGTAGCATCGAGAAGTTTTTTGCCGATCAGGGGGGGGGTGGACATTTTGACCACCCCCCCCCAAGCAACTCCAACGGAGTCAACAATTAACCCACAATCGGCGCTGATTTATGAGCCTGACGAGTCCGATTTGCCGCCCTCGGAGCCTGACTATTTTGAAGAGATGCCCGCTGCGGTTCCGGCTGAGGGCGGCGAAAGTTTGGAGACGCGCTATATCGTCGCGCAGGAGAGGATTTACCAGCGAAAATTGGCGGAAGGTGCGCCCGATCTTCAGGCTGTGAGAGAAGCCAGAGAAGAGGTCGCGCAGTTTGAAGAGTTCAAAGAGTTGTTGCCGCGAAGGGATGACCGGCGATGAGCACAGCCCGCGCCGCTTCGCCCGTTGACGATGCTCTGGCCGCGTGGGAGCGGTTGGAGAGACGCTTGCGCGCCGCGCCGTCGAACGTGGTGAGGCTGCCCCGGCGGGCGGTGATCGCGGCTCACGATTTCGAGTGTCCGCCGATTAGCGACGACGACCGCGAAGAGTACGCGGTTGAATTGATGGAAGCGGCAGGCCGGTTGATGGATGCCGACGAAAGGCTTTTTGAGAATCCCGCCGAAGCTGACCGGCTCGCTGCTCTTGATCTTGGCTGTGTGGAGTTCTGGCAGTATGCGCGCGAGGTCAACGCTTACTGCGACGCGAAGAGAGAGAAGAAACAACATGAAACCTTATGAAGATGAAGCGGGCAACTTTCCCCTGCGAGAGCATGCCCTTGTCGAAGATCATCTATTTAAAATTTATGTGCCGCGCACCCCGCCGCGCTGCTTCTCTGTCTCGGCTTGGTCAGAACTTGCTTTGCGGGCGTGGGCTAATTCCTGGGACGATCAATTCTGGCCTGCTGCGGTGTTTCTTGAGAGGGGGACAGGCTACGACGTTCCGACGTGCGTTACTTCCTGCCTGAATTAGCATGATGAAAGAAACCTTGATCATCCTGACGCTTCGCCCGCGCATTCCTCGGATGCGCAAAGGTGCTTGCTCAAACTGTGATCGTCGGCTGACTCCGCAGAATACAGCGGGCAAGGTTGGCAAAGTCGGCGACGTGTGCCGGGGCTGCTATGAGATGTGGTGCGCTACCGGCGTCCCGTTGGCGTGAGGGCTGATGTCTCAAACGATGCAACAAAATGCAACAACGAAAGCTGCGCCATTCGCGCCGATTGATTATTACGAACGCTTGATCAAGTTACGTGCTGAGTCGCCCGATGATTACCTGCTGCGCACGTCACCGGCGACACGCGCGGCTTTGGTCTACTACGAAGCGGCGAGGCGCAAGACGAAAAAGTGAAATTATGAAGGCGTCGTTAAAGTCAAAAGTAGTCCCTGATAAGCAGGGAAAGATCAAGGAAAAAGTGGGGCGGGGAAGCCCGCCAAAAAGTACCCGTTGGAAGCCCGGACAATCCGGCAACCCGGCGGGGCGTCCGAAGTCCATCACGCTCTCCGAAGCCTTACGTCTGGAGTTGGCAAAGGCCAGTCCAGAAGGCGACGGCGAGCAGACGTATGCGGAGGCGATAGCAGCCATTCTGTGCCAAACGGCAGCGACGGGAAACATACTCGCCGCGAAAGAAATCGCAGATCGGACAGAGGGCAAACCGAAGCAAGCGGTTGACATGACGATGAACGTAAACGACTGGCGCGAACTGGCGCGGCAGCATGGTGTGAGTCAAGAAGATGTCCTACTTGAAGCAAGACGACTCATCGAAGAATCCGTTACTCCTGGCAGCGGCGCGAGCGGTCATTGACCGTCGCTTGACAGAAGCGGAAGCGGGAGCCGAAGCCGATCCCGTGCTGCTGGCACGCGCGGCGGGCTTGGAGCCTGATGCATGGCAGTGCGATGTGCTGCGCTCCGAGTCGCGGCAGATCATCTTGAACGTCACCCGGCAAGGCGGGAAGTCAACGGTCTCTTCGATCCGTGGGTTGCATCGCGCGCTTTACAAACCCGGCTCCCTCGTCTTGTTACTCGCGCCGAGTTACCGGCAATCGAAAGAGCTATTTCGCAAGGTGCGAGCGGCACACGCCGCGCTGCCATTTGCCAGACGCTTCACCAGCGAATCCGCGTTAGAGGTCGAACTAGCCAACCGCTCGCGCATCGTCGCACTGCCGGGTAAAGAGGAAACGATCAGAGGCTTCAGCGGCGTGGACGAGTTGATTGTAGATGAGGCGTCGAGAGTTCCCGATCAGATGTATCAGGCGATCCGTCCGATGCTCGCCGTCTCAGGCGGTCAGATCACGCTCCTATCAACGCCCTTCGGCAAGCGCGGCTTTTTCTTCCAGGAGTATGAAGAGGGCGACGGGTGGCACAGGACGAAGATCACGGCCTACCAATGCCCGCGCATCCCGTCCGATTGGTTGGAGCAGGAGCGGCGCTCGATGCCGGAATGGTGGTTTCGACAAGAGTACCTGTGTGAGTTCGTGGAAACCGTCGATCAAGTCTTTCGCTATGACGACATCATGCGTGCGCTCGATGCGGAGATTGAACCTTTATTCGGGAGCCTGACCCAATGACAACCTTTGCACCCGCGCCCGTCTACACGCTCGGCCTCGATCTCGGCCAGGTGAAGGACTATACCGCGCTCGTCATCGTCGAGCGGCGCGGTGAAGCCGAACACGCCGTCTATCAGGCGCGTCACTTACAGCGGTTCACGCTCGGCACGCCTTACCCTGAGATCGTCGCTTCCGTCGCCCGGATGCTTGAACAAACGCCGCTCAAAGGGACGATGCCGAGACTCGCCGTAGATGAAACGGGCGTCGGCGTGCCCGTCGTTGATCTCTTCAGGCAAGCCCGCCTGCGTGCCACGCTCCACCCGATCCACATCACCGGCGGTTCAACCGTCAACTATGACCGGGGCGTCGAGTATGTGCCGAAGCGCAATCTCGTCTCAATTGTTCAGGTGGCCTTGCAGACCGAGAAACTAAAGATCGCAAGTGTCTTGCCGGACGCACAGACCTTAGTGCGAGAGTTGCAGGATTTTCAGATGAAGATCACGGAAGCGGCCAATGACACTTACGGCGCGTGGCGCGAGGGCACACATGATGATCTCGTGTTGGCTACTGCGCTGGCTTTGTACGTCGGAAAGAAGCCCGGCCAGATGATCCAGGCTCCGCTGCCGGGCAGTTCCGGCTACCGGGAGTTTCGTTGGTAGCAGACAAGTCAAAAAACGGTAGAGAGGAAAATTAAAGATGACGACAGCAACAACACAGAAACTTGATCGCAACGACAAGCGCGCACTACTCGCCCGCTTCAAAGCGCCTTCGGACTTACCGCTGGACGTGTCCGGCATCGTGGCCGAAGTGGTGCGCCCGCCGCTCGCCGCCTGGATCGCCGCAGGCGACATACCCGAAAGCCTCTTCAACACGGCCATGGCAGCGGCGATCCAGGGGCCACAGGCGACGGTCGAGGCTTTGAACATGCCCGATGTCTTCAGCCTCGCGTTGAAGATCGCGCGGGCGTCTTTCAAGTGGCCGAAGCTGATGGAAGAAGGGCAAGCCGCGAACGACGAAGATGAGTTAGACCCGGCGACTCTCCCTCTTCCCGACTTGAGCACGATCTTAGTGTGGGGCCTGGGACGGTCGGGCACGATTGAGACAACGGCGGGCGGGGAGGTGGAGGCGTCCGCGCTCGATTCGTTTCGTTAAGTCACCGACCTTTCAGGCGATAGCGCTGGCGTGCGAGATGTTCGGGCAGCATCCGGCGACGGAGTTAGGCGTAGTTGATGAGGCCACACGCCTTGATCTGCTACTCGCCGCGTGGGGAGTCCGCAAAGTGGAAGTCGACAAGACGGAACGGCAAAGGTTCAAACTCAGGCGCGCACTCAATCGGGAGTTGGCGGTGTTTCTTTCCTTCGCGGTCAACAATCAAGCGTTGCCGGAGATTGCAGACGGTGAAGACGAGCCGGAGCGGGATGAGTACGATCCAGTTCCCGGCGACTATGTTCTAGAGAGATAAACTAATGGCTGAAGTAAAACTTACTTTCAAGATAGATGCTGATTCATCCCCTGCTCGCAGAGAGTTGACGCTTGTCCGTTCGGCTGTTCAGAAGGAAGTCCAGACCATCCAGCAGAGCTTCGCGGGTAGCATTCCGGCGGTCGGTGGCCTCACGTCCGCGTTCGGTTCAACTGCCCTCGGCATCGCAGCCGTCAGTGCGGCCACAGTCGGCGCGATGGCCGGTATCTTTGCATTAGCCAAGAGCGCCAGTGAAGCCGGTAGCCGTTTTAATGATCTTAGCTTGAAAACGGGTCTGAGCGTCGAGACCTTGAGCGGGCTTGACCTGCAACTCAAACAATCCGGCGCGTCACTCGACACGCTTTCTACCGGATTCTTTAACCTGCAAAAGCAGCAAGCGGCTGCTCGTGATGGCAGCAAAGAGGCAGCGGCAGCGTTGGCGCGCGTCGGCGTGAATGCGAAAGCCACGTCTGAGGATGCGCTGCGCCAGTTCGTCACCGGGCTGATGAAGATCACGGATGAAGGCGCTAGGAACGCCGCAGGCGCTGCCGTGATGGGGCGAGCCTATAAAGACCTCGCGGTATTTATCGAAGATGCGAACGGCGACATTGAGGCAATCATTGAAGCCTCTCGGAAAGCCGGACGGATCATGAGTACGGAGGCGGCAGCGGCAGCTGACCTTTTCGGGGACAAGTTGGACGAGTTGTCCTATTCGCTCTCCGCAATGCTCAGGCAGATGATCTCTGCCGCCCTCCCTGCGTTCATCTTCGCATTGAATGACATCACCCGGACATCTTCCGGCACGGTCTCAGGTGTGAAC
>MWWK01000057.1_pt1 | contig 15922 bp, 15 predicted proteins | sample 1047241 | NCBI WGS metagenome assembly MWWK01 (sample SAMN06349964, study PRJNA376086) | soil metagenome | isolation source: BG12-3 sample Antarctic (ecotone) soil | place: Antarctica | reverse complement strand
CGATTCCGGCGGCGAAAAACCATACCGGGCAATCGAAATACTTGATTGGACCGAAGAATAATTGCAAGCGGGCAAAACCGTGAAAGTTAAAAAGTTTGCTTCCGACACGCGACTGAAATTGTTCCGGGTAACGGTTTCTACCAACCGAACGGATTACATCGTGACCAACGATTTAACTCAATCAGACACCTCGGAGGCTCAAAAGGCGAGCGGTCAGCGGTGGAAAATTGAGCAATTTCACCGCGAAGCGAAACAAATCACGGGAATCGAATACTGTCAGTGCCGATTGAATCGCTCGCAGAGAAACCACATCGCCTCGGCATTGCTGGTCTGGGTGGTTTATCAAAGAACTGGCTGATAAAACAGCCCAAACAGTTTATCAGCTAAAACACGGCTTATTGTCGGATTATTTGAAGCCTGTGCGTAATTCATAATTTTAATCTGAAACGTGCATTTTCAATCTGTTCTTTGACAAGAGCCGGATTCTTTTTCTTGCGATAATTCTTCAGCCAACAGATTTGGTATGCCCAAACTGAAGCCAACACAAACGCTCCGTTTTTGGTTTCTCCTTTGACCTTGCATTCTTTGAGGTCAAAGGCTTGAATAATTCTCTGAAACAGCAATTCGATGGTTTCTTTGCGATACTCATAAAGCTCATTCTTCCACGACCGATTCTTTTCGGGAAGCTGTCGCGGAGTCAACAGATAACCGCCTGCTTTTTGGTATTCGGGCGCAAAATCCTCTTTCCCGAAACTGGTATCACCAAGCATCACCGCAGTGATTTGCAAGCGTCCTTTTTCGAGTTCCTCAAAAGCGATTTTAGCTTCGTTTCGAGAGTTCTCGCGCCACACGGCACAAAGCGGAACCGGCGACGGGAAAACTAAGGTTTGCAGAACTATCCGATAACCCTGCACCCAGCCGCGATACCCGCTCTTAGACCAACTGCTTTGAATATCGACATTTCTCAAACCAAGCGGAATGACTCCTTTTTGACGGTCTTTCTTGTGCCAGCGAGGTCCTATTGCCTGATACATTCTGCCATCGGCAGCACTGATTTGAGAGTGTTTTTCAGGGTTTGCAGTTTCTCTCAAAATGGTTTTGCCAAAGAGCGAAATCTGTTCTTCGGCAATTGGCACAAGAGTCTTCAAGCGTCGCAAAATGCGCGTTCGATGCGGAACTCTCCTAAACTCTAAAGCCGCCAAAAGAGCGGCATCTTTGCTTAATAAACGATGCAGTTCAGAATCAGAAAAGGTCTTGGTGACCACCGCGACAACTGCCAAAAGCAGAAAAGATAACTCAGAAAAAGTAAGTTTTCTGCCACGCCTGACAGTTTCAATCGGCTCTTGGTAGCCAAGTTTAATTTCTTTGATTAAACTGAACAAAGCATCAAGAGAATCGGAACAATTTTCAATTGACATCAATCCGAATTTTAATCATTTTTGCAATGATTAACTCTTGATGCTGTTAATTTGCTGATGTCAAAGACCTTAATTGCGCACAGGCTTCAATTAACTAACCCTGATGCTAAATCTTTTTACTATTTTTGTTCGATAGCGAATAAATACGGATATGCTGACTGGTACTCACTAATAAAAGACACTATTGATTTATCCATATAATCACTTATTCCCAAGCACATAAACGACGCCTAACAACTCATTCAACCCGACCGCCCTTAGCGTGCCTCTCATCAATCTTATCCCCTGCGCTGTGGGTTATGGTATCGTCAGGCGGCGGGTTAATTCGGGCGTTAGTGCCTCAAAGTTACAGTTAAACTAAAATTTTCGATTTAAGTTTATTGGACATTTTAACTGTTTTGTCTAATTAGAATCTTAATTTCATTGAAAAACCTTTGATTTTGGGATAGCTAAAATCTGAGAAAACTAACCGTAATGTCTAATTGAGTTTTAATCGGCACAATCGAGCGCGGATTTCATCTGGGACACGACGAAAAACAGCAAGCTGCTTTCACAAACTACATATCGGCTATTATCAGCCGCGAAATGCTTAAAATTCAAAGACTTACGGCGATTTTTCTAGTCAAACCACAATATATTGTATTCGAGCAACTTCAAAAAAGCCTCGTTTTTGATTGTTTTTTACGATTTGCTTAAACCACTATATATGTGGACTCACAGGCGGTCGGTTTTCAAATATTCAGGACGGTGAATTTTTGCTGATAGATTTATTTGAATTTTGTTGCTTATAGCCTAACTAAATTAGGTTTAACATATTTTTGTAATGTCTAATATTTCTTCTTCTCATTGAATCTGCCAAAAATCTTGACAAATATTATAGGCAAGGATAGTCTGGCTACACTACCCTACTAATTTGTAAGTCGTGAATAGTCCAGACGATATTTATCTTCGTGAAAATGTAGAATTTTTGTCTGAACTTCGAGAATTACTAACTTTTGTGATCATATATTTTTGTTTTGAATTGATTGTTTCTATATTTCTTCAACACTGTATAAGTAAATAAATTTCATACTTTTGCTTACACACAATATAAGGTTGTAAAACAATCAAATTCAATTTGGATGTTCAAAAATAAAAGGAGTAAATGAAATGACTGTAAGAAAAGCACTTAAGAGTGCAGGATTGATGAGATGGCAAATGATGCTCCTCTTTTCACTTGTGATAATTGCGATAGCAAACGTCGAAACTACTTACGCCCAAACTGGACAATCTTCATTAACTGACAAAATGCCTAAACGCTTGCCACTCAAAGTCAAATTTGAGAAAGCTGAAACAGATGATTTACTGGCAAATATTAATGTTGTAGTAACAAACAAGGGAAATAAACCCATTTATTTTTTTCTTCTCGATATTGTTCCAACAGACATCACTGATAGCAGCGGAACTAAGTTTTCTTTTCGTTTAACGTATGGCAGAAAAGACCTTTATCAGCTTAATGAATACGCTGGTCTTGAAGACGATCCCTTGTTACCTGGTGAAAGTTCTGTATTAAAAATTGATCCAACAATTTTGAAAAGATGGAATGAGCGACTCGGTAAAGAGAAGAAAACTAAACCTAAAAAATTTGATTTTAACTTTCGATTTTTAAGTTTTGGAGACGGGAGCGGTTTCACAGGAACGAAGGGGAATTTTTTCTCCGGCAGATTCAAAAAAGATCAAAATGGTGCATTTATTAAGAAAGGTTTGATGAGTGCGGATGAGGTTAAAACAAATAAAATTAATGTAAATAAGACAAAGAGCCTTTCGACTTATTTACTTAACCCAAGTTTTACCAAAATTCAACAGCCAGTGAAAACTTGCCAGAAAAAATCAACGCCTTTTTCTCCATTCTTTATGAAAGCGTCTATTTCTGGTAATTCGCTTGTTGATTATGCAACGAATTCACTTAAATCTTCTCCCGTTGCGAACGCAATGGACTGTAATTGTCCAGATTTGTACTGTAATTTCTATAAACTTAGTGAAATTGGTTGTTGTCCTTACGAAGATTCAAGCGGAAACACTTTCATTCCTTATTATGAAAATGCCGCTTGTGATGACTTTAGTGGTAATTGTGCTACACCTGTGAGATACGCTGAACCTTATTACTGCGCTGGCGGTAGTCCTGAAACAGGCAATAGTTGTTATGGTTACTATCTAGAAACTTGTGATCCTCCTCCTCCATCTTGCAGCAGCACTGACATCTGCAATAACGGAATAGATGATGATTGCGATGGAACCGTAGATGAGTTTTGCCCTCCTCCTGGCGGCGGCGGCGGCGGCGGCGGCGGCGGCGGTGGTGGTGGTTGTACACACTACTATTGGGTCACGTATGTGTCTTATGATGGTGGTAAAACTTGGCAAGAAGATTCGATGTCTGAACCTGAGTATGCTGGTTGTTGGTAGAAGTGTAACTAATTAAAGTTTACTTGAAAAAGGCGATGAACCGAATTTAAATTCGGTTCATCATTTTTCTTTTCAGCGATAGAGATTAGTTTTAACGTAAATAATAAGCATTGATTCTTGTTCTGTTATTTTAGATTATTCTTAACCCACTTAAGCCATCCATCATTTTCAGAGCGCAACTGCTCATTTGTAGGCGCGAGTGGTTTCCAGTAAGGGTCTGTAATTCTGCCTTTGTCCGTTTTGAGAAACAGCAGAAATTCTGCGCCCTGTTTGTATTCTTGCGCATAGCAAGAACCGCTTTCTGCTAGACGAACACCATTGTACGGCACAGGACGCTCGTTATAATTATCCTTGTCAGTCAGTTGACCGAAAAAAGTTATTGTAGAAGGGATTTTTTCTCCCTTAAGAACTTCTTGAACCTTAAACTTCACCCCTTTAAATCCAGTCCTTTTATCCTCAACAGCTTCGAGGGCGGTAGCACGAACGATAACATCGGCATTTTTAACAACGTAAAGATAAGTTGAAGCCGGTGTAGTATTAACGACTGGGATATTGCACGCTTTTACTTCCGTATTAAGCATCATTAGAGAACAGCACAAAAATAATGCTGAGATTAAAAAATAGAAACCTGATTTCATAATATCTCCTTGCTATCGATAAAATTAATGTTTCAAGCTAATTACTTTGATGATTATATTCTTGATTTTTCAAAAAGTATATCTTTTGGCGTTTGCAAAAATCTTTATTAAACACAATGTATTGTTCAACTAATCTGGAAAATTAATTTTGGTTAATCAATTATATTCTGCTAATTTTGGTTTAATTTACCTGCTTTCTGCGGAGAACCTTTGAAATAGCAATTTTGAGTTTTTTTAACATAGGTTCTAACCTTATTTCCCTCGCTTCACTCAACTTTATTTTCGTCTCTCAAGTTTTTCTAAAATCGCTTCTAAAATCCAGGTGTTGCGCGGCGTCTTGAGCGGTCGCGTCGTCAAGTCCGTATCCACCCGGTTGAGCAACTCGTTGGGTATGCGAATCAAAATCTTTTGATTTCCGGTTTTGTCCGTTTTAGCGACGCTGCCGCCTTTTGAAATTACGGCGTTTATTTGGCTTTCGCTCTTTTCTTCGCCCTGCGCTGGCTTTTTTGCAATCGGTATAATATGTCTAATGTATAGCAATAGTATATCTATTGTCTATCGAAAATATATTTATATAAACACTCGACTTCTTCGGTCGCCTTCTCGTCCTGCGGTTTTAATTCAATTACGCCCGCGCCTGCACTGGTAGCGTTTCCAAAGGCTTTTCTGCTGCCGAGTGGACAATCTATAAAATCTATATTTGCGGCGTCTTTCAAAATGTCCTGTGCTTCCCTGTTATCCTGTCCGCGTGGGTCGGCTCGGTTAATAAACGCGTAGGCGTTTAGATGTTCATTTACGGCTTGTATTTCTCCGATTAGCTTTGAAACTTTGTCGAGCGTCCAGACATCGAGCGAGCGCGGCACGAAAGGCACGATTAAAACATTTGCAACCGTCAAAGCTGCGCGTTGGCTGGTCGTGTCCCGTCCGCCGGTGTCGATAAGAATATCGTCGTATTTATCGACAAGTCTTTTTGTTTCCGTCCTGACGTTGGTATCGGTCAGTTTTATACAAGTATAGCCCGCGCCTGCCTCTAAAGATTTGTTTCTAAGGGCTGTAAAATCGCTCGCGCTCTCCTGGTCGTCCGCGTCAATCAAAAGCACGTCGAAACCGGCTTTCGAGCGCATTACGGCTAAATTTATGGCGACGGTCGTTTTTCCCGAACCGCCTTTGACTCCGCCGATTACTAAAATCATACGATATACCTTTGCTATATTAGGGATATACTTTTGCTAGACAGTTTATATTATCAGTTCAATATTTCCAATCCAAACGAGATGCTTTTTCAGCGTGATATTTTAATAAAACTTTTCAATGGGTCAAACGGCTGTAACTCGCTGAAAAATAATATAGTTACAAGAAAAAAATTTTTTTGGGCTGCCGGAATACGATTGTTAGTCGGTTAAAGGGTCTGATAATTCAGGGTAAGCGTTATCTATATGCGGTGTCTTTTTTCCGATTTTCAGACTTCAGATAATTGAAGATTGTGCGCGGATTTAACTGTGTTAATTTCGCAATTTCTCGTCTGTCATTAAATGCCGCGCACAGGGCTTCACCGTAATCGTCAATGTGCCGCTCGTCGCGCAATAACGGAGCTTCGCCCGTCTTCGGCAAATCAAGCTGGTAGCGGCGGCTGTATTCGCCCGCTTTGTAGGATTGTATCGAGCGCAGCAAACCTTTTTTTTCTAATTCCTGCTGAAATTGCCGGTAGCTTCTCGTTCCGGCGATTTCTTCCCGCCAGATACGCCGGGAAATAAAAATCCATTCGTGCTGCTCTCTGGCTCGGCAGTAACTCGCCAGTTTGAAAAATTGTTTTTGCCTGACGGCATCGCCGGGAAAAATACTCGCCGAAAGAATTAAATCTTTTTTCGTCACCCGTCCGTGCAGGTTATGGGTCGCGTCCGGGAACGTGCGTGGATTTGCCCAGATATAAGCTGCCTGACGGTCAATCTCCTTATCAATCTGCCGCCAATTCTGCGATTTCGCCGCTTTTGAAAAGTCGTTGTGATTTGTTCTTATCCACTTCTTGACGAATTGCGCTGCTGTTTCCTGAAAATAGTTTTGCCGCCAAAAATCGAGAAGCAAAGTAAATTGCGCTTCGTGCCTCATTCCTTTCGCCTGCAAACCGTTTTCAAAAATTTCTTTAGCGGTCGCTCGCGGCGTCCAGCTTCGCGGCTGGTCGCGGTCGTCTTTCGGCTGTTCAAACAAAAGAGGCTGGCGGGGCAAACTTTCAATCGCGGTCGCGTCTATTTTCATCATCAACGCCATTTCTTCCTGCCAGCTCAAATAACTCATTCGCACATCGTCCTTCAGCACGTCTGCGCCGAAGCCGCACGGCAAACGGTCTTTCCGGTTCGTCTGCGGGTAAATCTCGCACAAATCGCCGAAACAATTCTGTAAAACCGTGTGGCTGAGTTTATGCGTCGGCGTCTTGTCTTTATATTCGAGCTTCAAATAAATGCGGTGATTTCGGGTTTCGTTATAACTCGGCGTGGTCATTACGAGCATCTGACTTCTTCCGATTCCGAATCGGTCAAAGCGATTATAGATTTTTTCGATTGTCTGCTTTGTCGGGCTATCAATATCAAGCGAACAAAAAACCGGATACCAAGCGGCTGGTAAGGCAATCGCTAGTTTCTGCTGTAAATGCGCTTTTATTAACTTGTCGTTGGTTGGTCTGTGGACGGTCTGCCATTCGCGGCGCGGTCGCTGTATCGCGTAAGGTGCGCGATGGGCGGCGATGAATCCGGCTTTATATTGCTGTTCCTGCGCGGTTAGTTTTTCGTATTGGTTCATTCGTTCAAGCCTTTTGTATAAACAATTCAGGCTTGAACAACCAACCATTTTGAGATAATGTTGGTGTAGAACCCGAACCGCCGCTATCGGTTTCGTAGGTTTTAGAAAGCGTCGAGAACTGCAATCCTCGGCGCTTTTGTATTTTCAAAGACAATTCAATTTACGCAAAATTTTATTATTTTGCAAAGCTCGCTCTTATCTACCGGGTTAAACGTTCAAAACATTAAAACCGCTCCTGTTGACTGGATGACCCGCATCACGGTTATTTAATTAATTTCATCACGGTTCCCAAGCCGATTAAGAACCCGAATATAATGCCGCCAATAACGTAAATGACCGGCATACCGTAGCTGCTGAACCAGCCGGGCTTATCACGATCCAAATTCTTTTTCTCCGATGCCAATTCGTCGTTCCGCATACGAAGCTGCTCGCGCTCGCCCGCCGTCGCGTCCGAAATTATTTTTCGGAATTCCGGCGCGTGCTTCTTAAAGGCGTCAGATGCTTCCGGCGAAAGAGCGTTCGCCGGCGTCAGTTCCGTTTCGACGTAATAATAACTGCCGCCGCCGATAATTGCCGCAAAAAAGACCGATGCGACGATGCCCGCAAGCATCCGTCTTTTATATGTTTTCCGACGAGTTTGTGCCTTCGCTACCGTTAAGTTGAGTTCTTTGATGCTTTCATCTTTGTCCTCAAGCTGTTTGCTCGCCTCTTCAAGTTTTGCGGTCGCTTGATTGAAGTCGCTCGTTACGGCGCTAAATTTACCGGACTGGTCGTTGGAAACTGCGTTCATCCGGTCGTAATCACGAAGTTTTGCGGTTTGAGCGGCGCTCAATTGCCCGGCGGCAAGTTCGGAGATGCGTTTTTTATCGAGCGCCGCATTCTTCGTCAGTCCGGCGATGGTCTTCGTCAGCGCGTCGATAGTCTTCCGATGCCCGGCATCCTGTTGATTGCCGGATTCGAGGGTTTTGATTTTTTTATTCGCATCGTCGAGTTCGGCGCGCAACGCGACGTTTTCCGCTCCGATTAAAGTATTTGTCGTGTTTTTGCTCATCCTGTTCACCTCATTACGGAAACTCGCTTAATTTCAGATTCTTCACCTTGCCCGTTTTGCCGCGCCACGGTTTCGACTTCCTTCTCCGCCTGCGAAAAATCGAGCTTTCTGATTTCACCGCGGCGCGTCATTGCCAGCTCTTCGCCATAAGCCCGCGCCGCGCGTTGTTTGGCGTCGTCATCAAATTTGTTGCCGATTTCCGACAAAACCGTTTCGGTCGGTTTGCCTGAGATAGTTTGCAGAAGCATCACGCTTGAACCGTCGCTAACTTTATCGCCTGCGGGTAAAAAGGCTTTGTTGTCCGACGTGATGATTACCTGAATTTTACCGGGGTTGTCGATTCTCAGCACGGCTAGTCCGCGCGATGTTTCCAAAAGCCGCTCCGGTTTTGTGAATGCTGCCGCAACATCCCGCAGTGATATATCAATGCGATTTTTTAGCTGCTCACTGAAAAGCCGGTTGTTCTCCTCCAGCCTTAAACGCATCTGTTCTTCGTTTTGTTTTGCAATTTCCATATCCGTTACCGCTTGGTCGTATAACTCAATTTTACCGTAATGCCTTTGAATTTTTTGGTGTTCGGCAGTGCTGCCTCTGATGCCGCGTTCGAGTCCGAGCGGCTGCATAAACTCGGCGAATTCATCCTGATACTCTGCCATTCGCCACTTGTTTCCGCCGAAGTGATACTTGGCATTGAGCTTCCCCGTCGGGTCGAACGGAACGGCGTAGGCGACGACGTGCGGTGTCATTTCGTCAACGTGCATTAGTGCCTTAACAAACTTCAATCCGCGTTTTTCGAGCATCTCCATATAGTCCGTCGCCTTTTTAGCGAACTCGACGGTCTTCATCGGTTTATCGAAATACTCGCGCGAAGCGGTCATCAGAAACTCGACGCACTCAACCGAATCCTTACGCGGTTTCCCGCCTGCGGCTTCAATTTCCTTGTTCACCAAATCGCGTAGCTTTTCGCCGGGTTCGCCAATCAGCCGTATGTTGTTTTTTAACTTTTTTTCGTCGGCATTGGGAGTCTTGCGCTCCCGCTCGGTGTGTTTGTCGGACGCACTAACCGACGCGCCTTTCAATTTTTCAGTTCTCAAAATTGCGAATGCCATTATCTTATTACCTCGTTTTTCTGTGATGTTTTTTAATTAATTTAAGGTGAACCGTTGATTTTATCCGCTATCAGTTTGGCGAGGGGGATTATGTAGCCACATCGAGCGGATTTGTTTTGGCTCGGCGCACGAACCTTTTTTTGCGCTTTGGCAAAATAAAGGTGGAGTAAGTCCACTCTATATAAACAGACAATTCAAAGCACAATCCAAAAACTTTATATAGAGTGGATGGCAACAAAAGCAGTGGTCAAAATGAAAATCAGAAATTGCAGTCGAGATACAAATCAAGATGAAAAATCAGACTCGACTAATAAAAATTTATGAGTGCATTGTTGAGAGGTAAAATAAATAAAATTAAATCAATATAAATAAACTCAAATTAAAATTAAAATAATAATTAGTAATAAAACGGAAACTAAAATAACGAAAACTAAAATCAGAAAAAATTGCTCTTACAAAATAGAGTTTTACAAAAAGAAATAATTTCCCGTAAGATAAAGAATTTTGATAAACTATCAAAGATGTTTAACTGTGATTCGGTTAGAAGTTAAAATTTTACGCACCAGCCAAGCAATTAAATAAAATAGGAGAAATAAATAAAAATGACGGATTCATCAAACAGAATTTTGCAAGTAGTGAATCGAACAACTTCGGAAGATTTAACCGTTGGGTTCACCAGAGAAATTCACAAAAATCTTGATGCGGTAGCGCAAAATTGGTCTGAAAAAGAAGGCATTAAAGTTACCAAAGAAGCAGTTGTCGTTGCCGGTGTTGAAATTTATTTGGAGACTTTGCAGCGAGAAGAATTAAAAAAATTGAAAAAAACAAAAGGAAAAACGGTTTCAAATAAAAAAGCCGCAGCAAATGCTAACGTTCAAACAAATACTAAAGCTGAAGAACAGTCTGCGACTGTCAAACAGGACAATATGTTCAATACAGAAAACGCCGACTCATAGCTTGTCTGACAATCAAAAACCAGAAATTGTTTCTTATTTAGCTTTCCTTTTTCGCACAGTCGCCTTTTGCGTCTTCTTCTTTACGACAGTTGGCGCGGCAGCAACGCTCCGCTTTTTGGGCGCCTGTGCGACTTCGATTGTCTCGAACCAATCGCCGGGCAGCCAGTAATCCATCTGCGTTTCCGAATCAACGACGTTGAACCAGCCGCCGAGTCCGCTTTCCGGGGCGATTTGGAACAGCTCGCCCTGATAAGCGATTCGTATAATCGGCGAATCGTTTCCGAACATCCGCCGAAGCGGAGTGCGCGCGTTGATAATCTGCGCCCATTTGACGGGTTGCGCCAACAGACACAGCCGCGCGTGAAAGGCGACGGCTATCGAATCGGGAGAAAACTCCATCCAATTGAGCGACACCTTTTTGATGTTCGTCAGCGCGCCGTCCGAATTGTAAAAAAAGAGCTGCACAGGTGTTCGGCGTTTACTGGCGCAGTCGTATTCGGCGAGAACGACGACGGACGAGCCGTCCGGGTCAATCATCTTTTCCCACGCCCCCTTATGCCGGTCGGGTAGATTCTTTATTTCGTCATTCAGATATGTTTTCTTGCCGCCGGTCGCGGTCATCACGTATCGCCACTTTGCTGATTGAGCGAAAGCAGCAGTCGCAGAAATCAAAACGGCAAACAGACAAAACAGACAGAAGAGCGGCTTTAGGGAAGGAAAATAGCTTTCTTCTATCCTATCTTCACAATCCTTGCAAATTTTCTCTCTTTCCGTTTCCCGGGCTATCTCAACAGCCCTCTCGGTTTTCTTTTCTTCAACTATTTTTGCGGCTACTTCTTTACGCGGCAGGTAAGAATCGGTGAACGCTTCGATAATGCGGTCTTCGGTCAGCGTTTCGTATTCGTTTAGATTAATCGTTTTGCACCGGCGAGTAACCGTCCCGTCGATGCAGTAAACGGTTTCGCCCGGACGATAATAATTGGTGATATTGTTATCGGAGTATTTATAAAATATTTTGAGTGTGCCGGATTCGTTATCAACCAGGATTCTGAAGTTGAACGACGACACGTTATCGTTAACGAGAAGCCGCGCGCTGTAATGACGCTTGCGAGCGAATGCCCGCACGGGAAATGCTTTAAGCTCATCGGCTATTTTCAGATACGCGGGAATAACCGTCCGGTCGAAAAACAAGCTCGCCTGCTCTCTGGACAAATTCAACCCTTCCGGCGACGGACTAATGCCGGAGTTTCCCTGTTTTAATTTTTCTCTCAAAGTCTCAAGCGCATTCATCTTGCATAACCTCTGATAGATGATTTTTCTCTGGTTCTACTGGAGTTAAGAGCTATGGGCGACGGGCGATACATAAAGCCACTTCGCTCTTTGCGCGATTGGGTCGGCAGGCACGCTCACCTGCTGCTGCTGCTGCTGCTGCTGCGCCCCCATAAATAACCGGAACGGGAAAAGGAAATTGTTTTCCGGGCAGCCAGGCGATTCACTCGAGTTTTTGACAAGCGGGTGATTGTTCATTAGCGGTATTCCTCTTATAATCTCGCTCTAGAGTTTATGCAGCGGGCGGTCGCACAAATTTAGTGAAGCCGTTTGCCGAAAACTTGTGGAATTACTGTTTTTCGGCACGTCAATTTTACAAAGTCAAACTAGATACGATTGTATCTAGTTTTTCCATTTCTGTAAATTGTTTTGAAGAATATCTTTGTTTATCGGGAGGCTGTCTCCGATGAGCAAACATATTTTGACCAGTCCTCAAAATTTGGCGAGCAAACTTCTACAAATACGAGAATTTTTGAATTTGTCCCAAACCGAAATGCTCAAGAAACTCGGATTTGAAGAGCGTCTTTATCGAAGCAATATTTCTCAGTATGAAAGAGGTGATAGAGAACCGCCATTATTGGTTCTGCTTAACTATGCAAAAGTAGCAGGCGTAACGCTTGAGGCTTTAATTGATGACGAAGCAAAACTTCCCTTCAGCAAATCCTAGTAATTTTGATTTCAGACAGACACTTGGCGTAACTTGCAGTTAATTAAAAACTATTCAACGGCTACTCGAACGACTCACTTTTTCCACAAAAGCTAATTCGTATCTTTCTTCGCTTCGATAACCGATTGAATCTTATCCGTAATCGTCGAGAGAAAGTCATAGCCGGTCTTTTCCTCTATGTTGTCAACGGTGGTCAGATAAGTGCGCCAGCGGCTGCTTACGGTCGCGTCATTGGGCATATCGACGGCAATGATTCTTGTTTTCCGGTTGATTCTTTTTAAGTCGTTATCGCCTTCGGATAGAACAACGATTATTTTGTAGCAGTTGGTCGGGATTGTAATTTTGTCTTTAATCCTTCCGCTCTCGCCGTAAAAACCGGCGTAAATATATTCTTCGTTATTTTTCGCTAGATCGCGGCTGTAATCTTCTAAATACCTCCACGTCTTTTGATTGAGCTTCGGCGATTGCGGCTGCATATTCGACATTAAAAAAGTTTCTCGGTTATTAGCTTCTGTGTCGCTGCGGTCTTTCGATGGGCATAAGTGACCTCTATCGTATCCAGAACCGACATAATCGGCTGGTTTAATCCAAAAATCTTTCGGTAAATCTGTGTCGGGTGCAAAAGCGTTTGTTCTGTCCACGTCGCCGATGTCGGCACGGCTCAAATGCCAAGTTACCCAATTAGCCGCTCCGCGCTCTCGATTGTAGGAAAGAATAAAGCTGTTATGAACGAGTAGAAAATTGTTCGGGTCGCTGCTGGTGTCGGCGGGCGCGCCGCTCGGATTACCTAAAACTAATTCGACTTTCGGCGAAGCTGCGCCGATTGAATTTGTTTGAGCTAAAGAATTGGACGCGGAAAATATGAGAAAACCAAAACAACCGGCGAACAAAATAAAAAGGCTCGAAGCTGCACTTTTTAAGCGAAAAACGCCTCATAAATTACATATTGCCTATTATTGGACGCGCTCAAAATTTCTGCATTCTTTGAAAATGCTCTCTCGCTTTTTGCACTCTGCTTCCTACTGAAATTTGAGCGTAAATAACCGTGTTTTGTATATTTGCGTGTCCTAACCAGTCTTGCACAAAGCGAATATCCGCGCCGGTGTCGAGCAAATGCGTGGCAATCGAATGTTTCAAAACGTGAAAATGTCTTTTATCGTCCGGGAGCTTCGCCTTTTCTCCGTAACCTTTAATCAAAACATCTAACATCGCCCGGCTGATCGGTGCGCCTTTTCTGCTTGGGAAAAGATACGGTAAAGAATCTTCCCGCGTCCGCAAATAACTTTTCAAAATTCTTACTTCGTCCGCCTGCAATGGATGAACGCCGGAAAGACTGCCTTTTAATCGGTGAATGTTTAATCTTAGCTGTTTGTCGTCAAAATCATTTCGCTGTAAAAGCCCGACCTCACTTGCTCTTAGTCCGTGCCGGTATGCCAAAAGAAAAATAGCCTTATCTCTTTTACTGGAAATTTCGCCGATTAACTTTTTTGTTTCCGCTTCAGTAAGAAATTTTATCGTTTCGGCTTTGGTTGATCGGCTCGGTTTCATCAAAAAGATTATTAGACAAAACAACCGATTTGACCAATTGCCTATATTTATTAGAGCAAAGAAAACATGTTTGTAAGACAAATTGACTAAACGACTCTGCACTGGAAGTGCAGAGGTTTGAAGATGGACTGAAAGTCCAAACTTAATCATCTTCAAGGATGAACGAATTGTTCTCCTTGTTTGATGGCTGCCGATGATGCTCTAAGTATTCCTGCACGGCTTCTTCGGTGATATTGCCGGTTGACCACGCGCCGTATCCGGTCGCCCAAAAGTGTCGTCCCCAATATCGCTTTTCAAGGTGCGGAAACTCTTGTTGTATCAGCCGCGAAGAACGCCCTTTAAGCCGCTTGAGCAAATCCGAAAGGGCAATCTTCGGCGGATACTCGATGTGCATATGAACGTGGTCTTTCGAGACTAAGTAGTCGTTCACAATTATGTTTGCCAATATCAATTCAAGCTGTGAGTCATAGATGACATAAGTCTATATACCCTCAGCATTTAGCTAATTACAAGATAGTTAAGTCTAATTGTGAACGACTACTTACGCCTTTTAAGATTCGCACATCTTCGGAGTCGCAAATCTGAACCAGCAAGTCACGACAACGCAATTTGATGTCGCCTTGCAAAACGTGGTAACGGTATTTTGTTACCCAAACAATATGCGCGGTCAATCTACTTTTTGTGTGCGAGCCTTTTCGGTTTTCTTTCATCTTTCGCTATCCACGTGCTAGATTTTAGCGGAAAGTTACTGAAAGTCTTGCACTAAAAGTGCAAGGTTTTGACCTGCGTGTTTCAAAGAATAAATTCTCTTGACTGGATAAAATGCGGGCGATTTAATAATAAAATTAATTGGCTAACTTAAACCGAACTTAGCGCGATTGTCGTTAAAATTCGGCTTTTGTTCAACGCATTTACCGGAAATGGTTAAAAAAACAAACATTTAAGAATTCAGTATAATAATTTATACGAAATTTAATTCGGCATAAATCAAAGTTTGGTCAGACAGCCAATGCAACTCTTACCGCCTGACGGGTCGCCAACATCTTGACACATATGTTACGCTTCGGACGCTTCCGCTCAACCGGCGTTGAGACGGAAAGCTCACGAGCATAACTGTCCTTCGCGGTTGGCATTCCCGCCTTTCGCTCGTAGCATCGTCTCTCTGCCAAACATATCGTTGCAACCGACTCGCAAAAAACGCTCACGGCTGAACTCTGACGTTAAATTTATTTGCGGAAAACGGCGAACTTTTTAGGCGTAAAATTCGTAATTCCGCAAAAAACTTAACTCAGTCGTTAGGCGTCTATGACATTGGAGAGTATTACATGAACACAACCGCGAAAGGGAATGACTTTGAGGCTAGGGTATTTTATGCAATCGAAAATGAATTGAACGCTGAGCGACTTGGTATCCTTCCACATTCATGTCAAATTTTTTGGAAAAAACCTTACTACTCAAAAGAGCGGGGTTCTGACATCATCGTGGATATTTCTATTGAAATCACTCTACCAAATCTAGATAAATGGTCACTCCTTTGGGTTTGGGAGTGTAAGGATTACAAAGGTGCTGTCCCTGTAGATGATGTAGAAGAATTCCACGCCAAGATTGAACAGATCGCAGGCGATAACGTCAAGGGCACAATGGCGGTGAGTGGTGGATTACAACGAGCAGCATTAATCTATGCTCTATCTAAAGGTATTGGCATCGTGCGGATAATGCCAGACAATCAGGTTTTACATATCTCGGCGAGGCGTTTAGGTGTTCGGAATAAGAAATTTATTAATAGATTAGAAGCCAATCATTTTATATACGAATTAACTAACCCTGATGCTAAAGCTTTTAGTTATTTTTGTTCGATAGCGAATAAATACGGATATGCTGACTGGTACTCACTAATAAAAGACACTATTGATTTATCCATATAATCACTTATTCCCAAGCACATAAACGACGCCTAACAACTCATTCAAC
>MWWK01000056.1_pt1 | contig 15963 bp, 8 predicted proteins | sample 1047241 | NCBI WGS metagenome assembly MWWK01 (sample SAMN06349964, study PRJNA376086) | soil metagenome | isolation source: BG12-3 sample Antarctic (ecotone) soil | place: Antarctica | reverse complement strand
ACGCTTCAAGGCGGCATTGTAACGACATTTGATAACGTTCTTGTAATCGCCGGACCGGCGGAACAGGGCGGATTCTGTAATGACGTTCCGGCCTTGTTCGTTGTTGATACATTGGCAACGATTACCGAAGAACAGGCAACAGCCAACTTTGGAGAAGTCAGAGTATCGCGCATCACGTCGAATTCCGGTATCGTTTCAACTGGAGGTAACGCAGCGGGAACCGTAGGAGGAACTGTAACTACAACTAACCCAACGGGAAACACTTCACCAGCAGCAGGTACAACAACGGGTACTATTACATCGTCAGTGCGCGCCCCGGGCGTTTCGTTATTCCCGACGACCGGCGGTGCCAATACCGGAACGGCAGCGACCAGAACGGTGACGGTGCCGATTATCAGAGAAGTGACCGAAGTGGAATTCGTCAACGTCGCATTCGCGCCGGTTCCTTTGAAGATTTGTAAGGTTGCCGGAAGCGCCTCCTTGTTGAATCAATCGTTTACCTTCACGGTGACGGCGGATACGGCGGGCGGATTGCTTGCACCATTTACCTCGACCGTCAATGTGACGGCAGGACCGCAGGCGGCACCTGGCACGACGCAGCAGAACGGATTCTGTGATTTCGTTTCGGGACCGTTTGGCGGAACATTTGGCTCCGGCTCTGCATTGATCAACGGGTTGGGATCGTTCAACTTCGGCTCGCAGATTTCGATTCAAGAAACCGGATTTGGTTCGAGCATTATCGGTGCAGGCGGAATCACGTCGCCGACCGGCGGAGTGGTTGCCAACGTGGGAACCAGAACAGCGGTTATCACGAGCATGATCAACGGCGTCAACGAAGTGCAGTTTGTTAACACGACTGCGACCGGAGCGACCGTGCCAGTGAAGTCACGCAAACGCGCCAGATTCTTTTAATAGAAATGGTGAATAGGACGGCATCTGTTTGAGAGCAAGCGGATGCCGGCTCGCCGCTGAATCGGAAGCCGAGAAAGCGAGATTCGGAGGCGAGACAGATGGAAAAACAAAGAAGGGAGAGAATAGCTTACAAAAGCTATTCTCTCCCTTCTTTGTTGTTTGTTGCGCCTGAAGAAAGCGAACAAACAACATTCATCAAATTTTATGCACCGCCATTAATGATTCCAATATTCTACTGACTCTCAATTTTTTTGGTAATAACTCGGGAGTTAATCAATTTCTCCTTGCGTTCCCAGACAGCCATACTGGTTTTTAATTCAAAATAGAGACAAGCTGTACTGAATCCGTCCGAGATATGAAGATCAAATATTGCTTTCGTTTAGTATTAAAATTGCATTCTCTTCATACTTAGAATAAACAATTTATAGCCAAATATTAGGCACTGAGAGTCGTTTTTTAATACTTCGACTAATGAATTTAATGTGATGTGTAGCTTGTTTCATTCACCTCCAACATATTCTATCAATTTATGGAATGGCAACAACAAGATTCTTGATCCGATAGTGACGATTAACTAGTCTTGAAATCGTTCGCGCTTTCTTATGCTAGATATCTCTTCATTCCAGAATGTTATGAATAACCTAAAACATCGAATTTTATAAATGCAAAGACCTCAAGGTATGCTAAAAATTATCATACTTCTATCTATTTCCAGTTAAAATTAGCATTGATATAATCATTTTGTTATGATATAAGCATAGATTGCTATGACAAACAACTCTTTTACACCATTTTCTATTTCACCTAATCCAAACAGCTTATATTTAACGGATTCGTTGCGTGCAGTGGTGCACAAGTCCCGTTTTACCATTGATAAGAGACAGGGTTTAACTTGTGTTTTGGGCGACATTGGACTTGGTAAATCAACGATTCTACGTTTTTTGTACGGTGAGTACTCAGCCCGTGAGGATGCCGTGACGACTCTCATACCGACGCCGAGTTTTCCCTCTCCATTTGCAATGCTCAAAAGTATTGCAATGGACTTTAAACTTGAGCCTGAACGCTCGTTTCAGAAACAGCAAGATGCTTTACAGTCTTTCCTCGTCGAAACTTATGCCGCAGATAAAAATGTCATAATATTTATTGACGAAGCGCAGAATGTTAATAACAAGCAGCTAGAACTTGTTCGCTCGTTGCTGAATTACGAGACTAACACGCAGAAATTAGTGCAAATCGTTTTATCCGGTCAACTTGAGTTGAAAGATCGTCTGGCGAACGAAAGAAACAGAGCGGTCGCCTCGCGTGTATCAACTTACTCTATTTTGTCTCCGCTCACCTTTGACGAAACGCGAGAGATGATTATTCATCGGTGCCGTTTTGAAAATATCGAAAATCCTTTTGTTCCTGAAGCTATCGAAAGAATATATGAGGTTTCTGGGGGAGTCCCGCGCTCGGTTCTTAAAATCTGTGCTTTTGCTTATCATATTAAAGAGATGGAAAATTTGTCTGAAATAACTCCTGAATTTGTTGAGATGTCACAGCCAGAAGTCCTAATCCCTCTCACCGTGCCGTTAAACGTTAAAAATGCGAAAAGGGAAGTCGCACAAAGTCGAGGTTAATATATGAGCGCACGAGTGTCATTTGCTGATTTGCTAAAAGCCGGAGCCGATAAGGATAAGCAGAGACTTAATCACAAACTTGCCGCGTCTAGATCGCCTGCCTTAAAAGCCACTGCACCCGAAAAGGATTTTACGCGGGTTGCAAATTCAATTGTACGTAAAGCCGTCCCGGACGGTTTATTTGTTGGCAAATCGAAGCAAATATATGATTACCTTTACTCGATAACTAGGGGCGCGGTTCAACCTGTGAGAAGTGTGCGGGTCACAAAAGCTGATTTAATGCGCAATGCTGATATTGGTGCGGAGAGAACACTGCGCAAGAATTTGGCACATTTACAGTCGCTTGGATTAGTCAAAATTACCGAGCTTGTCGGTCAAAGATATGGTAATGAATATGAGACACTTTTGCCTGAAGAAATATACTCTGAGTCACTGCAGTCACTGCAGTCACTGCAGTCACTGCAGTCACTGCAGAAAGTGGTGGGACTACCCCCACCACTTTCTGCAGTGACTGCAGTGACTCAAACCATTGAAAACAAAAGTGCTTGCGCGGACTCTAAGACTTTAAAGAAAGACATTAAGAGTGATGATGAGCCTGCGGCGCCACATGTGTCTGATAATAAAGTTGTTTTTCGGCAGCCAGGGTCGTCTGGAAGGATGAGTTTTGAGACAGATGGTTATTTTTCGTTATCGGACGTGGGGGTTGGTGAAATGGAAAAAGCAATTAACGAAGTTTCAAAAAAGTTAATTGGTAAGGAGTTGAAATCCGACGATAACAAAAAATTGAAAGAGCTGGCGGAACTCCTCGTAATGGAATTGGAGATTGCCGCCGCACGCACTGACTCAATTTCGAACGTCCCGGCGTTTCTAACCGAACATCTTCGTCGGCGCCTTTTGGGAAAACATAATATTCAGATTTCAGAAAGAACCTCCGGCTCAAAATCAACGGGCAAATCCTTACAGATTGGTAGGACTGGCGACTTGGTTCAAAACAATGGTGAAATTTATCAAGCCGAAGCCTTAACGGCACAGGCAAGGAAAACTGTTCTGAAAACAATGAGTGAATATATCGGGAAGGGACAACGCGAGTTCGTGATGAGCCTTCGGGATACGTATACCGCAGAAGACTGGAAATGGTTATCAGAAAATTTGTCGGATGAATCTGCAGGAAAATGAAAAAAGAGTGCGTAATTTTAACCCGAAACCAAAGAAATATGAAAACTCAATAAACGCCTTTTAGCGCGTTTTTAGAATTGAAGGCATAGTAAGATAGCAAAAAGATATAAAAAGCGCATTAAACCACGAATCTGCGCGAAATAGAGTGGTATGTGGGGCGAACTCAACCTTGAGAAAAACGATACTGCTAAAAAAATTGCAAATTTAAGGCACAAAATCACTTCATCTGAAAACTCAATTTTAGGAATTGAAAAACGATAAATTAATGCTCTAATTCTCTGTCTTTTAAGTATCACAAAAGTCCGGTCAGTTATTTGTTTTATTGACTTTTATGAAAAAATCTTTGTCAGAACAATCTGGTTTCAAAATCAAATTTGAGTCAGGTACGCTGATTTTGGAAGGCGCGAACGAAACCGATTTTGTTCCGAAGGCTTTTGTCTGGGACAACCGGACAAGGCATTTTCGCGCTCCCGCTTTCAAATATCGTGAAATCGTCAAGGATTTTATTCGCGCGAAAACGGTTTACGAAGATTTCGCCAAAAAATATGATAAATTCGATTTTCGTCAAAAATTTCAATTAAATCCTCGTCCTTATCAAACAGACTCAATCGAAGCCTGGCGACAAAACGAACGTTGCGGCGTGATTGTTTTGCCGACCGGAGCGGGCAAAACTCACGCGGCGACGATGGCGATTGAAATGTGTGGGCGGCAAACACTCGTCGTTGTGCCGACGCTTGATTTGATGAATCAATGGTATGACCTTTTGCTCTCGACTTTTAACGCGGAAATCGGTTTGATCGGCGGCGGTTTTTACGAAATTGGCGCGATTACCGTGACGACTTACGCTTCGGCATATCGCCATCAGGAACGCTTAGGAAATCAATTCGGATTGGTCATTTTCGACGAATGTCATCACTTGCCGTCCGAAGGTTACAAATATGCGGCGGAATTTGCGATTGCGCCATTTCGCCTCGGTTTGAGCGCGACTCCAGATCGCGCCGACGGCAATGATTCGCTGCTCGAAGAACTGGTCGGAAAATTCGTCTATCGACTCGAAGCGCAGGAAATCGCAGGCGAATATCTGGCTGATTATACGCTCGAACAAATCGAGGTTGATTTGAGCGGCGCGGAACGAATTTTATACACGAGCGAGCGCGGCATTTTCCGCGATTTTATTCGCGCCAAAAATATCTCGTTTGGTTCGATTGACGGCTGGAAAACTTTCGTGATGCACTCGGCTCGAAGCGAGGACGGCAGACGCGCGATGAAAGCCTATCGCAACTCGAAAAAAATCGCGCTCGGAACCGACGCCAAGCTGCGTGTTTTGCAGGATTTGCTCGTTCGTCACCGGCGCGACAAAGTTCTGATTTTTACGGCTGAAAACGAAATGGTTTACCAAATTTCAAACGATTATTTGATTCCCGCCATCACGCACGAAACAAACGTTAAGGAAAGAAAATTCTGGCTCGACGCTTTCAACAAAGGCGACGTTTTGGCGCTGGCGACATCAAAGGTTTTGAACGAAGGCGTGAACATTCCCGACGCTTCGGTGGCGATAATTCTCTCCGGTTCGGGGTCGTCGCGCGAACACATTCAACGCCTGGGCAGAATTCTGCGAAAAAAAGCCGACAAACAAGCTGTTTTGTATGAAGTCGTGACGCGCAACACGACTGAAGAACACATCAGCCAAAGGCGCACCGACGCTCGCCAGTTTCAAAACGTCAAAACCGGAGACAATCGAAAGTTGTTTAACCGCTGATTATCTTAGCGGCAATTAAATTCTCCGCTGTTTCGATTAACAAATTCGGCTCAATTCGGGTTTTATAAAAAACAACGTTTTCGCTTTTCCAGAGCGGTTCTTCGCGGCTTCCGCGCAGTTCATTTGACGCAGCGAAAATGAATTTATGAAAGTTTGCCGCCTCAAATTCCTCGAGACGTTTTTTGAGAGATTTCGGCGTCCAAAAACCTAACACATCAAGATAGATTTTTTCGTTGTTGGGAGAGATTAAAACAAAATCCGGGACAAAAGCGGTTTTGCCCAAATCAACAACTTCCTTGTTTTCTCGCAACTCCCAACTTGCCGCTGATTTTTCCCAATTCTTTTTTAATTTTTCGATGTCGGAATTTTCATATTCCGGCTCGTCGAAGTAGCAGGAATTCAGTTCGGTCTGCTCGCTCGAAAGTTCATAGAAAAGATTTCCGCCTTCCTTTTGCGCGATTTCCGCAGACATTTTCCAGTTTTTGCAAAGCAGCAGCGCGGGCAGAAAAACCGCCATCCGAATTCCGTATTTTTGCGAGCGGTGAAACAGCGAAGCTGCGCCGGTCAGCGTTATTTCATAACCGTTGACAGCATTTCCGAGAACTGTATGAATCAAGCCGAAATGCTTTATCCAGCCGAAAATCGAACGATAATTCGCCGCGTCGGACGGCAACGCACGAATTTTCATTTCGACGCATTTGTAAAGCAGAGCCTGCGCCTGCGCCAGATTGTAGCGGTCGAGCAAATCCGCCGGTGAAATTGTTTCAAAGCGAATCAATTTTTGCTGCGCCGACAAATCGGCGTAGAGACTTGCGAAAATTGTTTCCGCGTCAGTCTGAAATTCGTCGGCGACGGTTTGCAAAACTTCGCGTTTTTGTTCGGAATCGGGCAAAACCGGCTGAAATTTTCCGGCTTCTAAAAAGACTTTTTGACGAATTTCGATTGGTTCGGCAACGCTTGTCGTAGCGAATTCCGAACGGTCGAACAAAAGTTTGATAAAGCCGCGCAGAATTCGATAATCCGTTCCCGTGCCGACGTATTCTTCCAGTTCTTTCCCCAGCTCGCCGCGCGTTTTCCCGTCGAACTCTTCAAAAATTTCGATTAAAACTTCAGCGTCGCGCAGATAACCCGCGTCGTTTGTTTTGAGCAGTCGCGGAAAAATTTTATCGCCGCGCCGTAGGCTGACGGCTAAATCGGAAGTCAACATTTTTCTATGATTTCAAGGTTTTGCACACCGAATCAAAATCTTTTTTCGCACAAACCAATTTGAGTATTTGCCTGTATTTATATTCCGGTATTTATTCAACCATATCTGACGAAAAAAATGCAGTTCGCTTTTCCCGAAATGCTTGTTTAATTAGCTTTCAAACACTTCTTCCCGTTATAATTTGAGAAAGTTCAAACGTCTCTGTGCGATGATTAAATTCTATGGACAAATTTTACTTTTTGAAGTTCGCGGTTACGATTTTAATTCTGTTCTCTGCCGGAAATTCCTTCGCTCAACAGACCGGCAACAATGCGCCGTTGGTGTTCACCGCCGCCGATTACGCTCGCGCCGAAAAAATGCTGAGTTACAAGGTTGCGCCGCTGGTTGACCACGCCGGAATTCGTCCGAACTGGGTGGCGGACAATCGTTTTTGGTATCGCAACACAACCGCTGCCGGAACCGAATTCGTGTTGATAAACGCGGCGGACGGTTCGCGTCAAGCCTTTTCCGACGAGACGAAACTTAATGCTGCGATTTCCGGCGCGAACACTTCGCAAATCGCCGTTCGAGGCAATCCGAACGAAGTTTTATCGCCCGACGGCAAGCGCGCCGCTTTTATTCGCGATTTCAATTTGTGGATGCGCGAAATCGCCAGCGGAAAAGAAACACAGTTGACGACCGACGGCGTGAAAGATTTCGGGTATGCAACCGACAATGCCGGTTGGACACACAGCGACCGCGCGATTTTACTCTGGTCGCCGGATTCAAAAAAAATTGCGACGTTTCAACAAGACCAGCGCAAAACGGGCGAGATGTATTTAGTTTCGACGCAAGTCGGTCATCCGAAGCTCGAAGCGTGGAAATATCCTTTGCCGGGCGACGAAAATGTCACGATGATCGAGCGCGTCATCATCGAAGTCGAAACGCCAAAAGTCATCCGGCTGAAAATGCCGCCCGACCAGCACCGGACGACGCTCTGCGACGACATTTCCTGCAACGGCGATTTCAGCGATGTCGAATGGAGCGCGGACGCTTCCAAACTGGCTTTCGTTTCGTCTTCGCGTGACCACAAACGGGCTGATTTGCTCGTCGCCGACGCCGCGACCGGCGTGATTCGAGACGTGCTGAACGAAACTTCGACAACGCAGTTTGAATCGGGAACGCAAACCGTCAACTGGCGTTATCTGCCCGCTTCAAACGAAATCATCTGGTTTTCCGAGCGCGACGATTGGGGGCATTTGTATCTCTACGATTTGACGACCGGAAAATTGAAAAACCGAATCACGAGCGGCGAAGGAACGGTCACGCGCCTGCTCAAAGTCGATGAGAAAAACCGCGTTTTATATTTTATGGCGGGCGGGCGCGAAAAAGGACGCGACCCGTATTTCGCGCATTTTTACCGCGTCAATTTCGACGGCAAAAATCTTCAGCTTTTGGCGCCGGAAGACGCGAATCACGACATCACGCTGTCAGCTTCGGGACAATTTTTTACCGACAGCTATTCCAAACCCGACGTTCCGCAAACCGTCGTCGTGCGAAATATGGACGGAAAACTCGTCGCCAATGTCGAGAAAACAGACATCTCGCGTCTGCTGGCGACCAGCTGGAAACCGCCGACGCCGATTGTCGTCAAAGCGCGTGACAATGTGACCGACCTTTACGGTTTGATGTTCACGCCGACGAATCTCAACCAGAAAAAGAAATATCCGATTATCAACTACATTTATCCGGGACCGCAGGGCGGCAGCGTCGGCAGCCGTTCGTTTTCCGCCGCTCGCGGCGACCATCAGGCGTTAGCCGAACTCGGTTTCGTCGTCGTGATGATTGACGGAACTTGCAATCCGCTGCGCTCGAAAAAATTTCACGACGCCTGCTACGGCAATATGGCGGACAACACTCTGCCCGACCAGATAACCGGAATGCGGCAGTTGGCGCAAAAATATCCGTATATCGACATTGACCGCGTCGGAATTTGGGGACATTCAGGCGGCGGTTACGCGGCGGCGGCGGCGATGTTTCGCTTCCCGGATTTTTTCAAAGTCGGCATTTCCGAGTCGGGCAACCACGACAACCGTAATTATGAAGACGATTGGGGCGAGCGCTACATCGGTTTGCTGACGAAAGACGCGAGCGGCAAATCGAATTATGAAGACCAGGCGAATCAAACTTACGCTAAAAATTTGAAAGGAAAGCTGCTGCTCGCGCACGGCACGATGGATGATAACGTGCCGCCGGATAACACATTGCTTGTCGTTGACGCGCTCATCAAAGCGAACAAGGATTTTGATTTGCTGATGATACCGAACGCCAGACACGGTTACGGCGCGGCGAGTTATTACATGATGCGCCGCCGCTGGGATTATTTCGTGCGGCATTTATTGGGCGCGGAACCGCCGAAAGAATACGAACTGAAACCGACGTTTCCGGCGCGTTAGAATATATCGAATGTTAATAGAAAATCGGGCGAACTTTTGTGTGAAAGTTCGCCCGATTTTCTATCTTCCAACAGTTCTAAAGAAACTCCAATTTAATTATTTCTGTTCCGCCTACAAATCTGGAAAAAGCCTGGGTTTTAGAATGTTTAATTTTTGTTGACACAGATTCGGATGTAAATTTAAACTCTATCGGATTTCCTTAAAATTAAATAAATTTGAAAGAAAATCAGAATATTTTATAAAAAGACCGGAAAGATTCTTCATTGTTTTGCATCTTTTCAGGTTTTCCGAATTCTCCCGTATTTCTCAAACATCAACTTTCTAAAATCGTTTAGAATCTTTTATTTTCAATCAGAAAATTGACTGCAAAGGAAAAAACGTTGTTTTCACCGTTAAAACAGACAGCGAAACTTTTACGTTGTCGAGCAAGGATTTCCAGAGTTTAACACTGTCGGCTTTTGTCGCCGACGCGCAGGAAGCGGAAGTCGGATGCGCCGCCAACGTCGCCGATTTCAATGCGTTTCTGACTTATAAACCGCAAGCCGATCAAAAAAGCCAGACGCGCGGCGAACTCATCGCCGTTGATTTCGTGCCGAAAGTTTTCCGTTTGATGAACGAAAAGGAAATTCAAAAACAGATGGAAGACGAAGTTGCCGCTCAGGAATCGGCGATTGAATCCGCCGAACCGCCGCCGGCGATCAATAGCACCGAGTTCGAAGCGCGGCGACGCGAGGCGATGATGCAGCAAATCAAAAGCGCGATGCGTCAACCGGCGGCGGGCGAACAGCGTGAACTCGGATTGATTGAAAAAATCGAATGCACGAATAAGGGAATAGTTTTCCATCTGAAAACTCAGACACAAACGTTCAAATTAGCGGCAGCCTCGCCGCAGTCAGTTCAAATGCGGGCATTCACGCCGGAAGCCCTGCAAATTCAATTCGGCTGCAATCTCAAACAAGTCGAGATTCCGATTGTTTTTACTTACAAGCCAACTTCTGACCCGAAAGCCAAATCAAACGGTGAAATCGTCGCATTGGAATTTGTGCCGAAAAGTTTTATCTTAGAAAAGTAAAAAGTTAAAGTAGGAAGTTGCAATAATGAAATTTAAATCAATCGTTACAATCTGTCTCCTGTCGTCTTGTTTTGCTCCGACGCGCTCGATTCAGGCACAGGCAAACGGAGCGAAAAACGAACTTAACCCGAAATTCAGTATGAAATCTAAAACACAATTCACGACTGTCGAAGCGAATCCGGCGGCGGATGAAAATCCGCTGCTTGTCGAGTGGAAGGGCGCGTTCGGCGGCACGCCGCTTTTTGACCGCGTAAAAGTCGCCGATTTCAAACCGGCGCTCGAAGCGGCGATGGCTGAAAATCTGTCAGAAATCGAGCGGATTGCGAACAATTCCGCCGCGCCGACTTTTGAAAATACGATTGCGGCGATGGAACGAAGCGGTCAAACGCTCAACCGCGTGACAGCCGTCTACGGCGTCTGGAGTTCGGCGATGAGCAACCCGGAATTTCAAACGGTCGAACGCGAGATGGGTCCAAAATTGGCAGCATTCTCGGATAAAATTACTCAAAACGAAGCTCTCTTTCGGCGTATCGAAGCGGTTTATAATTCGCCCGCCAAGACAAAATTGACACCGGAACAGCAACGCTTGACGTGGCTTTATTACACCAACTTCGTCCGTGCCGGAGCCAGGCTCAAGCCGGATGCCAAGACGCGGCTGTCGCAGATTAATCAGCAGCTTGCCGGACTTTTTACGCGCTTCAGCCAGAACCAACTCGCCGACGAAAGTGAACAATTTCTCGTCCTGAAAACCGAGGCGGAACTTGCCGGACTTCCGCAATCTCTGCGTGACGCGGCGGCTGAAGTAGCGACGGCAAAGAAAATGCCGGGGGCTTGGGTAATCAGCAACACACGGTCTTCGGTTGACCCGTTTCTGACTTATTCAGACCGACGCGAACTTCGTGAAAAAGCGTGGCGAATGTTCGTCAATCGCGGCGACAACGGCGACGCTCACGACAACAATGCGATTATCACCGAAATACTTCAGCTTCGCGCCGAGCGCGCCAAATTGCTCGGCTATCAGACGCACGCGCACTGGCGGCTCGACGATAAAATGGCGAAAACGCCTGAACGCACGATGGAATTGATGGAAGCCGTCTGGAAACCCGCCGCCGCCCGCGTCCGCGAGGAAGTCGCCGATATGCAGAAGCTCGCCGACAAGGAAACCGCGAAAATCAAAATTGAGCCTTGGGATTATCGTTACTACGCCGAAAAAGTAAGGAAAGAACGCTACGATTTAGACCAGAACGAAGTCAAACCGTATTTGCAGCTCGAAAAACTGCGCGAAGGAATGTTCTGGGTTGCCGGCGAACTTTTCAATTTCAGCTTCGCGCAGGTGACGAATGTTCCGGTTTATCACCCGGACGTGCGGGTTTGGGAAGTCAAAGACAAAACGACCGGCAAACACATCGGTTTGTGGTATTTCGACCCGTTCGCCCGCGAAGGCAAAAGCTCCGGCGCGTGGATGAACGCTTACCGCAATCAGGAGAGAGTAGACAAAAACGTCACGACGATTGTTTCCAATAATTCAAATTTCGTCAAAGGCAAACCGGGCGAGCCGGTATTGATTTCTTGGGACGACGCGACGACTTTGTTTCATGAATTCGGTCACGCGCTGCACGGTCTCGCCTCGAATGTGAAATATCCTTCGCTGTCTGGAACGTCGGTCGCCACCGATTATGTCGAGTTTCCTTCGCAGATTTTGGAACGCTGGGTTTCCACGCCCGAAGTTCTGCAAAAATTTGCCGTTCATTACCAGACCGGAAAGCCGATTCCGCAGATTTTGGTTGACCGCATCGAACGCGCTTCGACTTTCAATCAGGGCTTTGCGACGGTCGAATATTTGGCGAGCGCGCTGGTTGATATGAAAATGCATCTCGCCGGTTCACAAAAGATTGACGCGGACGCTTTCGAGCGCAAAACGCTGGCGGAACTCGGAATGCCCGGCGAAATCGTTATGCGCCACCGCACGCCGCAGTTCGGTCACGTCTTTTCAGGCGACGGCTATTCGGCTGGTTATTACAGCTACATTTGGTCTGACGTCATCTCCGCAGACGCTTACGACGCATTTGTCGAAGCGGGCGGACCGTATGACAAAGCCGTTGCCGAACGCCTCCGAAAAAACATTTTTTCGGTCGGCAACACGATTGACCCGGCAGACGCGTATCGAGCTTTTCGCGGACGCGACCCGAAAATCGAAGCCTTGATGAAAAAACGCGGCTTTCCGGTAAACGGCAAAAAGCAAGCTAAACCAGCACCGGCAAAAATAGTAGTTATGCCGCGTCAAACTAATTGAATATAGACTTTGTTGAAAATGTTGAAGAGGTTGAGTTAGAAAAACGACTTCTTCAACATTTTTGCACTCGGATATTTTGTTTCAAAAGTCTAATCGCAGAAAATAAGAGAGACGTAGTTTCCGAGACAGGATTTCAAGACAGAATAAACAAGCGGCGGCGAATAGTTTCGGACATTTGCTTAACCGTATCAAAAACGCTCGTTATTCAGACGTTGCGGGATTTTCAATCCTGGTCAAAAAATCGGAAGGAAAATCGAAAGTTATGATGACAAATATCAGACTGTTATACGCTCAACTGATTGAAAGATGTATTAAAGGCAGCAATCAAACGCGCAACATTAAGAAATCCGCGCGGCAACGTCTGTCGCCGGTACTTTTTGTCCTGCTCTCGACCGGAATGTTGTGGAACATAGCGGCGCAGACGGCGCAGCGCGTCTATGTGACGAATCACTGCCGCAACACCGTGACGGTGATTGATTCAGCGACCAATACGATAGCTTCGACTATCGTTGTTGGCAACGGTCCTTATCGAGTGGCGATTACACCTGACGGAACTCACGCCTATGTGCCAAATTATTTGTCTGATACGGTTTCGGTTATTGATACGGCGACTAACACCGTGTCTGCGACCATCCCTGTCGGGCATCTCCCTTATGAAGTGGCAATTACCTCTGACGGCACTCGCGCTTATGTAACCATCGGAGATTCCGGCAGCGTCTCAATAATCAATACGGCGAACAATACGATAATTAGCTCTATTTCCGTCGGAACTTCTCCGCGCGGAATAGTCTTTACTCCTGACGGTAGTCGCATTTATGTAGCTAACTCTGACTCCGATAATATTTCGGTTATCAATACGGCAACCAGCTCCGTCATCTCAACCATTCCTGTTGGCGATTTTCCCGTTGCGGTAAAGATTACGCCAGACGGCAGCCGCGCTTATGTGACGAATTATTTGTCCGATACGGTTTCGGTCATCAATACGACGACTAACAGCGTGACTGCCAGTATTCCTGTCGGCGGCGGTCCCGAACTGATAGCGATTACGCCCGACGGCACCCGCGCTTATGTGCCGAATATCACTTCCAACAACGTTTCGGTCATCAACACAACGACTAACAGCGTGATTGCGACTGTTCCGGTCGGGATTTTTCCCTTCGGAGCGGCGGTTACGTCTGACGGTAGTCGCGCCTATATCACGAACATCAATCCAGGCACCGTTTCAGTCATTGATACGGCGAACAACACCGTAATCACCAATGCGCCCGCCGGTGAATGTCCGTTCGGAATTGCGCTCTCGCCGGCGGCGCCGGTAGCCGCATCCGTGGCAATTCGCGGGCGCGTCAGGTCTGCTTCGGGGAGAGGCGTTTTCCGCGCGATGCTAACTCTGACTGACAACGAAGGCAACACCCGGACGACTTATACAAACTCAATCGGTTATTACAGGTTTGAGGGCGTCGCGGTCGGCAAAACTTACAACTTGACAATCAAAGCCAAACATTATGAATTCGCGCCGCGGGTTTTGACAGTCAATGAAGAAATTAAAAGTTTGAACTTTACAGCGAGTAATAATTAATTGGCGAGCTTCGGATTACATCGTTAAAAACTTGTCAATCATCCGAAATTTCGGATAATTCTTGCAAAACTCGGATGATATGTTAATTTTTCACCGCCGAAAATCTACGCTCTACTCAGTATAAATATTTATCAAAAATTTATTTTTAATTGAACAATTTGTGTAAGAATCTTCATAACATAAGAAAAATACCCATCTTTACGCCCATAATAACTATTTTTGATAATAGTCCGAAAGTTTATAAAGTATTTTTCTAGAGCCACAGCTCAAATAAACAATAAATTAACGGTTAGTCTGCTAAGTTGGCACAAAGATTGCCTTTTCTCAACGAGCTAACTCTTAACTTAATATACTTTACGCGAGCGACGTCTACACGAAATACGTTATATTCATATTTCTGTAGCGTTACAGTAAATCACTTTGGCTCTCTCCCATGATAGAGCCGGTATCCTAAAAAGAAACTTAGCTTTAGGAAATTGCTGACGATTAATAATTTATGCAAGTTTCCAGCTAGTACACAAGTTTCACGGCAGGTTCAAAGCGGGACACACTTAGGGAAGAATTACCAAAATAAAAAACAGGAAGGATTACAAATGAACACGAAAACTTTATATTTACTCAAGAATATCGCTTTAGTAGCGATGTTTGCGATGGGTTTGTTGTTAGTGCCGAGCGTCGGCACAGCGGTAGCTCAAAAAGGTCTCGATAAGGAAGTAGCGTCCGGCGATATGATTTCGTATGCGCTGAACCTTAAATCAGTGACCAATGTCGCGGTTTATGGTGAACGGGGAGTTTCCGATAAAGGCGGCTCGACATTGGCAAACGGATTCCGTCAAGGCGGAAACGACAACGGCAAAGATTTAGGCGATGTATTTTCGGCGATGAATCAACTGCCGTGCGCGGACGTCGCGGACACGGACTTGAGCGGCAAGACATTCACGGCGGGCGTCTATTGTTTGGCGTCGGCTGAATTGGCGAACCGGATGGTTTTGAACGCCGAAGGTAATTCAAACGCGGTCTTTGTTTTCAAAATTGCCGGATCATTGAACGCCAAGGGCGGTTCGACGATCGGATTGGAAAACGGGGCGAATGCCAACAGCGTCTTTTTTGTCGCGGATGATTCGGCGACAATCGGAGCTGGAGCGGACTTCAAAGGCAGCGTGCTGGCGCGCAACCGCATTGGCGTCGGCGAGAATGCGACGGTTGACGGACGAGTATTGTCGGTCAAAGGCGAAGTGGCAGCCGAAGGCAATGCGCTGCTCGGACCGCAACAAACCGGTGTCATCGAAATCTGTAAAGAAGCTGACACTGCTTTGGGTTTGGGCTTAGAAAGCAGAATCTTTCGTTTTGATATCGGTGGTGTAATTGCTTCAGCTCCGGTTGGCGGATGCACCGGTCCGATTACCGTTCCGGCTGGTGTCAATACAACTATCACTGAATTGCAAACCGGCACTACATTGACGGGCGGCACATTCAACGGCAACTTCCAGTTGACCGATGTCAGAACGCTTGGACAAACACCGGCAAGTTCCTTGGTCAGTGCTAACCTGCCGAATTTTACCGTGGTCGCCAACATTCGCGCCGGTGGAATTGAAAATCAAGTTAGACTTCAATTTACCAACCGTTTCGCCATCACGGCGATTGTCGAGATTTGTAAAGAAGCGTTAGACTCAGGCGTCACGGGCTTCTTCAATTTCACGATTAATGGATTGGTTGCAGGCAGCACGACTACCAGCACAGGTGGTGTGACGGCTCCTGCGGGAACGCTGGTTCCGTTCACAGTTCCGGTCGGTCAATGTACCGGTCCGATTGCTGTGGTTGTACCGTCAAGCACAGTACTTGGTACTGCTGATCCGCGTCGACAAGGCGTGGTTACAATCAATGAATTGCCGCGCCCCGGATTTATCTTTACGA
>MWWK01000055.1_pt1 | contig 15989 bp, 28 predicted proteins | sample 1047241 | NCBI WGS metagenome assembly MWWK01 (sample SAMN06349964, study PRJNA376086) | soil metagenome | isolation source: BG12-3 sample Antarctic (ecotone) soil | place: Antarctica | reverse complement strand
CGCCAGATGGTGGTGGATGGTTCGCTGCCTGTGTCACGGTTTGGCCGCGCGCTGGTTATTTCGGCTGAAGCATTGGAGCAGGCGAAGCAGCGCAAGACGAAGCCCGGTCCGGCTCCTAAGACGCCCGCTGCGAACAAACGCGCTGGGGGGCGAATACGCGCCAGCAATGAGGCATCTACAGGCAAGAAGAGAGGAAAGAAATGAGTGAGAAACAGAATGAAGGGTTTGAATTAGAGGAGGTTGAGGTGTGGAGTATCAGATTTACACCCGAAGCCGCGCGCTCTCTCGCGGACGCCACGCGTGAATTATTTCTGACACCAAGAGATGGTGCCACGTTCGATGAGATCGCCAGACACGCCTTGAAATTCCCTACGCGACCGACGTCAGACGACCATAGCGATTTGTTCGAATTGCTCAGCAACATCGAAACCGATTGGGGAAGCGTTGCAGACGAGCTTTGGGACGACCTCCAACTGTACCCCGTCGCGGTAGACGGTTCACTCTGCCACACACACCCTGCGGGATTTTCTAAAAACCCAATAATAGGTAGAGCAGCTCTGCCCGATCAAGATGCGGATAATAAGTCGGAGTCACTTAACTGACTACTGAATTAGAAGGGCGGTAAGAAATGAACATTGAATCAATGCCCCCGGTGATCCAGCGGGCACTCAAAGGTTTGCTGCAAGACGCGTCGGTGAATCTGACTATGCGCGAGGGTCTCGTTCGCACCGATGCCATTATCGCCAGACTTGACGAGCTTAACTATTGGGAACATCCGAACCAGACCTATCGGGAAAAGTACGACGCGGTGGCGAAGTACTTGTTTACTGCGGAGGAGCTTGCGGAGGAGGACGCGCCCCAAGCGCCGCACCTCCCGCCGGACCTGGCGAGAATAAAGGCAGAGGCAGAGCTTGAACGCATCGTGAGCGCGCTCGTCGGCAACCGCACGGTTGTAGTGTTCGAGTCGATGCCTTCGGGCAGTTACCCGGACGCCGAAGAGTTTGAACATGAACACTGACGTTTCCAGTAAGAAGAAGGGCGGCAAGCAATGACGCAGCAGGATGAGTACCAAGCCAAGTTGGAACGCGACCACAAGCAGATGCGTGAGGCGTTGGAGTTAGTCTGGAACCTGCTCTCGCCGACGGACGAAGCCGTCGCGGTCGAACAACTGCGGGGGCATGTACAGGAAGTACTGACGAACTTAGAAGTCGAAAGCGCAAGCGGGAAGGCGGCAAGCAATGAGCGAAGATAAAACACATGACATCTCGCAGCGTTACGACACGAAGCCGACGCTGGAAGTCATCCTTGAGCGCATCAACGCCGTTGGCGAAGAGACGCGCGCGGGGTTCGCGGCGCTGGAAAAACGACTTGAGGACTTCGAAGTCCGGCTTGACCGCATTGAGAGCATGACGAACCAGACGCGCGCCGAGATGTTGACCTTGCGCGCCGACTTCAAAGAATTTCGCGCGCACTTTAAGGAACCGGTTTGAAGCCCCGAAAAGCCGCGTTGCGCGTTGTTGCGGGGATTCTCCGGTCACAGAGGGCGACCCCCGAACAAGGTGCGAATGCGGGGCTATTGCGGGGTTTCCGTCGTAAGGCTACGGATGAACAAAACGGAAGTTGCGGCGGAGCTTGAGTGCTCCACCCGGCAAGTCGAAAAGTATGCGGCCGAGAATCGCCTCGGCGGCGTTGAATACGTGCGCGGCAAGCGCGGCCGGGAAGCACGGTACACGGAAGCGGCGGTGGCAAGTCTAAGGGCTGAACTTGAAGGGGAGCGGCAAGAGGTTATCGGACACGCACCGGCGCAAGCCCTCGAACGGCAGCCGGGCGCGGAAGGTATGGCAATACTCGTCTCAGCCATTAAAGACGCGCTACGGGGCGCGCAAACGCCGGGGAACGGCAGGCGCGACGCGACGCTAACCGTCGAGTTGAAAGACAAGCTGGCGCTCAACTTGTCGGAAGCGGCGCGCGTCTCAGGACTCTCGGCGAATCACTTGCGCGGGGCAATTCACGAAGGAAAGTTGAAGGCGAAGATCGTCGGCAGAGGTTGGAAGATTGCGCCGGACGCATTGAAAACTTACGTCGGTAAGGTGCTGAAATGAAAGATGACGAAGCGCCGCCGCCGGAGGAAGATAAAATCTTCCGTGAAATGGTCGCCAAGTCACTGGAGAAACAAGGCGACGAGAAGGTTACAGAGGTCTTGGCGTTCGAGCTGGAAAGTTTCGCCGGTAAATTCGTCGGACTCTTCGATCCCGAACGGACGCTGGAGCGCGTGAAGGTACAGCTTGATAGTTACCCCGAACTACCGCCGGAACAGGTTCAAGATTTCCAAGCCCGTGCCGCTGGTTTCATCAGGGCACGACTCGCGGACAGTATTAGGGAGGCACTCGACTTATTAGAAGCTGAGGTCACGCGCCATGTCGAAGTAGCAGTGAAGGGACGAACGCCCTCAACGATGGTCAAGGCTGTGACGACAGCCAGAGACTTCTCCTTGCGGCGGCGGCTCCTCGCGCCGCCGCAAGGAAGACCGGGGACGTTTAACGATAACGACGTGCGCGCGGCGTATGGCGCCCTCGGCGCGGACGCGGCGCAAGAAGCTGTCGCCGAACACCTCGGCATCAGCATTGAACGGATGAAGCAATACAGAAAAAGCAAGGGCTTTGGAAGCTATGAAGATTTGAGACGCCACTTCACGCGGGAGGGGGTATAAATGATTTTTAATTTGTACCTTCCGCGAGATTTCCGAGGGTTGTACAATGGATGTAGGTATTTGATTAACTGCAAATTGAAATAGAGGGCGCTTCCGAGATTCTTGGCGGAACGAAGAAGCAGCCCTCTACCTAATACCGCATGATTGTGGCGGCAGCCTGCATTATAGCAGCCTACCCACAATCATAAGCAACCAGAAAATAAAGAGAGGTGCTTATGACGTTCGATGTTTCAGCCTCAAAGACCTTTACGACCATTCAGGAATTAGCCTCGGAATGGCGCGTTTCAATCCCTCACGTTCACAACCTGATCAATCGAAAACAACTCCCGGCGCACCGCATCGGCGGGCGCTACATCATCAACCGCGCGGACGCGCAAAAGTTTCTTGAGAGAAACGCGACGGCGAGCGCTGCCGCATGACTGTAAACGCGAAAGCCGCCGAGGGACTAACTCGAACGGCTTTCTTAACCTGTTTGGCTTAGAGGACGGACACAGGCTATGAAAATACTAACTCACCCAACCACGAACGGTCAACACGATTCTACCTCTACGCGATGGCGACCCGGCACCGCGATCCCGAAAGACAGCCACCCGGACGCGCTCGAAGCCCTGAGACGAAACGCCGACGCTTACGAACAATTCAAACGCGACGAAGAGCGAAAGCACTTTGCGGATCGGAGGGCGGCGTGAACCTCCACCAATCAAGCAATCGTTATCAGCCGCGCTCGCCGATCATCCCCGTTATTAAAACGAAACGTAAATGCCCTGTCTGCGATCACAATTCGTGGTGTTCGGTTACGGCAGACGGCGCGCTTTGTTTTTGCATGAGAATTTCGGCAGGAAGTTTCAAGACGGCGCGCAACGGTGCGTTCATTCACCGTCTCATCGAAGCGCCACGAACTTTTCACGCTCCACAGCCATACCGAACTGCGCCGACCGTCGAGGATGCCCCGCGCGCCGACGAAGATCGGATCGTCGCCGCCTACGCCGATCTAATACGACTCCATCTCGTCTTGAGCGAAGAGCACCGGCGACAGCTACACGGGCGCGGGCTTGACGATCTGAGCATCGGCGTCAACGGTTACGCGAGTGTACCGCCGCCGCTCTTCGCCGCGAACGTCGCGCGGGCACTCGCACGCGAGCACGATCTGCGCGGCGTGCCCGGCTTCTACAGAGACGCGGGCGAGTGGCGCATGGTGACGGGCGGCGCGGGCTTCTTCGTGCCCGTGCGCGGCGCTGACAGTCGCATTCGTGGCTTGCAGATTCGCCGCGATGAAGGCAAGCCGAAATATATCTGGTTCTCTTCAAAGGATCGTGCGGGTGGGGCTTCGCCGGGCGCGCCCGTCCACTACGCGAAACCTAATTTACTGAAGAATGTTACAACCGTAACACTCACCGAAGGGGCATTGAAGGCCGACATCGCCGCGCACATAATGAATGCGCCCGTCATCGCCGCCGCCGGCGTCTCGAACTTCGGCAGGGACTTCGCCGCCCCACTCAAACAACAGTTCCCGCAACTCCAAACAATTTACGTCGCCTTCGACATGGATTTCGATCACAAGGAAGCCGTGCGCCGGGCATTGTTCCGACTCGTCGCGCAACTTGAACGTGCGCGCTTCTCGGTGCGCGTGCGGACGTGGCCGCCGGGGTGGAAGGGCTTGGACGATTACCTGCTAGCAGTCTCACAAACGGAGGTGGCCGCCTAATGAGTATAAATGTTGCTACCTTCCACGACTACAGCCCCGGCCGTTTACGGCAACGAATGAAGCAGCCCGTCACGGAGCCGCGCGGGGAATCAATCATCTCCGACATGGCGGACGGCAATCTCGCCACTGAATTTATTTTCTCATTCGCCGGGTTCGGCTACGTCGAATCACAATTGATCTTGTCGCTCGTCGGTATCATCGGCGGAGATACCGTCGAACTCTTCGACGAAGAGGTTGCCAAGATCGCCGCTTGCGACGAACGCACCGTGCGCAGGTGGCGCAAAGCTTATCTGGAGAAGGCAACGAAGCTTAACTTCTGGCCGCTCGAAATCAAACAGGGCGAACTCTGCAAAGAAACGTTCAGGTACCTGCCGACCACCTATCGCATCACCTTCGCCGAGACGGTGGAGCAGATCGTCGTCGAGGCGCGCGCCTCCGCCGATTACCGGAAGGACAGAGTTAAGGCAATCGAGCGCGCCGCGAATCTCCACTACGAAGACATCGAGCAGGCACCGCCGAAGCTAAGGAAGCAAAAACGAAAGCCAGCGCAGAAAACGCCGCTCACTCATTTGCAGGGCGCGACGAAGAATCTCGCCAACGCGCAAAACACCTTCGACAATATGTCGGAGCGTAACCGTCAAGCGTTCATCAACGGGCAGTCCGAAGAGTTGTACGCCGCCCTCGACGCGATGCGCAGACAGATCGCGGAAATAGAAGCAGTTTTGTCCGGCGTCCCCGCAACCGTTGAGAACGTGGAAGTTAAGGGGGGGGGGCGGACAAAATGTCCGGTACCCCCCCCCGCACGCGGAGGCGGAAGTTCGTGTCCGCGTTAAAGAAGAAGATACGCGGACACAAGCCGGGGAGCCGCAGGTTGAGCACTCGCCCGAAGATAAGGCGATATGGGATCGCACGTTCGCCTGCCTGAACCGCCCGAAGGTAGTGCGCGCCGAAGTCGAGTTGCGATCGGCGGAGTCGCCGCCATCTAGTCAACTAGATGATGACCCGGCAGAACCTCACCCCAGGGTGAGGATTGAAGAAGAGCACGAAGCGCCGCCTTCAGAACTCGAATACTGCTTTGACGATCAAGGATTCGACAACGAAACGGCAATAATTGCCGATTCGGAAAGCGCAATAATTGCGGATTTGCCCGCCGACGAAACCGACGACGAGCGCGCCGAGCGTGAAGCGGTCGAGGCGGAAGCGTGCGGGCAGCTGCCGCGTTATGAGATTGGCGTGCAAGTTTTCCCCGTCACGATCATAGGCGAACGATTACACGATGAGCCGTCGCCCGTCGCTGAAATACGCCCGTCCTCTTCGGGCTGGCAATATCGCTTGGAGGGTTTTAGCGAGTGGCGCGATGAAGGGTTGTTGAGAGAATGAAGCCAGAGAAAGAAAGCGTGAGCGCTCACCGTTTTCAACCGAACGAATTTTACGAAAACTTACTTCGCCGCCAGCGCGAAGATCGCGAACTGTACGAACGAACGTTTAGCCCTGCGCTTCGGTTAAGCGTCGAGTTTTACGCAACCACAAAACGAAAGTTAGAGGTAAAAGCAACATGAGCACAGAACAATTTAGAGACGAACTGACAAAACTTGAATCGCGGCGCGACGAGATTAACGCCGAGCGCACGCGAGCCGAGGCGCAACTCGAAGAGGCGCAGGGGCGGCTTATTGCAGCACCAACCTCTGAGACACTGGACGCGCTTGCGCGCGCACAAATCCGCACGTCGGCGCTGGCTAACGCGCTTGTGAGTTTGGACGCGCAGACCGCAGAGGCGCGCGTGAGATTCGAGGCGGCGACGCTGGAGGCGGAAACTAAAGCGCGTCGCGCCCGCATCGCTGAGATCGCGGAAGAGCGCGAGCAGTGCGTTGCGGATTACAACCACGCGGTGTCGCTCGCCGACGAACTCTTGCGCGAACCGCTGCGCAAGATGCGAACAGCGGTTGAGCGGCGCGCGGGGCTTGCCCGTGAAGCCGAACCGCTTGTGCGAGAGGAAGGCTTCCCCGCAGGTCTTGGACACCCGGCGGTGGAGTTCACCTTCAAGCCTGCCGAGGTGGAACTCGGCGACGCCGTTCGCCACGCTTACGAGATCTTGGAGCTTCGCGTAGGACAAGACGCCGCCAATCGGATAAATAGCGAGCGCGAGGCGAAGCGTGTTGTGCTGCCCGTGCGGCAGGAACCCGTGCCGCAGGCGGTCGAGTGGGTTACTGGTCGCGTGCAAGGATGGTAAGGATGACAACGAACAACAACATGGCTTCGGGCGGTGCGCCTTCGCCCAAATACTCGGTGCAATTTAATCCAGAACACTTCGAGGAAGTTGTTAGCCCGTCAGGCAAGCCGGTTGGCTTTCAAGAAGTCTGGCAAGAGGTTGCCGATGGATGGTGGCTCGCTTCGCATGTCGTGAGAGACGAAACAGGAGTTTTTATCCGCAAGGCTTTCGCGCGGCGTGGGCTTCGAGCCGATGGAAGTTGGGAGCAGTCGGTTGCCGTCGGCACATACGATGTGGCGGCAATCGAGTCTTTGACTGCCGCGAAGTCTTCCGCGCCGAAGATAGAAGCCGAAGATGAAGCAACAAAGAGCGCGACCGATGATTATTTAACTTCGCGATATGGCTGGGTTGCTAAGAAGAGAGCCTGACGAAGAAGGAGCCGCGCGGTTGCTGCATTCGGATGCGGTCATGTGATCGCAACATATAGCTCAGATTGTTCGATTTTGAAAATGGAAGTAAAACACAAAATATAGTAGTCAGACTTTGCAGCGTAAAGCGAAACGGTTTCCACATCTTGCGCTTTGCGAAATAAAGCCACTTTCATTTTCAACATCGAGTCGGATAATAGTTGATATGTAATTATGTCCATTGAAAAACAACGGGAATACACCGGGAGAGACGACAAGGGAAGATTCGCGGCGGGGAATCCTAATGGGTTTCAGCCCGGACAGTCGGGGAATCCGGCGGGGCGTCCGAAGTCCATCACGCTCAGTGAAGCGATCCGCTTGCAGTTGGCGCAACAGTACGGCGAAGATCGCACTTACGCCGAAGAGATCGCGCGTGTGTTGTGTGTGGCAGCCGTTAAAGGAAACGTCAACGCAGCGAGAGAGATCGCCGACCGCACGGAAGGCAAACCAAAGCAGGCGATTGACGTTGATATGTCCATCTCCGATTGGCGTGCGGTGGCGCAGGCGCACGGTCTAAACGAGCAAGATGTACTCAGAGAAGCACAACGACTCATCGAGCAATCCGCTACTAATTGAGGCGGCGCGTAACTTAGTTGCACGCCGCCGCCAAGCGGAAGCGCGCGATCCGGTGTTGCTGGCACGGCGCGCCGGAATTGAACCTGACGCATGGCAAGCGGGCGTTCTGCGCAGCACGGAGCGGCAAGTTGCACTTCTCTGTTCGCGTCAAGCGGGCAAGTCAACCGTCACTTCCCTGTTAGCTCTCCACGAAGCCTTACACCGCCCGGGCGCGCTTGTCCTTTTGCTCTCGCCTTCTCTGCGACAATCGCAGGAACTTTTCTTAAAAATCAAACAGGCTTACGGCGTGCTTAGTGGTGAACAGATTCGTGCGCGCGAAGAATCGGCACTGAGGATGCACTTCTCAAACGATGCGCGGATCGTCGCGCTTCCGGGCAGCAAGGAAGCAACTATCCGGGGCTTCAGTGGCGTTGACCTGCTCGTTATCGATGAGGCGTCGCGCGTCTCCGATGAATTGTACCAGGCGGTGCGTCCGATGCTTGCGGTATCCGGCGGGCGCATCGTGTTGCTAAGCACACCCTTTGGCAAAAGAGGATTCTTTCATCACGAGTGGGAAGAGGGCGGACGCGATTGGCATCGCACGAAGATCACAGCCGACGATTGCCCGCGCATCTCTAAAGAGTGGTTGGACGCCGAGCGCGCGACGATTGGCGATTGGTGGTTCCGCCAAGAATACTTGTGCGAGTTCGTCGAGAGCATTGATTCAGTGTTCCTTTATGACGACATCCAGCGCGCATTGTCTGACGACGTTCAACCTTTGTTTGGAGCCTATACAGCATGATCTATAACTACGGTTACAACGACCAAATCTACTATCATCCGGCGCCGAAATACACGTTCGGACTCGATTTAGGCCAAGTGAAAGACTACACCGCACTCTGCGTCTTAGAGCGGCACGGCGAAGGCGACACGGCGATTTATCATGCGCGTCACTTGCAACGATTCGCGCTCGGCACGTCTTACCCGGCGATAGTGGTGTCTGTCGCCGAGATGCTTAAACAGCCGTTACTCTCGAAGGAAAAGGTAAGGTTAGCGATTGATGAAACCGGAGTCGGCGCGCCGGTCGTTGACTTGTTCAGGCAGGCGCGACTTCAAGCCGTTCTTTACCCGATTCATATCACCGGCGGCGCAAGCGTCAACCAAGACGGGGGCGTTGAGTATGTGCCGAAGCGTCTGCTTGTCTCCGTCGTGCAGGTGGCTTTGCAGACTGACAAGCTGAAAGTGGCGAGCGCGTTACCGGAAGCGCAGACGCTCGTGCGGGAACTTCAAAACTTTCAGGTGAAGATTACCGACGCCGCGAATGACACTTACGGCGCGTGGCGTGAGGGGACGCATGACGACTTGGTGCTCGCGGTGGCAATGGCGTTGTACGCCGGGAAGAAGCGGGGCGCGCCCGTCGAGCACCCCTCGATGAGCTTTCGGAGTTACTGATGGTGCCGAGAATCGTTCGTTCGCTGAATTTGTCACCCGCAAACCGCTTGAGGGTTTAGGTTCAGACGTTGAAACAATTAAACGTATGTGCGCGGATGATGTGGCGACGGTCGCCTTGATTGACGAGGTGATTCAGAACCCAACGGGCGTTAACAATGTAAACACCCCACGCCCACAAGGTAATTAGAGACGTTCGAGATGGTTAACCAAGCGGCGAAGGGAAAGCAAGGGAATCCTACGGGAGCTAATCAATATCAAAGTGGAAAGGTGGATAATATACACAATTCCAAACCTGATGGAACATCACGTCAAGCCTCTTTGCGTCGTCTCCGAAAACACGCGCCTGCAATCCACAAAGAAGTTATATCAGGAAAACTCTCTGCTCACGCCGGGATGATAAAAGCGGGATTGCGTCGAAGGACGTTTGATGGTTGCCAAGATACATCCGAAGAATCCGCCGCATACTGTTTATCTTGCCAACCAAGAACAAGGTAAGTTGAAGATTTACAAGCCGAATAGCAAAGAAGTTAGAGACGCGATGTCACGCCCTCAGAGCGTGACATTAGTTAAGTCCCTTTTATTCACCACTTACACACTTGCTAAAAGTCTGGGCTGGGTTAAGAACAATGAGGGTTTTAACGCGGACGGGCAAGAGGCGAACAGTCGTTTTACTGCCGCATTCAAAGTCCTTACCGAGTTGCTCTTACCTGAAGCGGTATCGTCTAAGGAGTTGGAAGGTATTACGCAGAAGGACGCGCCACAGGGCTTGTATTCGCCGGGAAAGGCAGTGTCACGCCCGTGCGCGTGTGGGTTGTAAGGGGATAGCGTCGTACCGGTACGACGCTATCCCGTGGAGTTACTACGTTAAAGCTCCACTATGGTTGGATTGAAACCCAGCCAAACAAAAGAGGCAAGCCATTTGAGACTTGCCCCCGTTGAATCGTCTAGCCGGCGAGACGTTCTATTTTTTCGCGCTGTAAAGCTCGTCCATCTCTTCGGCGTGTCCGAAGAGTATGCGCTCAACTTCCGCCGCGTTCGTGTAATCATGTTGCTCCATGTCGCATACTCGTTCGACAATGCTGTTATACAAATCAACAGGCGTCTCAGGATGCGCGAGCACGGCGGCAATATGCCCCGCAAGTTCTCGACGCGAAAGCACGCTGTCGGTTAAATCACAGATCGTGTCTCCGGCTTCCGCCCGCCTAACTGTCTCGCGTAGATCGGCCGCGTCGTTTCGAGCCAGCGACAATTCAACGGCGCGGCGCGTGTCGGCGTCGTAAGCCGAAGAGTTAATGATCGCTTGTGCGCGGGCGCGCATGGTGGTTCGTTTCATTATGCGCCCTCGCTTTCACCGTGTAAGTAAGTTGTCACAACGACGCGCCCGCCAACAGCTTCCACCTCTGCGGCGCGTTTACTGCGTACATACCACAGCCCGTCGTCGTCTTTGTCTTCGACGAGTGCGAGCATGTAAGTTCCGTCTTTCATGTAACAAACGGAGATTTCACCGACCGCAGCTTCGTGGTCGATGATTCCGATTGTGAAAAACACGTTGGCGCGTGTGGCGTCACGCTGCGCCTTGAGCGCAGCAAAGGAGACGATCTCGCCCATCTTCGGTACTGCCTTCTCCGTTCGTTTCGTTCTCGCCATTATCTTTTCCTTTCCATGACTGCAACTTGCAATGTTAATTCTTGAAGGTTGCGCGCGGCGTCGAATAGCGCGCGCTGTATAGCCTCGGCCGTCGCGTAGTCGAGAAACCTTCCCTCGCTGGCTTGCACATTCTCCTGTGCGCGTCTGACTTCGGCGCGCGTGGCTGCTAGTTTCCGCGTGATGGTTTCGGGTGAATTTTCACGGCGCCGTGAAAATGTTTGCGTTTCAACCGCCCGTTTCGATAACATTGGATTTAGTCCTTTCGCGCTGTTGTGAGTGTTGAATGGACGAGAGGGGGCTAGGAAAGTTCGCGCTTTCCTAGCCCTTCGCTGTTAGTGCGCCGCTTGTTTTCGCGGTTAGTGAATTTGGAAACCGGTTTCCATTTTCCGGCATTGCCACAATTCCTTGCGCCCGCGTCCGACTGTTAGTTAATCTCTGCATAGTCAATTCCTTTACGGCGAAGGTTGGGGGGTTGATGAGAGGGGAGATGTAAGTTTGCGCTTACATCTCCCTTCGCTGTTAGTGCGCCGCTTGCTCCGTCGCAAGTTGAATGTGCGCGGCGACGGCCGCGGCGACGTGATAACAGGCGCGTCCAAGTTCACCAGCCCGGCACGAGCAATGCGCGAAGCGTTTGCCGTCTCTCTTTTCGCACGTCACGGTGTAGGTTGCGCCCGTCGCCTTGTTGGTGACGGTGTAGCTGCCGAAACAGTTGACGCGGACGCGCGGCTTGACGGTGCGCGCTTTTGTGATTGCCTTCTCGATTGCCGTTGCTGTGGTGAGTTGAATCATTGTTTTGTCTCCGTTTCGTGTGTGTTGCTAACGTGATGAGATACTAACAGAAGTGTAAGTAACAGTCAAGTAAATAATTGCTATTGTGTAAATAATTATTTCATAGTATGCTGCCCCGCATGAGCAGGAAAACATTTACCGCGAACGAAGCGGCGGCGGAGTTGGGGGTGTCATCTGCCCGCGTGCGCCAGATGGTGGTGGATGGTTCGCTGCCTGTGTCACGGTTTGGCCGCGCGCTGGTTATTTCGGCTGAAGCATTGGAGCAGGCGAAGCAGCGCAAGACGAAGCCCGGTCCGGCTCCTAAGACGCCCGCTGCGAACAAACGCGCTGGGGGGCGAATACGCGCCAGCAATGAGGCATCTACAGGCAAGAAGAGAGGAAAGAAATGAGTGAGAAACAGAATGAAGGGTTTGAATTAGAGGAGGTTGAGGTGTGGAGTATCAGATTTACACCCGAAGCCGCGCGCTCTCTCGCGGACGCCACGCGTGAATTATTTCTGACACCAAGAGATGGTGCCACGTTCGATGAGATCGCCAGACACGCCTTGAAATTCCCTACGCGACCGACGTCAGACGACCATAGCGATTTGTTCGAATTGCTCAGCAACATCGAAACCGATTGGGGAAGCGTTGCAGACGAGCTTTGGGACGACCTCCAACTGTACCCCGTCGCGGTAGACGGTTCACTCTGCCACACACACCCTGCGGGATTTTCTAAAAACCCAATAATAGGTAGAGCAGCTCTGCCCGATCAAGATGCGGATAATAAGTCGGAGTCACTTAACTGACTACTGAATTAGAAGGGCGGTAAGAAATGAACATTGAATCAATGCCCCCGGTGATCCAGCGGGCACTCAAAGGTTTGCTGCAAGACGCGTCGGTGAATCTGACTATGCGCGAGGGTCTCGTTCGCACCGATGCCATTATCGCCAGACTTGACGAGCTTAACTATTGGGAACATCCGAACCAGACCTATCGGGAAAAGTACGACGCGGTGGCGAAGTACTTGTTTACTGCGGAGGAGCTTGCGGAGGAGGACGCGCCCCAAGCGCCGCACCTCCCGCCGGACCTGGCGAGAATAAAGGCAGAGGCAGAGCTTGAACGCATCGTGAGCGCGCTCGTCGGCAACCGCACGGTTGTAGTGTTCGAGTCGATGCCTTCGGGCAGTTACCCGGACGCCGAAGAGTTTGAACATGAACACTGACGTTTCCAGTAAGAAGAAGGGCGGCAAGCAATGACGCAGCAGGATGAGTACCAAGCCAAGTTGGAACGCGACCACAAGCAGATGCGTGAGGCGTTGGAGTTAGTCTGGAACCTGCTCTCGCCGACGGACGAAGCCGTCGCGGTCGAACAACTGCGGGGGCATGTACAGGAAGTACTGACGAACTTAGAAGTCGAAAGCGCAAGCGGGAAGGCGGCAAGCAATGAGCGAAGATAAAACACATGACATCTCGCAGCGTTACGACACGAAGCCGACGCTGGAAGTCATCCTTGAGCGCATCAACGCCGTTGGCGAAGAGACGCGCGCGGGGTTCGCGGCGCTGGAAAAGCGGCTTGAGGACTTCGACGTGCGCTTCGACCGGATGGAGTCGGACGTGGCCAAGACCCGCTCCGAAACGCTCGCCTTGCGCGCCGACTTCAAAGAATTTCGTGCGCACTTTAAGGAACCGGCGTAAATCCCGCCACTTGATACCGATACGAATTTATTTTTGATTATTCAATTAACCGCGTACGCAAATAACCGAGTAACCGAAAATGATTATCACAGTTGCGAGCTTCAAAGGCGGAGTCGGTAAGACAACAACGGCTGTTCATCTCGCCGCGTACATGCAGCAGAAAGCCCCGACGCTTCTCATAGACGGCGACCCTAACCGCTCAGCGACGGGATGGACGAAGCGGGGCGAGCTTCCCTTCAAGGTTGTGGATGAACGTCAATCGGCACGCTTCGCGCGTGAGTATGAGCACATCGTAATTGACACCGAAGCACGCCCGGAAGAAAACGATCTGAAAGAGCTGGCGGACGGATGCGACCTGCTGATCGTGCCGACCACGCCTGACGCTTTAGCGATTGATGCCTTGATTCAAACGGTCGCCGCGCTTGAGAAGATCGGCACTGACCGCTTCCGCATACTTCTGACGATCATCCCGCCGCGCCCTTCACATGACGGCGACGAAGCTCGGAGCTTAATGGCTGAACGAGGGCTGCCGCTTTTCAATGGTGAGATTCAGCGCCTCGTGGCATTCCAGAAAGCGGCACTCGCCGGTGTGCCGGTTTATACCGTCACGGATGCGCGCGCCGAGCAAGCTTGGAATTGTTACCGCGCTGTGGGAGAGGAGATCGCCGCTTGAGCCGTCGCAAAAGCAAATTCAGCGGGCTGTTCGACGCCCAGTCAAAGCAGACGACTGAAGGCGAGAAGCGCGGACGCGGCCGCCCGCCCGGAGACGCCGGTGGTAAGCGCGACAACAAAGCAGAATTCACACAGGCGTCAGCCTACATCCGGCGTGAGACGCATCGGCAAGTGAAATCAGCGCTCGCTTTGGAGGAAAAAGAATTCAGCGAATTGGTCGAAGAGTTGTTGTCGGAGTGGCTGAAATCGCGTAGCTGAATAAGCGATTATTTGATTAACCGCTTACGCAATTAACCGGTTATTTAATTATTCAATCTGCAAGAGTTACGGGAAAATAAATATTGACCGCTGGTTGTTTTGTGTGCCTTAATGCGCGCGATTGAGGGAAGAATGAACGCGAAGATAAAGCCGTTTAATAAGTCAACGAAGCAATGCCCTTACTGCGCCGACCCCGATTTTCTCGCCCCCTTCACCGAAGGCAAAGCGAAGAAGGTGATGATCCCTTTGCCCTTGCAGCGGAGGCAGGAGAAGTTCTGGCATCCGAGCGTGTCGTCAAAGGGCGCGGAGTCGCAGGCTCACATAGAAGCGGAGAAGCGCGATCAGTTCTTGAGAATCGTCTTCGACCAAGAGAACTTCAAAGAACGCTGGGCTGATTTCAAGATCGAAGATTTCGGGATTGAATCGGTCGGCGCGCCCTTCCTGCCGCGCGACGAGGAACGGGTTAGCATCTATCCGCCCGGGCCGTTCTTCTTTGCCTACTCGTCGTTCCCGCGGCTAGGGCGTGGCGACGAGACGGCGCATTACGGGCAATTCTTCGCCTGCCGCATTACACACAAGGACAGCGACCTTTCGATCATCGTGCATTGGTGGCCGACGCACGGACGGTTAATAGACATTCACGGCTCCCTCTCGCCGTTCCCCGTGAACGGCGATCTGGAAGTAATCAAAACCGCGCTGGATTTCTTCAGCCGCGAAACGCGCGGCAATCCGAAACTAAGCGAAGAGATAATATCGGACGTGCTTAGAAGGTTACGCGAACCGACCCAGAGGGCTGCCGCCGAAGAACTGCAAGTGACTGAGCAGGCGCTTGAAAAGTGGCGGGCACGTCAAGGAATGGCTACGTGGCGGGAGGTAATAAACCGTTACGGGAACAATGCCCAAATAAAAACTTGAAATGTAGGGAATAGTATCTTAGAATGAAAAAGAAGAGACGCCGCTAACTAAATTCCAGCTCAGTACGCGGCGCCTGCTTCGATTGATATAACCAGCACTTTTGAGCACCGGCGTTTTCTTTTCGCATTATCCGTGAAAGTCGCCGGTGAAAGCAAGCAGCATTTTCACTGGCGACGACGACCGCCGCTTACATATTTCAGTTTCGTAGCCGCGCCCGCGTGTTGCGATAGTTAGAAAGCCTTTGGTGTTTGGGAGTCGTCGCCCAACATCAAGGGCTTTCTTGTTAATAGGCACACGAAGCCCTGAGTGTTGATCGCACTCGTTCGGACTTCGTTTAGTTTTAAGTGATTGAAACGCAGGAAAGGTTGACTAGACCCTGATGAAACAATACACCAAACCCGCTTTAATTGACAACCCTCTAACCTCGCCAACTCCGAACAGCCTTGCGCGGTTGGCGGAATACCAACCGGCCACGCGCTGGCGACCCGGCGATCCCTTACCAAAAAATCAGCAGCCGGACGCACACGCGGCGCTCGCACGAAACGCTGACGCCTTGGCGCTTGACGAAGCCGCGCGGCAAAACAAAATTCTACCGTTCAATCGAAAAGCGGGCGCTGAACCGGCGATCATTCGCGGCGGCGGATTGGAGGCCGCGTGATGCTATTCAAACTCTGCCTGCGTTGTGGCCGCCGCTTCATTCGACGGGGGCGCGCGTTTACGATCCCTTGTGTCGAAGGGCGCATCGTCCGAGTTGAAATCTGCCGCGCCTGCGCCAAGAGCGTTGCTGTTAACTTCACGGCTCCCGTGCAACGGGAAGAGAGGAGGGTAGCAGCGTGAGCGCACAACCAGCACCCGCCCGGACGACAACGCAACCCTTCACCAAAGCGGAAGCCAAACGCGCCCGCGTCTCTTACCAGCACGTCGCGCACATCGTG
>MWWK01000054.1_pt1 | contig 16026 bp, 14 predicted proteins | sample 1047241 | NCBI WGS metagenome assembly MWWK01 (sample SAMN06349964, study PRJNA376086) | soil metagenome | isolation source: BG12-3 sample Antarctic (ecotone) soil | place: Antarctica | reverse complement strand
TTTATGAGCGCTTCGGGTACTCCCTTCACTTCAAAAAAATCACCCGTCCGGTACGTCCGAAAGCCAAGCCCTTCGACATTCTTTGAAAGCTCCGCCCGGTATATCGCCCCGTAGCGGTGCTCTTGCTGATAGAATCGCTTGCTCCAAATGCTTCTTGTCTTATCGTCTATTGAGTTGGTGCAGACGTTAATTACAACCGCATGACTATGAAGCTGACAGTCGGGCATTGCTCCCTTTGTAGGCCGCGCCGTGTCGTGCTGAAAGACTGCCGCTAAAAGCTTGGCGTCTACCCGCTCTTTTCCGCCCTTCCCAATCCGGGTAAAAGTCTCGGCTTCTATTCTCTCGAAAGTCGTTTTGATTGCCTCAAGGTGCGCTCGCTCAAGCGCCGCCTTTAGCGTCTGGTCAGTTGTTACCGCGTGTAAAATCGAGACCGATTTCGGAGCCGAAAAAGTTAAATCCCATCCCGGCTGCCGAAGGGGTTCATCCTTGTTAATGACCTTCCCGTTTTCATCCTTTCGGGGCGTCATCTTTCCCGCGTTCTGCACCAGGGGCTCTTTTTTTCCGTCGGGCGAATACCCGTCAAACAAAGCGCCAAACTGTTTCCGGGTCACGGTCTCTTGTAGCCCGTACTTCTCGGAAAAAGTCAGAGCTGCCCCTCCCATCCACACTCCCGCTTTCTCATCATCGGGCCGGACGTAGTAATCATCCTGTCCCGGCATCTGAGAGTAGTACTGCTTTGACCCCGCCGATAAGCTTCCGATTGACAGCATCGGGATTGATACATCCTTTCCTATCTACTCTGGTCGTCTGCTTCCCTAAGAATGTGATTCTTCACCCACTCATTGGCGGCCATCTCGGTATTTTGGCGAAACGATTGCTCCTCTTTTTCACTCCGCTCATCGTCCTCTCCAACCCTCCCAATCTCATCCCGGGCATGGAGTAATTGCGTTATAACTTTTTCAAACCCTGCCGCTATTCCCTCCTGCATCATGTCCAACCGAAACTCCATTCGCTCAAGCTGAAGGTTCATCAGAGACTGAATCACAAGCCGCCTCGCGTACAGGCCGGGGCTCATCTTGAGCGCTGCGGCTGACTTTTCGAGCTGCTCAAGGTACGGGTCATCAAGCTTAAAACCTACGGTTTGCACTCTCGGTTTACGCATCAACTTATGGCCTCCCGTCGTGGTTTACCCGGTAATGCTTTTAGAAATTATACTTTAACACAATTAAACCTCGCGCAAGTAAACCAATTGTTAACCTGAAAAAAGATGCTTTTACAGGGATTTTGCCCGAAATGGCTCGAAACGGTTTACGCACCGAAGGTGCATAAGGTATGGCGAGCGAAGCGAGCTGCCTTTTTGCCTTTTGAATTTTGGCTGTTGGCTGTTGGCTGTTGGCTGTTGGCTGTTGGCTGTTGGCTGTTGGCTGTTCCGCGCCCAACGCGGCCCCGTTCAGGGGGGCTGTTACCTGCCTTTCGCCCCCCTTCCCTCACTCCTCAATGAATCTCTTTCTCCCTACCCACACTGACCCGACGACCAAAATAACAGCCATTCGATAGACCGTTTCTTGACTGATGCCATTCGCTAAAAGGAATACGACAACCACATACCCCACCACAAAACCAACTCCACAAAACAACGCGTACACGACCCAATTTCTCACGCTCATAAGCCCCCCTATAAAACCAGCGAAACCGCTATCAGAGGGTTTCCGCTGGTGACAGCGGCTGACGAGCATTCGAGCCGAAGGGCTGTCAACTCACGCGGAGCGGGAGCTTGCTTTTATTTTGGGGGGCACCCCCTGGGGGGAGCCAAAATAAAAGTTGATTGCACTTTGGCTCAATGCGACAGAAGACGATGGCTCCAGCGGAAACCCTTTCCCCCCTGTCTCTGCTACGGGAACCTACAGAGAGTGAAAGAGCCTGGCCCAAAAACTGCCTACTCCCTTACCTGCCCAACGAAGACGGAATCTAAAAAGCGTGAGCGCTGGCGCGAACCTCCTTTCCGTCTGAGTGTAGCGGAGGCGCTTTGGCCGGAGCGTAGCCCATATCTCAAGTGACAGAACAAAGGTTGATTATAGAAAAAATTCGCGTCCGTCTGCGATTGCTTTTAGCTGCTTCGCAGACGGTCAAAGTTCTAATCCGCGATTGATGTACATAGTCTTGATGGGAAGGGGGGTTCCTTTAAGGTGGTTAAATCAATTTTAAGGGCTCTCGCTGCCTCTGGGTGAAGATATTTTTAAGGGGCCTATAGTCCAGGATACCTTGCCTCAATTTCGGCGTTGTGGGTGCATCGCTTCGCCCCGCTTGTTTTCCCGTCCGACACCATCCGAAACCCTGACGCATCGCAAAGGGAGCACGCTTCAATAGCTGACCGCCTTGCTCGGGCCTTCGCCACCTCCTCCGCTTTCGCTCGTGCCTCAAGGTAGGAAGGCGGTAGCTGCCAGTCGTCACGCTCAATAAACGCTCTGACGTTCCCGCCCCGGTTCCTCTTCCCCTGCGTCTCTGGCAAATGGTCAAGCGCCGGAACTTTCAGCCGACACGCTTCTAGCCGATGGGTTACAAGTCTCCGGGCCTCCGTCTCCGTCACTCCCTTAGCCGCGAGCTTGGAAAGAAAACTCTCTTGCTCCGCCGTAAGCTCTGACGGCGTGGGGGCCGGAGCTGCTGCCGGCACTTCTGGCGCTCCTGTCTTATCCGTCGCTGTCGGAAGCTCGAGCTGTACGGGCCTTCTTTGTCTCGGTTTCCTCTTCGCCGCCGTGTGCTCGCCCTTCGCTTTGAGGCCGGGCGTGTAGAGCATCGTCCAATCAAGAATGCCTTCGGCGTTTCGCTCCTCTTGAAAATGCACCTTTGCGATGTAACCGGATTTCAAGTGTGGAGCATGTACTTTGTGCATCTGCTTTCTGACATGCTCCCAATCAAAGTAACGGGTCTGGGTCGAGTAGGTGCAGTAATCGGAATAGATAAGTTTCGCGTGCGGGTGGCCGTACTTGAGCGCGGCAAAAATTTGATAGCTCACTATCTCGTAAAACCGCTGCGGCGCTGGCGCTAGCTCTTTTAGGTAATCATAATCAAGCGGGCGGTTCTGTGCTGAGTTTAGAACCTGCATGTATATGTCGTTGAGAACGAGATAGACCGCATCGGCAAGGCTACCGTCCGGGAACTTCTCGCCGGTGAAGATTATGCTGTAGCGGGTAAAGTCAGCCTCTAGCGTGCGCTCGGTCTTGTCAGTCGCCGTGTAGGTAACTTTTGCCGAGATGCCAGCAAAGGCGTTTTGGCGGAGAGCTTTCTTAATACTGGTTTTGTTATTACCACTATCAGCGAAGCCAAGCTCTTCACAAATATCTCTGAGGCTCCCAAGCTTGAGAAACTTTGGTACTGGCTTTCCTGCCTCTTCAATCCTTCGGTTGATGATGAGGGTATCGAGCTTATAGGCGAGCGGGCCAGGCTGACCGTACTTGCTGTTGTAGGAAACTTCCCACTTGGTTTTTAGTTCTCCACTCGGCTTTGTTCTTGTGATTTCAATTGAGACATTTCCCCTCTTCGCTATTCTGTGAAGCGGAAACCGTGAGAGAGCGGTTTCCGTTCTAATGAGGTTCTGAGGGATTAGCTCTTGTGGCTGCTCGTTCATGGGTTTTCTTTTCTATGAAAGCAAAGCTAAAAAAGCAACAACACTTTCTTGTTGTTGTAGTCTTATAAAGTCAATACAAAGTCTAGAGTCTGATAAGGCAAGTATTCTCAACACTTAAACCTAATTCCCGCTCCCCAAAGTGCCCGGTCCCGCTCCCCAAAGTGCCCGGTCCCGCTCCCCAAAGTGCCCGGTCCCGCTCCCCAAAGTGCCCGGTCCCGCTCCCCAAATACAACCCTTGAACAGACGTGTAATTTTTGGTGTTCATACCTCGTCAACCCTTCAAAAATTCTGCTCAATGTAGGCATCAATAGCACTTCGTTTTACCCTTCGTGCATAGCCTACCTTCTCGGCTCTTAGCTTCCCGGCCTCTACTGCGTCGTTAAGTATTTCCTCGCTGAGTCCTGTGTAAATCTGAGCCTCTTTGAAGGTCAGAAGTGGTTTATTCTCAAGCGGCATCTCTGGTCGTCCTTTGGGCAGCTCAATCTGTTTTTGTATGAGAGAGGCAAGAGCCGTTATAACGTGCTCCCGAACGGCTGGAATACTTGTCCCGTTAGACGGTTCAAGACTTGTCATCTCTGCTCGATGTACGGGTTCCTCTAATTCATTCTTAAGCCTCTCAAGGTCGCTCTGCTCATAGGTAGCTTCCCGGCCTGTCCTACCTCGAACATACGTGCATTTTAGTCGGCCCTGACTGACATAGCGCGAAACAAGCCGGGTTGAGATTCCTAGAAAGTCTGCTGCTTCTTTCTTGTTCATTTCCCCTTCCTCTTCAAAGCCTTGAACAGACGTGTAATTTTAGGTGTTCATACCTTGTCATGGCTTATATCACAGCTAGGAACAGACCTGCTAGAAAAACTGTTCATGGCTCATCATGGCTTGAGCTGTTTCGCTTGAGAAGTTGAGGAGGGGTGTGATGGCCACTAAGAAGATGGGGGCAGTACCACTAACTGTCCCCAGGGAGAGAACCTTTACTCTTTCATAGGTAGCTTGTAAAACTCTCTCTGTTCGGCTTACTTCACGAGAGGATTGTGGAAATTGTTGGTTGGCAGATTGTGCACAAAGAGACCTTTGACCCTCCGGACAACCAAGCGACATTTGAAATCTATAGTTTTGATTTTGTTTCTTCATGGCGAGACAAACAAGAAAACCCCTCTGAGTGGCGTCTGCTACCTATTCATGAAGGCACTATAGAGAATCCCGTATTTGTCGATGACGTAAACGAGGCAGAAAAGTGATGAAAGAATTATCTGTCAAAAGGGCCGGGTCTCCCGCTCGGTCAGGAAAATATGGCCATAATGTCCGTTAGCAGACGCGACTTTGAAAACGACTGGTGATTTAAGAGCCTAAGTACAAGATGCTGTGTGTGACATTGCCCTCATGGTGTGCAAAACGAGTGTGTTTCACGCCATTTTCAAAAAGGCAATGACCCCCAATATATAGGTAGTTATTTGGTTGTGGATGCTAATAGCTTATACATCCAAATCCGACTTAGTAGGTATAGGCTCGGATAGAGTCCACAAGTCGGCTAACAGAAACCGCTGAAAGTCATTTATCTGTCCTTGCAGTCGCTCGTTTGTAGCCATTTCCGGTCTAGGGTCTACGTAATAAACGCCATCCAACTTGTTAAGCACAAGCGAGTAGCATAAGAAATGATTGGTCTTGAAAGTTGAAGCAATCCCGAAGATGCTGTTTCCTTTCCTGGCTCGCTGGACATCGTGCAGGAAAACGGCGACTACTGGAATATCTCTTCCAAGCAACTTTGTGAGCAGATATTTATCAAGAAAGATTTTATCAATCCGGTCTTTGCTCGTCGTCTTCACAGAGCCGACAATCTCCATTGGGTGGATAGTCTTCGTTTCGGAGACGAGCACAGCCTTGTTGCGCGAGAATACAACGTCAAGCTCATAGGGCATCAGGTACCCCGGGTAATTCGGTACTGGAACATTAACCGTGCGTGGCTCACACTCTAAACCTACTTCTAGAATGATGAACTTTATCAACCGCTCGAAGAGTTGGCCGATGCGTTTTCTCGCTTGGTTAGAGTCTCTAAACGAGTCGCCGATGCTGCCGATTGATTGTTGCGCTGTGTAGATGACCTTATTAATTTCGTTTGTAGCTAAGTACGTTTTGACGGACTTACGCTCTACGGTCTTCTCCTGAGTCTTCTTCAAGTCAGCCAAGAACGCGACAAACCTATCAAACGCTTCTGCGAAGACGAGTGGCGATTCGATGAATAGATTGCTATTAAGAGGGCGCGTGATTTTGTTCGCTTGCTCTTCGCTATATTGATAAAAGATATAGTTGTGAGGCGGCGTAGGCGATTTGATGCGTGAAAGTTTAACTTCGGCAAGAAAAGTCAGGAACGCAGCTCCAATTCTCCGATAGTGCTCAAGCTTGATGAAGCCGGTTCTGTCTTGGACACTCGCCTGCAAGTCTAAGAGCGCGGGACTGTCAGCGGATAGATTTTCTTCGTTCGGCATTATTCTTGTCGTACTGAATCCACTTCTTGATAGGCCAATTTTCGACAAGCTCTATGCGACGAGCTGCCCACTCGCAATATTCCAAGCTCTTATCGCAGCCTTGCCACTTGCGTTTGAGTTGTTCAGCGACGACGACAGTAGTGCCAGAGCCAAAGAACGGGTCAACAACTAAATCGCCGACGTTAGACGACGCGAGTACTATTTGCCTTAATAGCTCTTCAGGTTTCTGCGTCGGGTGAGGCGTCTTTTCATGCATCCCGTTACATGTGGTTGGAATTTCAAGCACGTCTTTTGGCTTAGCCCCGTTCGGGTTTGGCTGCCAGACGTGGTTTTTGCCGTTATTCCCCTTACCATATAAGCTCGTTAGTGCTTGTGGATGCGCTGGATATTTCAGCGTGTGCTCGCCGTAAAGTATCCGCACATCATCAATGTTAAAAGTGAAATCCTTGCTCTTTCTTAAGTGCAAGATGCTTTCATGAGAGCGTCCCCAATCAGTGCCTAGATTCGCTTTGTTCTTATAGTGCCATACTATCCACCGGCAGCCGCGAAAGAAGCGCTGCGATGGAAGTTTCAAATCGGCTAGTATTTCGGAGAAGCCGCAGACGTAAAGCGTGCCTGTCGGCTTTAAGACGCGCGCAGCCTGTTCAATCCACAATAGCGACCAGTCAACGTACTTTTGCTGTGACTCGAAAGTATCCCACTCCGCCTTTTTGATGTTGTAAGGCGGGTCGGCGAAAACTAAGGCAACTGACTCCGATTCAAGGGAGCGAAGCCATGCAACAGCGTCGCCAATCCACAGCGCGCCGTTTGGGTGCATGTAAAAGCTCACCGGCTTCAGTGGGTCAAGGTTGGCGGAATCGTGCTTAGACAGCGCACCTTTCGTCTGGGGCTTTCCGAGCAGAGTGTCGTACTCTTTCTTGCGTCCATACTGCATCATAGCAATTCTAGGTGTTAGAGTTTCTTGGATGCTATTTTGTAATAGTCTTAAACTGCCTTATCCGCTGCTTTGAGTGAAAACTGTTCTTGTCACGTCTGGAAGTTAGAGGTGGCTTCAAATGATTAGCGCTCAAAGCTGCGCGAGTCTTTAACTACAGCATTGAAGGATACGGACTCTCCGATGTGAAAGCAAAAAGAGAGAAGTCAAGAAAAAAGCGCTCAACCCCGTTCTAGAATCAAGCGATTATACTTCTCGTGCTGCTTCTTCACGAGAAGGCAAATTCTCGTGAAGACCCTCGGGCCGTTTCTGCCCGGCCTTCTCTCATTGTAGCGGCGCTCGGCGTCTTCCTAGCTTCGCGCTGCTTCATTTGAACGCACTGCCTTAAGATACTTTGCTCTCTCCTTTACCTCTTCCTCCGGGATATACCATTCAGCCGGAAGGACTGCGACGTAATCCCGCTTGAAGTCTTGGTAAACCTCTAACGCTTCCTTCTCCCCGATAGCATCGGCCAGAAGTGCCAGCGCAAGCTGCGCCGGGCCGCTCCCGCTATATCCCCATGAAAACCCGGTCGGGCTTTTGTTTGCTAAGTCGAGTCGAAGCGGAAGGGGGCGAGCATTGCCGCTTTCTTCCTCGATGGTGACTCGGTACTCTCCATCCTCACAAAGTTTTCCGACATACGTTTTCAATGTACCCCCTCGGTTATTATTCGTAATGAGTCCACATGCGAAGCACTTTTACTGTTCTTTCCTCTTCAAAGACCTGATAGACAAGCCGGTGCTGTACGTTCATACGTCGAGAATAGGCACCGGCTAAATCTCCAACAAGTTTCTCGTACGGCGGCGGGTTCGTGTAAGGGTTACTTTCGAGGATTTTTAGAAGCGCTTCCGCTTTGTCTCTAAGCCCTGATGAAGAAAGTTTCTTTCCGTCCTTCTGGGCCTGCTTCGTAAAAACTATTTTCCACTTACCAGCCGGGCGTTTCTTCGCACTCTTCAAGTGGCGTCTCCATGCCTTTGCGGATTGACTCTCTCATGCCGGGGATAGAGAGAAGGAAAAGCGTTTCCTGCATCGCTCTCCAATCTTCTTCCGATACTAAGACCGCATTGTTTCTCGGGCCGGTAATTAAGACCGGCTCATGCGCCTCGGCTGCTTCATCAAGAAGGTTGTAGAGCTGTTTTCGTGCTTCGGTTGCCGAGAGTGAGTTCATATCTTTAGCGTACGTGATTACGTACGCTCATGCAACAAAAAAGATGCATCTCTAGTAGGCTCGTCAAGAAAATAAGTCGAAACACAGTTATAAGTATTTACATTTCTTCATTACTTCCCGAGTAGAGTTATTCTCGTGATGTAGAAATAGAGGTAGAACGGCGGTGTATGTGCCGCTTGAATTGTCGAGCTTGTCTTACAAATTCAAATTTGGTTTCTTCTTTGGCCGGGGCTTCGGTGCGGTGGCCTTCTGCGAGAAGTCCACTCCATTAATTACTTTTCCCTCTGTGGTGGTTGTTTCAGTCTCGAAGTCTAATATATCGCCCGCTTCCTCTGCGACACGTTCCTTCTCTCGGGGAATCTCTTCTCTCGCGGGCGCTTCCAGCGCGGGCTTCTGAGTCCCTAAATAATAATCTCGCTGCTCGTCTGACCAGTCATCAAGATATTGCGCCATCGGGTCATCAATCGGGTCAAAATCAACCGGCGCGTTTTTATCATCGGGCTTCGCCGGTTCGGGGATTCGTGCGGTTAAGAGTTGGGGCGGTAGCGTGTTCTCAAAGGCACCTATCGGATTGGGCATCACGTACCAGCCCTTTATCCCGTTCACGGTATAGTCTGCCTTCGGAAACGTGCCAAATTCAGAGGGGATAACTATCGGCACTATCTTTGATTGATACTGCGTCGAGGTGGTTTGATTCCCTACATTCTTCTGCACCGATTGGACCGGCAACTCTACTTCCTTTGTTCCAAGCTGATTACTTGCCCATACCTGGGTCACGTCACTATCTATTTTTCCAAGCCAACGATACGCGCACATGGCAACAATTTGGTTTCCCTCCTTCTCGCCATACGTGAGCCTTACCCCGTCAATATCCTGAAATCCTATGACGATACAGCAGCCCTTTGAACGTCCTTTAAGAGCCAGCTTTGTGAGGTAAGGTAATTTCTTTCCTTCCGCCACTTCATCAAGAAAAAACCACGTGCTTCGTTGTGTCGAGTTGGGGAGCGCAAGCGAATATTGAGCGGCCAGCGTAAAGATAACGGCGTTGAGCGCGTCAACCGCCTCGGTCGCTTCATCCGTTCGGCTCATGATGAGAATTGAGCCTTTCTGGTCACTCGCCCACTTTTTGATGCTGACTGGTTCTTCCCTTGTCGTGTCGCGCTCCTCGTCTTTTCTATCCCAGAGTGCACCAATTATCTCGTAATGCGTAATGTAGCTTCCGATGGTGCTCATGACGTTTGAGATAGTTTCCGGGTCTTGTAAGCTCTTAAGAATTTTTCTCGTCTCGGGCGTGTTGGTAAGAACGTGCGTAATATGGTCGGGGTCAGTCATTACCCGGCACCAGTCGGAGAAAGTCCACTCGGCAATTTCTCCCCGTAGCTTTCGCAAGATAAACGCTTGCAGCACTCCGGCCCCGAGTCTTCTAGCCGTAAAGGTAAAAAACTCGTTACTACCCGGTCGGTCGTAAAAAAGTGTCGTCGCAATCTGTAAGGCCGAAGCCGGGTTCACAATGTCGCTCGATAGATTGAGGCCGGGGCTTCTCTTATCGAATGGATTGAGCGTAATGGGATCGGTGTTAAGCCGCACCCCTTCGAGCTGCGAATAGGCGTCAAGCTTCGCGTCATAAATTAGTGCCCTCTGATCAACGTTTCTCCCTACAAGCGGGAGTACATCTTGTTGCAAGAGTCTAATCTGTGTGCTCTTTCCGCTCCCGGTCGTTCCCGCAAAAGCAAAGTGACTCGTCCTATCTTTCCAGGGCACTTCAAGGCCTCCCATAAAAATACCGGGCAGGCCGTCTGCCGCGTTGATGCTTTCTGCGGCTTTGCGCGCCTTCTCAAAAGTTGATTCTTCTCGGCCCCGCTTATGGGTTTCAGAAGGCCATTGAAGTTGAATCACGTGAGCGACTGCCACGTATCCAAAGACACCGAAGAGAATTGAAATCCCGGCGGCAAGCGGCGGGATAAGTGGAGTTGATGAAGTAAGAAACTGGTTAACGCCTGTCGCGATGATAAAGGGCACAGTACCGAGAACAAACCACTGTAGCATCTGGGTTCCTATGGAACGGCCCCGCCAGGCGTGAATAAACGCCTCACGGAACGTGGTGTAAACAAAGAACGCGGTGATGTACCCGGAAGCGTAGCGAACGAGAAGAGCCAGAACAAGACTCGATCCCTCCTGCCAACGGAGAAACGAGTCATACATCAGATAGCCGGCAAGCGAAGCGGTCGCCGTGACAAGAAAGAGGCTCACCGCATAGCGGATAAGCGCTCCGAGAGTCGGGCGCTGTTTCCCCTGGTCAGGCCCCTCGGGCGCCATCTTCCCTTCCGCCCCTTCCGCGAGAGATTGAACGTAGAGAAGAGTCTGGAGAAAAATAAACCACGCAAAAAAACCCGACGCGACAAAATTTAAGACTAAGGCCATTTCCGGCCTGAAAAACGACGCCCACATTTCATGTGAGACCAAAAAAAACGCGGCCCCGTAGAGAAGTGGAATAAGAAGCTTTTGAATGACCGCATAAAGCGCCCCAAAGACCGGGTACTCGTCATCATCCCGTCGCCTGCTTCGGTCGTGGATGTTGTCGAGTCTGAAAAAGCCTGACCAGCTCGGTAGTGTCGAGGGGTTCTTTAACCTTTGAAGAAGTGTTCCACGATTCCTCTCGGTGAGCTTTCCGCCGCTCACCGAGAGATGGGACTGCCGGGCGCGGAAAAACATAACGATGCCCAAAATAAACAGGGCAACTAATGACGGGGCCAGATACTCAGGGACTGTATCGTTAAGGACAAAAATCAGAAAAAGAGTTCCGTATATAGTAAATGATAACCAAATAACCCTGCTGACTCTGTCGAGGCCGCCTTTCGTCGGAGAATCCCGATTCATTATTCCATTCACGATGAGATAAGTCCCTCCAACTAAGGGAACACCGACAATAACAACGGGCATAACAAGCACGATGACACCACCGATAAAATAGCCGACGACATAAAGGTCGAGCTCACCACCCTCGCGCCCAAGAAAAATGACCGCGAGGATGGGAAGGATTAAGGCGAGGGCGACGCCACGTTTATGGTCACTTACAAATTTTCTCGCGCGTCGAAGAGGAGTCTCGATGTCCATAGTGGAGTCGTCTCAACTTTCTATTTAGTTTTGATAGGGTAGTGCTGACCGGCGGTAGAGCTTTTGTGTGAGCGGGCGTGAGTATACGTGAAGCGGGAAACGGCGCGAAAAGAATTTCCGGCGCTACTTTAGCTCGTGGCGAAGCCTGATACGGTGGCCGTGCGTCTCTTGCTGCTTCGTGTCCGGTGTGACGCGCTGCTCCGTTATCGCATGTTTCTGTTGTGGTAATTCTTTTGTCTGGGGTAGCTTCTCGTGGACGCCTTCCCGAATGGGGTCGCCTGCAAAAACCATTGTCCCGCCTCGCTTCTCGATTTCTTCTCGAAGCTTTCCGTTAAGCCGGTGATTCCGTATCGACCGGTCGATAATCACCACGGTTCCCTTCTTTACTTCAAGCCGCTTATGCCGAAGCTCGGCGTCTAGGTGCCGCATCTGATTTTTTGTAATCTGCCCGGTCGCCCATAAAAACTTATGAGCCGCCTCAAAACTTGGCTTGTGCAAATCGCCCGTTAGCTTTTTTCTCGTCTTGGCGCTTATCATCGCGAGCGCGTACTTCGCTTCCGCGTTGATGCGGCGCGCGAGTTTTTTCCTCTCCTCTTTTTTCCTATCGACCTCAACAGTTTGTTTTGAGAAGTCGCCCTTTATCATTCTTTTGACTGACCGGGTATTCCGAAAGCGCCGCCCCTCCATCTCGTTAAGAAGAATCCTGACTGACGCCGCCTGCATTCCGATACGCTTCTGAAGCCTGTCGGCGCCCTCTCTATCGGCGGTAAGAGCGATAAATTTACTCCCCTGGTGGGCTGCCCGAATCTCGTCATACGAAGCCTTTGATACTTCTTTGTGTCGCGCTACTTTTTCCTCCTGCCGGGTGGCTTCTTGATACTCTTTTTTGTCTTTCTCGGCTTGGGCCTGTGTCGTAAATACTTTCTCGCCTTTCTGGGTGGCGCCTACCTGGGCGGCTTCTGTCGAAAGGTATGCCTTTACCGCGCCGATCACGGCGGCGGCTCCGATGCCTTTATCTTGGGCTTGAACGTGCGCCGCCTTTTCTAAATCGCTCTCTGTGAAGCGGGGCGTTTTTGCGATAACCGTTTCTAACGCTTCTCGTACCGCCTTTCTGCTCTCATTGGTGAGACTTCGCTCCTCTCGGTACGGCTGCCGTAGCTCATTAATCTTTTCCGGTTTCAGGCCGTGAGTTCGCGCCGTCTCTGTCCAGCGCTCTAGCAATTGCTCTTTCGTGTAATCCCCTTTCACCTGCCGGGATTTTAGCGTTGCTTTCTCTCTCGCTTTCGCTGACTCGTCCACGGCCTCACCCTTAATCTCAGCGCTCCTTTTTGAGAGGGCTTTCATCAATGGCTCCGGCACTCCCTTGACCTCGAAAAAATCTCCCACTCGGTAGGTTGTAAATCCGAGCGCTTCGATGTGCTTCGATAGCTCAGCCCGGTATATCGCCCCGTACCGGTGCTCCTGTTCATAAAAGCGCTTGCTCCAAATGCTCCGGGTCTTATCATCAATTCCGTTCGTACAGACGTTAATCACAACGGCGTGACTATGGAGCTGGGGGTCTGGCATCTCTTTTTTGGTTGGCCGGGCGGTCTCGTGTTGAAAGACGGCGACACTTAGCTCGGCCCCGACTCGCTCCTTCCCTCCTTTTCCGATTCGAGTAAAGGTCTCGGCTTCAATCGTCTTGAAAGTCGTTTTGATTGCCTCAAGGTGAGAGCGCTCGAGCGCATCCTTTAGGCCCTGGTCGGTCGTGAGCGCGTGAAGTATCGAGACTGATTTCGGAGCCGAAAAGGTTAAGTCCCAACCGGGCTGCCGGATTGGTTCTTTCGGGTTAATGACCTTTCCTTCACCGTCCCTCGTCCGGGTCATCTTCCCGGCGTTCTGGACAAGCTCTTCCTTTTTTCCGTCGGGAGAGTACCCGCGAAAGAGCGCCCGAAACTCGTCGCGGGTCACGGTCTCAGATAACCCGTACTTCTCTGAAAACTTCTCGGCTGCCTTTCCAATCCACACCCCTTCCTTCTCCTCGCCGGGCCGGATGTAGTAATCATCCTGCTCCGCCATGTGCGAGTAGTACCCTTCTGACCCGGCCTTCAAAATTCCGATTGACAGCATCGGGGACGTTCCTTTCTGGGGGAATCTGCCGAGGGTTTACCCCTCGTCCGTCTCGTGCCTGATGTGCTCATCTACCCACGCCTTCGCGTCACGCTTGGCGATGTTCAACACCTCGTCTTCTTCTTCCTCGGTCTGCTCGTAGGTGGAATCCTCAATTTTAGAAGTGACGTTTCCTATCTTATCTTGGGTCATGAAAAACTGCGTGAGCATCTGCTCGAAGCCCGCCGCTATTCCCTCTTGCATCATGTCAAGGCGGTACTCCATCCGCTCTAGTTGAATGTTCATCAGCGATTGGACAACGAGCCGCCTCGCGTACAAATTCGGCCTCATGCCGAGAGCCTTCGCTGACTTTTCAAGCTGCTCAAGGTACGGGTCGTCGAGCTTAAAAATCACCTGTCCTACCCTGTTTTTTCGCATCAACATGGGGCCTCCGTTCGTGGTTTACCCTTAACCCCCTTACACTTCAATACTTTAACAGAATTAAAGCACGCACAAGTAAACCATTTTTAAACCGCAAAAATGCCCCTTTTACCGGCTTTTTTGCCCGAAATGGCTCGAACTGGTTTACGCACCGCAGGTGCATAAGGTATGAACTAACATCGTGAGTTGGCTGTTACACACGCCCAATGCGTTCAGCGAGGCGTGTCACCCTCCGACGCTCCCCAAGAGCGCCCCGTTCAGGGGTGGCGCTTCGTTCAGAAGCAACTGCCTTTCAAGCCCGTCCAGGGCTAGACGCCCCGATGCAAAGCGAGGCGTCTCACTCCCCTATCCGCCCAACCAGACCGGAATCAAAAAGCGTGAGCGCTGGTGCGAACGTCCTTCCCGGTCGAGTGTAGCTTTCGAGCTTGGGCGAAAGCGTGACCATATCGAAGAGACAAAACAATGGTTGATTGTTGAAAAAATTTCGCGTCCGTCTGCGATTGCTTTTAGCTGCTTCGCAGACGGTCAAAGTTCTACTCTACGATTGGTGTACTTGGTCTTGATGGGAAGGGGGTTCCTTTAAGGTGGTTAAATCAAATCCTATGCCCCTAGCTGCCTCTAGGTGAAGAGATTTTAGTGCGGCCTATAGGGAAGGATACCTTGCTTCAATTTGGGCGTTGTGGCTGCACTTCTTGGCGGCTGTTGTTTTCCCGTCCGTCACCATCCGAAACCCTGACGCATCGCACAGGGGGCACGCCTCTATCTGGTCTCGCCTCTCTTGACCTTTCGCCGCTTCCTCGGCTCGGGCTTTCGCTTCAAGGTAGGATGGCGGGAGCTGCCAGTCGTCGCGCTCAATAAACGCTCTGACGTTCCCGCCCCGATTGGTCTTTCCCTGCGTGTCGGGCAAGTGATCGAGCGCCGGAACCTTTAGCCGACACGCCTCTAGCCGGTGGGTGACAAGTCTTCGCGCCTCGGTCTCAGTCACTCCCTTAGCCGTGAGCGTGGCAAGAAACCTCTCTTGCTCCGGCGTGAGTTCTCCCGGTAAAGCGGCGGTGGTTACTGTTGGTGTTCGTGAAGGTCGGCGGCTCTCTTCAATCGTCGGTAATGGTAGCTCTAGCTGCTTCCAGTTCTTTCCTCTCCGGCGTCGAATCCGCTTCGTTGATTCACTCGCCCCGCTTCCGGGGTAATAGCGAATTATAAAATCTAGCTCCTCGCTCTTTGCTCGCTCCTCGATGTATTCAACCTTTGACACGTAGCCGAAAGCTTTGTGGTCTTTGATGAGCTTATTCATCTGTTGAGCTACTCGCCATCGCTCAGTTTGCCTCTTTAGCGTGTGATGCCGTTCGATGTACCACGAATAACGAACATCACAGAATCCGGGGCCTCGGTTATTCGTCACGCCAAAAAATGAAGATCGCAAAAGCTCATACCACCGGCGCGCGGCGGGACTAACTGAAAACAAATACTCATTATCAATTGGACGCTGCGGTTGGTGCTTTTGAATCTCTAGCTCTATCGGGTGAAGCTGAATATAAACCGTGTCTTCAAGGTTAAAATCAAAAGTGAATTTCCCGCTTTGTAATTCTTCTTGGGTGACGTGGGTGCTTCCGATGGCATAGAGGGTCATCCGGGAAAAGCTTCCCTTGATGCGACGGAGCAAAGGTTTTCCCTCTTCGTTTGTCTCTGTGGTTGGTAGAAAAAAATCAGCCTCACACCAAGCCGCGCCTATTTGGTTAAGAGTCTTTAGAAAATCTCTTGACTCCCAACCACCGATTGACCAACCGAGAACGCGCAAACACTCCCGCACGCTTCCAAGCGGAATTATTGCGGGAAGCTCGCCGCCGTTCTGCTCTTTCGCTTCGTCGAGCGCTGGCTTGATGAGTTTTATCCATACCTCGTGAGCATCAATCCCCGGAGCGCCTAGAGTGCTAGGAGTCACCTTCCATCGGATAGGGTTTCCGGCTGAATCCTGCCCTCGAAAGTCTATCGGTTGGGTTAAAACCTCTTTCTGTTTGGTAAGGTAGAAGAATGGTAACTCTGTAGTGAACTTCGGAAGATTTGTAACCGGGTGCTGCTTTGGCTTTAGCGGGACAAGGCTTTGAGTCATGGATTTTGATTTCCTAGAGTTTCAAAAGCA
>MWWK01000053.1_pt1 | contig 16043 bp, 18 predicted proteins | sample 1047241 | NCBI WGS metagenome assembly MWWK01 (sample SAMN06349964, study PRJNA376086) | soil metagenome | isolation source: BG12-3 sample Antarctic (ecotone) soil | place: Antarctica | reverse complement strand
GATACGGCAAGTCCGATACCTGCACCCCCTGACAACCCCGAAACAAGTGCTTTTAATGCACCGCCTGTGGAACCCGTCTCCGTTTTTAGTCTTTGAAAGCTCTCTAATAAAGGGTTAATATTATTTTGAATGCCTATGAACCCGAAGGGTAAATCCTGAGCTACCCGTCCCAAGTTAGTAAGGGCAAAGCCTGCTTGATCTGCACCTTTTTTATTTAGGTCTAATGCTTTAGTTGCTGCTGCTGCCTGTGAAGGAATATTATTTAACCCTTTGAAGTTACCTATCTGGCTTATTCTGTCTTTTGTGGCCGCCATAGCATTATTAAGCCTTAATAAGCTTGCAGGATCGGTAGTAGCCTTGAACGCTACCTGAAACCTCTTTAACTGTGCTTCTAATTGCTCCGTTGACTTGGCAAACCTCATAACTCCATCTGCACCCACAGATAAGCCCTTAGCATCAACTTTTAATGAGATAGTTTTACTTGTATTGCCTATTTTATTTACTTGTATGCCTGCTGCTAATGCTTCAATTTTTAATCCTTCAAAAGCGTTTTTGGCTTCATTAATATCTAAAGGAGAAAGGTTTAATTTTCTAACATCTGCTGCAACTGTAAACTTTATATCTTTTGCGCTGAACCCGTTAAGTGTACCCTGGACGCCTGTAGCTGTCGTATTAATCTTTGCTAATGCCGCTGCGGCCTCGTTTGCACTCGTTACTACTGGCTGCGTGTTAATACTAAGCCCTTTTGCTAATGTTGCTGATGTGCTATTAACGGATGCCTTTATATTATTGAATGAAGTTGCTAGAGAAGTAAATGAGTTATTAGCAGCATTTACCGAACTTGTAAGAGGTGTAGCATTTAATGCAAGTCCTGTATTTAGTTTAGACTGTACGGCTGTTACACGTTGCTGCAAGGCATTAACTGCCTGTGTAGCAGGTTCAATATTTGCCTGGCCGGTTACTGTAACCGTTTTATCTGTTAGGGTAGATAATTTATTTTTTAATGCCTCAATCTTTATACCTGCAGCATCAACTTCGGCAGTAGTTACCTTTATTGGTACGTCCTTAACCTTTAGGGCTGATAGAGTTGATTGAATGCCTGAACTTATCCGGGAAGTATTTACTCCTACGTTTATATCAGTGATTGAACCTTTTGCCTTTGCAAAAGCCAGCCTAAAATTATCAATATTAGTACGTGCTGCATTAACTTCTGTTATTAGCGGCGTAGCTGAAACTGTTAACGGATCAGATAATATTGCCCTTACATTTTGTACCCTTTGCTGAAATGCATCTAACGGCTTTGCATCTGCATTAATATTTACATTGCCGGTAATAGGGGAGCTTATTTCTGACTTAACTTTTGCTAAGGATAACGTTACCTTATCGAGTTGTGAAGTGTCTGTTTTTATTACTAATGGCGGCGTTTCTCTTATGGCTTTATAGGTAGCCTTACCTAATGCATCAACTTCTTTTTTATAGCCTATAATCGCACCGGTTGCTGCATTGGCGGAGTTTGCTAACGGTGTAAAATCTGCTGTTGCACCTGTCTTTATTTGCCTTTCTACTTTTGCAAGGCTATCGCCTACCTTGTCAATTTGCGAAGTGTCAGAAGTAACAGTAATTTTAGAAGAGGAAATGCTTTTAACCTTATCGGCCATGCCGCCTAAAGCAGCTTCGCCATCGGTAGCGGCCTTTATTATGCCGGATGTATCAATTTTAAAACCACCTCGTAAAACGTTAGTAAGGTCGGTAATAGTTTTTGAGAGCTTTATTATACTGCCTTCTGCTACCCCTATACCTTTAGAGAACTCCGAACTGTCAATCCCTATCTTGGCCTTTAACTCTGCTGGCATTTTGAATTACTCATATAAATTATTTTTATTTCTAAAACTCTCCCCCTGATTAACTAATCTCCTAAAATTGTTTAAGACTATAGAGAATACAGTAAAAGGATCAAACAAAACCCTCTCTTTTGTATTTACAGGCTTGTATTCTTGCTTTTCTTCATTCCAAAAATCAGCAGGCACTAATATTTCATTAGCTACCGTCTCAATAATTTGCCCGTTGTTCCATTCTATTCTTGATGTTATACCAACACAAAGCGCCGTTTCAAAAGCCTGTAAAGAAGCATAATAAAGATTAAACCCCTTTGATTTAAGGGCCTTTATAAAATCTCTATCTGACATGAAATAAAAATTCGTTACATAAGTTTCATTATCCGGGTGTACCGTAAATGTTTTAAAATCTTTAAAGTATAAATTATAGAATGGATGGCTCGGGTCGTTGCTTATTGAAAACAAAAAAAAGAGCTGTAAGAATTCTATTTCTGTTATATAATAATTTTCCAATAATTCTAAACGTCCACCTATGAAACAAAAGACCCGTTCTCCGGGAGGTGTCAACTTTAGGCCACTAATTAAGGTATTGAACTCTCTGTTGTTCGAAGGGAAAACAGACTTATAGCCCCGACCTTTATTATCTTCAATTCGTAGAAGTCTCATTCGTATCCATTTGCTGCGTTAGTTAGTCTCTGAATAATTTCATCTAATTGATCATCATTCAAGCTTTCGAAATCAAAACCAAGTGATGTGTTTTGCAGTTTTGGCAAACCGTATTGCAGCAAGTCTGTATAGAATTTCAATTTATCTTTTGGCTCCAGCTTCTTAAAATCTTCCTGTACCGTTTCAAACTCACCATCCAAAAAAGCGGTGATCTTCTCCCTAAGCTCTAAGTTTACTTTAGTTTTTGCCCCTTTTGGTTTCCCTGCGGGGTTACCGCTTACACCTGGTTCAAATGGCATTTTTTATTGTATTCGCTTTGTATTTTTCAATAAAGTGTCATTAAAAAGTCTCTATAATCGCCGGGAGCTATTATTGCTTTCGCAAAATCTTCATCCTTGCGCCCTATAGTATTAGAAAACTTTAAGTGATCTAAAAAGTTATGAATAACAAATACTTCACCCCTTAACTGTTTGGCTGTAAGTTCAACTGTATTTACATCAATCGCACCTGCTGCAACACTTTTTAAAAACTCTATTTTCTTAGACCTATTCATGATGATCGGATCATTGCAGTTCCGGAATTAACCTTCCTGTTTTTATATATTTAGCCCTCATTATCATACTCTCAATGGTTAACCCTAACTGTTCACATTTCGTTTTTATAGCCTTCGACCTGTCAGGCCCGGGGCCCAGTGAGGTCGTCCGAAATGTTTCCTGTTCTTGTAGTAGCCCCTCTATAGTAAGAAGTAAAATCAGAAACTGCACATCTTGGGATAATGATAATGGTTCTTTTATTGGTTGTTGGTGTTCCGGTGTTTGTGTTGCTGTTGTAGTCATTTTTTTGGGTTGGGAGTTTTGAAATAGTTGCGCGAATGATAAGTTTATACTACCAATAATCAGCACAGATGCTGAGTTAATAAGCTTGCTCAAATAAGACTTTGGGAATGTAATTAACCTGGAAGTAATTAGCTGAAGTGGCCTGAACAATAATTCATCATTTGGGAAGCGGTTATTGTTTCTGAAAAGTAATAACCAAATATACAATTTTACTTTGGGGTACTCGTTATTGACTAACCCTTTTTTTGTACGCTATTTCCTCTCTTTGACTTTTAATCTAACATTGAAATTAAATTTATAACACCTGATACAGTGTTATTTTTTTACGGCTTTTGCTAAAATGCCAACTATTTATATTTAATAAGCAATACATGGGAGCAGGTTTAAAATCATTGTCCTTTGTTGCGCTTAGTATAGTTTCTATGTTTGTTTTTTAGGTCTTACAGGGATTAGTTAAATAATGGCCTTGATATGACTTTTTCCAGGAACAAGAACCATTTATATAAAAAAACAAAATTAATAGCCCGTTAAAGAGGCATGAGGAAAATCATTTAAATATTAAAAAATCAAAATGGCATTAACATTAAACTGCTATGAATTAAATCAAGAATCTGAAAACTTTTACTGGTTCATCAGCTATGGGTCTAACGGCAACATCCTTAAAGGCGTGTTTTTATCACCGGCAGATATATCTGTAATAGAAAACCCCTACAATCTTGGTTTAGCAGATTATATAAACGAAGAGTGGACGGATAAAAACATTACTGATAATAATGACACAAGGGTAGTAATGGAAACTGTGGCTGCTGTCGTCTTGGATTATACGTCAAAATATCATGAGCGAAGTATTTACGTGCGTGGCAATACCGAAACTAAACGTAGGCTTTACCAAAGGTTTGTTTCAAATAGCCTAAATTCCATTACTGAAATATTCCATATTTATGGTAAAGAATACGGATCTGATGAATTTGAACCGTTTGTGAAAGGTAAAATATATGAAGCATTGTTGGTTGAAAGGCTGTAAAACTGTAATTTCGGATTACAATGAGCCCCCAGGTATACGATAAAAAGGAAAAAAAGAATTCTGCAGCGGTTCAAGTGCAGCAGAAGCCCTTCCCAGGTAAAGCACTTGATGCAAGCGTATTTGCAGAAAAGTTTAAAGCTGCTAATGAGGCTGGAAGAACCGTTAAAACTATAAGAAGGCAGGGAAAGTAAATAGCCCTTATCCCCCGCTGATCTGGTTAGTTTGCTAATTGCCTAAACCTTTTTTGTACGGCTCGTTTCTTTTTTTCACCTGCCATATTTTCATTTTATCCCTTTTTAAGTTTTGCCGCTACGACTTCGGAGTAAGAGCGGTTGCAGATCGTTTGTGAAACAAACGTACATCTTGCCGTTTCTGATAAACTAATTTTTTATAATATGTTTACTTCTACTTTTTTATCTCTCCCTTAATTCACTTCGGTAACTGGTAACTGCCAAAATGTTACTTTCTAATTTCTCCTTTTTATGGCCTCCTTTGGGCTCGTTTAATAGGAAGTGGGAGAGTAGCTTGTAACTGTTCGCTTTCGGTTTTTATTATTTGGGTTATTGCTGTAGGAGAGAAGCGAATAGAATGAGTAAAGCCGGCCTTATTAGTTGCTATGTCCTTTACAATTTTACTACTGCTTTTAGGTGAGACTGCTACGGTAGAAAGCTCGCTATAAATGTTTTTAACTTGTTCTGGTTGTGTTATAAAAAAATCCTGTTTTTTCAAGTATACATAATCTTAAATGTTTTGTTTTCTTGAACTTATAAACTCCTATAAAGTTAACTAATTCGTTGATAATGTCGTATTAGCAAATTGAAAAGCAGCCCTTTTATATAGTGTAAGAAAACTACTGTTCAGGTGTTTTTACTATTAGGCTTATTGCTTTTAGATATAGTCTTTTTTAAATACCGGGTTATTTTCAATTGCTGATCTTCGGGAAGAGATACTATTTGCTCTTCTGTAAACTTGAGCCCGTTAACTTGTATGAAATTATTTTGAGTGTAGTTATTGTTTGTAACCAAGGCTTTATCTGTTGTTTTTAAGTAATCGAGGAAAATTTTAGCTGCTCTTACATCGCTTTCATTCATTACCAACCGATACATTTTATCCAATACTCTTTTTTCGAGCATTTTATAAGTATCTAAATGATCCTGGTAATATTCACTTCTTTTAAAGCCGTTTAAGTGCTTAGAAACTGTCTGCCTGCTTAATCCTGTTTTAGCACAAATACGCCTTATATCAGGAGCGCGGCCATCTTCTAAAGTAATACTGCTAATGGTACTTAAAATAAAACTATGGTTTCTCTCCCAGCGCTGATGCCGCATTGAAGGCATATCTATTCTTAACAGGGTTCTAAACGTTTGGGGTGTTTTATCAAAAGCTTCTAACAGTTCATCATTTAGCCCATTCCATAAAGCTTTTATTGTTTCGTTCCCTTCAATCTGTTTCTCATTCTCATGGTAAAGCTTTCCTCCAAAATCTGCAATCCTTAATAATAGATTTCTCGCTTCAGCCTCCGCTATGTCATCCTTTACCTTATACAGTGCCTTAACCAGGGATGTGCCTTCTTTCTCAATAGTTTCCGAAAGTGTCAACTTTTGTAAACCTTTATTACTCATATTACTGAAATTATTTGTTTTGGGTTAGCCTGTAGTTAGCTTATACTTAGCCTGAAAAACTTAGTTTTCTTGTTTTCAGGGCAAACACCTCCAAAAGAGGTGTGCAGCCCTCTTAGAGTATCTTATAATACTCTAAGAACTTCTACCGTTTTTTTTACCCCATCCAACGCTATGATTATTAATAAGATATAAAAAAGTTATTACGCTCAACTACGTAATTATTACGCCCAACTACGTAAACAACCCCCTTTTATTACGCTCAACTACGTAATTATTACGCCCAACTACGTAACTTTTATTTTTATTCCCACTCTTTATGCAGCTCAAAAACGTACATTATTTCCCCCGAAGTTTTGGCCATTGTAACATGTACATCCTTAATTAGCCCTATTTTAATGCAGGTCTCAACAGCCCGTTCGTACATTTTTTCAACCTCTCCTCTCCTTTTATTTATCATTGATTTTTCCGCTATACAATAGAAAAGCTTATCCTGGATAATTTTAGGGTTATACTCCTTGCTTGAATGGTATCTCGCTAACAAGTCTCTCAGCTTATAGGTTGCTATTGGTACTTTGGAGCCTCCGTTAGCGTCTATCATTCTGTCTGTAATATCGTGAGGATAGCTTACCCACTTAGTAGCAATTTGATCTATAAAAATCGGATGCATTGCTATAAAATAACCCTTCCCTTTTTCATTATCTATCTCAGCATTATTCTTATACTTACGAACGTTTAAAAGCTTAATTATATTGGCATAATCTTCAATTACTACTTTATCCTCGCCTCTTGATCTTTGATAACGAAACAAAACTTTCATTTCCGGGTTGTCTGCCAGGTCTTCCACTATACCGGCAACCGTTTCCATTATTGTCCCCGCCACCCTTTTGCCTCCAGTGTATATTTTAGCAATTTCATAAAGGTTTATCCAAAACATAGGAGAATTGCCTATAGGTGTTTGCATTGCTTCTTCACCGCCGTAATAGTCCGGAGATTGCTTATTATAAACGTTCCTGCTTTTTTCGCTCAATAGCACGTAAAGACAATCAATTAACTTATAGTGAGTGTACTCTAAAGGAGTGCTTTCTCCTTTCCTGTTTACCATTTCAACACTTACCCCTTCCTGTACAAGCTTATTTTTTGTTGGAGGTAAGAGCTGATCCCATAGAGTAGGCTGAGAAACAGACGTTTTAACGGGATAATTATAGCGGAGGCTTTTATCTATCCAATGGCCGCTTACCTTTATCTGCCTGGTCTTCGTTTCATCGGGCCTAATTACATATTTCTTTATTGCCGCGTTACCTGCTAACCTTACTAATTCGTCCTTCTTCTTAAAAAAATAAGCGTCTATTAATTGAGCAATTACCGGCTCACCTAAAGATCCTGCTACCTCGTGCTTCCCCTCTTCATCTTTTATAAAAGCAATATTGTAAAGAATACCTACTTCATCTTTTGTAATTTCTAACAGCGAAACATATTTATCAATAGTGTCTGCTGCTTTTTGCATGATGCCGTAAACCTTCAAATCTACCTCCGTTGGGGCTTCCGGTAAAGGGATGCCGCGCAACAAAATCAGCAATGCTGCTTTATGGTCTATAAACTCATTCTTACTTAGCTTTGTTCTTGCCATCCCTTGGGGATTTATTTGCTGTTTTCTACTTCTGTAATGTAATCTTTATGGAAGTTGGGGCTATTTGGTAGGTTTGGTTACTGATCACCCCTATAGATGGTTTGTTGTTTGTTTTATAGGTCCGGTTCCTGCGTCGTTGCCTGAAAGGTTAAAAAGGCTCTTTTGTTCTCTCGCACTACTACCCAAAAATCATAAAGAGAGTAAACATCATTGCCGTCTACGCCTTGCCCTATATTATCACCATTCGAAAATGTTTCCTCTTCTTTCTCTTCGCTGCTCAGTTTTATAAAGTCCCAATAACTCATATTTAAAAAGGGTTTTATCTGCGTCCCGCGTTACTTCTTTTGCCGTCCCGGGTTTTCACTTCTTCCGGACGGTCTTCGATCTTGCCTTTATGCTCGCTTTTGTACTTTTCTACATACTGAGCTAAAGCATCGTTTACAGTTTCCTTTAGGAGCTTCCGGTTCCAGTAGGATATATTTTTAATATCCTCAATCAGATCTTTATTTATTATAAAAGTTGCCCTTTCCTCATCGTCTGATTGTTCTGATTTTGGTCTGCCAGGGCCGCGCTTTTCTTCAGTACCTTCCTTTGCTGCTGCTGATTTTGTAGAAGTAAACACACCCAGCATTCCACCTGTTAAGTCCTTTTTTTCTTTTGACATTATTATTTAATTTATTACGGTTACTAATATTACTAATATTATTTTATTTGCAACACTTCCTTAGAAAGCGCCAGATAATCTTCAGCCCCTTTTGATTTTGGAGCATATCGGAAAACATCTAAACCTTTCGCCGGCGCCTCTGCTAATGCTACATTGTCTCGAATAGTAGTTTTTAAAACCACACTCTTGAAAAGGTTGCTGATAGTGTCTAATACATTTCGGTTTAAAATCTTCCGGTTATCGTATTGGGTAATAAAAACGCCTGCTATCTTCAGTTCCTTGTTAAGCCCTTTATTAATAATATCAACAACCTCCATTAATTTATTAAGCCCCTGTAATGCTAAAAATTGAGCCTGTAAAGGAATTAGAATGTAATTAGCAGCAGTAAAGGCGTTAGCAGTTAGCAACCCTAAAGACGGAGGACAATCGATTAAAATGTAATTGTACTTATCCGATATAATACTAATAGCGTCCCTTAAAATGAATTCGCGCCCTATCTTACTACTCATTTCTATTTCTGCAGCGGTTAGATCCAAAGAAGACGGCAGTACGTGTAGTTTTTCAGTTATTTCTTGTATTGCATTATAAACGGAGTGTTTACCACTCATAACCGTATATGTATTTATTGGAGCTTCAATAATTCCCAAACTTTGCGACAAGTTCGCCTGTGGATCAAGATCAATTAATAAAACCTTTTTACCTGCTTGAGCTAAAGCGGCCCCTATATTAATTGTAGATGTTGTTTTTCCTGTCCCTCCCTTGTGCTGTGCTATTGCGAAAATCTTAGTCATTATGATTTGTTTCATTGAGAACTTAAAATGCTGCTTCCATAGTATAATTAAAACCCACTACCACCCACTCCCCCACCCTAACAAGGATTTATTTTGAGAAAGCTTACCGGTCTTACCGTTATAATCCAAATTGCAGGAATGTCCAGTAGGTAGCGATCTGCTTTTAAGAACTTCAGCAATTATTATAAGCTCCCCTATTTTTGCTCCACCATACTTAATAAAAATCTCATTGTTTTCCTTATCAGATAAGGCGCGGGTTTTTTTAGTGCAGTTCCATAAACCAATTATTTCGGCTGCTACTTTTTCGATATCGCTGCCTTCAGCAATATTTTGAGGTAGCATTTCTAAGGGGCTCTTTACCTCCCTGGCAAATTGTGCAGCTAAAGCAACCGGCGCTCCTGTTCTTATTGCGAAGTCGTTTAAATCTTCAGCTATAAACTTTAATTCAGTTGGCCTGTGAGAAGCATTGCCGGCCTTAGTGCTTCTAAGTTTTTGGATATAATCAACTAAAAAAACAGCGTGAGGATCTTCGCTTGTAATATGCTCCATGAAACTAATTAACCCTTCCGCTGTGTTATCTTCCATGTAGTGCACGTTTAAGCGGCCGGTTTCTACAAAGTCTCTAAAATATTCGTCTGTTCTATCCTGCAGCGTTTTTTTAATATCCCCTTCGTTAGAAATAAATTGATCGCTTCCAGTTAATAAAAATTGCTTGATTACTTCTCGTTGGTTGGCTCGTTTATTAAGCTCAGTATTAATGAAGGTGTTTAAAATATAAATGTTCATTTTCACCTCACTTTCTTCATATGTAAAGAGGTGAATATTTTTCTTTTTATACTCTTCATCGGTAAGAATATTAAGAGCTGTATTAATTAAAGCAAGTGTTTTGCCGTGGTTAGTTGCAGAAACAAAGAAGTTTAACCCACCGGCTATAATTTGAATGTCTTCTAACTCCTCATCTATTTTTATTTTAAAACCTGTTCTTAATGATGGAGGGGTATTTTTTAACTTGTCAATCAGTGCCGACTTAGTGAGCTTTTTATTAAGCTTTTCTCTGTATAAAGTCTTCTTATCCCTCAATTTAATTGAGCGAAGATTTTCTTCAATGTCAGTGATAGCCTCAAACGGTCTGCCCGCCGCTCTTGCCTGTTCTGCCTTGTGTAAAAGGTCTTTAAGTTCCTGGCTCTGCTTCTCCTGGTCTGCTTTAAATCGCAATCTTTCCGCAGCAGCTTCAAAGCTTTCCTTGCTTATGTTTAGCCCATGTTGTTTACAAACATCTATAAAGCGGGAATAAAAATTTTGATGTTTATTAGGGTTAGTAATGCCGGCAGCTATTGCCTCAACCTTTTCCAGCAAAGCGCTTTCTTGAAGGTCTGTTAGCGCGTTCTGATCCTCTAAATATTGGCTGTAAACTGCTATAACTTCAAAGAGCTGATAGTTATAATCTGCCAGGGCTTTTTTTATAACGTCTGTAAAAACCTCTATGCCTTGATTTGTTATAAGTTCGTCAGTGTCTTTTATTCCCTCTGGTAGCTCCGCTACAAATACATCTATTTCAGGTGTAAGCTTGTGAAATAAACTGATAGCTCTTTGGATGCTCTTCTTTGTTGCTTCCTCGTTATCTAAGCATATTATCACTTCCTTAGCGCCGGCTGCTTTTATTTGATTTATTTGCGCTTCTGTAATGTCTTTGCCTCCAATAGCAGCAACACTACCAGTATTAAAATCGCGTGCTGTTGCTATGCCGGCATCTAATTGGCCCTCCACTAAAATAACCCGGCCGTTAACTGCTTTGCGTGGCAGATTAAATAATAATTCGCTTCGCTTTAGCCCTGTAGAATTTTGATATTTTTCTAACTTATGATCTTTCCTGTGGTTAACGTTTCTTGCTGCAATACCTTCAATCTTGCCGTACCTGTTACGAAAGGGGATAGTTAGTTTATGGGTGTTACCAATCCAGACGTTAAGGGTTACAAAATCTTTTATTTCATCTGTTGTAACCCCTTTGCTTTGTAAGTGATCCCTTAGCGCTTCCTGGTTGGGAATGTAGCCCAGTTGCATAGCGCCAACATCGTACCGGGTGTATTTGCGTGAAATTATTAAATATTGGATAACATCTTTAGCCTGGTCTTTATATTTCGGGTTATTGATGCAGGAAACGAAAAACTCTTGAGCTATTTCCCAAATTTCAGCCTTCCGGTTTGCTTCTCGGATCTTCGCCAATTCAGCTTCAGAAAGTTCTTTTGTTGGTAATTTAATGCCTGTTGTTTCTGCAAATAGTTTTACTGCCTGCATCCAAGTTAAACCCTTGACGTCTTGAAAGTACTTATCAATTGTTATGGCTTTTTCTTCGCTATGATCTTTAAGGAAAGCCGGGGAGTTTTTATAAACAAATACTTGACCTGTTTTTTTGCCTCCCTCTCGTCCGTCTATCTTGTAAGTGTTGGTAGATTGCCAGCCCTTGCTATTTAATTTAAAGCCAAATTCAGGCAACGCTTTGTCAATGTGTTCATATAGGGCCGGGTAAATTTCTTCGTCTAATAATTCCTTTAGGGGAGTTCGACTTGCCACTTTAATTATTTAGTTTTATTATTTAGTTTATTAGGTAATACAATATTATTCAAATTATTCTAATTACTACTAACCCGTTATCCACAAAAGACATATTTAAGTCAACGCTGTAAAAGATACTTTACCGCTGCAGATCTTTGACGTGACATCCTTATAAAATGTTTTACACATTATCTTTTGCAAACCGGTAACAGCATTAAAACTGAAAGGACAATCAACGCTACGGGAGCAGAGTTTACATTTAGCTTTCATAATTCTTTTATAGGGTAAACTATGCCGGTTGATATATATGCCCCGCTCTTGCTATCGATCATGCCCATTTCGATTTGAAACTTTTTAACGTTAATAAAGTTGCCGTTCATCGAATAGATGTAATCACGTAAAGAGTTTGCTGCTTTTTCCTGTTCTTCACCGGCATTGGTGTATTTCGGAGCAGCCAACATCATGTAAGAAATTTCACCGCTTATGTGATAGATGGTGGCTCTTGTACAGTTTAAATAAGTGAAGGAACGGCAATGACTTACCTGGGTTTTGTTGCGCATCATTTTGCACCCCCTCTTTCCTTTAATTCCTGGCTATAACGTCGGATATAACTTTGTAGATCGCGCTCCTTCGGATCACAGTTTTGAACAGAATAAAGCGCAAATGCTGCCTGGCAAGCGGGGTCATGAATTGCATCAAAGAATTCATACAGCTTTATTAAATCTTGTCCTATAGTGGGACGTAAATACGATGGCAACCTTTTACTAATTGCAGGATCAGAAAGCAGAGCTAAGGTTTCCAGGCAAATGTTTATAAAATCATACGGCTTGCTTTCATCATACGTTTCTTTGTTAAAAAGCAAATTAGCAAGGAGTTCCATTGCATGGCCGTCATGCTGAACATAAACCGATTCCATGTAAGCTTTTATTTTGTTTGCTGCCTCTTCTTTTAATTCTACGATTGATGGGGTTTGTAAATTTTTCATTTTTGTATATAGTTTAAAGGTGTTACGGTATAATGTCGGCGGTGCAGCCTCACTTAAAACATCTTATCCAATAGCTCTTCCGCTGAATTTAGGAGCCTTTTTTCTTCGTTAATAGTGTGGGTGTAGATTTGCGTTGTCGCCGGGTTGGTATGCCTTAAAACGCCTTGAGCATCGTTTAAGCTGCCTCCTGCTCTAAGTATATTAACCGCTGTAGTGTGGCGCAAGCTGTGAGCCGTAAATGCCTTTGTGTTTAAACCAATTTCTTTAAGTGCCTCCTTCGCTATAAAACTGATTGATCTTGTGGTTAATCTTTCCCCTTTGCTGTTGTTAGAAGTAGAAATAAATAAAGGTTCGCCGCTGTTGATCTTACCTCTCGAGTTTAAGTAATCCTCTATAGGTTGATATGCTTTATCGGTAAGTACTACAAAATTGTCTTTTTCATCCCGGCCTTTGCCGTGTACTAACAATACTCTTTTATCTCCTTTAAAAGTAATGTCTTCGACATTTGCCCGAATAGCCTCTATTGTTCTTAACCCTGTACGCAGCAATAATGTTACTATTGCTAAGTCTCTTAACGCCTTGCCTTTAAAATAAGATTGTAAAGATTTTTCCTGCAGATCTGTTAACAGGTTTTTACTTTGAGTTGGTGTAAGCGGCTGCTTTCTAAATTGCTGTTTTCTTTTAGGGCTTTTTACCCCTTTAGCTACGTTAGGGTAGTATTTATTTGCTTCACACCACTCAAAAAAGCGCCTTACTGATGTAATGTAAGATCCTACAGTTAGGCTACTCATTGCACCCGCTACCAATGCCTCTTTGTATTGGATAATTTCAACCCGGGTTATATTCTTTAATTCAAACCCCTTCCCTTTTACCCAGGCAAGAAATAAATTCACTGTTCTTTTGTACAGCTGCCGGCTATTCTCTTTTACGTCCTGATCTAAAGCAAAATGGTTAACTAACTCTTTCAATCTTTCATCCTGAACAGTTACTACCTGGTTGTTTGTTGAAATTTCCATAACAGCTATTTAGAGAATAAAGGTAATTATAGTAATATTAATAACCAAAATAATTTCGATAATATTATATTATTAATATTAGTAGGCCTTTTGTTGATGCTATAACTATGGCTTCATGTTGCCAAACCCTCTCTTTAGCCATTGGAGCAATAGAACAGCCCTTTACTTTTGATTTAATAACCTCTGCTTGCAGTTGTGCTGCCTGTGTTCTGATATTTCAGCCACGGGCTTAAAAAAGCTATTTACAAGGAATTAGTATTTGAAACTTGAGAATGGTCAAACATCCCCCACCCGGAAGATATGACCCGTATAAAAAGATGTATTAGAATAAAAGAAAGCGAAAACAATAAATCCTCAGTAAATGTAAATATTGTAAATATTAGAACTTCTTACCGAGATACAAAAGGATTTATTCATGAAGGTTTTTACAAAGATGCAAAATCAACAGGCGTATTTGAAAAGACTATTGCAGATTTAATAAGGTAGTCTTTGCTCATGCCTGCTTCTATCAGGGTGTTAAGTTGATTATGCTTCATGTATCTACATTAATAAGTTCTACCCCGTCTTCTTTCAGCCCTGTCAATTATGGTTACAAGTTGATCCCCATCCGCTACTATTCGCCCGAATACTTCTACAGGGCCACCACCGCTACCACTACCAATGTGGCTGCTAATTTCATGAGCCAACCTTCCAATACTTTCTGATGGTGTTACATATTCTCTTCCGCTCAAATTATCCCCCAAAATTCCAACCATTGGGCCGGTTGTCATCGTTCCCGATTCGAATTTTGGAATAGCTTTTGAAAGTAATACACCGGCCGCTACCAGAGCAATTCCCGCTACTAAGGAACCTGTCGGATTTGCAAACGAAGCTTTTAGAGCCAGTACCGCTTTACTTTGCAATATAATAGCAGTACCAAACCTTTTTAATGCACCGCCAACTACCTGGAAGATAGGTGCGAATATCGCTTTTAATCCCTCTCCGCCTAAAGCTGCGCCCAATCCCTCACCCAAAGCGGTAAACATATCAGCCCCCGTACTTGACATTATATAGCTTAACTCTTTACCAAAATCAGTTGCCCCTACTGCAAATCCTTGCTGCGCATCAAGTAAAGCTTTTCTTGCCTCATCATCATTATAGAAAAAGTTATAGGCACTTTAATGCCCTGACTTGTTACAACGTCTTTTACCCCTAATTGCTTAAGCTTATTTATAATCCCTTGCCTTGCCCCCTCAGTTAATACGCTCAAATCATTATCTCCGTTATAACTTTTATCAATAACGATCTTTGGAGCTAAGGGTACATCATATTCAACTGGTTTTGTATCTGCATAAGATTTAGCAAGTATTTCTTTTAACGTAGCGAAATTTACCCTTGTATCTATAGGCTCAAGCTCCATTTTGAGCTTTAAGATTTGCGGGTCTTTAGGGGATAGGTTTTTTATATTTTTAAAAGCTTCTTGTAAAGTTTTGTCATAGGCTTTCACTCTTTCAACATCGGCTGCGTCGGGTGATATACGGCCTAATGATTGCTGACCCTGTATGCCTGCTAATTCTTTGCGCAGATCAGCAATATAATCGGTAAGTATTTTAACATCCTTAACGTTGTTCCCAACTTTAGGATTTATTTCTAATTTTTTGGTTTCTTCAAATCCCTCTGCTGCTTTTTTAGTAAAGAAATCTATCTGCTTACTGTTAAACCCATACTGTTCTACGTTTTTACTAAGCAATTTATTTATCCTATCTAAGTGTCTTTCTTCATTTAAAACATTCGTCTGATCTATTGTTAAAGCTCCTGTACCTGTAAGATCAATTTGATTTGCATCAACTTTAAGCTTATTTAATTTAGCTATAGATTTTATCTGCTCATTTACCAAAAAGTTTCTTCTAAGTTCTAAATTTAATTGTTTACCTGCGGTCTCAGCTGCTTTACTGCTCGCCGCTTCCGCAAAAGCCCGCTTTATTAAAGCTGATGCAACTAAATTAATTTGAGTAGCTGCCAGCCCGTTTAATATTGTTTCGTCTTTTATGTTAGATAAATAAGCAGGGTATTGTTTTTGTAAATCATTAACCGCTTGCAACCTTACGCCCATTGGTTTTGATACGTCTGTAGCTACTTTCTCAAGTGTCCTTAAACTAACAACTTCTTTGGCACTTTGCTCTGCACCTTTATTTAAAGTCTCAATATAGCTGGCATGTGCTTCTTTAGCACGTTCTGTGCTTTTTTCTACTGCGAAAAAACCACTAACAAGGCCGGAAATTTCTTTTGAAAATACGGTTATTAATCCTGTTGCTACAGATACGGCAAGTCCGATACCTGCACCCCCTGACAACCCCGAAACAAGTGCTTTTAATGCACCGCCTGTGGAACCCGTCTCCGTTTTTAGTCTTTGAAAGCTCTCTAATAAAGGGTTAATATTATTTT
>MWWK01000052.1_pt1 | contig 16123 bp, 10 predicted proteins | sample 1047241 | NCBI WGS metagenome assembly MWWK01 (sample SAMN06349964, study PRJNA376086) | soil metagenome | isolation source: BG12-3 sample Antarctic (ecotone) soil | place: Antarctica | reverse complement strand
TTTCAGATTGTAAGGCGGTGAAGTTACTACTAAATCAATAGATTCATCGGGCAACTGCTTCATAATTTCGAGCGAATCACCACAGGTTATTTTGTTTATGACACTATCCAGATTCATACTTTACTTTCCCTTTCTCGCATTTAGAATGAATTTTTCTAAGTGCTTGAGATATTCCCCCTTGCTTTCAATCGCGCCAGCTTCTTCAGCTATGTCCTCAATGACAGGGACGCAATAGGCGAATGAATTTATCTTATTTTTCGCTCTGGAGATTGCAGTTAAGATTCCGATTTTGCAAATATCATCTGAAAATCTCCTGACTTCTTCCCGCGCTTTTCGGTCTTTGGGTCTGATATTATTTCCAGTCCACTTTTGATAAAAGATGATGATTTCATCAGTCTCTTTATTATCATCATTAGCATCAATCAATACGTGGTTATCCAGTTGACCAGTTAATGACGCGATTGGTTGACTGGTTAACCAGTCCATTGCCATTTCTACGGCATCTTGAAAATCGTATTTATTGATAAAACACCACAATTCCCATTTTTCTAATTTTTGCTTTGGAAGTCTTAAACCCTTTAGTTTCCTTTCTCTGCGACTACGAAAAATTCTTTCTTTGGTTAACTGATTAACCAAATGAACGGTTCCACTGGCTAACTGGTTAGCCAGTTCTTCTTCTGATTGGTTAACCACAGGCGGAATATATTGGTTAACCATACTGGTTAACTGGTTAACCGAATTTTGGTTAACTGGTTGACCAGTTTTTTCTAACTTTTCCCGGTCTTGTTTAGCCTGCATTAAATCCTTGAAGGAAGCTAACTTTTCAACCATAGATTGCCTCCTTATGAATTGTCGCTATCATTTCTGGTTCGATTTTCTCTACATCAAATTCGCGCATCATCTCCATTCCGATAGCACAGGTCTTCAAGATTTCTCTTGGTATGCCACCTGTTATTGTGTAAATACTCTGGATTGCTAGTTTTGAAAAGGGGTTAACAATTTCGGCTTGCTCACATCGGAAATCAATCATTTGTTCTGTCTCGTCTAAAGTGAGAGCTTCGAGACTCGATGGAGCAAAGATTCTTGACCGTAATGCCTTTTTGGATGGGTCAGCTAGTTTCTGCCTAAGCTCTAACTGCGCCGCGATAACAATTTGAATTAGCTTATGTTTTCCGGTCTCGAAATTTAGTAACGTGCGAAGTAGTTCGAGTTGAACGCCTGGTAACTTTTGGGCTTCGTCTATGAATAAAACTGCCCTTTGATTTTCTGTATATTTTTTGATTAAAAATGTGTTTAGTTCCGACTCCTGCTTCTGCATAGAAGTTCTAATAGGTATGTCAAACTCAGCACATACAGCCTTGAGGAAAGCGAATTCAGACTTAAACGATGGTGTATGTATGAACGCCGTTACGCAATCATCTCGGCTTTCGTAAGATTGATATAGGTATCGTAAAACGGTAGATTTACCAAGTCCTACGTCGCCTTCAATTGCTGTAAGTCCTTGGTAGTTCTCAATGACGAATCTGCATTTGTGTAACGCTGCTTTCAAACCCGGCGTTAAATATAAAAGTGTTGGGTCAGGGTTAATCGAAAATGCGGTTGTAATAGAGGGCGTAGTCATATTTGCAGTTTATAGCACACCCTTGTTTAAGAATCAAAGCGTCATTTTAGAGGGGGGTTGCAAAATTGAGCAATGAATTTGAGATATTTTCGGATGTGAGCTATTGTTCTAGTGTTCTCTTTCAGCGCATACAAAACTATTGCCAAAGGCTTTTGTCTGCTATAGAATGCCGTTATCTTTCCCTGCTCGACCTGTCTTCTAAAAAGGAGTGTGAAAATGTTCTACAAGATTTATCTTAAATTCGGCGTGTTGTGCATACTGTTTTTATCTGTTTCCGCTTACGGAAGTTCCACCCTTCGAACAAAGTTTGATTTTGACGGCGACGGGAAAGCAGACATCTCGGTCTTTCGTCCGTCAGACGGTTTCTGGTATATCTCGAAAAGTTCCGGTGGTTATTCATTTCTCCAATGGGGAAAATCCCGTGACACGCCTGTTCCCGGTGATTACGACGGCGATGACAAGACTGATTTGGCAGTTTATCGCCCAGGTGACTTTATATCCTCTACTGCTGCATATGGCTATTGGCATATTCTCCGAAGCTCGGATAATACTTTTCGTTCTATACAATCGGAGAGGTTTGGAGGTTTTATTAATTATATACCTGTCCCTGCTGACTATGATGGAGACGGGAAAACTGATTTGGCAGTTTATGATTTGAGCGATGCGCTCCCAACGCCGGGTAGTTTCAGGATTTTGCAAAGCTCGAACGATGCCAGAGTTGTTACACAATGGGGAACAAACGTTGATAAACTCGTTCCGGCAGATTACGACGGCGACGGAAAAGCAGATTTGGCTGTTTTTCGTTCTGACACAATCTTTCGAGACAGCACTCAGATTGGTGTTTGGTTTATTTTACAAAGCTCAAACAATACTTTGAGAGTCGAGCGTTTCGGTCTTCAGACCGATAAACTCGTTCCGGCGGACTATGACGGCGACTCGAAAGCTGACATTGCCGTTTGGCGACCGTCAGACGGCTTTTGGTATTATCTTAACAGCAGTAATCAGATGTTTAATGCAGTGCAATTCGGCGCTTCCGGCGATAAGCCGACGCCAGCCGATTACGATGGCGACGGAAAAACCGACGTTGCCGTGTTCCGACCTTCGACGGGTTTTTGGTATTTGCTACGCTCGCGTGACGGATTTTCGGCGCTGCAGTTTGGTTTGAAAGACGATATTCCGATACCGAATGTTTTTGTTCGTTAGTTATTTTTAATTTAAGAATAAAAGAAAGCCGGAACGAGTCAAGACAAAGTATAAAGAACTCGCTCCGACACTAGCCGGAGATGCACAAGCTCCAGCTTATCTTGTGGGCGACCGGATAGGAACGTTTTAATCAGTCCAGCCGCCGACTCGAGCATTGTAGAATCCCTTGGAGACGAAGGTAAATTATATATTGCTAAGATTACAGGTCATCACGGGAATAATGGGGCAAAACTTTATAAAATTGGAGTAACGCAGCACAGCCTGCAAAAAAGGTATCGAGAATTTCCCTTTGAATGTAATACGGTATTTTGTGAGGAAGGAGATTTGAATTACGTAAAAAAATTAGAAAAAAATATTAAGAACGTTTACCGCGATAAAAGATACGATAAATTTACAGCTACTGACTTCGATGGATTTACTGAAGTCTACCAGCTCAACGAAAAGGAACTTAATAAGATTAAATTTTCAGTAAAATTTGATATTCTCGACTTAGAGCCGACTGCTGGAGAGTTGAATATGTCAGTCAACGTATAGAGATTTTCTGGAAATTATAACGTAAGGAGTAAGTTTCAAAATAAAGATGGGCTTAGGATCGATTCTGAGAGGGTTTTATAAGCTTACTCTACCCCTACTATCTGTTTGGAATAAAAAGGGCAAATAGATACCATTCTGGAGCAAAGAAGGGTGTATGGTGATATCAGTTGGTCACACATTCTTCTCCATTGTAAGAATAAGTCATTTTAAAGAGATAGTCAAGCCCAAAAGTTAAACTAAGGAAATAAAACATGGAAAATTTACTAAGTGAACGGGAACTAGCTGATAAAATTAAAAAGCTGAGAGGTCTTGAAAGGCGATATTATAATTTTCTCCCTGATAAATGCTGGATGTCTGAGGTAAACCAAGCTAAAGCTCTAAAAGTAGGGAGAACTAAACTGAGGAGAGTCAAAAAAAAGCTGATAAGTGAAGGACTGATTATACTAGAAACACAACCTAGCGGTAAACGCAAGAATTTAAACCACATACTCCTCAAAGCGTTCCCTATAAGAGAAACTATAGGGAGGAGACTGACAGCTCCCTATACCACACTGGAAGACAGAGCTGTGGAACTGGAGAGATATGTCCTAGAAGAGGGAGATTATACTTTTACTGCCGAGATAAACTGGTCTCTTCTGCAGAGTTTCACTGCTCAAGACCTTAACCAGATGGACAGACTAGAGAAAATCCAGCTCTATATGGATTGTGGTTTCATAGTTCTGCCGACACACTACCCAGTATTTATAGAAAATAGCGTCGAGTGTTCGTGTAAGCGAAAGAGAAATTGTCAGCAGATAGGGAAGCACCCAGTTCATAGATACAATTACTTTGACTCAATAATTTACGAAAAAAAGAAGGATTTTTACCTTAAACAGTTCAAGGATAATCCAAATTTGAACGTCGGGTTCAAAGTGATGGGGTTTAGTGTGCTTGACGTAGATTTCAGGCACGACGGAGACAAAACTCTGGCAGGATTGCTCCAAGAGTCAGAAACTGATTTCAATCACGCTATCAGCGTTAAAACCGGTGGTGGTGGAGTACATATCTACGCCTCAAACACGGATTTGAAGAACACAGCAGGCGTTCTCGGAAGCGGAATAGACATCAGGAGCGAGGGCGGGTTTATCGTAGCTCCGGGAAGTCGGCATAAATCTAGAACAGTTTACGAGTGGCAAGAAATTGGAGAACCAGCCTTAATGCCTGAAGACTGGTTCTACTCTAATTCGGAAGAAAACGAGCAATCTTCAGAGAAAAAACCTTCAATCAAAAAGGATGGGGTAGCAGGGAGACAGCTCAAGGATATTATATTACCTGCTCAACCGACCTCAGACTATATAATCAGAGAGGGAGAGAGAGAACTAACGCTGTTCAAGTGGGCTTGCTTAGAGAGAGGTAAAGGCGCAAATGCCGAGCAAATTTACGATATTCTAATAACGATTAGGGATACATATTGCGAAGCTGGAGATGAGCCAGTTATCGATGAGGAAGTTAGAGATATAGCGACTGCGGCATCCCGCTATCGAACAGAGGCAGAGAAAAAGTTAGTTGGGTGAACCTGTTTATCCTAGACCAGACTAGGCTAACCCTAGAGAAAAATTGACTACTCAACATAGAGTAGCTGGGTATATAAATTGACTCAGATTTTCTATTGACCCCATTTTTGCTATGGTCTACGGTCTGACAGCTCCTAAAAAGTCTCTTCCTGAATGCTAGAACAGAGGTCTAAATATCCTACCAGAATGCTGCTAGTAAGACAGCTCGGTAGTTTCTCAGATAGATTACTAGAGGGTTAGGATGTCTCGAATCGGTGTTTTATGTCTTTCCTAATTTCCGGAATTTGGAGGTTTTAGACTTTTTGTCTTTATAATGAGAAAGCCTAACTAGCAAAAGCAAGACTAGATAAGGCAACCTGTCCAGACCCTGTAAAAATTCTATTGACTTTGAAATGCTTATCAGCCATTATTGGTGAAATTAAAGTTCTAAACTCATCAATCAAAACTTATGGCTGAATCAGTAACTTGTCCTATTTGTAGCAACTTATGTTCGACACAAGCTACATCCTGTCCCAAATGTGGTCATCCTATTAATCCAATAAAGCCTCGTGAAAAATTTTTAGAACTTAAAGCCATTCGCGTTGGTTTATGGATATTATTTATTCCAGCCGCTATTTGGGCATTAGAATGTTTCAAAATCCTACTTGAAATGCCTTATGCACTGATTGGTTACGCTAATGAAGAACGTACGGCTGCTTTTGTTTCAGTTTTCTTTCGGCTAGCCTTCTTCCTCTTTATTAGCACACTTTTGTATGTCTCCTACGCTAATAAGAGAAAACAATAATGACGATTACCGAAAGAAATCTGCTATCAAAGATAATCCGTCCGATAATCAAACCATCAGAAAAGGTCAATTTGAGTAAGGCAAACGGAAAGGAAACCCAATCAACCCACGATGCCAAGCACAAGTTGATAACAACGCAATTTTTTGCCCGCAATCACAAGCTATAACAGCGGTTCTCATCCTTGTCTTCTACCAGCTTTATTTGGCACTGTTTGGGCAGCGTTTTAACAAGAGGAGAAAATCTGTATGTCTCGAATACTTATTTTAATTATATATATCTTAACTTTGATTTGCTTAACATCCTGTACTACTGGCAGAACTATACAGGTGGATACAAGTATTAAATACACTGGTAAGGAAGAACAGCATATTTCAAAACTTATGATTTTTTTATTAAGAAAACCTTTAAATGAAGTTACTGGAAAACCTTACTATACACCTTCTCAAGCTAGGGGCATTTTACCAAAAGTAGACGGAAAAATCGTTTTTCCAGGGATTAATATGGACGCTATTGAAGAACATATAGTTGCAAGGGCAGAAACTGATTCAAACGGGGTTGCCATACTTAATAATATCCAACCTGGAGTTTATTATATAGTTGCGTATGCTTTTGAAGATAAACATGGGAATGTCATTGGAGAAATGGGCGTATTAGAATCAGATATATCTTATTCTGATATACCTTATTATCATGTTTGGAATTTAAAAATTGAAGTCGGTGAAGTTAGTAAAGAAAACAATGTTGATACAGTATTATTAACTCAGAACAATCAATATAATGAAAGATAAAGATTTATTTTAATTAAAATAAAGGAAACTATTAAATGATAAGTTCAATTTCCTGCCCAGTCTGACATAAGGTATCTGATAGTCGAATTCCACTTCACGAAGTTTATCTTGCCCCGATAACGAAGCGACTTCCTAAGTGTAGTCGGAGAAATTCCTAAATACCGGGCGGCAGCAGCATTTGTAGAAATAGAACGACCACAAGCCGGACAAGGGGTCAACATTTCAGTTTGAGCAACAGGTTCAACACGGTTGACCACTTCCGGCGCGGTATTATATTTCGGGTCATTAAATTGCGGCGGGTCATTTAAATTTAATGAATTCATCTTTCAATCTCCCTACAAAAATTAAATTGTTGTAAGTTATGACACATTTTTTCCAGTTTTCGCAACTTCTAGCTTACGCGCACGTCTGATAACCAAAACTAGACCACCACATTTTGTGTTTCGAGAATTTTAAGGAAAACTACTATATCTTGGGGTCTCCTAACCAGCTCAGACTTTGAGTAAATTTACCTGAAACTACCAGATGTTGTGCTTTGTAGCCATAAATCGTTTAAAATCAAGTACATAAGAGCTGTTATCAGTCCCAATAATTGGTTAGCATCAATAAATACGGGTAATCTAAGCAGATTTTACTTTCACTGAACGAATTCATATTTCTTCAACTTCATCGTATAGATCGGGCAGATGATTTTGCCTTAATCTGAATTTCGTTCCGTGATTATGTCCAGTTCGAGCGTCAAAGTCAATAAGCACGAACCCTTCAACCAAACCTTGTAAAAATTTATCGAAGTTAAATTGGCTCAATTTTAGAATCTTTTGATAGTGATAAAATTCTTGACCAGCTTCTCTTTTGACCTTTGCCTGAATATAAAACGTATTCAAAAGTTTGGTTCTGGCTTTGGCTGCCAAATCATCAAAACCCCAATACGGTTGCGGTTCTAATTCGTTCAAGTGTCCAATCCTGCCTTTTGTTGTTTCAAGCCATTCCAAATGACGGACGGCGACCGAACCACTATCAAATGAAATCAAAACTTTTCTTTCGGTTTTATCTATAACAACCCTAAAGCCTCTGTCGCTCGGTGCTAGTCCGTGAATGGTTTGACGGAAGCTCATTTCCGTCTCTGGGTAACCTACTCCAGCGTTTTGATGCCTCCAGCCGTATTTAAGCAGAAAGATGGCTGGAACAAAGCGCAAAGCGCGCGGGCTTGGTTCAATGTGAAAGAGCGTAGTTAGTGAACTTGTGCCTAATCTTTGGGTTTTTAGTTCCCATTCTGCAGCGTTTGGCAATGGCAAATTGTTTTCTTCGATTCCTAGTAAATCCTCAAGCGTGTTTCCTATGCCGCCGTGATTACCGTGTCGAGCGTTTAGAATGAATCCTGTATCTCTAATCTCTTTAAGCCTTTGAATTAAACTTTCCTTCGTGTAGGTTTCCATAAATTTTAATTTGAAGCTGCAAAGTTTAATTCTCTAGCTAATCTATCTTCCGCTTGCTGGCAATAATCGGGTGAAATATCAATTCCGATAAACTTTCTTCCCAATCTCCGCGCTGCTAAAGCTGTTGTTCCAGAGCCAGAAAAAGGGTCAAGAATAATTTCTGCATTTGTAGCTTCAATGCAACGAGTTGGCAAGCCTATTGGAAACGGCGCAGGATGTTTATTTTTCATTTCCTGCGTAAATTCCCAAATGTCGCCGTAGCCGTTAGCACCTTTCGCTAATTTGAATTTTGGTTTAGCTATCAGGTAAATCACTTCGTAGGTCGGCACAAAATAACCTGGATTAAAATTAAATCCTCCAGCTCGTTTCCAGATGATAATTTGTCTAACTGGAAAGTTTTCAACGATGTCTTGTCGGTCTTGAATTAAACCGCCCTGCACTCTCCATTTATGATTATAAAAGATTGCGCCGTCGTTTTTAAGAAGCCGTATTACTTCGCTCAAACAATCTCTTTGCCACGCCACATATTCATCGTGGGGCATTTCGTCGTCGTGATGAGCATAACCATTTTGCAACGGGTTGTTAGCCCAACGTCCAGTTTTAGTTCCAGCCTTCATTCCGTTCCCTGTTGAGTTTTTCAGATTGTAAGGCGGTGAAGTTACTACTAAATCAATAGATTCATCGGGCAACTGCTTCATAATTTCGAGCGAATCACCACAGGTTATTTTGTTTATGACACTATCCAGATTCATACTTTACTTTCCCTTTCTCGCATTTAGAATGAATTTTTCTAAGTGCTTGAGATATTCCCCCTTGCTTTCAATCGCGCCAGCTTCTTCAGCTATGTCCTCAATGACAGGGACGCAATAGGCGAATGAATTTATCTTATTTTTCGCTCTGGAGATTGCAGTTAAGATTCCGATTTTGCAAATATCATCTGAAAATCTCCTGACTTCTTCCCGCGCTTTTCGGTCTTTGGGTCTGATATTATTTCCAGTCCACTTTTGATAAAAGATGATGATTTCATCAGTCTCTTTATTATCATCATTAGCATCAATCAATACGTGGTTATCCAGTTGACCAGTTAATGACGCGATTGGTTGACTGGTTAACCAGTCCATTGCCATTTCTACGGCATCTTGAAAATCGTATTTATTGATAAAACACCACAATTCCCATTTTTCTAATTTTTGCTTTGGAAGTCTTAAACCCTTTAGTTTCCTTTCTCTGCGACTACGAAAAATTCTTTCTTTGGTTAACTGATTAACCAAATGAACGGTTCCACTGGCTAACTGGTTAGCCAGTTCTTCTTCTGATTGGTTAACCACAGGCGGAATATATTGGTTAACCATACTGGTTAACTGGTTAACCGAATTTTGGTTAACTGGTTGACCAGTTTTTTCTAACTTTTCCCGGTCTTGTTTAGCCTGCATTAAATCCTTGAAGGAAGCTAACTTTTCAACCATAGATTGCCTCCTTATGAATTGTCGCTATCATTTCTGGTTCGATTTTCTCTACATCAAATTCGCGCATCATCTCCATTCCGATAGCACAGGTCTTCAAGATTTCTCTTGGTATGCCACCTGTTATTGTGTAAATACTCTGGATTGCTAGTTTTGAAAAGGGGTTAACAATTTCGGCTTGCTCACATCGGAAATCAATCATTTGTTCTGTCTCGTCTAAAGTGAGAGCTTCGAGACTCGATGGAGCAAAGATTCTTGACCGTAATGCCTTTTTGGATGGGTCAGCTAGTTTCTGCCTAAGCTCTAACTGCGCCGCGATAACAATTTGAATTAGCTTATGTTTTCCGGTCTCGAAATTTAGTAACGTGCGAAGTAGTTCGAGTTGAACGCCTGGTAACTTTTGGGCTTCGTCTATGAATAAAACTGCCCTTTGATTTTCTGTATATTTTTTGATTAAAAATGTGTTTAGTTCCGACTCCTGCTTCTGCATAGAAGTTCTAATAGGTATGTCAAACTCAGCACATACAGCCTTGAGGAAAGCGAATTCAGACTTAAACGATGGTGTATGTATGAACGCCGTTACGCAATCATCTCGGCTTTCGTAAGATTGATATAGGTATCGTAAAACGGTAGATTTACCAAGTCCTACGTCGCCTTCAATTGCTGTAAGTCCTTGGTAGTTCTCAATGACGAATCTGCATTTGTGTAACGCTGCTTTCAAACCCGGCGTTAAATATAAAAGTGTTGGGTCAGGGTTAATCGAAAATGCGGTTGTAATAGAGGGCGTAGTCATATTTGCAGTTTATAGCACACCCTTGTTTAAGAATCAAAGCGTCATTTTAGAGGGGGGTTGCAAAATTGAGCAATGAATTTGAGATATTTTCGGATGTGAGCTATTGTTCTAGTGTTCTCTTTCAGCGCATACAAAACTATTGCCAAAGGCTTTTGTCTGCTATAGAATGCCGTTATCTTTCCCTGCTCGACCTGTCTTCTAAAAAGGAGTGTGAAAATGTTCTACAAGATTTATCTTAAATTCGGCGTGTTGTGCATACTGTTTTTATCTGTTTCCGCTTACGGAAGTTCCACCCTTCGAACAAAGTTTGATTTTGACGGCGACGGGAAAGCAGACATCTCGGTCTTTCGTCCGTCAGACGGTTTCTGGTATATCTCGAAAAGTTCCGGTGGTTATTCATTTCTCCAATGGGGAAAATCCCGTGACACGCCTGTTCCCGGTGATTACGACGGCGATGACAAGACTGATTTGGCAGTTTATCGCCCAGGTGACTTTATATCCTCTACTGCTGCATATGGCTATTGGCATATTCTCCGAAGCTCGGATAATACTTTTCGTTCTATACAATCGGAGAGGTTTGGAGGTTTTATTAATTATATACCTGTCCCTGCTGACTATGATGGAGACGGGAAAACTGATTTGGCAGTTTATGATTTGAGCGATGCGCTCCCAACGCCGGGTAGTTTCAGGATTTTGCAAAGCTCGAACGATGCCAGAGTTGTTACACAATGGGGAACAAACGTTGATAAACTCGTTCCGGCAGATTACGACGGCGACGGAAAAGCAGATTTGGCTGTTTTTCGTTCTGACACAATCTTTCGAGACAGCACTCAGATTGGTGTTTGGTTTATTTTACAAAGCTCAAACAATACTTTGAGAGTCGAGCGTTTCGGTCTTCAGACCGATAAACTCGTTCCGGCGGACTATGACGGCGACTCGAAAGCTGACATTGCCGTTTGGCGACCGTCAGACGGCTTTTGGTATTATCTTAACAGCAGTAATCAGATGTTTAATGCAGTGCAATTCGGCGCTTCCGGCGATAAGCCGACGCCAGCCGATTACGATGGCGACGGAAAAACCGACGTTGCCGTGTTCCGACCTTCGACGGGTTTTTGGTATTTGCTACGCTCGCGTGACGGATTTTCGGCGCTGCAGTTTGGTTTGAAAGACGATATTCCGATACCGAATGTTTTTGTTCGTTAGTTATTTTTAATTTAAGAATAAAAGAAAGCCGGAACGAGTCAAGACAAAGTATAAAGAACTCGCTCCGACACTAGCCGGAGATGCACAAGCTCCAGCTTATCTTGTGGGCGACCGGATAGGAACGTTTTAATCAGTCCAGCCGCCGACTCGAGCATTGTAGAATCCCTTGGAGACGAAGGTAAATTATATATTGCTAAGATTACAGGTCATCACGGGAATAATGGGGCAAAACTTTATAAAATTGGAGTAACGCAGCACAGCCTGCAAAAAAGGTATCGAGAATTTCCCTTTGAATGTAATACGGTATTTTGTGAGGAAGGAGATTTGAATTACGTAAAAAAATTAGAAAAAAATATTAAGAACGTTTACCGCGATAAAAGATACGATAAATTTACAGCTACTGACTTCGATGGATTTACTGAAGTCTACCAGCTCAACGAAAAGGAACTTAATAAGATTAAATTTTCAGTAAAATTTGATATTCTCGACTTAGAGCCGACTGCTGGAGAGTTGAATATGTCAGTCAACGTATAGAGATTTTCTGGAAATTATAACGTAAGGAGTAAGTTTCAAAATAAAGATGGGCTTAGGATCGATTCTGAGAGGGTTTTATAAGCTTACTCTACCCCTACTATCTGTTTGGAATAAAAAGGGCAAATAGATACCATTCTGGAGCAAAGAAGGGTGTATGGTGATATCAGTTGGTCACACATTCTTCTCCATTGTAAGAATAAGTCATTTTAAAGAGATAGTCAAGCCCAAAAGTTAAACTAAGGAAATAAAACATGGAAAATTTACTAAGTGAACGGGAACTAGCTGATAAAATTAAAAAGCTGAGAGGTCTTGAAAGGCGATATTATAATTTTCTCCCTGATAAATGCTGGATGTCTGAGGTAAACCAAGCTAAAGCTCTAAAAGTAGGGAGAACTAAACTGAGGAGAGTCAAAAAAAAGCTGATAAGTGAAGGACTGATTATACTAGAAACACAACCTAGCGGTAAACGCAAGAATTTAAACCACATACTCCTCAAAGCGTTCCCTATAAGAGAAACTATAGGGAGGAGACTGACAGCTCCCTATACCACACTGGAAGACAGAGCTGTGGAACTGGAGAGATATGTCCTAGAAGAGGGAGATTATACTTTTACTGCCGAGATAAACTGGTCTCTTCTGCAGAGTTTCACTGCTCAAGACCTTAACCAGATGGACAGACTAGAGAAAATCCAGCTCTATATGGATTGTGGTTTCATAGTTCTGCCGACACACTACCCAGTATTTATAGAAAATAGCGTCGAGTGTTCGTGTAAGCGAAAGAGAAATTGTCAGCAGATAGGGAAGCACCCAGTTCATAGATACAATTACTTTGACTCAATAATTTACGAAAAAAAGAAGGATTTTTACCTTAAACAGTTCAAGGATAATCCAAATTTGAACGTCGGGTTCAAAGTGATGGGGTTTAGTGTGCTTGACGTAGATTTCAGGCACGACGGAGACAAAACTCTGGCAGGATTGCTCCAAGAGTCAGAAACTGATTTCAATCACGCTATCAGCGTTAAAACCGGTGGTGGTGGAGTACATATCTACGCCTCAAACACGGATTTGAAGAACACAGCAGGCGTTCTCGGAAGCGGAATAGACATCAGGAGCGAGGGCGGGTTTATCGTAGCTCCGGGAAGTCGGCATAAATCTAGAACAGTTTACGAGTGGCAAGAAATTGGAGAACCAGCCTTAATGCCTGAAGACTGGTTCTACTCTAATTCGGAAGAAAACGAGCAATCTTCAGAGAAAAAACCTTCAATCAAAAAGGATGGGGTAGCAGGGAGACAGCTCAAGGATATTATATTACCTGCTCAACCGACCTCAGACTATATAATCAGAGAGGGAGAGAGAGAACTAACGCTGTTCAAGTGGGCTTGCTTAGAGAGAGGTAAAGGCGCAAATGCCGAGCAAATTTACGATATTCTAATAACGATTAGGGATACATATTGCGAAGCTGGAGATGAGCCAGTTATCGATGAGGAAGTTAGAGATATAGCGACTGCGGCATCCCGCTATCGAACAGAGGCAGAGAAAAAGTTAGTTGGGTGAACCTGTTTATCCTAGACCAGACTAGGCTAACCCTAGAGAAAAATTGACTACTCAACATAGAGTAGCTGGGTATATAAATTGACTCAGATTTTCTATTGACCCCATTTTTGCTATGGTCTACGGTCTGACAGCTCCTAAAAAGTCTCTTCCTGAATGCTAGAACAGAGGTCTAAATATCCTACCAGAATGCTGCTAGTAAGACAGCTCGGTAGTTTCTCAGATAGATTACTAGAGGGTTAGGATGTCTCGAATCGGTGTTTTATGTCTTTCCTAATTTCCGGAATTTGGAGGTTTTAGACTTTTTGTCTTTATAATGAGAAAGCCTAACTAGCAAAAGCAAGACTAGATAAGGCAACCTGTCCAGACCCTGTAAAAATTCTATTGACTTTGAAATGCTTATCAGCCATTATTGGTGAAATTAAAGTTCTAAACTCATCAATCAAAACTTATGGCTGAATCAGTAACTTGTCCTATTTGTAGCAACTTATGTTCGACACAAGCTACATCCTGTCCCAAATGTGGTCATCCTATTAATCCAATAAAGCCTCGTGAAAAATTTTTAGAACTTAAAGCCATTCGCGTTGGTTTATGGATATTATTTATTCCAGCCGCTATTTGGGCATTAGAATGTTTCAAAATCCTACTTGAAATGCCTTATGCACTGATTGGTTACGCTAATGAAGAACGTACGGCTGCTTTTGTTTCAGTTTTCTTTCGGCTAGCCTTCTTCCTCTTTATTAGCACACTTTTGTATGTCTCCTACGCTAATAAGAGAAAACAATAATGACGATTACCGAAAGAAATCTGCTATCAAAGATAATCCGTCCGATAATCAAACCATCAGAAAAGGTCAATTTGAGTAAGGCAAACGGAAAGGAAACCCAATCAACCCACGATGCCAAGCACAAGTTGATAACAACGCAATTTTTTGCCCGCAATCACAAGCTATAACAGCGGTTCTCATCCTTGTCTTCTACCAGCTTTATTTGGCACTGTTTGGGCAGCGTTTTAACAAGAGGAGAAAATCTGTATGTCTCGAATACTTATTTTAATTATATATATCTTAACTTTGATTTGCTTAACATCCTGTACTACTGGCAGAACTATACAGGTGGATACAAGTATTAAATACACTGGTAAGGAAGAACAGCATATTTCAAAACTTATGATTTTTTTATTAAGAAAACCTTTAAATGAAGTTACTGGAAAACCTTACTATACACCTTCTCAAGCTAGGGGCATTTTACCAAAAGTAGACGGAAAAATCGTTTTTCCAGGGATTAATATGGACGCTATTGAAGAACATATAGTTGCAAGGGCAGAAACTGATTCAAACGGGGTTGCCATACTTAATAATATCCAACCTGGAGTTTATTATATAGTTGCGTATGCTTTTGAAGATAAACATGGGAATGTCATTGGAGAAATGGGCGTATTAGAATCAGATATATCTTATTCTGATATACCTTATTATCATGTTTGGAATTTAAAAATTGAAGTCGGTGAAGTTAGTAAAGAAAACAATGTTGATACAGTATTATTAACTCAGAACAATCAATATAATGAAAGATAAAGATTTATTTTAATTAAAATAAAGGAAACTATTAAATGATAAGTTCAATTTCCTGCCCAGTCTGACATAAGGTATCTGATAGTCGAATTCCACTTCACGAAGTTTATCTTGCCCCGATAACGAAGCGACTTCCTAAGTGTAGTCGGAGAAATTCCTAAATACCGGGCGGCAGCAGCATTTGTAGAAATAGAACGACCACAAGCCGGACAAGGGGTCAACATTTCAGTTTGAGCAACAGGTTCAACACGGTTGACCACTTCCGGCGCGGTATTATATTTCGGGTCATTAAATTGCGGCGGGTCATTTAAATTTAATGAATTCATCTTTCAATCTCCCTACAAAAATTAAATTGTTGTAAGTTATGACACATTTTTTCCAGTTTTCGCAACTTCTAGCTTACGCGCACGTCTGATAACCAAAACTAGACCACCACATTTTGTGTTTCGAGAATTTTAAGGAAAACTACTATATCTTGGGGTCTCCTAACCAGCTCAGACTTTGAGTAAATTTACCTGAAACTACCAGATGTTGTGCTTTGTAGCCATAAATCGTTTAAAATCAAGTACATAAGAGCTGTTATCAGTCCCAATAATTGGTTAGCATCAATAAATACGGGTAATCTAAGCAGATTTTACTTTCACTGAACGAATTCATATTTCTTCAACTTCATCGTATAGATCGGGCAGATGATTTTGCCTTAATCTGAATTTCGTTCCGTGATTATGTCCAGTTCGAGCGTCAAAGTCAATAAGCACGAACCCTTCAACCAAACCTTGTAAAAATTTATCGAAGTTAAATTGGCTCAATTTTAGAATCTTTTGATAGTGATAAAATTCTTGACCAGCTTCTCTTTTGACCTTTGCCTGAATATAAAACGTATTCAAAAGTTTGGTTCTGGCTTTGGCTGCCAAATCATCAAAACCCCAATACGGTTGCGGTTCTAATTCGTTCAAGTGTCCAATCCTGCCTTTTGTTGTTTCAAGCCATTCCAAATGACGGACGGCGACCGAACCACTATCAAATGAAATCAAAACTTTTCTTTCGGTTTTATCTATAACAACCCTAAAGCCTCTGTCGCTCGGTG
>MWWK01000051.1_pt1 | contig 16141 bp, 16 predicted proteins | sample 1047241 | NCBI WGS metagenome assembly MWWK01 (sample SAMN06349964, study PRJNA376086) | soil metagenome | isolation source: BG12-3 sample Antarctic (ecotone) soil | place: Antarctica | reverse complement strand
CGCATCCCGCGCCCAAAGATCGCTTTGCCTTTTAATGTCGGTTAATTCGCTGCGCCCGACTATTTCGCCGATGGCTTTGAACGGGTTGCCGTGTTCGATGGGTTGAAGCTGCTTTTCATCTCCGACCAAAACAAGTTGCGCTTTTGATTTGGCAACGGCTTCAACTAATTCCGCCATTTGCCTAGTGCCAACCATTCCCGCCTCATCAACTACTAAAATCGTTTTTCCGGTTAGTTCGATAAAACCTTTTTCAATGCCGAAAAGCGTTTTGTGAAGAGTTTCGCTTTTGATTCCTGCGCCTTCCTGTAAACCTTGCGCGGCGACGGCGGCGAGTGCTGCGCCTCTGACCTCGTAGCCTTCCGCCTCCCAAACTTCCCGCGCCGATCTTAAAAGCGTGGTTTTTCCTGTTCCCGCCATTCCCGAAACTACTTTGATTGAACTTTCGTTTCCGCCCGTAATCGAAAACAAAGCGTGTTTCTGCTCGGCGTTCAATTTGTCCGAAACGACGGTTTCCCGGAAAACTCCCGGCGATCCGTGCCAACCTGTTTTGGCTGCTTCAACTTGTAAAATCATTAGTTTTTCGAGCGCGTCAATTTCCGGCGTGGTGAAATACCGTGTGCCGTCGCTTTTCCTTCCTAAACTAATGGCTTCATTTTCTAAATAATTACTGACTTTTTCCTTAATTCCTTCGATATTTAATTTACCGACGGCTTCCTCTGCGGCAAACCGCAAAAGCGTTTTTTCGGAAAAATAGGCTTGCGAACTCGTTAGGCGTTCGACGCTTTCCTTAATAACTGATTTACTCTCCGCTAATTCTTTAAGAGTAAAAATATCGCCCTGCCCTACCATAGACGAAGAAAATTCTTCCCTGCGTCCGATCTCCTGCCATTTTTCAAATAGAAGCTCCCGCGCAACGTGGGCTTTTTTCTCTCTGGTCGTCAAAGTAAAATGCGCGGCTCGGACTGCTCCGGTCGCTCCGGCATTCTCCATCTCGGTTAAAATCGCCTCGCGCCGTTTTGAAAATTCTTCCATCAAAGGCTTTGAAACGCCTTTTATCTCGAAAGCGGTTTTCGTTTTCTCAATTCCGACATTCAAATCTTCGCGCAAAATGTCTGCCAGTTCCGCCCGGTAAAAAGCTCCGGCAAGCATTTTTGCTTGATAAATTGCTCTTGTTTCAAGCGATCCGGTTGTGCCGTCCGCTCTGATTCCGATATTGAGTAAAACGGCGTGGGTGTGAAGCTGCGGGTCTTGGGCGCGGCTCGTGCCGTGTTCAAAGGTGGCAACCACTAATTTACATTTTTCTATTTCGCTTCCGCCCTTCCCTCGTCTGGTAAATCCGGCTTCTGCCTCTAAGTAATCAACGGCTTTTTGCACGGCTTTAAGCTGCGCCTCTTGGATTTTGTGCCGGGTTTCTTCGTCCGCCTGACTCCATAAAACCGAAACAGATTTTGGAGCGGAAAAAGTTAAATCCCATCCGGCGCGGTGATTTTCCTTCCCGGCGTTTTGGGTGAAAGGTTCGCCGTCGAGCGCGAAGCCGTCACAAAGTTTTAGAAATTCTTCTTTATCAACTAACCCGGAAAGCCCTAATTCTTTCGCGCCTTCGCCGTGCCACACGCCCGGCGGCTCTCCGCCTTTGTGATAATAATCTTCGGCGGAAAGTGAAGCATAGTAACTTCCTTGTGCTATTCCGATTGAAAGCAATGTAAAATTTTATCCTCGTCTAATAATCTCGTTTGTCCATTCTCTAGCCTCTTCCTTCGGATAACTCCCGGCTGTAATCAATAACGCTTCAACGGCATCGGCTAATTTCATTTGCAGAATTTTGATGTCATCCCGCGCTCCTAAAACCTCGTCTCTAATTACGTCGCGCCGGGTGTCGTTTAGAAGATCAGTCACGGCGTTTCTGGCTTCTTCGTGAACACTGATTTTGTGCCGTGCCGCTCTCTTTTCAAGCTCGGCAAGCTGCGCCGCATCGAGCCGGAAAGAGATGGTAAAACTTTGCGGCTTAGTCGTTTTTTTCACGTTTACAACTTTAACTCCCTTAAACCAATGTTTTTTTATTACTTTTTACTATTTTCTGTATGCAAAATGCAAACGAAAGTAATTGATTGTAATCGTTGTGATTTTTGATGTTTGCGGCTGCTCTTGTATGCAATACGGTGCGTCAGGTGTGATTAATTATAATATGGGAATTTTGTCTTAGGATTTCTGCTTGAAAGAGTTTTGGTAGTTCGTATGATAATGCGAAAATGTGCCGCGCATTTGAGTTTTAATTTGTGAGATTTGATGATGCTTGAAACTGAAAATAGCCGGACGAATCAGCCGGAAAAAGAGAAGCTGCTTGTCGTCGAACTTGGCGAAGTTGTCGCAACGCCGGGCGCACTTGAAACACTAAAAGAAGCCGGAGTGCTGCCGCTTCGTCTGCTCGGTCGGCATCAGTCGGGCGATTGGGGCGACATCTCGGAAAGCGACAAAAGAGAAAATGAATTGTCGCTTAAAGAAGGGTTTCGTCTGCTCTCGGCTTACAAGCTGCCGGGTGATAATGGCAAGGTTTGGATTATCACTGAAGCTGATCGGTCGGTAACAACTATTCTGCTTCCTGAAGAATACTAAGCCGATTTCTTCAGATGCTCCGGCATCTGGTGTTTCGTCAAATCGAAGTCGCTTAATCTGCCCTGCGCCCAAGCTAAAGCCCGTTCGAGCATTTCAACTTCTTTGATGATCAAAGCTGAATCGTCTCTGCCTTCGGATAGCCTACGAATTTCAGAAACGCTTTTCTCCATCGTTGATAAAGTCACAATATCAACTTTCTTGCTCCATCCCTCGTTTCTGCGCCGATACATTGCCGATTACTTCAAGTTGCTAAAAGTTCCCTGCAAACATACACAAAAAATTTTCAGACTACCATTATATAAAATTCGATCCGCTCGCTCATCGCTCGCGGGTTTTCGTGCTGCGCTGACGCTCCGCCCGTTTTTTAGAAAATTATAGACGGCATTAGAAAGACCGCGCCGGTCGCGGATAGCCGGTTATCATCAGAAATTTTAAAGGTTATTAAGGGAAGTTTTTGATTTTAGAACAATGGTTATTTTTCACTTCAATTTTAAGGCTTCTGGCTGCCCTCAAGAGCTTCTATTTTTTTATGGCGGGTGAACACCGAACTATTGAATTTTAATCTCCTGCTGCGCTGCTATGTCCTTCAAGATGGCTGATAGCATCGCTCCCCTACTCTTCAAATCTACTAACAACTCTTTTTCCTTAAATTGTCCGACTGCCCTAAAAATTCCTTCTCGTCCCAAACTCCGGGCGCATTGAATCCACCAATTTTTACTTTTTGGCTCTCCTGACACATCAATTAAAATTTCTACTAAGTATTCCAGATCGGGATCAAAGCTGTTTCTTTTAACTGGTAAATTGTCTTTGGGTGATTCCTTCCGGTAAAACGATGCAAGCCACTCTCCCCCGCGTCCGGTCTTTTCAATTTTGAATGATTGCAGGATCGGTAGTTTCTTTTCCAAAAGTCCCTTTGCTGTCCGGGAAAGAATAGCTCTTACATTATCCGGGCGGGTTGCTTCAATCGGCAATGCTTTTGCCAAGTCATCAACAAATCGGACATAAATTTCTTTAGAACGAAATCTCTTTGCTAAGTGCAAAGCTAATCTCTGTTCAAGCGGTTTTAGCTGGTAAAAAAGTTTATTATCAAATCCCAGAACAAAAAAGCCGCGAGATTTTGCAATTCCCTGTAAAACTGAATTTACTTTAACAAAGCCGAAAGGCATCTGATCTTGAAGTGAATTATGCTTTGCTTTGAAAAAAACTACATTGTCGAAAAGCCTCCAACTCATATCAACGTAAGCCTTTCTTTTGTCATCCCAAAAAGCATTGGTGCATTTGAAGCTATACCCTTCGAGAATTTCAAAATCTCTTATCATTCGCAGATAATCTCTTTTTGACGGGTTTCTGTCGCCTCTTCTTTGGAAAAGGGCGTGAATCGTTCCGAATCGAATAGTTTCATTTTCTAAGCCTTGTTCAACGTAAAGTTGCAATAAGTCATAAAGTAAAACTTGGGTAGTTGCTCCACCAAACCCAAACCGCCCGGCGTATGCTTCCCAACGTCTTGTAACTATTTCTCCGTCTTTGCCTTTTATAGTGTCGCTATAAATTAAAGGCTCTTTGATGTCGTGATTTTGTAAGTCGTTTTTGTATAGTCTGAAAAGTGGAAATTCTGCTAAGTCAAAATCATATCTTCCAAAAATAACCGGATATTCTTTTTGGATTTTCTGCGGGGTGTTTAATTCTTCTTCTGTATAAAGTCCGGTGCTATTAAGGCTACCTTTTATGATCGCCTTAATATCGTCTTCCCCTTCTTTTTTTGCGTCCGATAACACCTTCTTTTGCACTTTGTTTTCTCTTTTAATGCACTAATATATTTTAATCATTATATCTTTAATAATGCTTTACGTCCCCAAATCGCCTGTAAAATCATAGGTTTAGGGGGGTATCTTCCTACTGAAAGCACGAACTTTTCCTACTGAAAGCACGAACAATCGAACCTAATTCCCTACTGAAAGCACGAACTTTTCAGGTAGTATTTCCTACTGAAAGCACGAATCAATCCACAGATTTTGTGGAAAACTTTGCCTTCAAGTTTCGCCTGTGGAAAACTATTTACTAGTATTAATTTAATATCAAATTTATTCTAAACTGATATTAAGTTTCCCGTTCTAATTTCTCAAATACAGCTTCAAGTAGCCAAGTATGGCGGGGGGTTTTAATCCTCTTTGAACTTACAATGCTATCAATTTGCTTTATAACGTCTGATGGAACACGAATTAAAATAGGTTTTTCCCCTACCTTTTCGATGGTCGTTTCGGCGGTGCTTCCACCCTTATTTATTAACGCCGCTATGCTCGGCTCTTTCGCTACTTTTTCTGTTGTTTTCGGTTTTCTTGAAATCGCCATAATGTAAAATCTCCTTATATCAATCTAGTATATTCATGATAGCTATTATATATCAAAAACATATCGGTATAATTTCATTATTTCCTCGTTTGCCTTCGGGTCTTGTGGCTTTAGTTCGGTAACTCCTAAGCCTCCGGCGGCGGCATTGCTAAATGCTTTTCTTGAACCTAAAGGGGTATCAATAAAACTCAAATCTTCGGTTTCTTTTAAGACTTCTGCGGTATCTTCGTTGTCCTGTCCGCGTGGGTCGGCTCGGTTGATAAACATACAGGCTTTAAGTTCCGGGTTTGCTGCTTTCATCTCGGTTACAAGATGAGAAACTTTCTCAATAGTCCAAACGTCAAAGGAACGTGGAACAAATGGAACTAAAAGAATGTCAGCTACAGTTAAAGCGGCTCTTTGACTTGCCGTATCTCGTCCGCCTGTATCAATAACAATGTCTTGATATTTGTCCTTAAGCCTGAGTGTTTCCGTTCTTACGGACGCGCCTGATAATTTGATATTTGTATATCCCGCGCCATCTTCTAAAATCTCATTTCTGAGGGCTGTAAAATCGCTAGATGTTTCTTGATCGTCCGCGTCAATCAACAAAACGTCCTTGCCTTCGCCGCTTCTGATTACTGCTAGATTTGTGGCAACGGTCGTTTTTCCGCTTCCGCCTTTAATTCCGCCAATTACGATTATCATATTTATATCTATGTGATTTAAGTTTGATTTGGAGTTAATATCAAAATGATACTAAAGAAAATACAATAAATTTTACAAAAATTCAAAGCAGGGAAGGGAACTATAGATAAAATTTATTGATATAGAATTGATATTAGTTTTATATCACTCTTAAATCAGTCTAAAAAATGAGTGAGAGAATAAGGATTATATGCTAAAATTTCATTTAATATGAGCGTTGTAACAACTTCTGAAATTCAACTGACTAAAACCGAAGCGGGGGTTCTTCGCATCGGTGATACTCGCGTTTCTCTTGATTCGGTGATTATCGCCTTCAATCAAGGCTCTGCACCGGAACAGATCGTTTATGACTTTGACACTCTGACTTTGCCGGATGTCTATGCAACGATAAGTTACTATCTGCAACATCGTGAAGAAGTAGATTCCTACCTTGCCCAACGTGCGAAGCAAAACGAAAAGTTGCGCGAATCTAACGATGCTCGGTTTGGTCATAAAGGGTTGCGCGAAAAATTATTAGCTCGCCGTCGGGATGCCGCATAAAAAATAAAGAAGGGAATTCTTACCCTAATTTAATTTCGCCAAAATAAATTTATGAAGTTCATCTCTGATGAAGATTTTAATAATAGAATTGTGCGCGGGTTGCTTCGCCGTTTTCCTGAACTTGATTTAGTTCGCGTTCAAGATGTGGGCTTAACGGAAAAGCACGACACGGAAGTTTTAGCTTGGTCGGGAAGGGAAGGGCGATTAGTCCTTACTCACGATTTCGCCACAATGCTTGATTTTGCTTATAGTCGGGTGGCTGATGCTTTAGAGATGCCGGGCGTTATCGCCGTTCCTCAAGATTTGCCGATAGGTGAAGCAATAGCGGAACTTTCAACGCTCATCGAATGTAGCTTAGAAAATGAATGGAAAGATCAAGTTGTTTTTATTCCACTTAGAAATTAGATTTCAAGTTGATATAAAACTGATACCAATTTGATATAGATTTGAATAGAGTAGTGAAGAGAAACGAATTCTCAAGCAACCAATTTTTCAAAACCTTTATCTAATGTATCAAGGTTTCAATAACATCGCCTTTTTTAAGCTCTTTGATAAAAATCCTAATTTGCAGCGGAGGACAAAACTATGAAAATAGTATCTCCTGTCGGCTCTAATTACTTGTCAAAAATAGGAGGCAAGTAACATATATGAGTCGGCGGATAGGTTTCGTAAAGTCCGCCAATATTCAAGAACAAAACAATTCTAGTTTTGACTACGAAGAATTTGGTGGAATAAGTGAAAAAGTCCAGCCGATAAATTTTAGAAATAATTGGATTGTCCCAATAGATGAAGGTCAAAAACAAATAATAGGTGTTTGTCCAGACGGCAGCATTAAAGTTTTTGAAATCAGCAATCAAGAATCTAACTTCTCGTTTGCACAGATTAAACGAGTTTTTAGTGAAACCATTGTAAAGGTTTTTACTGAAAAATTTATGCAATTTTTCTTCTTCTCTATTGTTTTTCTAATCTTAATAATTTGGTTTCTCCTTTCTATGTAGGATGAAATGCAATCGGCTATATGTTACACGCATTCGATGGCGAAGCATCGAACGATATTGAACTTAATATCGCCAAAACTCGAACGTGCAAAGTTAGGGTTTTTTTTATTTTTAGTTTTAATTATTATCAGACGCGATAAAGTTATTGCGGATTAATTTTACTTAAAACTCGCTTTATATTAAACCCAAGATTCGGAAAGGGTTTCCGCTTGTTCTAAAACGATTTCAATTGCTCGTTTCTCTTGGTCGGGTGGATATTTGTATTTTCTCAAAATCCTTTTGACCATCAATCGAAGTCTTGCCCGAACGGTTTCACGAACCGCCCAATCAATAGTCGTATTTTTCCGCAAATTTTCGGTTAATTCGACCGCTATTTTTTTCAAAGTATCATCGCCCAAATCGCGCACGGAAGCCTCGTTAGTTTCGAGCGCGTCGTAAAAGGCTACTTCATCATCGCTTAATCCTAATTGCTCTCCGCGACTGGCAACGGCGTTAAACTCCTTCGCCATTTTTAGAAGTTCTTCGATTACCTGAACGGTTTCTATTGCCCGGTTGTGATACCGATTAAGCGATTGTTTGAGTAGATCGGAAAACTTTTTGTTTTGCACGACGTTTTCGGAAAAGCGCGTTTTGATTTCCATTTTCAAAAGTCTTTCCAGAAGTTCAACCGCTAAATTCTTCTGCGGCATCCATATTTGAGCGCAGTTTGTCAGCCGTCGCCCAAAGTGTCTTTTTAGTTTCGTTGTCCATAATTTCTATATTGCTGTTAAAACTTCGGCATTTTAAGAAAATGCTCTCTCGCTTTCGCTTCCCGGTTTCCGATTGATATTTGAGCGTAAATTACAGTGTTTTGAATGTTCGCGTGTCCTAACCAATCCTGTAAAAATCGAAGCTCTGCTCCTTTATCCAAAAGATGCGTAGCAATTGAATGTTTCAAAACGTGAAAGTGCCTTTTGTCTTTCGGCAATTTCGCTTTCTCTCCATAGCCCTTTATTAAAACGTCGAGCATTGCCCGGCTGATTGGTGAACCTTTCCGACTTGGAAAAAGATACGGCAAGCTATCGTTTCGGGTTTTTAAGTAGGCTTTTAATACTCTTACTTCATCGGCTTGCAAAGGATGTTCACCGGAAAGGCTGCCTTTTTTGCGGTGAATCATTACCCGCAAAGTTTTAAGGTCAAGGTCGCTGTGTCTGAGTAATCCGATCTCGCTCGCTCTGAGTCCGTGCCGATAAGCCAAAAGAAAAATAGCTTTGTCGCGCTTACTGGTTATATTTTCAAAAAGCCGCTTGGTTTCGTCAAACGTCAGAAACTTTATCGTCTCGGTTCTCCGGGCGCGGCTCTGTTCAATTGGCTTTTTCTGCGTGGTTGGCACTCGGAAATTATTAGACAAAATAACTGTTTTGTCTAATAAGAAACGAGTTTCCAGTGAAAAACCTTTGATTTTCCGTTGGTGAAAAAATGAGAAAATTAACTGTAATGTCTAATTAATTTTTTTAGCGCGTTTTTACATTTGCTCGTTATGGAAACTTCTGTTTGGAGCTTTCTCGAAGTATCAAATTTGCCGATCTCCTCCCTAGCCAAACATAAATGTTTACGAGGCTTTATTAAATTTGGCTGGAACTCGCTGAAACCTTTCCTCATTGGCTCGAACTGAATTTACGCTTTGCATATCATTATCTAAAAAAAGCACATTAGGAATCAGTTCAAAAATCTCTTGAATAAAGTCGTGGAAATGATTGTCAACCGGAGCAGTATAACTCAATGGTAAAACGCCGAACTCAATATAATGTAATACCTTTCGTAATAACTGTCCGGGCGAAACAACGCTATATAGCTTACCGAAATTATTATCCTTAAAGTAAGAAGCGGACACGAAACATTCATCAGCAGAATTATAAACTCCTCTTTCGCCCTTATATTTTGAATTAAGTTCATCGCCTCTTATTGCTTCAGATGGAATGTTTTTCTTAATTAGATATTGCTTTCCTGCTTCACTTAAGGAAATTTGATCTGCAACGCCCATATAAGAATGGATGCTTCCCGGCACATAAATCTCTGCGTTGTTCCCTGACTTTATTTCATTTTCAAATAGCTGAATTCCCATTAGTAGTCGTTTAGTAAATTCTTCATTGGGATATTTTCCATCAGTAAGCGGATGTTGGGCGGCAACTTCGATAAGCACGGAAGGGACAGATGAACGAGTATTCATATAACTTTTCGCACTTTGGTATTTCTCTTTCCATTCTTCTCGCGCATTGCTGTTTTTAATTATTGAAACTAATTCTATATCGGATAAATTAATCATTTGTATTTTTAACCCCCAAATTTTCTATTCTCATTGTTTAAGACTAAGAACAGATTTCTATTATATTCCCTTGATTGGCTGCAAATTCCCAAGCCTTGTCAAAATGACAAACCACATCTCTCATAAGCCCATTATTACAGTCAACCAACTCAAAAGAAACTGTTTCTACAGATCGTTTCGGCGGTAAATTGAGAGTGAGCAATGTCCACTTATCATCACACATTATTATTGACGCTCTGAGATGCGTCCCAAAATGCCCAAGATAAATCTTAGGTGAATATCGGTTCAAAGCCTCCCCCGACATTTTTTTAGCTGCCTCATCTACATATTCTCTAAGTAGCTTTTTAACTTGGTATATCTCTGAAGATATTTCGCCGCTTCGATGTTGTGATTCTGCTTCTTCAATATCAACTACAAGCTGCGATAATGGGGTTGCAATAAGTATCTTAATATCTGCGCCACTACTTATTGCCTCCATAAATTGAGTTTTACGCGACCTGATAAGCATTTGTCCACTAACAGACATAACTCTTATTTTTTTTGCGGCAATTAGGTATGCGGATAAGTTTTTGTTATCTCTTGATTCTTTTAAGACGCTTGTAATACCTAATTCTTTGATCGTTTCTATGATTTGCTTATTGGTATCTTGGGCATTTTCTTTTTCAGCCCAGTGTTTTTTCTTTAAGTAAATTTCTAATATGAGAATGGTGTGGGAAGAAATAAGTAGCGTAGCTACGATATGATAAAAGATACGCAATGTATCTAGATGTAGGGCTTCTAGCTTCTCAGGAATTCCCAACGGCTCCGCCGCTGACCAAATAATAAGATACACACTAGCAAATATAATCGGATAAGCTATTAAAACTCCCCACCAATGCTTTTCCAACCATTTCGTTGCTGTCGCCATATGGATATTTCCTCCAATGTCATATTTGAAAATTAATTCAACAATTCGGGCGGCTCGTCCCGTGATTCATCCTTTGATTTTGATAATGCCTGACTGAGCATTTTTCCTAACTCTGCTGCCTGCTCTCCTATTCATCGCCCCTCTTCTGCAACTGATGGGGCTAAGGCATCAAGCAAAATATATTTAATCAGCCTGTCCGTGTCCTTGCCTTCTTTTTCGGCAAGTCTTTCGAGCATTTCGTAAAGTTTTGCCGGTATCTTAATCTCTCGTTGTTCTTCCCAATTCGTTGGCTTCATTTATATTTTAATATCCTAACTCTTGATGACTTATTTGGAGTTCTTTTATCTTTTTATCAGTTTCCTGCTTCTCTTTAACAAGCTGATCTAAATACTGAGTGATTAATGCTTGCTTGGAGCTTCGCGGCGATGCACTAGCGATTTTTTCCAACATCCCTACGATTTGGGTTTGCTTCGCCTTAATGATTTCAATTCCTCTATCTGCATAAACGTCGCGCTCCGGCGCATCTTTCGGCGCGTATTCGACTCCTCTTAGTTTGTATTTTTTGGTAGCTAGATAATCCATATCCGAATCGAGCAGGTAAAACTTGCTGTCTAAGCTGTCATTATATCGAGCTATCAAATTATTTAGGTCATTAAGTAAATTGGCATCTATGCTTGAAATTACGTTTCTCAACGGTGTTTCAAGTGGTTTAACCGTCTCATTTGCTCCCGTAAATGAATCATCATTTTGGTATTTGATTGAGTAGTAACAAACTCTGTTGATTTTGCCTTTGAAAATTCCGTGAATCCTTAGCCTCGTTTCCCTGTATGTCATATCAGGGTCTTGAATGGGCGGCGGGGTTGGCGTTGGTGTCGGTGATACTTCTGCAAACGGATTTCCATACGGCGTAGCGGTTGCAATTTCGCTTGAGTTAGAACTTATATTTGAGTTTGTATCTACGCCCGACGGCGGCGGTAAATTATTCGCGTTTGAATTGGTATTTGCTCCGCCTGAATATGAAGCGATCTCGCTGCTGCTTGCTAATCTGAACCCGTAACCGTCAATCCATCCGGTTTTTCCGCTCTGCGTCTGCACTTCATACCATCTTTTTTTATCGCCCGGACGCAAAATTAAAATCGGGGTATTTGATGCAAGCGTTTCAATAACATTTCCGTTTGCGTTGGGCGCGTCCCGGATCGGCTCGTTATTTCGATTAAGGTTAATTAATGCGTTCGCCTGAAAAGATGACGGGGGCTGTTGCTGCTGTGTTCGCCCGGAAAATGGTTGAAAAATGTAATACCCGGCTAATCCTAAAAACAAAAAACTCGGACTAATCGCCCATAATAAAGCCCGGAAAGCCTGTTTTTTCGCTTCTCCGTTATAGGATTGGGTTTTAATTAAAGACTTTCTGAGCGATCCCCATCTAAAAACCCATTCAACTAAAGCAAATGGATAGATTAGAGACTTCAAACCCGATTGATAAATAACGCCAAGTCCGACAAGCCCAAAAAGAAAAGCAAAGATTTTTACAAGCGTTGAAATAAGGTTTTCGGTTCGTTTTGCTTCCTCTGATCCGTTTTGTCCGATGCCGTGAATCCACTGCATTATGACGGGTGAATACATATAGGCGTAAGTGCCGACGATCAACAAAATGAACCCGCCCCAAAGTAAAAGCCCCCAAGATTGCGCTTCCTCGTGAAATTCCTGCGCTTTTTTCAGTTGATCGGCGTGAATTCCCTTAATTTCATCTACTTCACGCCCTGTTTTTTTTGCCTCGTTTATTTCGTGCTGATCTTCGCTTAGTATTGGAACATTTCCACTTTTGCTTACTACATCGGCAATCTCGGCAAGTGCATAGCCAAGACCTTCTTGCATTATGCTAATGTTTCCCATCGCCAAATTTTCGTTTGCCTCGTTTCGAGTGTATGAAAGATTTTTGAAAGCGGTTTCTACCCGCTTTCTTTCATAGTAAATTTCTTCACGAATTTCTTTTTCGACAAATTGAATGGCTTGAGATGTTCTTCCTGAACCTAACAGTCGGGTTTTATAGTGGTTTTTTATTCTGAGGAGCTTCCCTTTTTCGGTTAATTCCTCATCAATCAGAATAAAACTAACTTCCTCATCTCTGTATTCTTGGTATGCTGCCATTAGTTAATAAAGTCGCTCCTACGTTTTTTTTGAAGCAAGTTACTTGCTACATACGATTACCCACTATGGAAAATATAAAAGTTTTTATTACTCCCGAAGCAAACAATGCTCTTTCGGAAAAATCAGCCTTTACTAACAAATTTCAAAAAGATGCAATCAAAGGGCTATATTCAATTATGAAAAGTGGCTCTAGCTCAGAGCATTTTTTCCTTGACGAAAACAATCCCTTTGGAATTTCCGCAATTTGGAGACAAGACAGCAATAAGGATTCATTCGTTTTACTTCATAAGAATAAACCCGGATTTCCCGTTGGTTATTCAATGAATATTCCGATGTTCTTTGAACAGATTAAAAGAAGTATGCCTTTTCCCTTGAATTAAAAATTAAGGTTTCTTGCAAAGACGCTTATTGTTTAAGCTCCGGCGCAGCTTCCGCTAATATATTTTTGCCTTGAAGCTGCATAACCGTCATTTGCGCTTCGCCTTTTGAAACTGATTCGAGCGGTTGCGGAACATCTTTCCTATCACTAGGGGCATACGCATTCACAGTTTTTTGACTGGCGGACTGATCATAAGCGGAACCTGAAACGATTACTTCGTATGGCTGTTGCTTGAATGAACCGTTTTGATTCTCGGTAAAAGCATAAAATTTATCTTTACCTGTTAAATTCGGGTGTGATCGAGCAACTACACTTGCTGTAAGATTGGTCGCTTTATCCGCTAATTGCGTATTCTCGGCAAGTTTCATTCCTGTATTCTGATATGAATCAGTTACAACTACGGCGCAAGGTTTATTGTCCCTCCCGTAAAAAACTCTTGCATTAAATGTAGTAGTGTTTCCGTTAAAATCGTCAATTTGAAAATTACGATCTTCGTAATCTTGCCTCATTTTTATAAAGTTCCTCCTGCTCCTGCTTTGTCATCAGGTCTTGCATTTCTGCGTTCGAGGGTCTTTTTGTAAAAGTGCTGAATTTCGCCCGTTCTTCATCACTCCACGATTTTAAGTATTGATAACGCGGATCGTGTTCTCGGCTAACAAAATCGCTTTCTTTCGATGTTAAATCTGCAACTTGGCTTAATTCACTCCACCGGGCTTGATATTCCCAAACCCCCTGAACTGCGGATGTCATAAAAAACCCGGCTACTCCGTTTTGCACTCCGGCTTCCGGGAGTCCGGCTAATTCACCTTGTGAAACAACCGGCTCATCTTTTATGCGCCAATTTTCTGCTCTATTTTTGTTTGTTTGAGAACCTATTCCTTGATTCTTTCCAACTTGATCTGAAACTCCTTTAGTAGAAGAATTAGTAAGTCCGGTGGTATCACTCGAATTTGTGCCGTGTGATTGACTTGTTCCGGTGTTGGTGCTGAAACTTGAGCCTGTGCTATTGCTATCTTCCATCCGCCAAACTTGACGCTTGCCTAAAAACTCCTCTACCCAAGCGGCTTGTGTGCCTTCACATTTCAAAAAAACTTTCGTTGCACACTCGCTGGCAATCGCATTGGCAATTTCTTTTGTGTAAAGATGGCGAACGGTTTCGATATTTTGGAAACTCAGAATATTGCAAATTCCTTTTGAACGTCCCTCTTGCATAATAGTTTGAAAATCGTCAATTTTTCCCAAACTTGTAAACTCATCGAGAAATACCCAACTGCGGCGCGTCCGTGTTTCATCATCGGTTAAAAGCATCTGTGTTGCCCTTTGAATAATGACGCTGTTGAGAGCTTGAAGCGGTGAGTTTGCTTCGCGGTGGCTTCCCAAAATTAGAATCATTCCGTCTTTATCGTCGCGGAAATCTTTCAAACTGAATTTTTTCTTCCCTTCCCAAGCGGCGGCGATAATTTCTATTTCGCTCAAATATGCTTTTGCTGTTACTAAAACATCATTATTTGAACGGTCTAAAAATTCGAGCGCGTGCTTTGTTTCGTCGTGGCGCGATAAGACTTCGCGCAAAATATCGGTTTCGCGCAAAGCTAAACATAAATCTCTAAGCGTCCAGGCTAATGGGTTTTTACCTTCATCAAGTAATGCAAGTGAAGTTAATTGAAAGGACTCCTGCACGGTTCTAATAAGCGTTCGTGCGCCGTTCCTAAAAAACGGGTTATCGTTCCCGCCGCTCACTGGTTCAGGCACAAAAATCTTGGCGACTGTGGCGGCTTGCGCCCGGTTCTGAATATCTTTGCCAATGTCCCAAGCAACGCATCTATCATCGAACGGATTAAGAATTTTTATCGGCGCATTTTTACCGCAAAGACCGAAGATAAAAGAAACAAAATCTCTTTTGGGATCATAAATAATTGCTCGTTGGTCGCTTCCCGCTCTTATTTGGGTAAGAGTTTGCGCCATTATTTGTTTGAGGATTGTGGTTTTTCCGCTTCCGTTTTGACCACTGAGGAAACAATGCTTAGTGAAACTTTTCTGTGCAATTTGACCGCCGCCAACGTAAATACTTAACTCGCCCGGTTCTCTGACTAGCGAAATTTGCGCGTTCGCCTCATCTCTCGAAAGTCGCCGCAAACCTTTAATGTGCGGGTCTTTTTCGCGTTTATCTTCTTTTAAGAGAGTATCTTTGAAGATATTTTTCACATCATCAGGCGAAATATAAAACTCGCCCTGCTCACCAAGTTTATTATTTTGATACTTGGTTAATGCTTTTTTTTCTGTTCCAAAAAGTTTATCCCAAAAACCCATTTCAACGATTTACCGTCCTTTCACGAGATTCTAAAATTTCTCTGGCTTGAAATTCCTGTGCAATATCTTTCTGCCTTGTATGGCTCATAGTCTTTGCCAGTTCCGCGATGGTGTCGCCGACTTCCGCCCGTTCCGTGTAAATTTTTGTTTGTGTCCGGCTGCGGCTCATCTGCACATAAGACAGTTCCCTGTCTTGCATCGAACCGCCCGCCAAAATGTAGGAGCGATCTACGGTTACGCCTTGCGCTTTGTGCGTGGTGACGGCGTAACCGAGTTGAATTGAATCGTAACTTGGAAGCCAAATTTTAACACGGTTTCCGTTGTCCAACAAAACTTTGATTGTCTGATTCATCACATCAATTTCTCTGACCGTGCCAAACTCGCCGTTTCTCACTCCAAGCGTCTTTTTATTCTTCGTAAAAACTACGCGGTCATTTACAAAGATTTTTTGTTTATCAATCAAAACGCTGTCTGCTAATTTCAATTCTTTGTTAATTATTCGCTCGTCCTGAGCAAGTGAATTGATTTTTCTAACGTCCGCCTTTGTTCCGGCAAGCATTAAACTTTCCTTCAAATTTTGTGTTCGTTCCTTCGTCCAGCCGGCAACCATTTCTTTAATAGCTTCCGTCCGTGATTCTCCGACGAATAACAATTCTTTTTCGGCGTAGGCTTTCAAACCTTCGGCGGCTCGTCCGAACGCAAAATCCTTGACCGCATCCCGCGCCCAAAGATCGCTTTGCCTTTTAATGTCGGTTAATTCGCTGCGCCCGACTATTTCGCCGATGGCTTTGAACGGGTTGCCGTGTTCGATGGGTTGAAGCTGCTTTTCATCTCCGACTAAAACAAGTTGCGCTTTTGATTTGGCAACGGCTTCAACTAATTCCGCCATTTGCCTAGTGCCAACC
>MWWK01000050.1_pt1 | contig 16236 bp, 15 predicted proteins | sample 1047241 | NCBI WGS metagenome assembly MWWK01 (sample SAMN06349964, study PRJNA376086) | soil metagenome | isolation source: BG12-3 sample Antarctic (ecotone) soil | place: Antarctica | reverse complement strand
CCCTTGTAGGTCTTTATAAGTGTCGTCGTGAAGTAATGCCTAAACCCGTGTGTGGTTTTTTCTATCCATAGGCTTTTGAGTAGGTCTTTTACCATACCCCGAATACTGCGTGTCGTAAGCCTCTGGTTTTTGCTGTTGTTGCTCTTACTGGTAAATAAAGCCCCGCTTTTTACCTTGCCCGCTTTCATATACTCGGCTAGTGCTTTTGTCGTCTCGGGGTGTAGGTAGACTATTTCCTTATCGTCTCTGCCTTTACCCTGTACTAGTGCTGTACCCGCTATAAGGTCTATGTCCTCTGCGTCTAGGCGGGTTATCTCCACTTGTCGTAAGCCCTGTAAGGTAAGGAGTGTAAGTATGGCTTTTATACGCTTTGTATCGGTGCTGTTTGGTAGTCTTTTAACCGCTTGCATAAGGGTAGCCATCTCGTCATCGTTAAGCCCGTCTTTCTTGTGTTTCTTTGACTGCTTAAAGCCTTTAATGGTGCTTGTTATATCGGCGGGTAAGTAGCCCTGTCGGTTTAGCTCTTTGAGTACTACCTTGGCTACGGTTAGGTATTTGGCTTTCGTGGCTATACTAAAGTCGGCTCGGCTGTGTAAGTATCGCTTGTATTCTATGTAGCTGTTTCGGTGTAGCCCGTTGCCTTTCACAAAGTCCACAAATAAGGGTGTGCGTGCTTCGTAATCTTGGCGTGTCGCTTCGTTTATATCTAGGCTAGAAAATAAAGCCTTGGTTAGACTTTCTATGTCTGCCGTTGCTACTAACAGGCTGTCGTGAGGTGTGGTCGTGAGGGTTTTATCTCTCATACTAATAGGTTACACCTACATAATGGGGCTTGTCAAGACACAATGTTACACAATGGGGTATGATTACTCGGTTTGTGCCTCAAAGTTGGAGTTTCTACCGTTAAAGGTAAAGGTTAGCGTCTTTGGTGAGTTGTAGCGGTTTTTACTGATTACGAGCTTGGTAACCCTGTACCCATTGCTATATATGTTCTCGTCTTTCTCGCCCTCACTTTCCAAAAACATAACCACATCGGCAAGGTACACAATGTCTACACTACCCTTGATACTTTCAAGCCCGCTACTGTTAAAGCCTTGCTTGTTTTTCTGTGAGATAAGAAGTATCGGCGTTGCGGTTTTTTCGCTTGTCTCCTTGAAGCGGTCTATGAGCTTACTTTCTTTGTCTATCTGGTCTGTCGCCCGCTCTTTCTCGTCTTTTCGGAAGTCAAACACCTGTAAGTGGTCTACTACCACAAGTACCCGCTCGGCGTTGTGCTGTACCTTAACTAGGTTTATCTCTGCCTCTAAGGAAGAAAAGCTAATCGGTTGCTCTCCTCTTTCCCTACTCCTGACATATAAGCGGTTACCTATCGCTACTAGCTTCTCTCGTGCCTCGTCTAGTGCTACCCTTTCGTCTTGGGTAAATAGGTTATGGAAGTCTACCCGCTCTCCCATTAGGTTACTGTCGTGTGCTTCGGGGTCAAGATATGGTCTACCTTTTAGGAGTATGTCGGCGTAACTAACACTTGATAAGCGGTTAAGTATCTTGGTGTATATCGCCCGTTTCGGCATTTCAAGGCTGTAAAAGATTACTGGCGTACCTAATACGCAAGCCTCATATGCTATCTGTAAAGCTAGGCTTGTCTTTCCTTGTCCAGCTATCCCGCCTAGTACCACTACCCCGCTTAATCCCATTGTCGCCCTGTCTAGTGCTGTTATGCCTGTCTCAATGCCTATAAGGTTTTTACTTCCATCGCCTAGTGTCTTGTAATACTCGGGCAAGTCCTCTGTCGCCGTCTTAGGTAAGCCCTCTATCTCTTGTGTAGTCTCGGGTAATGCCTCAAACCTCGCCTTGTCGTACTGTAAAAAGTAATCGGTTATATCGTTTATCCCCTCGGGTAGTTGTTTTATCCTGACTGTCTTACCTGTAAGGTAGAAAAGTTTTGCTATCGCCTGTGTCATTTCCCGCCCCGCTTCGTCATTGTCTAAGGCAAGTACCACACTAAACCGCTTAAATAGACTTACTTTCTCCTCTGTGAAGTCGGTTACTCCTAATATCGCTACGGCGTTGTATCCCTCTTGGGTTAGCCTCATAGCGTCAAACACTCCCTCACATAGATACACCTTGTCATTATCTGCAAGGGTCTGCATTACCTCGGCGTTAAAAAGGGGCTTACCGTCTCGTGCTAGATTTAGGTATTTCGGGTGTGTGCCGTCTAGGTTTCTGCCTTGTAAAAAGACTACCTTGCCCCGCTCGTAAAACGGTATGACTATCTTGTGCTTATAAAAGACAAGGTTACCTTTCTCGCCGTATACTCCCGCCTCTCGTAGTGTTTTTAGACTGTATTGCTCTTTCAGTTGCTTGTTAATCGTGGCGTAGTCGTGTACTGCGGTAAGGTTAAACCGCTTGGCGGTATCCCCTGTTAAACCCCTGTTAAGTAAGTATTCGGCTGTCTCTTTATCAAGCGTCGTAAGCTCTAAAAGCGTCTCGTATAACCCGCTTGTGTCCTCTTGTGGTTTTGTGGTCTTTTTGGTGGTCTGTCGTGGCTGTGTCGTGTCGGCGTAATATGCTGTACTCCCGCTAGCTAGCTCTTGTATGGCTGTTTTGACATCTACCCCTTTTATTTCCTTATAAAGGTCAATAACACTTCCACTTACCCCGCAAGCAAAACACTTAAAGCGGTTGGTCTTGGTATCAAAGCCTAGGCTCGGTTTCTTGTCGCCGTTTTTATGAGCCTGTGAGTTAAAACATCGTGCTTGCTTTCGTTTGACTTCCAGTCCTAGACGCTCGGCAAGGTCTATAATCGGCGTGTCATCTCGTAGTCGGCTTAGGTCTAGGTTATTCATTGGGTAGTACTACCTGTAAAGTAGATACAGTCAAGTTACTAGGTAGGCGGGTTTGGTGTCAAACCAAAACCCCGCCGTGTAAATAGGTATATAGGTATATGCGTCACGAGTAGGCACGGTTTTTACATACCCTAAGACGGTTTTTGGCATACCCTAAGTCGGTAAATGGCATACCCTAAGACGGGTAACTTTCTATATCAAAACGGGTCGGTTAGCCTGTAGACTAACCCGTTAAACCACAAAGCTACACCACACAAAACACACCTTAGCCTCAAAAAGTACATACCCTAAGACGGTAGACAAGTGGGTTAGAGGTCTTTTTTAATCCTTTTTATTTCTTTGTCTTGTTGCCGTTGCTCTTTTTTCAATCTTTTAACTTCCTCTCGTAACTTGGCGGTGTCTGACTTATCGCCTTTATAAAAATCCTGATACTTTCTTAATACATCAGTGTCGGTGTGGTCTACCCACACAAGGCTACTTTTTTTCTCGGTCTTGTTATAGCTTTTGTTGCGTGAGTTAGCAAAGCCCCATTTTTTAATCTCGCCCCGCTTCTCTGCTACCTCTAAGGCTTCTATGAGCTTCCTACGCTTGTCTTTATCCCGCCCGCCTATAACCTCGGTAAGGTCTTTGACTGCGTAGCGTCGTTGTTGTTGTACGCTTAGTTTTAACAAATAATAAAGCCTTTCTCTGACTGCTAACTTATATCCTTGTAGGTCGTGTTTGTAATCGCTTGCCTTAGTTCGTGGCTCTACAATTAGGTTTTTATGGAAGTATAGCCCGCCGTCTCTAAAACCTGTCATTTGTTTGGCTACCTCTGACACTATGCCTATGAGAAAAGACTGTGGCGGGTTTAAGTTATCAAGTGAGTAAGATATAACTTGCTTTGTATTACTGCCGTCGTATACCTCGGCAAGCTGTATTATCGGTGCTTCAAAAACGGCTGTCTTGGTAATCGTACCTGACTTGAAGTTAACAGCTCTTTTTACTGGCGTATTAAAAACCTTTTTAAGGTCGTGCCATACTTTACGCCTGTCTTGCGTTTTGTAACTCCCGTCTGCTGTTGGTGTGTAGCCTAGGTGTCTTAGGTAGTCGTTAATCTCAACCTCTACCATAAAGCCTTTTTCTGTTTTTTCCATTGTGCCGTTTTTATCGGAGTAGTCGGTTATCTCTTTGGCGGTTCGTAGTATGTCGGGTATGTCTGTGTCTGATAAGGAGACAAAGCTAGCCTCTAAGCCGTCTTTTGCTTTATAGGTATAGATATTACGCTGTACCCCTTGAATAAGCATTTTGCTTACTTTGGCGGTGGTGGTATAAACTGTGTCCAGCGTCTCGGCTAGGATACTAGGAGATAAGCTAACCCTATCCCGCAAGTCCTCTATTTCAGTACCTATCAAAAACTTATTAGCGGGTGCTGTGGTTAAGCTCGGTGCGGGTATGTTTGTCGTAAGCCTCATAACTCCCGCTCTGACTGTTGTATGTTTTGTTTTATCTTGGTGTTGCATAGCATATTAAAAGTCGCTCGTTAGCGTCTCCTCAAACTCCTTAAAGTACCCCTTTACCCGCTCATGGCTCGGTTGTGCCCTTATCTTTTCCTTGTCTATGTACCAGTCCTCTTTTATTCTGACTTTCTTTTTTTCCTGTATCTCATAAAACCTACGCTCGGTTGCGGTCTGTAGTGCTTGGTTGTGGCTGTCTATAAAGCCCTCTGCTTCCCCTATCCATCGGTTTATCTTGTAGGCTAGGTCTATACGGTAGGTCTTTGATACTTTGTCAAAGATAGTCTTAAAGGCTAGTAAAATAGCGTAGTTGTTTCGTAGTAGCTCGGTAGTGTTTCTGACAATCTCGTTAAACACATCTTCCTTAAAGGATATAACCCGCTCGCCTTTCTCCTCTGTCTCGGTTACAAGCCCCATCACATCAAAGTAGCCCTCTAGGTTACTTTTCGCCATATCAAACATACTAAGCGGTCTTACTTTACCCGCCTCGTCTGTGTCGCATATCAGTAACTCACGGTCTATATGTCGCCCCTTATGCTCGGGGTCGTCATCTTCGTATACTATGCTTAGGTTAGCGTCGTAGCGGTCTATATATTCCTTACGCTTCTTTATAAACTCATTCTCGCCTGTAAAGGTGTAAATGCTCTCGCCTGTTATTGTGTCGCCTTCCCTTGCTAGCTTCCCCTCTTTTATAAGCCCCTCAAGTGTCTCTTTCGCCTTGTCTTTGGCTTCCAGCCACTTTGTAAATACCTCATTGTGTGGCTGTTTCGTCTCGCCGTTGTAGACTTGTGTACTTGTAGACTTGTAGATAGGCTCGTAATCGGTAAGTAACCCCTCGTCTATCCACTCCAAAACGACGGCTTTTAACTCTGCCTCCACACTCGTATTGTGAGCCTCTGCGTACTCGGTTATGGTCGTGGCTAGGTTCTCGGCGGTGTATTCCTTTAGTGCTTCCTCTGGGGTTATTGGCTTCTTTATTATTTCCTCTACCCGCTTTCTTGCCCTGTCTAGTGTGTTTTTTTCCCGCTCGTCTGTCGGCTCTGTCGGTTTAATGCCCCGCTTATCCAGCCATCGCTTACCTACTTCCTTTAGAGGTATAGAAGCGTAATAGTGCCAAAACTGCCACTTTTTAGCAAAGCTGTTATACCCCGCCTTTACTATCATTCCCGCTAACTTTTCTTTATCGGCTGGTGTGAGGCTGTCTTTGTCTTTTAGTAGGCTGTAAAGTGCTTCCTCTTGGTCTAGGTATTGGTGGTCGTATGCCACTTCCTCATACAAGGTTTGTAAGTCGTCTTGTATGGGTTTGTCTAGGCTCTCGTAGGCTAACTGATACACGGCATAGTCAAAGTCCATACCGCTTTTTAGTTTTACCTGTTTCTGCTTCTCTATAATCTCTAAGGCTCGTTTTACATTTACGGGTAGTATGGTATCCAGCCTCTTAAACCACTCTTTAGCGTTTCTGAAAAACGGGTAAAGGAGTAAGTGAGAAGTTGCTTGCTTCTCTTGGTTATAAAATGACTGCGTTTCTAAGAAAGTCGTTTGTGCGTCAAGCTCGGCAAAGCCTACGGTACGCCATGCTTTCATATAGCGGTTATACTCCCGTACTTGCTCGTTATTAGTCGGCTTCCAGCCCTCACTAAGAGCGTGTTTTTCGGCTTCGGTAAGTAACCCCTTGCCCTCTCTTTCCTCTTTAACGGCATTATGTACGAGTAGCAACACCCGCTCTTTGGCTGTTAGGTTGCCTTTCTGTAGTGCGTTGGTTAGGTTTTTCATAATCCTGTCGTGCGTTTCTCAACTATTACCCGCTCTATGTACTCTACTTTGTCGTTTAGCTTGGAGACTTCAAAGGCTTTCAGTAGCTTATCTGATAAAAAGCCTATACAGTTAGCCGTCTTTATGTCTAACTCGCCCGCCCTAACCCGCTTTATCGTGTCTGCTACAAGGGTAATAGCGTCGCTTGGTGTTTCTAGGGGTAGGTCTGGTAATGGCTTCTCAAGCGTGAGGCTTCGGGCTTCCCCGCCTTTCGCTTGTGCCTGTCTTTTGCTTTCCTCTGGTATCTCGGGGTTATGCAAGTAACAGTAATCGCTATCGGTCATACTGTTAGCGTTACAGTCAAGTCCGCCCCCTTTGACATATACGCATTTCATAACTTAGTTATGGGTATCCCCTCTTTCTTTTAAGTATGCCTCTACCGCTTCCTCTACTATCTCGTAATCTTTTCTATCAGTCGTAACCGCTAACATCTTAATAGCCTTAATCGTCTCGGGTTTAAGGTGTGTCGTGTATTTGACTACAAGCGGGGTAGTTGTCTTACTGGTTTCACTACTTGCGGGTTTGTCTGTTTGGCTACTTACCTCTTTGTGTACTTGTGTACTTGTGGTTTTATCCACTTGTGTACTTTCTGTACTCGGTTGGTCTTGTTTAGCCTCAATGTCCACTTGTGGGTTTGTATACATATTGACTGGTTTTACCGCTTCCCGTGTCTGTGATAGGGGATTACGGTTTTTGAGTAACTCGGCTAGCTTATTCTTATTCGCCATTTTCGCCTCCCCTCATAACCATATCGGCTAGTTGCATATAAGCAATACTTCCTTGGTGGTTCGGGTCATATATAACAATGGGCAAGCCCGCTAAGGTAGCCTCGGCATGCTTAATACTAAACTCTACCTGTAGGGGATAGAGATAGTCCCTGTAAGCCTCTGTAACGGCCTCTATAACGGTTTTGGCTACATTGGTGCGGTTATGTACCATCGTCGGTAAAATACCCGCTAGTTTAAGGCTCGGATTAAGCCCTTTCTTTACCTGTTCTATTTCGTCTATAGCGTCTTGTAAGCCTTTCATAGCTAAGTAGTGTGCCTGTAGGGGTATGATTATCTCATCCGCTACGGCCATAGCATTAACTGTTAGATAGCTCTCGGCGGGTGGGGTATCTATCACGATGTAGTCATAATCGTCTTTTATCGGGTCTAGTAGGTTTTTTAACATGCCTATCTGTGTTGCTCTCATTCCCGCCTCTGTTTCTGCTAGGTCGGGGTGAGAGGGTAGTAGGGGTAGGTTAAAACTTGTAGTTGTTATCGCTTCCTTGGTCGTTGTGTTTATATCGGTAAAAAGCGTGTTGATATGGCGGGGGAGTGCCATAGGGTCAATGCCTACGCTTATCGTGGCGTTAGCTTGCGGGTCTAAGTCCACTAAAAGAGTACGCTTGCCTTTAAGCTGTAAGGCTGTAGCCAGATTAACGCTTGTCGTTGTTTTACCACTCCCGCCCTTGCGTAGTGTAACCGCTATGACTTTAGCCATTGTTAGTTACTCCTCTCATGCTCTTAATAAACTCGTCTAAGTCATCACGGCTTATCCTGATAAACTTACCGCTCAACTTGATACTTTTTAGCTTACCGTTTCGTATCCATCGCCTGACACTATCGGAAGTAACCTTTAACATTTCGGCTACCTCGTCGGTGGTGTAATAGTTTTGTGGTTGTGTATCCATAGCTTTATTTGACATTTAAGGTCATTTTTGATATATTACTCATGGAGTGAGAGGGTTTTTACCCTCCATGACGCTAAAGTTATTAACCTAAGCGTGAGGCACTCCACTTTTAACCTCTACTGCAATCCCTTTCTTTGTTTCTTGTCCATTACTGAATAAAACACTTTATTTCCTTGTTTGTCCTCTACAAGTATTACTCTTACTTTTCGTAATGCCTCTTTTCCGTTCTCTTTAACCATAACCATAGCCTCTAGTGCATAAAATGTCCTGCCGTATTTCTCGGTTACATTTTGTATCGTGGTTGACGTTTCAATAATCTGTTTCGCATACGGTAATAGCTTTAGCCGTCTATAGGTATCGTGTAATGTCCGCTTTTTCGCTCCTGTCGCCCCTGTAATATGTCGCCATCCCATGAGAGAAATGCGTACTTCGGTTTTTAGTGCTGGTGAGTATGTTTTGCTTTTACGCCACTTGTCGTAAAACTCCCATGCCTCTTGTTTTATATGTTTAATACTCGGCATAACTATATTTATCTCGTCCTATTGCTTGCTCTATGCTGGGTAGGATAGCTCCCGCCCAGTGTTAGAATAAACACATTACTTTAACTTCACTTGGTATAAGTCTTTTGAACCCGCCTTTGCAAAAGTCAAACTGTAACTCGTTGCGTCGGTTGGTATCTCATAAACATATACACCTGACTCTTTCACGCTTGGTGAAAGCTCACGGTAATCTAAATAATCCTCAATACCACCAATAGCGTCACTGTATGTACTAAACTCACGCCCCTTACTGTCTATTAAAAGGAAGTCTGCAGGGAGGGAGAACTTGCTGTTAGTAGTATTCGTAATATCCATACTGACTATTACAAACCTTGTGCCGTCTTTTGCTACCTTTGGAGTGCCGTAAGACGAGCTAATTGTCTTTTTTTCCTCAGAGTTAGTAACCTTAACCTTAATCGTGGCTAGCTGTATTTCGTCGCCTACTGCTTTTTGAGTAGTTACCATTTTTTCTTCCTTGGCTAACTCCATGGCGGTCTGCTCGTTTTTGCTTTCATTGGTAGAATTGTCATTATTTCCGTTGAAAGCGTTTGAGATAGCGTTGCGTACTTGGTACGCTTTATACTCCATGCCTGAGAAAAACCCTACTCCAAAAATGATAAGTGCTATTACTGCGTATATTACGTTTCTTTTCATTGTGTTCACCTCCTTTATTTCCTACTTCCTGTAATTAGACTTATCGGAAGTAGGAGACTGTCATTACCTGCTAAAACCTACTCCCTTAAAAGCAGAATAATAGCGGGGTAAGTCGGCCTGTCTCTTAATCGTATCGTTGTACACCTGTAGCATTTCTAAGCCTTGGTGTCGTGTATATCCTGCTACTTCTAACAAGTCGCCCTTGTAGGTCTTTATAAGCGTTGTCGTGAAGTAATGCCTAAACCCGTGTGTGGTCTTGTCTATTCCTAGGCTTTTGAGTAAGTCCTTAACCATACCCCGTATACTTCGGGTTGTAAGACGCTGGTTTTTACTGTTGTTGCTCTTACTGGTAAATAACGCCCCGCTTTTAACCTTGCCCGCTTTCATGTAGTCGGTTAAGGCTTTGGTTGTCTCGGGGTGTAAGTAGACTATCTCCTTATCGTCTCGTCCCTTGCCCTGTACTAAGGCCGTACCCGCTACTAGGTCTATATCGTCTACGTCTAAGCGGGTAATCTCTACTTGTCTCAAGCCCTGTAGGGTAAGAAGCGTGAGGATTGCCTTTATCCGCTTGGTGTCGGGTGTCTCGGGTAAGTGTTTAACCGCTTCCATAAGCGTACTCATTTCGCTATCGTTAAGCCCGTCTTTTTTGTGCTTTTTGCTCTGCTTAAAACCCTTTATAGTGCTAGTTATATCGGCGGGTAAGTATCCTTGTCGGTTTAGCTCTTTAAGGATAACTTTGGAGACGGTCAAATACTTAGCCTTAGTCGCTATACTAAAGTCGGCTCGGCTGTGTAAGTACCGCTTATATTCTATGTAGCTGTTGCGGGTTAGGCCGCTTGTCCTGACAAACTCCACAAATAAAGGGGTGCGGGTCTCGTAGTCGGCTCTTGTCGCCTCGTTTATGTCTAAGCTGGTAAATAATACCTTGGATAAACCCTCTAAGTCGGCGGTTGCTACTAACTGGCTGTCTTGTGCTTTAACGAGGCTCGTTAACTTATCCATAAACCTAGCGTACACCTACACAATAGGCCTTGTCAAGACACAATGTTACACTACGCACCATGCCTACTCTGTTTTTGCCTCAAAGTTTGAGTTTTTACCGTTAAAAGTAAAGGTTAAAGTCCGTGGTGAGTTGTAGCGGTTTTTGCTTATGACTAGCTTTATAAACCTGTAGCCGTTGTACATCGTATCGTCTTTCGTCTCGGTTTCACTCTCTAAAAACATGACTACATCCGCAAGGTATACGAGGTCTACGCTTCCCTTGATACTCTCAAGCCCACTACTGTTAAAGCCCTGCTTATTCTTTTGTGAGATAAGCAGTATCGGCGTAGCGGTTCTCTCGCTCGCTTCCTTAAAGCGGTCTATTAGCTTGCTTTCCTTATCTATTTGGTCGGTTGCTCTTTCCTTTTCGTCTTTCCTGTAGTCAAATACCTGTAAATGGTCTACTACCACAAGTACCTGCTCGGCATTGTGTTGTGCCTTGACAAGGTTAATCTCGGCCTCTAAAGTAGTGAAGTTTATCGGTTGCTCTCCTCTTTCCCTACTCCTGACATAAAAGCGACTACCTATCTTTACGAGCTTATTCCGTGCCTCGTCTAATGCTTCGGCCTCATCCTTGCTAAACAGGCTATGATAGTCTACCTTTTCGCCCATTAAGTCGGTATTTTGTGCCTCGGGGTCAAGGTATGGCCTACCCTTGAGCAAAATATCGGCGTAGCTGACACTTGATAAGCGATTAAGTATTTTAGTGAAGATTGCCCGCTTTGGCATTTCTAACGAGTAAAAGATAACAGGCGTACCCCGCTCGCAAGTCTCATAAGCTATCTGTAAGGCTAGGCTCGTTTTTCCTTGTCCTGCAATCCCGCCTAACAAGATTACCCCGCTTAACCCCATAGTGGCCTTATCAAGCGGTGTTATACCTGTTTCTATGCCTATTAAGTTTCGGCTACCATCCCCTAGGGTTTTGTAGTAGTCTGATAAATCGTCTGCTGTCGGTTTTGGTAAGCCGTCTATTTGTTTTGGTTTCTCGGGTAATGCCTCAAAGCTAATCTTGTCGTGCTGTAAAAAGTAATCAGTAATATCTTTTATCCCGTCTGGTAACTGCTTTATACTGACTGTCTTACCCGTAAGAAAGAATAGTTTTGCTATCTGTTGTGTCATCTCCCGCCCTGCGTCATCATTGTCTAGGGCTAGTATCACTTCAAACCGCCTGAAGAGGCTTACTTTCTCGTCTGTAAAGTCGGTAACTCCTAAAATAGCTACGGCATTGTACCCCTCTTGTGCAAGCCTCATAGCGTCAAAAACGCCCTCGCATAGATACACCTTGTCGCCGTCTGGTAGGCTTTCTAGTATCTCGGCGTTAAACATCGGCTTACCGTCTCTGGCTAGGTTTAAGTATTTCGGGTGCTTCCCGTCTAAGTTTCTCCCTTGCAGAAAAACTACCTTACCCCGCTCGTAAAACGGTATGATTACTTTATGCTTATAAAAGATAAGATTACCTTTATCACCGTATATTCCTGCCTCTTGTAGCGTAGGTAGGCCGTATGTCTCTTTTAGTCTCTTATTAGCCGTGGCATAGTCTCCTATTCCTGTAACCTTAAACCGCTTTATTGTCTCGCCTGTTAATCCCCTGTTTAACAGGTAGGCTTTCGTCTCCTTGTCAAGGCCTCCATACGTTATAAAACTCTCATATAACCCGTTTATATCCTCTTGTGGTTTTGTGGTCTTTTTAGGGGTCGGGTTTGGTACGGGTGGTATGGTGTAATAATGCGTCGTGCCGTTTGATAACTCTTGTATGGCTGTTTTAACGTCTACTCCCTTTATATCTTTATAAAGGTCAATAACACTCCCTCCTACTCCGCAAGCAAAGCACTTAAAACGGTTGGTTTTGGTGTCAAACCCTAGGCTAGGTTTTTTATCATTGTTTTTATGTGCGGTGGTGTTAAAACATCGTGCTTGCTTTCGCTTCACTTCTAATCCTAGACGTTCGGCTAGTTCTAAAATCGGCGTGTCATCTCGTAGTCGGGTTAAATCTAAGCTGTTCATGGGTAGTACAACCTTTAAGGTTGATACACTCAAGTTACCTAGTCGGCGGGTTTGGTGTCAAACTAAAACCCCGCCGTGTATATAGGTATATAGGTATATGCGTCACGGACAGGCACGGTTTTGACGTACCCTAACACGGTTTTTGACGTACCCTAACACGGTTTTTGACGTACCCTAACACGGGTACTTTTCTGTATCTAACTATAACCTTTAGCCTGTAGACAAAACCGTAAAACCACAAAAAACATCACAAATCTACACGGTTAGCCTCAAAAATGACATACCCTAACACGGTAAAGAGGTTACAAGTCTTTCTTAATCTTGGATATTTCCCGCCCGTGGTGCTTGGTATCTTTTTTTATCCGCTTTAACTCCTCTCGCATTTTAGCGGTGTCTGACTTACTGCTTTTGTAAAACTTCTGATATTCCAAATAAACTGCAGTATCGGTGTGGTCTACCCATACTAACGTGCTTTTCTTTTCGGTCTTGTTGTAGCTTTTGTTTCGGCTGTTAGCAAAGCCCCATGTAACTATCTCGTCTCGCTTCTCAAGTAACTCCAAGGCCTGAATTAACTTATTGCGCTTGTCTCTATCTCGCCCGCTTATAACTTCTGTAAGCTTTTTGACTGCGTAACGCCGTGTCGGCTGTACATTTTGCTTGAGTAGGTAAAACAATCTATTACTAACGGCTAGTTTATAGCCTGTAAGCTCATATTTGTAGTCTCCCGCCTGTCGTCTCGGCTCGGCTATAAGGTTGCGGTTGTAGTAAAGCCCGCCGTCTCTAAACCCTGTCATTTGTTTGGCTACCTCTGATACTATGCCTATAAGGAAAGACATCGGCGGGTTGTCGCTTGTCAAGGATATTACCCGCTTCGTGTCGTCGTCTTGATATATCTCGGCGTAATGGATAAGCGGTGCTTGAAAGACTAAAACCTTATGTTTATCGCCTGACTTAAACTTAACAGCTCTTTTTACAGGCGTATTAAAGACTTGTTTTAGGTCGTGCCATACCTTACGCTTGTCTCTTGTCTGGTATCCCCCGTCGGGTGCGGGTGTATAGCCTAGGTGTTTTAAGTAATCATTTACTTCTATCTCGGCTATATGCCCATCGGGTGTCTCTTTCATCGTACCGTTTTTATCTGCGTAATCAGCTATGTCTTTGGCTGTTTTGAGTATCGTAGGTATGTCTACAGTGTCCGATAGAGAGATAAAACTAGCTTCGTTGCCGTCTTTGCTTTTGTAGGTATAGACGTTTTGTTGCTTTCCCTCTATAAGTGTCTTGCTGACACTCGCTGTTGATGAATAAACCATATCTAGGGTTTCGGATAAGACACTAGGAGACAAACTAACCCTATCACGCAAGTCCTCTATTTCGCTCCCTATCAAAAACTTATTAGCGGGTGTGGTTGATACTGCAGGGTTAGGTATACTAGCGGTTAGCTTCATTACTCCTGCATTGATTGTGGTGTTTTTTCGGTATTGCATAGCATATTAAAAGTCGCTTCCTAGCGTCTCCTCAAACTCCTTAAAGTATCCCACTACCCGCTCATGGCTAGGCGGTTGTGCCTGTATCTTTTTCTTGTCTATGTACAGGTCGTCTTTTATCCTGACACTCTTTTTACTGTCTCTTTCATAAAGCCCTTTTTTAGTTGCAGACTGTAGTGCTTCGTTATGGCTGTCTATAAAGCCCTCTACTTCACCTATCCATCGGTTAATCTTGTAGGCTAGGTCAATACGGTAGGTTTTTGACAGGCGGGTAAATATCTCTCTAAAAGCCAGTAAAATAGCGTAGTTATTCCTGATAAGCTCGGCGGTGTTTTTTACTAGTTCGTTGTAGGCTTCATGCTTAAACTCTATAACCCGCTCTCCTTTCTCCTCTCGCTCGGTAACAAACCCCATCACATCAAAATAGCCTTGTAGGGTGTCTTTTGTCATCTCAAACATGCTAAATGGTCTGACTTTTCCCGCCTCGTCTATGTCGCAAATAAGCAACTCCCTATCTAGGTGTCGCCCTTTATGCTCGGGGTCATCATCGGCGTAGACTATGCCTAAATTAGCGTCGTAGTGGTCTACCCGCTTCTTAAAGTCTTTTATAAACTCATGGTCGTCTCCCGTAAAGGAATATAAGCTCTCGCCTGTTATCGTGTCGCCATCCCTTGCTAGCCCTCCCACTTTTATAAGGCCTTCTAGCGTTGCTTTCGCCTTGGCTTTGGCTTCCATCCATGCCTTAAATACCTCTTTGTGGGGTAGTTTTGTCTCGCCTATGTGGGTTTGTGTACTTGTAGACATAAAAATAGGCGTATACTCGTCTAGTAACCCCTCGTCTAGCCACTCCATCACGACGGCCTTTAACTCGTCCTCTACTGTTGTGTTATGCGTCTTAGCGTAGTCCTCTATGCTTTCTCGTAGGTTCTCAGCGGTATATTCTTTTAAGGCTTCCTCTGGGGTTATTACTGCTTTCCTGACTTCCTGTACTTTCTCCCTCGCCTTTTCTAATGTCTCGTTGTCGCTTTCGTCTAACGGGGTCGGTGTTACCTCTCGCTTATCCATCCATCGTTTAGCTATTTCTTTTAGGGGTATGGAAGCGTAGTAATGCCAAAACTGCCACTCTTTAGCAAAGCTGTTATATCCTCCTTTAACTAGTTTGTCTGCCAGTTTTTCCTTATCGGCCTTGGTAAGCGTGTCTTTATCTTTGAGTAGGTCTGCTAAATACTCCTCTTGGTCTAGGTATTGGTGGTCGTAGGCTACTTCTTCATACAAAGCCTTTAAGTCCTCTTGTAGTGGTTTGTCTAGGGTTTCGTAGGCTAGTTGATACACTGCGTAGTCAAAGACTATCCCGTCTTCTAGCTTCACTTGTTTTTGTTTCTCTACTATCTCTAAGGCTTGGTTTATATCTACTGGTAAGATTGTGTCCAGCCTCTCAAACGAATCCTTAGCGTTTCTGAAAAACGGGTAAAGAAGTAAATGAGACGTGGCTACTTTCTCTTGATTATAAAAAGACTGCGTTTCTAAAAAAGTGGTTTGTGCGTCTAGCTCCGCAAAGCCCGCCGTACGCCATCCTTTGTTATAACGGTTGTATTCCTTTATCTGCTCGTTATTCGTGGGTTGCCATCCATCACTTACGGCGTGTTTCTCGGCCTCGTTAAGTATTCCCTTGCCTGTTGTCTCCCCTTTAACGGCGTTGTGTACCAAAAGTAAAACCCGCTCTTTTGGGGTAAGGTTGCCTTTCTGTAGTGCGTTGTTTAGGTTTTTCATTGTGTAACCCGTTTCTCTAAAATAACCCGCTCTATGTACTCTACTTTGTCATTTAGCCGTGCAACCTCAAACGCCTTTAGTAGCTTGTCTGACAAAAAGCCTATACAGTTGGCCGTTTTTATGTCTAGCTCCCCCGCTCTAACCCGTCTTATGGTATCGGCTACTAGTGTTACTGTGTCGTTTGGCGTTTCTAAGGGTAGGTCTGGTAATGGTGTCTCAAGGGTTAGGCTTCGTGCTTGCCCGCCCTTGGCTTGTGCCTGTTTTTTCTCATCCTCTGATATGGCGGGGTTATGCAAGTAGCAATACTCGCTGCCCCCCATCGGGTTAGCGTGGCAAGCCTCGCCGTTATCTTTGACATAGACGCATTTCATAACTTAGTTATGGGGTATCCCCCTCTTTCTTTAAGTACGCCTCTATCGCTTCCTCTACTATCTCGTAATCTTTCCTGTCTGTTGTTACTGCTAAGAGCTTAATAGCCTTTATCGTCTCGGGTTTAAGGTGTGTCGTGTATTTCACAACTGGCGGTTTTGTCGTCTTAACGGTTTGTGGTGTTGTCTCTTTGTGTACTTGTATACTTGTGGTTTTATCTACTTGTACACTTCTTATACTCTCTTGCCCTGGTTTGGTGTCTAAGTCCACTTGTGTACTTGTATACATATTGACAGGTTTAACCGCTTCCCGTGGCTGTGATAGGGGATTACGGCTCTTTAATAACTCTGCTAGCTTGTTTTTATTCGCCATTTTCGCCTCCCCTCATAACCATATCGGCTAGTTGCATATAAGCAATGCTTCCTTGGTGGTTCGGGTCATATATAACAATGGGCAAGCCCGCTAAGGTAGCCTCGGCATGCTTAATACTAAACTCTACCTGTAGGGGATAGAGATAGTCCCTGTAAGCCTCTGTAACGGCCTCTA
>MWWK01000049.1_pt1 | contig 16397 bp, 16 predicted proteins | sample 1047241 | NCBI WGS metagenome assembly MWWK01 (sample SAMN06349964, study PRJNA376086) | soil metagenome | isolation source: BG12-3 sample Antarctic (ecotone) soil | place: Antarctica | reverse complement strand
CACATCAAACTCAATATCTGAGAAATCACGATATAACCAATGCGGCATTGAAAAGCCTATCTCTTGAGAAGCGGTCAGCTATCTTTCGGGAGAAGCATTCTTCTAAAATTGGGAATGATAAAAAGGATTTCTCTGGAGATACAGAAACTGGTTGTCCCGAGATCATCGAAGCGGAAGTCGTATATACAGAGAATACTACAAAGACTACTCAAGAGAGTAGCTCAGAAAAGACTCAAGAGAGAGAAGACGGCTCTCACTTTTCCCCAGACCAGATCAAAAAAGAAGAAATCAAGAAAGAAGAAGAAATTATGGACGCTATGCAAGAAGCAGAAGCAGAAGAAGTGGATGAACTTTCTGCTGACAGCGTAGATTCTCCTGTTAGTAGAAATTCTGTGGTCAAAGCAGAGGCTGCGTGGCAGAGTCCGCAAAAACATCCAGTTCCGTTTCCCTCTGATTTTGAATTAACCGAAGATATGATTGCGTGGGCAGAAGATAAAAAACCAGAAATAGATGTTCACGAATCGACTGGAATATTCAAGATTCATCATGCCGGTAATTCTGACAACGATTGGTTAAAAAAATGGCAGTTATGGGTTATGCGGGAAAGAACATTAAAAGGAACGAGCTATGCTCCAGGAAAGCCTAGTCAAATGGAGGAATACGCGAAACTCGATAGATGGTTGGAAAGACCTAGGGATTCTGAACAATCCAAACAAGCTGTAAACGAACCTGGACCAGTTACTAATAAAATTGTTTCGGATGAAATAAGAAAAATTGATATACCAAATCCACATGCATTAGCTATTGCAAAGGTTAGTTATCAAATAGAGCCATATCTGATGCATCGAGATTCGTTGTATGCGGCTTACGAAGATTTTTGTTTAAAAATTAACTATCCATATTCACAACAGTACTTTGACGAAGGGCTAAAATATCTGTGTAACGTGAAAATCTTCAAGCCTTATTTTAAGGATTATTATATTAACTTGTTTGAATATAACTTACGTCCAGATTGGAGAATACTGACTTGCAAAGAAATTTTGGATGCTGATATCGAAGGTTGCAGGGAGATTATTGATTTCATAACGGAAAATGTTTTAGTTTCCGGTGATGAGATAGAAGACAGGTTCTCCAGCCTAGATATCAAGGATCTGGAGTTGTTCGTCAATGCTAATTATGTCTTAAAGTTGCTTGCCGCAAAAAAATATAATAATGATCGAAAAAATTGTTACTTTTATAATGCTGAACGATACAATTCAAACCCTGGCTATAAGGAAGAGGTAGATATAAAATTGAAAGAAAAGGGGCTGTTAGATAATCAGTAAGGATTATATGCTGGAGTAAATCGGATTTTGCATTACAACGTATACTCAAAAATTAGGGAAACATGCTAATGCCTGTAAGTGTTGTAATATAATGATTTACAGTTAAGTGCACAAGAATGGCTATGGTAGCCCTAGGCAGCTCCTATAAAACCTTCTCATTTGGCTTTAAACAGCCAGGAAATGGGTAGGTGGAGTGATGGTGAAGTAGGATGTTAGGTCAGATGCAGTTCTCAGTTTTACAGGTAGTATCGGGGGGTATATAAGGTTGATAGGGGGGTCAGCGGACTAGCCCCGATTTGCAAAGTGAAAGTTGCTTTTGAAGACTTTGGCTATAGCGTAAACACCTGATATGACACTACTGGGCTGGATAATCGGGTGATAAAAGGGGATATTTCTACAAAATTTGACTTTTCCAAAATTGATCAGTCTAAATGGTGTGATATATAGACTTAGACCATTCTGGTAGATGTTCCATATAAATCTCACTAAAGGATTTTAAGGACCTAAAGCTGGTTTTAGCCAGATGTGTACTTGCGCGGACAGAATTCTGGAATTTCAAAATTTATGAGGTAGCTGTTTTGCCCACGTCCATTGATTTGTTGTGTTGCGCCTTCCATTGAAACTATTTTGTTTCCTTCTTACCTTTTTCATCTAAGTCGGCATTCAAGTTGTAATAATTTTCGATTTTCTTTCCTGAAATCTCAACGCGACCTTCTACGTTTTCTAAGGTGTATTTGAAATAAAAACTGTTTGTTTTGAAATTGCCGCTATCAACAACTTTTGCTCCGCTATCAATGATGTCTTTTTCAACATCTTGTTTCAAAGCAGAAATAAATCCTGCTTCGTCAAATTGTTCAGCACTAGCGGCTTTCAGTTGGCAGGAAAAACTTTCTGTTTTATGAGAATGGAATTCCTTTGCACCAGAGCCGCCACCCATTCCTGCACCTCCTCCGCCTCCGCCAGCAGAGCACTCCAGACCAGCGAGAGCCTTGTTCTTTTCAACTAACTCTCGCATCGAAAACTTTGAGAAGAATGAAGTTTGTTGAGAGAACATATAAGCTGCACAAGCAAAGCCATTGAAAAGCGTTACAGTCAACGCCACTATTAAAATAATTGGTTTCATCTTTTTAACCTCTCGCATACAGACAGCAACACAACGGTTGAGATGACGTGGGGCAAAACTGCGTAGAAGCTATGTAGAATTTACCACACAACGTTATTAAAGTAACTGTTTGCGCCTCGTGGCAAATGACTTCCTATGCCTTACCTTTTACTGATCCACAGCTCGTCAGACGCGGACAACACCTATTACTCTACCCACAGATGACGAATGCCCTTGATCTTCCATCCTTCCTTTCCCTTAATAAGCTGATAGCCTTTTGCATGACCGCAAGCAAAGCCACATAGCCTTTCTTCATACACTAATGCTTCCGTCTTATTGCCATTAAGCCCTACTCTGGAGAAAAGCAAGCTGCCGAGCGAACGCGGGTATTTGCGAGCCAAGACACGCCAGTCCCGTTCTCTGCTCTCCTTCTCATCGACAAGCACATACTTGACCTTCAGATCAAACAGACTTTTTAATCGATAAGACTGCCTGTTCTTTGCTTTAAAGTTGTCGTAGGTTTCTCGGGTGCTAATTCCAGATAGATAGTGAGGCTCGGCAATTTTTGTAGTGTGATCGTTAATAACTACTAACTCTATTGAACCATGAGAAGGTTCTTGCTCAATCAAGGCAGGAATCAAAGCAGAGTAAACTGCATACTCTTCGGCATCTAACACTTCATCTGTGGGGACTGCAACAATGGACTGTGCAGCGACTCCGCCTAACATTAAAAGGATAAGGGAGAGCGCCAAAACTACTCGCATACTGCTCTTTACCTCCATACTAAAGATAAGCGTCTAACTGTGGAGTTGACGCTTGCAAAAACCAGCAACACAACAAGCTAAAGTTTAACACGCCTCGTCAATAAGAGAGTAGCTGTTTCCGCCTCACGTCCAATGATTTGTTAGATTTCGCCTTTGAGTTCACCACGCAACTTTAAGAAAATCATTTTAATAATTTGCTCAACGCCAAAAAGATAAATACTGCGACAAGTGCAACCCACATTAACACTCGCAAAACTTTCGATTTTTTACTGCTCCAATCAAGCACAAGTCCGATTTCGGCAACAACCAGCGCAAAATCCACGCCTGCCCGCAGAAGTTCGCCGTCGCGCCAATGTTGCAGTCCGCTAAAGAAAAAGGAAGCAGCAAGATACACGCACAACAAGCGCATTATTATATCCAAAAACGGATGCCGACTGCTTTTCTTTGTTTCATCTGTCATACGTCTTAACCTCAAACACGCATTGCCAAAAATGCCACTGCAACAAACGCTTGTCAAAAAGAAGAGCAGTCTGATTTGCGGCATTAGCTCAACATTAACACACAATCCAAAATTCAAAGAGTTGTTTCTGATTCATTTCTTCTCATCAAAAACGCGATTCCGTTGGCAACACCAGACAGCGAACAAGTTATTAGACCGCTAAAATGCGGCATAAAACTCAAATACGGGCAAAATACCGCAAACTTATCTCAAAAAGGAGTGTTTTTGGGACACTAGCACCAAAGAAATTGTAATCTGAGAGTTTAAGCATAGCTACCTTTGCCTACTTTATTTTAAAGATTTTCTCATCAAGTGTTGGATTTAGCTTAAAGTCAAGAATCTCAATATTTGAAACTCCGGTTATTGGAGATTTCCCCACAGGAGTTGCTTTTTTCTCAACCTTTATTTTCTTTGGAATTAAAACCCCACCAATAAGTTCGCGCTCCAAAAAATAATATTTCTCTTCGACATCCCCGACAAACCTATCATTAGTTTCTTTGTGAGTAACAATCAGCATCAACAGATAATTTGTCTCTGAATCAAATAAAAGCCGATAAGTTTTCCCATCTGAAGGCTTTACATCAACAACATTTGCCGTTTTATCGTTCGATTTTGCTTTTCCGACATATTTGAACTCGATGTTTTTCTCAAACGGATGCGACAAAATTAAAGGGAAAAGAGAAGTCCAGAGCGACCCCATAAAAATATTTTTTAGATCTACTCTCTGGGAATTTTGGAGAGCTGCCGTTGTTTTTTTTCCTAAAACATTGCTCACAGTTTTCGATAGTGGTTTGTTTTCTTGTGCTGTAACGTCCTTAACAGTTCGCTGTCCGGAAGAAGACTCTGACTCAAACATTGATTTATATTTTTCACCATTCCAAGTTCTGGTTAACCGAGAAAAAAATGGTGCATCCCTGCCATATATTGCTTGAATTTTACTGGGCAATATAAGACTTACTTCTTCAAAACTTTCATAATTATTGGAATCTTTGAGCAAAATTGTTTTTTTAAATTTGAAGAAATATGACGAAACTTCTCCACTTTTGTCCAACCCTATTGCTTGACGAGCATTACGAATAATATCCCCGGCTTCTGTTTGATCAGACTGCTTTATCGCATTATTTTGCTGCGAAAAACATTGCGAAAAACATATAGAAGCGAACAAAAATATAACTATCATTAATCTATACATTAAACTTCTCTCCTTAATAGATGAGACCTATATTTATTTTGCTACTTGATTACTCTCAAAAATGGGCGTCTTTTGAGAATCTCTAAGTGTTACTAACATCTCATAATAAAAGCTTTATAATGATAAAAACTATCACTTAGGGCTGTTATGCCCATTGATGATAGTTTTTCTTTTAAGATATAATTCTTGTAATTTTTCCAAAACCTTTCCGGATACAATTAAGGCGCAAAATTATAAACCAGAACTCCGCTTACTTTGACCGGCTGCCCGTTCAAGAAAGCGGGTGCGAATTTTGCTTCTTTTGCCGCTTTGACCGCAGATTGGCGCAACAAAGGATGTCCCGAAATCACCTGGGCAGAAATAATATTGCCTTCTTCGTCGATTGTTACCTGTACAACGACCGTGCCTGAGGCTGCTACCGCTTTAGCTGCCGGCGAAAATGCAGGAAGTGGTAAACTGATTGCCTTACCATTTAAAACATCGCCCGAAATCGTTTTATCGTCAGCGTCGATTCCGGCGACAAAATTATAAACGATTATTCCTTTTACCCGGACCGGTTTGCCGGACAAAAGAGTCGGCGCGAATTTAGCTTGTTTTGCCGCCTTTTCAGCCGATTCGTAAAGAAGTTTTTTCTCCGGCGCTTCTTCGGTTTCAGCGATGGTTCCCGTTTCGTCGGTGTTATAAACCTTTCGCGTTCCTGAAACGATGTCGGCAGACGTGACGTTGCCTTCTTCGTCAATTATTACCTTTACGGTAACGGTGCCGCCGACATTAGCTTTTTTGGCTTCGTCCGGGTATTCGGGTTTGGGCAAGCTGACGGCTTTACCGTTAATTACGCCGCCGTTTATTATATTAGAATCCTTTTCCTGAGCGGCTGAACTCAATTGGGAAATTGTAATTTTTTCAGTCTCCTGGGCTTGTCCGATTGGCAAACCCACTGAAAAAGCCATTGTTACGATTGCCGTAATTCCCAGCAATGTGACAGCCAGCAAAAATCTGATTTTTCCGGCGCCTTTGTATACGCCGCGGCTTGTTTCGATCATTTTCATAATTCTTTTCTCCAGAATGTCGGCATTAAAAACGCCGAGGGTTATTGCGTTATGACTTGACGGACTAATAAAACCGGCAATTTGAACGAGTGATCTGGCGTAGTCCAACGGATTTAACAGGCATTCGGCGACCAACTCGTCGCAAGCCATCTCGCGTGTTTGATTGATGTTTCGCTTCATAATCGCGACTGCCGGATGAAACGAAACAGGCAGCGAAAGAAATTCGTAAAAGAGATTCCAGCCGTAATCACGACGACGAATATGAGTAAGTTCGTGCCCTAATACGGCGGTCAATGTTTTCTCTGAAGTAATACCGGTAAACTTTTCGGGCAGGATGATTATCGGCTTTCCGGCTCCGAAAGTGATCGGAGCGGCGGTTTCGGCGGAAAATAATATCGGCACTGCATTTATTTGAAGGGCAGTGCAACAGCGTTCGGCGACTGTATTAATCAGGGGCGGCAAATTTTCATTTTTTACCGAATGTCGCAGCCGCGCCGTCCGCTGCCACGTTCTCAGAAGGCGAAAAAGACGATAAGCCAAAAACAAAAAATAGCAGATGCTTAACGCCTGCAATATAAGTGACAAATCAAAGCCGGTTCGCTCTTCCGGTTGAGCTGCAAACGCTTCGGCTGTCACATCAAACGTTCCGGCGTTTTTCTCGATGGTTGGACGATTGTTTTCAAATGGCAGCCGGAAAATAAATCTGGAATTGTCCAGAAAAGTGAAAATACTAAAAATCGGTGATCCGACGCTCAAGATAAAAACTGCCACCCAAAAAAGATACTGACGGCGGGCGGAAGCGTTCCGCAGAATCAAACGAGCGCCGACAAGAGCTATTATGAGCAGAGCGGAAATCTGCCAGAGCGCGTTGACGAGAAAAGTGACAGCCAATTCACTGAGCGTTTCCATCTTCAGCCTCCTTTTCGATAATCGCATTCAAGCGGGAAAGGTCATCTGCCGTCAAATGTTCGGCTTCAACCATACTCATCACAAGCTTTTCAGCCGAGCCGCCGAACAGACGGTTAATCAAATCTTCAATCGTCTGGCTGACAACCTGACTGCGGCTGACAACGGAACGATAAAAATACGCCTTATCAGAGAGCTTTCGTTTTACCTTGCCTTTTCTAAGCAAAACATTAAGCATCGTCTGAACGGTTGTGTATGCCAATTCGCGTTCTAGTTGTTGCTGGACCGTCTGCACATTGGCGGCTCCGGTCTCCCAAAGCACTTGCATAATCTCAAGCTCGAGCGTCGTTAATTGTTCACTTTGTTTGATCCGTGCCATCTGTGTCTCCTAAATTATTAGGAGTATATTACGAGGTTGATAAATATGTCAACTAAATAATTAGGAGTTGAAGAGTTTTTGAAGCATTTGAATACTTATTGCACAAGGAATTATTACAGCTAAGTCAATGAACGGGCGTTTATCACAACAGATTTGATCTGTTTCAAAAATAGTCGTTTTCGGTACTGTTTGAAAGTCGCTGCCCGCGCCCTCACTCCCATTGATTTGTTGGGCGTCCCTCTTGATTCACGGATTTATTATTTTTGCTTCAGGCATTCTCAACGGGTAATCTGAATGCTGAACTCTCAGACGCTTGCCGAAAAAGTCCATTACCACAGCGCGTCCGACGTAAATTAGTTTGTCGTCGTAAAACTTCATAACGTCAGGGTGGTGTTTGTAACGAAACATCACTACCCAACTGCCGCCGTAAAGTTCACTTTGGTAGTAGCTGTATGCTTTACGTTCCAAAGAATCGTGGCGCATCTTTAAGCCTTCTTCGTCAGTTCCCGGAAACAAATTTTCAGGAGTCAACTTTGACTTGTCGGCAATCGGCGGAAGGTCGGTGTAACCATTCTGAACAATAAAGCACTCTGCTACATAAACAGCTTCTTCCGGCTCAAGTTCTCTATGTCGCGGTTGCGGATAATCACAAGGATTTTCAACCGTAAACCTCACGGGCGTTACCGACGAAATAGCGTCCGACAAAGATTGCTGGCTTTCTGATTCAATGCGTGAAAGATACCAAAGACCAACTGCGCCTACGCCAATGAAAAACGTAAGAATTGCGAGCGTCAATTTTAATGGAAGTTCCTTCATCTCGTTTCAAATTATAGGGCGTTAATTTCACACGCAGACGCACAACGGCTGAGATGACGTGGGGCGAAACCGCCACCACGCAAGCTAAAGTTTAACGGACGACGCGACAACAAAGTCGCTGTTTCGCCCTCACGTCCACTGAATTGTTCGACATCGCCCTCATCTTTAGGAAGCCGCCTTTTAATACATTATTGACAAGCCGGTTGCTAACTCCCAAAAATCATCCGGCAAAGTTTTAAGCGTTGGTTCGCCTTTTGCCACTTGAAACTTTAGCGAAACCATTTCGACTTGCGGGAACTCACGCAACCTTTTGATTTCGTCTCGATATTGTTTCAGAAATGCTATTGCGTCTGTAAGTTGTGCTGCACTTTGCTTGGCTTCGCTCACCGTCAACAACAAATATGTAGTTTCAAAAACTGCTAAGGCTTCAAGGTCGGTTTCGGCTACTTTGCGTTTGAGTTCTTCAGGCAAACCTAATTTCCCGTGAAAAAGAATCAGCTTTGGGACAAAAGTCGAATCTTGAAGAAACTCTTGCGGCTCAAAATCCATTCCATAGGCTTGAAAGACGCAACCGAATTGTTCATACAATTTTGGATTGTAAAGCCAGCTTGTGTCTTCCATTAAAGTTTAGATTGCTTTCCAAGGTTTCAAATATATCACGCCGCCGAGATAACACGAGATGTCGAACTTTGAATTATCCTGAATTATATTCCGCATAATAGATTACCGCGAATCTCTAAACAGCTGTTTTTCCGCTATTTTTAGAAAATGCGTCTGACAAAAGCCGAATTATAACCATACCCATTTATTTTGTTTCAAAAAGAGTCGATTTTGACATCAATTCTATTATAAACTGCTGTGTCAATAACAGACGTTTTTGGGACTTAAATATACCTTCTGAAATTGCCTTGAATAACAATTTTAATATTCCAGACTAAAAGAATCGTTATAAATACTAGGAGAAACATATCTACAGGATTCAAATAAGACAAAAATACTTCTGCATAACTCTTATTTGGGAAATCGTTATAACCTAATTCAGCATTGCTATTTAACATTTCTTGTAATCTTTTGTGAAAATGAAATAGCCAAGAAATAAAATAGACGATTGGCAGCAAATATAAACCTATTGACACAGAAGTTCTTTTGAAGAACATGAAGATACTTGAAATAAACAAACTTACTATTGCTAAAAGTCTAAAAAAAGCTAAGGTTGGTTCAGTTCCCCAACCATCAGCAAATGTTGGTTTAGGTGGAAAGGAATATTCATAAATACCTATCAGAACAATAATTAACGAAAATAAGAATGTACATACAGGAATAGCAGATGTCGCAAAAAGCAGAAGTCTATATTCTAAAATTGTAAGGTTAGATTTTCTGAACATCATTGGGAATACTTTCCTGTTTCAATATTGGCTATACCAGTCTCAAAAACGGTCGATTTTGACACAAATTATATTATAAACTGCTGTGTCAATAACCAGCGTTTTCGAGACTGATTACTTATTAGTTTTAATTAAAGAGTAAGAAATTATTACGTTGCTCCAGCTACCTTTTGACTCAAATGTTGATTCATCGAAATTAGCTATGTTTAGATTATTTTCGTCAAGCCATTGTACTTCTAGTTCATTACTGCATCGAGTTCTGAAAATCTCTTTATCAACGACAATCGGTTCATTTGCATTGTTTATCTGAACCAGTTTGGAACACCATCCTGCTGCTCCTCCGCCCATCTCTACATAGGAAGTTGCCACATAGTTTTTAGCGGGGGAAAGTGTTGAATTTTTGACGTAGTAATGGTTGCTACCTCTACCAATGTTTAAGGCATCAGAAAACGCATTGAACAACCACACAATTCCAAAAATAGTAAGTGCGATGACAGCTAGAACTGAATACTTGAAAATCGGATTTTTTACTTCTTTATATTGAAACATCAATTTTCTACATTTCAAGCAATACGTTTGATATTTTGAAATAAATGGGTTTCAAAAAGGGGCGGATACTGTTGCCCAATTCATTTTGGATAAAATAAACTCGACAAAATCGCTCGAATTTGCTGACTTGTTTTTAGATTTTAATGACGATTTTGAATTGGGCAACAGTATCCGAGCGTTTTTGCGACAGATGATTTTATTACTTTACTGTAATCTCAATATCGTCAATTACAAACTCAAGCATTTTTCCTTTCTCTATACTTGGAAAGGTTTTGCTAACAGTTACATTGTATTTACCTTTGGCTGTAAAGTCGTAATCGTAATACTCACCGGAGAGATTTATCCGGTTAGTGTCAGATTGCTTTGGCTCTAAATACAGACCTCTGCCACCCCCTCTAATCATAAAAAAGTATGGTTTTTTATCCTCTTCCGTGGCATCTGGACTTTCCATTCGTTTTAGTTTTTCCAGTCGCTTTTTTTCGCGAACAGGTATTAATGTTTCATTGTTTTCATCTTTAACAATCGTAGAATAGTCAGTATATATTCCTCCAACTCTACGTAATATTTCAGAAGAATTGCTCCAGGTCATATTGATGATAACGGGTTTGCCTGAATCTATAGTAATTTTGGAAAATTCCACACAAAACTTTAATCCTTCAATTTCCGCGCTGCATTTTTTAGAATTTAGAGTTTGAGCAGTAATCGTAATTACCGACAATAGTGGCAAAGTAAAAAGTAGGATTGTAATTATCAAATTCTTGTTTCTACTACGCATATTTTATAAATTTACTCTTTAATTCTTCTAAATAAGATTCTCACCTATATTTATTTGAGTCTCAAAAAGGGTCGGATACTGTTGCCCAATTCATTTGGGTTCAAATAAACTCAATTTAATGACAGAAAATTTAGGGATTTATTTTCAATTCTAAAGGCGGACATGTGAATTTGTACCATTTTTATTGAACATGTGTTATTCAAATTGAATTGGGCAACAGTATCGGGTCCTTTATGGGACTGAATAATTAAACTACATTTGCGATAATCGTAATAATTTCTGTAATGCAATTTTACTTTGTTCTCTTAACTGGAACTCATCTAAATCACCATTGCTTCGTAAAGTTGCGTCAGCACAGAAAGCATCTAAATCCGTAAACAACTGGTTTAGAGTTTCAAATCCTTCTCCTTGCCATATCGTAGAATCATTCTTGAACATTCTCAAAAATTCTTTCTCAAAAGTAAGAGCATCAATTTCATTGCATAGAAACAATTCTATAATGCGTATGTATTCGGCTAATTTTTGCTTTTTTTCGACCGTCAGAGAATCGTTCATACTCAAGGCAGTAAATGTGTCTCGAGAAGGGGCGTTTTTGTGACATTTTATTTTGATTCAACGTTTGAGATGACCTGGGGCAAAACCTCTACCGCAGAATCAATCCGCGAATCTTCTACACTTGATAATGAGCCTTCCTGACATTCCTACCAGAAACGAAAGCACTAATCAGCAATTTCCTGATGAGTCAAAGTTGAATGCTTCTTAGCGAACATAAACATTCGGTACTGGTATATCATCGCCGAATCCAAACACATGTGCCGTAAAGCCTTCTCTTGAGCGTTGCAGATACCACGTGCCGTTTGACGGGCGGAATACGGCGATGTCAGTTTTGCCGTCGCCGTCATAATCAGCAGGTGTCGGCTTATCGGTTGAAACTCCGAACTGCTCGGCACGAAAGCCGTCTCTGCTTTGCAAGATATACCAAAAGCCGTTTGATGGACGATAAACGGCAATATCAGCTTTCCCGTCGCCGTCGTAATCAGCCGGAACAAGTCTGTCGGTCGGAAGTCCGAACCGCTCAACTCTCACCGCACCGTTTGAACTTTGCACAACATACCAGACTCCATTTGATGGACGATAAACGGCAATGTCATCTTTTCCATCGCCGTCGTAATCAGCCGGAACTATACTATCGCTGTTGAGTCCCCACTGCTTAGTGACTTTCGTATCGGTCGAACTTTGCAGAACTACATAATAACCCGGTGCCGGAACACTGTCTGTCGAAATATAAATCGCCAAATCCGTCTTGCCATCGCCGTCGTAATCACCCGGTCGCGGAACGCTGAACGAACCATTTTGAATCCCCAAATCTCTGGCGTAAAAGGTATTGTCCGAGCTTCGCAGAACATACCAGATATCAGGAATGATAGTGTCACCCGAAACTATTACCTGGCTTTGCCTCTGTCGAAAAACCGCCAAATCCGTCTTGCCGTCGCCGTCATAATCGCCAGGCACGAGCCGGTCAGTTCCAAGTCCCCACTGCACAGCCGAAAATCTGCCCGTGCTTTTCATGATATACCAGAAACCGTTTGATGGGCGGAACACCGAAATGTCTGCTCGTCCGTCACCATCAAAATCGAATATAGTCCGATCTGCAGCAAATGTTTGAGTCGAAAAAGTTAATAGAAAAGCCAACAGGCACACGCTCAGAAATGTGATTTTCATAGATTTATATTTTGGGACTATAGAAATTTGAAAGACTGTCTAACCGGAACAAGAGGGAGTTGTTCAGGATAGTGTTGATATAACATAATTCAAAAGATAATAGATTGTCAAAAAAAGTTTAATTTTATGAGTGCGTCTTATAACCGATTAGCACAATATAATGAGAATTGCGCAAAGGGCAATGAGATGAGAATAAATTATTGATATGGAAGCATTATTTGGATTATTTGGAGTGCTCGTTGGTGGCGCAGCGAGTTTTGTAGGAACTTATTATGCTCACAAATGGAGTATGGAGAAAGAGCGAGAGCAATGGGACAGACAACAAAAAGCAGAAAATAATAAATTGGCAAGAGAAGAATTGAAGCTAGCTAGAACGCACTTACTTGAAATTTATAGCAATGCAATTTATTACTTAACAATTTATGTAACTGAGGATTTTAGACCAATAGACGAAGATTCTGATGATGCTCCGCCTATGAGCGACGAAGAAAGGAAGCAACACTTTTTAGATGTCAGGAAAAATAGACAATCTTATTATTTGGAAGCGCAGAGATATGTATTGCTGTTGCTACCGAATCTTACAAACACTAATGACTCTGACTTAAAAGAGTTTGAAAAACTACTTAACAGTTTTATAGAAGATATGGGATATGACGCAATTGAACTCCGAAATCTTATTGTAAAACTTGCTAGAAGCGACCAAAGACTTAAAGAGGGAATAAGTTCCTTGAGTTTGGGCGGATTGACGAATTTACTACCAGAGAAGCCGAAGGAGAAAGAGATTCAGTAACTCTCGTGATAGCTTTCGATAAATTAGATTATCGTAAGCTATTTAAGGATGATAAACATTGATGATTGGTAATTATGTAATCGCTATTATCAGATGCACTCAAAACTTTTGCATTATTTGAAAATGTTTTCGCGCCTTTGCTTCTCGGCTTCCAACTGATATTTGAGCATAAATCACCGTGTTTTGGATGTTAGCGTGTCCCAGCCAGTCCTGCACAAAACGAATATCTGCGCCGGTGTCGAGCAAATGCGTGGCAATCGAATGTTTCAAAACGTGAAAATGTCTTTTGTCATCCGGGAGCTTCGCCTTTTCTCCGTAACTTTTAATCAAAACGTCTAACATCGCCCGGCTGATCGGTGCGCCTTTTCTGCTTGGGAAAAGATACGGTAAAGAATCTTCTCGGCTTCTTAAAAAACTCTTCAAAATTCTTACCTCGTCCGCTTGTAGTGGATGAACGCCGGAAAGACTGCCCTTTAATCTGTGAATGTTCAATCTTAGCTGCTTATCGTCAAAATCATTTCGCTGTAAAAGTCCGATCTCACTAGCTCGTAATCCGTGCCGATATGCCAAGAGAAAAATAGCTTTATCTCTTTTACTTGAAATCTCGCCGATTAACTTTTTTGTTTCCGTTTCAGTAAGAAATTTTATCGTGTCAGATTTAGTTGCTGGGCGCGGTTTCATCAAAAAGATTATTAGACAAAACAAATGTTTTGTCTAATTCAAAAACGATTCCTTAAAAACAAAATGACGGCTTTTCGAACCGTCATTTTGTTGATGTATGGATTTTCGGAAGAACTTATCTTCCAGCTTGTTTCGCTGCGGCTTCTACCCACGTTCCTAAATTCGCTCGTCCGTTATCGTTTACCCAATCATAGGTATTATAACCTGACGGTAAGGGATTAGCCCCTTTTATATCCGTGCTTTCGTTAAACAGCCGACAATTATGAATATAGATGCCTAGCAAACCATTTGGGCGTTTTTTGCTTTCCTCAATCTCATAATTTATCCATCTTCGTTGTGATGTTAGAGACCCGATTAAAACTACGGTTACAGAGGTGCCGTTTAGCTGAGATGCAATCCAATTTTTGATTGCTTGATCGCCGTTTCGCTTAACTGATTCCCATTTAGCCGCGTCAATAAATTCAGATGTTTCAATAGTGTGGCTTGTTACCACGTTGCTGTTTCTGACTTGCCCGGCTCTGATTGAATCTCGTTGGTAATGAAAACTGAAAAATACCTTTCTTGCCATATCTATTTATTCACTCCTTTGATAATTCTAATGATCGTGCTGATGATTTTGTCATCTTCTTTCGCGCTATATGTTGATAACTCCTCGACTAAAGGAATTATTTCTTCATTTTCTGCGTACCAGATTTTGAAATCTTTAGAAATCTCGTCGAAAAGCTCTTTCGCTACGTAATCTGTAGCTGGTATGGGTATCGGAATAAGCCCGTGTTGCTTGGCAATCTCAAATTCTGATCTAATACCATTTGCTAAAACGTTTTTACCTGCTTTATCTTTCTTGTTGCCAAACAGAAAAATAGCAATTCCGGCGAGTTTGATCATTCGTTGTCTATATTCTTCCCAAAGAACATCTAGTTCCTTTTCGCCGGTCTTGAATTGTGGAAACGGTTTTATAATGAGTTGATCTTCACTATATTTTTCCGGTTTTTCGTAAACTGCGTCTAACGCTCCATTGATGACCGCGCTGCCAACCCCCCAGCCAAAACCGTTTATAATGCGAAAATCTGCTTTCACAATATGATTACTGAGTTTGTGAATAAATTTTTGTGCCTCTTGTTGATCCCAGCCTCCATACTCTTCCGCACTACCTGAGATAAATATTGTCCGCTTTCTGAATCTGCTCTCAATCTCTTTCAAAATTTCTGTGATCTGTGGGTATTCGTCAATTTCCAACGCCTGAATGCCATAGCGTTTTAACTCTCGAACCCTTAAGTGATCTTTCCTTGTGTTGTAGTCGAAATCTGCCTGTGTCTCATTGGTATCTTCACCTAGCTTTGGTCGCCTAACGAAAAAATAATGATCGCGTCGATTTTTAGGGTGCTTCGTTGCAATTCGACTTAAAACATAGTCAAGATTTGGGTCTGTGAAACTAAAACCAATAAAAAGAAAAGTCTTGGTTGTTAAATCACCTGTCAAAGCATTTATGAAGCCTTCGTTTGTGGTGTGATAATGCTCGTAATCCTCTTTGGTTAATGTTGCCTCAGTAGCGTGATCTATATCGCCGTGCATTTTATAAACTACGGCATCTCGTTTTGGGCGAGTGTTAAAAATTTGTCCAACTTCGTGCTTAACGTCCGGTCTTCTGTTTGCTTCTCTGAGGGCATTTTCAATAAGCCGGTCGTAATTTGTTGTCCAGTAAGTTGAAATTGGAAGCCGCGCTATAATGCGGTGATTTTCTGTCAGGTCTATATCCTCAACAAATTCACTAATGATTTTTTTGGTTACTTTGGCGCGGCTAGCTTTTTCGTTAACGTGATATTGAGCTAACGAAATTAAGTCCTTTTCTTTATCTATTTCTAATCCGAGTTCTTTAGCGATGTCCGCAAGCATTTCCGCCCAATCTACAAAACCAGCAGCTTTTGACATTCCCGCACCAGCAAAAATAGCGGCATTATTCGCCGCTAAATCTTTAACAAAGTCATCTATAAAGGCTTTTATTTCCCTCTCCATATTTTACCCGTTCGACATTGTATCATCGCTGCAAAAGCACTTGCAAAGTTCGCAACCACAATAATAAATTTATAGATACTTTTGACGAGGTTCTTCTTATTAGACAAAATGACTGTTTTGTCTAATAAAGTTTACATTACGCCTGAAAAACATTGATCTTCTACTGACAAGAAGGGTAAGAAAACTAACTGTAATGTCTAGTTGAATTTTAATCTGCGTAATTGAGCCTGAATCTTGTCTTGAGGACTTATCAGACTCAATATGGTGGGAAGTTCAATAATTACGACTGTTTATTAGAATTTCCCTGTTTTAATTTTCCTGTCAACCAATCCCAATCTTCCTGGGTGTAACTGTCCTGAAAACTCATGATAAATTCGTTCTGTCCCTTGTCTAGATATTCTCTCATTGTTTTTAGCACGGTTTCTCTTCCCTCTTTTGTTAATGACTCGG
>MWWK01000048.1_pt1 | contig 16477 bp, 17 predicted proteins | sample 1047241 | NCBI WGS metagenome assembly MWWK01 (sample SAMN06349964, study PRJNA376086) | soil metagenome | isolation source: BG12-3 sample Antarctic (ecotone) soil | place: Antarctica | reverse complement strand
CGGAGTGCTGCCGCTTCGTCTGCTCGGTCGGCATCAGTCGGGCGATTGGGGCGACATCTCGGAAGATGACAAAAGAGAAAATGAATTGTCGCTTAAAGAAGGGTTTCGTTTGCTGTCGGCGTATAAGCTGCCGAATGATGGCGGTAAGGTCTGGATAATTACTGAAGCTGATCGCTCGGTAACAACTGTTCTGCTTCCTGAAGCATACTAATGCGCTTTCTTCTGATGCTCCGGCATCCGGTGTTTGGTTAAATCAAAATCGCTTAGTCTGCCCTGCGCCCAAGCCAAAGCGCGTTCGAGCATTTCAACTTCTTTGATAATCAAAACTGAATCGTCTCTTCCTTCGGTTAATTTACGAATTTCAGAAACGCTTTTTTCCATCGTTGATAAAGTCACAATATCAACTTTTTTGCTCCAACCTTCATTTCTACGCCGATACATTGCGGGATGACTTATAAATGTCTAAACTTGCAAATGGTTAACTGCAAAAACAATATGTTTTCAGTAGAAAACATATTACTTCCAAACACCATTCTTTTTTACAACCCTGAAAAAAGTCATAGTTTCACTATCTGCCCAATCATAATCTTTTCCAGATCTAACAATATAAGAAACTTTTATGTGCCAAGCTTCTGTTATTCCATTTTCTTTATCAGCTTCACTTATTTCAGAAGGCTGATATTCTGACATTTTTAAATTTTTGCATTCTAATTTTTTGTCTACACATGCTATTTGATTCCAAAAACTTATTACAGTATCTATTGCCTCTTTTGGCGGACTGGTTGATTGATTAACTTCTGATTTTGTAGATGTTTGTGCAACTGTGCTTGTTGGCTCAACCGCTTTATTCATCGGGCTTGTGTTGGAAGCAATCCGTTCAGTGTTTGAGTTGGCTACAGTTCTGTTGATTGGAATTTTATTGGAATTACTATTCATTGGCGAATTCACTTCAACCATTTGGTTATCTTTAGTGCTACATCCAAAAGTGCTCAAGATTAAAATGGTAAATAAAAAAACTAACCGGAGTAGATTGTAATCAATTGTATTTGTGTATGTTTCTTTTAACATAAAGTATTCTCTACTTTTTTAATCGAAAAGAATTCCCCGTCAGCTTGCTGCGGGGTTGCCGAAATGGGATTCCAAAGGGAACGATGTTCCCTTTGGTCAAGGGCGGGGTATTTACCCCGCCCGCGAAGTCGGCGTGCGGCGCGGCTGAACGACGCCGCCGAAAATTTATTTCAAAATTGTAGCACTGAATTTTCAGAAAATGTGAATAATGAATGCTGTCAATTCTTAATTCTATTTGTAAAGTTTTGTATCTTTTTATAATTACCCACAAACTTTACAAAAAATTCAAACAGCCATTTTATAAAATTCGAGCCGCCCATTTTTAGAAAATTATAGAGAGCATTGGAGAGACTGCGCCGGTCGTGTCTAGCTTCTTCTCTCCAATTAGTTTTGAGGTAATTAAGAGAAAAATCGGGCGTTCCAGAACGGCGTTTGTTTCTAACGGTCTGCCGCCGCACTTTGCACACGCAACAGATAACCGCTAAAACCGATCCTGAAAATGTTCTTCCATGAGTTTTAATCCCCTCTTTCTTCCTGGACTCTGTGATTTTAATGCCCGTTAAAGGGTCGCATTGGCTCCTGGCTGCGTTTTCTCTTCTCTGCCTTCCCTGGTCTTCGTTATCAAAGCCTCGGCGCTACTAGGGGCATCGTGGCTTATAAAAGTGGATTCTGTTACCGGGTCATGGGTGCATTTTTTTACTGCGCCTCTTGGGTACTTATCACTTATCACAAACCGACTTCCGTTACTGTCACACAAGATGCAGCTCTCAATAGCGTTTCGACGTGCGGTGTTTTCTTTCTGTGCGGGTTCTTCCCTTCTCGCGGTTACGCTTGCCTTCCTGGGGTCTGTCCAGTCTCCGATAATCGAGTTACGCAAAGCTCCGAGTGGGTTTCTATCGGCGGCTCTAAACTGAATCCATTCACACTGCCGCTTGATCCTCTCTGGTGGGTAGGAGTTGGAAAGCTCCTTTGCGGCTGCGTGGTCAAATCCTCTCTCCCGAAGTATTTTATAACCTTCAGAAATGACAGCAGCAGCAACAGGCTCTGTTGTTGCTGTTTCTTGATCTGTTTCTTGATCTGTTTCTTGATCTGTTTCTTGTGTCTCCGATTTTGGGAGTACCCCTCCTCCGATTTTAGGAGTACCCGTACTCCGATTTTGGGAGTACCCCTCCTCATTTTTTGGAGGGGGGTTCTCCGATTTTGAGAGTACCCCCTCCGGCCAACTGAGATTTAGACTGTAGGTGTTTTCGTCGTGCTCGTTTTTATCGTTGATATTGAGCTGACGAATAAGAATCTTCTGCTCTTCTAGGGTCTTAACTGCCCTGGCAACACTTGAGACAGATAACCCCGTCCCTCGGTCTAGGATCGTGCCGTCGCGCTTCTTTATGCCGCTGGCGATCTGATTAAGGCTTATGTTGTCGCTCTCTTTGCCAAAGCCAAAGGTGCGCCGGGCTACATAGAGCACAACCTTTAACTCTGCCCCGGATAAATCGGCCATCCACTGGTCAAGAATTACGTCGGGGATTTGTGTGCTATTGGGGATTAAGGCTCTTGCCATTAACGGCGGCTCCTCTTTTTTTACTGTGTCTGATAAGGACATAAGCCCTTATTTCAGGTCGTTAGTAACTCCAAAAGCTCATTATTGCAAGAGTATTTTAAGCCATTTAAAGTGTTAAACGGCTGATTATGTTCAGCTTACATGCATGCATGAACGCATGGATGCTACTATGCATGGATGCATGCTTGCATGAATGCATGCATCCTTATTATATAACCTATTGAAATTTATGCTTGTCAGTCGGAGTAGGATTAATGTATTCATGCATCCATGAAGTCATGAATACATGCTTGCATGAGTGCATGCATCCATGAATGCATGCAACTAAAAGCAAAATTTTTTGGAGGGTTTATGCCCAAAGTTCGGCCTGGCGTAGTTATCGCGGTAGGAAATCAAAAAGGTGGAGTGGGGAAGAGCACTAACACTGTCCACCTGGCCGCAGCTCTCGGAGAGAAAGGTTATTCATCTCTAATAATCGATCTCGACCCTTCAGCGGGTTCAACTAAGCATCTTGGCATACCGCCTGAGAGCTTTGCCGGGACGCTAGAGCTGCTTACCACAGAAGAGACGCCGGAGACGTTGGCCGTAACAGAGAAAATGCCTAAGAACGTCTCTCTTATTCCGGCTCGCGCTGAACTCGCGGAGCTAGATCACCTCCTATCGAAATTTGTTGATCGTACTCGAATCTTAGAGCGCGCGATTAACTTAGCGAAGCCGACCTATGATTTTATCTTTCTAGATACGCCTCCGAACCCCGGAGCTATTACGACTGTTGCCGCGTACTCATCTGCTGAATGGTTCCTTCTTTCTGCTTTCCCGCATCCTCTGGCCGTTGGCGGATTGAATGAAGCACTAAAAGACATCATTGATGTAAGAGCACGGCGCAACCCAACACTAGAAGTGCTTGGAGTGATCGTTACTGCTGTTGATGCTCGCAGTAATTTATGGCGAGAAGTCGAAGAGGTAGTTAATCGAGCATTACCAGGCCGAAGTTTTCAGACAAAAATTTCTCAAGCTATCGAGATCGCTAAGTGCTCCGGGCGCGGAAAGACTCTGCTCCAAATGAAGGGACATGAAAAACATCCGGTCGCGAATCAGTATCGAGCGTTGGCTAGTGAGATTGAAGAGAGAGTTCTTAACCGTGATGAGTTTATCGCTAATCGGCTCGTTCCTAAGTCAGTTGATCAAATTATAGAAATGCCGCTGGCCGCTGCTAACGAGTAGGGAAGGGGACTAAAGAAAAAATGGCAAAGCCACTTACCAAACCACAGCGCGAAAGCTCCGTATCAAATATGCTTGATATGGCGGTAGGGGCTGCGGCTCTTTCCACGCCTTCAAAGCGCGAGCCTACAACACCAACACCAGTAGCAAATGAAATTCAGCCTCGACCTATACAGAATAATTCTACCGGGGAACCGGCTAACATCCACCGGCAATTTATTCTCACTGGCACAACAGACGAGACGCTAAAAAGAATCGTTAGCATTTACAGCAAAGCAACCGGCATAGACCTAAAGGCAAGTGAGGTAATGCGGGCTGTGCTAATGGCTCTCGACCATGCAGCGCCTGAACTTGAAAGGGAAGCGGCACGTATTGGACGATTGAAACGCCCGAAGAATGAGCGGGGGAATGAGGCTTTGCGAGACAAGCTTGAGCGGCAAATAGCTAGTGCGATTATTGCCGGGGCGAGGGCTGCTAATGTTCTTGACTGATTACTAATTTCATCATGGCCAATACTAGTCCTGTAAAGTTGATCGATGTTACTAAGGGAGCTGATTTCACAATTGATTTATTGGCTTTTCCCGAAGTAGAACCTGTGTTTGCCTATGTTGATGATATGGACTGTGATGTGGAGATGTTGAACGGCCTAGTCATTGACGGGCAAATCAGAGTTGACGAGCGTCCTCCGTTTATGTGGCTAGAAGGTGAACGAAATTGCATTCGTCTTAAGGCCAGCATAGATTGTAGAAACGGGGAGTTCGCGTCCTTTCGGTCTTTAACCGTTGGGGAATTCTGTGTAGAAATCTACTATATAACGCCCGGTAACATTGCCCAATTACTTTATCAAGACGATTTTTGTTTTAAGTAGGGCGTTACAAATCCTTAAATCCGAACTCTTTCAATATCATCAAAGCTAAGGGCATCATCGACCCGGTTATAGAGCTGCGTGGTTCGGGTGCTTTCATGCGCCGCGATTTGTGCCGCCTTCTCGACCGTCCCGCCGTTCCTCAGATATTCGGTTATACCTGTGGCTCTGAATGTGTGGCAAACAATCTCCGGCGATACTCCCGCATCTCGCGCCCGGCGCTTTATCATCTGGTAAGCGTCGAAGCGTGAAAGCTGGTTAGCTGTAAGCGTTCGGCTCTGGCCGCGCGACGTGCGGAAGAGGGGCTTATTCTTCTCGCCACTAATGCCAGCAGCCTCTATGTACTCATCAAGATATTTCTCGGCTGTGTGGTGTGTCGGCACTTCATGGAACTTGCCGCCTTTCTCGTGAAGCCTAAGCCAGTTGCGTTTGCCGTTCGCGTAGTAGTCCTTAACTTTCATCCCCACTACTGCCGACACGCGCGCAAAGCTATAAACCATTGCACCAATCAAAGCGCGGTCTCGGAGTCCTACAACGTGGCTTGTATCAATCGAGTCTAAGAGCCTCCGCGCGTCCTCTGCTGACAGTACAGGCGTTTTACCTTTCTTAATCGAGTAGCGGGGGCCTCTGACGCTCGCGGCGGGGTTAAATGGCATTACCTGACCAATAACGAGCCAATCAAAAAGCATCCTGATCGCTGCGAGGTGTTGCTTGACGGTCTGCGGTGAACCGGGGTGCTGCTCGATGTAAGCCGCCACTATCATCGGCTCTATCTGCGCGAGGGCTAGTCCGCGCTCTTCGCACCAGGCGAGAAACGCGCCGACAGCTCGGGCGTATGAAAGCCGGGTGTTCTTGTTCCGAATGTTGGCGGTGAAGAATTCGAGAAAGCGTCGGGTGGTCTTTTGCCCTTCGCGTGTGATGAGTGCCGGAAGCTCACTCCCGCCGCTGTAGAGGATTATTTCTTGCGCCATATTGCCCCTATAAGATTGTTTCAGGGGTCGCGCCTTGCTCCGGCATTGCCTTCTCTTTTTGATAATGACTGACGGTCAAAACCAAGGCTTGCGTGACATTTGCCATACCTTCTCTCAAGGCTACAATTTCCCTTTGTGCAAGAGCTGCATCCTCAGAGGTAAGCAATGATTCCTCTGCAACTTCAAGCAACGCTATCACCTGCTCCTTAGTGACAGTGGGATAGCGTTCAACGAAATTATCTATAAAACCGCCTACCCTCATAACTTCAAAGAGGTAGCTAATTGGCACTTCAGTGTTTGGAAAAACAGGTTTGCCGCCTCTCACATCCGATTCAAACACTTTCTTTTTCATGCTTGCCTCGCTTCGTTGGAGTCATTCTTTCAGGGAGTTCTTATAGCACATAAAGGACGTTATGTTATATAAGATTCTGCTGCCTTGATAAATCTTGGATTGGACTTTTAGCGGAGCGGTGAACTGGTCAATACATTTGAAATATCTAATAAAAGAGAATGTGGAAGAACTCTTCAAATGACTATTAAATAGTTTTTAATAAAAATTTTCTGTGTGCAAGTTGTTACATCCATCGACGCGAATATAATCTCGGGTCATCATCCTTAGCTATGCCTATCTGAAAATTATTTAAGTCTGAAACCCATTTTGAAATAATTGCAAATAAATCGCCATCATTTTCTGCTATTACTTCTTCTCTGCTATTAACAAATAGACGGTGATTGACTTCTAAACGGTCTTCATTATCAACAGTAATGACTAGATCCATAATGCTATTTGCCATCCTGTCTTGCGAAAACCATTCTTGAAACTCTATGCGGCATTTTCTTCTTTTTTCTTTTTTATTAATGCCGTGTTGAGTCAAAAAATTAAGATAACTACTTTCCAAAAAATTAAAAAAGGTCAGTGATTCTTCTTTTATTTTATCTGATAGCTCCTGTGTTGCCTCTTCACCTGTTCCAATTATGAAATGTTCATACACAACATTATAAGACGAAATTGTATTGTCATAAGGCTCGTTAGCTTGTCGGTTACTAGTCCATTCATCGAGTGCCTGTCTATATGTCCTACCGCCACGCATAATCGGATGGATTTGCACCCAAGCGTTCCAACCTGCGATATTTGTAATAGCTTCCGCCCAAAGCGGATTGCCTTGTTGTAAAGCTGTTTTGATCTTTATCGGAAGTGACATAGTATTTTGACGGTATAAATGCCGTTAAGAAGACATATTTTAACAGCTTCAACATCCCACCTTCTTCTTGGATTCCTGATGCGGACTTCAGCAAAAGCAAGACGGATTGGACAGTTACCTGTGATGGATGGAACGCCTCTATTTGGCTTCCGTTAAACGGTAAGTTGCTTATATTTCATGTTGCTAATCGCGAAGTCGTGACAAAACTCAAGACATTACGAGAGCAAGAATTAGAGCGAAAGAGAACCAAAATCCCATTTTCTCCATGAGGTGGGTAGACGTTAATCTCTTGCGGCTTCGGCTGCTATATGACCGGCGAAGTTGGTAACAAAGGTTTTAAGACCGGGACGATCAGGAAAACTAAGGACGTTATGTTACATAAGAATTGCTCTACTAGATAACTCTTGGGTATGCCTCTAGCGGTTCGCTTGGCGGGCTTTCCTCCGGAGATTACCAAACATATTTTCAAGAAATCTCATCGTCATTTTAAATTTCGCTTTCACTCTTCCCCTCTTCACTCCACATCAATTTGATTTCCGTTTATCCATCCTTCTTGACCTGTTTGAGGATGTTTCACATGATACCAACCCTTTCCAAAATATTTCGGAGAGAGTAGTTCTAACCTTTCACCTAATTTTAATTCCATTAACTTTATATTCGTCGAGTTATTAGAATTAGGTAGTTTTGAAAACATATCTGCTGCCTGAGTCTTGATAACAGCTACCTTTGGTAATGATTGCTTTACCTTTGAGTTAGAGTTTTTTTGTTGATTTTGAGACGTATTCTGACCAGTAGAATTGCTTGCTCTATTTGGGGAAGTTGAAAGAATAATAATTGCTAAAATCGCTGTTAATGAGATTAGTAATACTACTGATACGCGCAATTTATTTAGAGGTTGTGAGCCAACAAATTGAACCTCTTTTTCATTCCCGAAAATCCACAAGTCGTTTCGAGAATTACCTGAACTGGTAATTGTAATTTTCTGTATGCCAATCCTTTCGATAATTAGATTTTGAAATAACACTCTCTCCTCGTCATGATTTGTATGTTGAGATTCTACCATCAATTCTTTTACAGCATCGGTTACTTCAGTAGAAACACCTGAAAATCCTTTTATCAGCGAGCGGTGTTCGTTAACCAAAATTTCACCAGAAACTTTATTAAGTTTTTTACTTTTTATATCCGAGGGATTAATCCAATGAAGTTGCTCTTTAAGATGAAATCTTACATCAAGAATTTGATAAAACTTTAGCTGCCCGCATCCAGCACAAGCAGAACAAGTTACTTGTTTCTTTCCATAACAAGTCGAACAATCTCTTTTACCACCGCGGCATGCACCACACGGAACCATACCTTGGTTTCCATGATAGTCTTGTGCGGGAACTCCACCGGTACCATTACAACTATAACAATTTATTTTCCCGGAACCGTGGCAACGTGAACAATCGGTCTTTCCTCTTCCACTGCAACTAGAACAATCATCAACTGAATCTGAATTAGGAACAGCAAAGGAATTTTTCAGGTTTTGGAAAGATGTTGGTAAATCAACGTCGATTTGCCATCTATTTGGGGGATGATATTTTGAAATACTACCGCCTCTATACGGCTCTGAGGCAGATCGAATAGTTCTTTGTTCATACTGCGTTTTAATTTTGACTGAAAAACATTCTAATGACTGAACATCTTCAATTTGAATTTCATTGCCAACATTTTGCTTGCGAAAAAATCCTTTATTGCCCCAATTGTTAATGGCGTCTTTTATTTCATCCAGTTTGTCATTTTGTAAATTTGAAACACTCATAAAAATCAGCAGCCTCCCTAGACGGAATAACCGTTTTGTCTAATAAGGAACAGCTTTTCAATGGAAAACCTTTGAATTTGGGTAAGCGAAAAGGCGAGAAATTGACTGTAATATTTAATTGAAATAATTATTACAAAGAGGATAGATTATTACAGTCAAAAGGCTTGAAATCTTTCGGAAACGCCATAATTTTTGAATCTGCAGTTAAGCTATCCGAAGATGTAACGATCCATCGCCCGTTTTGCTTTTTCACTGTTACTTTTATAGCGAGGTAATTATCCCAATTTGTTTTTTCCCAAGTATCGCTGCCGGAAAAACGCAAATAAAATCTATGCCTCTTTGCAGAGATACTCGCATCTCCTCTCCATTCTATCCCCTCATTCACTTCTTCTGCCGAAGTAACTGCGTTCATATCTTTATTAATCTGAATAGATAAGCCCTCTACTTCTATAATGAATGCGGATGTGCCGACACCTATATTACTGTTAGCACATCGAGTCCCTTGTTCACTTCCGCTAAATCTGAAATCTACCCAACTTTGAACTTTGTTTTTCGCTTCTATGAGTCGTTGTTCGTCAAGATTAGGCGTTGGTGTTGATATGCTGTTGGAAGATTGAGACGGATAAGTATTTTGTGATGTGTTACCTGAATTCACATTACCCGCATTCACATTACCCGCATTCACATTACCTGCTAGATTCGCTGCTTTCACCTGGGTGTTGGTTTCATTTGTAACGTTCGTGTTACTGGAAAAATTGTTATCGTTTTGCACGTAATCATCCATTTGCTTTTCCATCCCAAACTTATAGACAAAAAGGCTCGCAACAATTACTACTGCTGAAAATATTAAAATTTCTCGCAATGAATACTTAAAAATTGATTGATCCTGCGCCATAATGAATTTTGCTACATAGTCCCCTAAACCTGTAATAACCTAAGTTATAGATGAAAGTTACTTCCTGCCCCCTTTACTAATTTACTAAGCAAAAAATGCTTATGAATTCCTTAGTTAGCCCTAAAGACCTCGTAAAAAACTTATCTCCGAAGGATTTGGTCGGTTTTAAGAAAAAACTGATTGAACGTATTCAATCACTCGGCAAAACTGCTCCTGAAGAAAATTCCTTTGAAGATATGACCTTTCAGGAATTATGCTTTTTTCTCGAAAATATTGAAGATGAAGAAGAGTTAGCTAAGACTCCTCTTTGGTCGGCTGAAATCAGTCAAAAGACTGTTTCGACATCGAATGATTTTCGGGTTTTTGTTACGCCTAGAGCTTACGAACTGTTGTCGAAGCCGTATGACAAATTTACCCAAAATGTTTTTAATGAAGCCGTAAAAATGGCATCGGGCGAAAATGGAACTATTCCTGACCGTCAAAGATATAATGGTTGTGGTCATTCCTGTGCTGATAGCCCTTTAAATCTTGAAGCTAGTTGGACATCTCCGACCAGCGAAGTATTTATTCTGCTTTACATCAATAAGGGATATAAATACTGCGATCCGCATCTTCGCTTTTTTCATCCTAACCAACCAAAAAAGATGCAGGAATTCTTTCAGCGGTGCTTAGAAATTTCTGTTACTTAAAAGTCCGGCTCTTGCTTTTTTTGTTTCCCATTTGAATCACCTGGTGGTGGTGGCGGTCTCTCAGGAAAATAGTGCTTTGAAAGATCAGTTTCTTCAGCAAATTTTTGTTGCACATCTTTATCTTGTGCAATGTAATCGGAAACGACTTTATCAACCTGTTCTTTTGTATATACAACAAATCTTCCACCTTTTTCGCTCATTTCGCCCCACTGCTGTTCGTGCTTTTCCGTATTCGCGCCGGATGGGGTAAAACCAAACTTAATTTTGCTGTAATCTCCATCCTTTCGCTCTTCATACCATTCAATTTGGGAAGGCTTTAACTTAAACTGTTCTCGTGCTTTTATGGCGTGTTTCTCTGTAAGATGTTCGTTTAAAGGTTGGTTAGAATTAAAACCATATCCCTTATTATCCGGGGAATTACGCATAATGAAAATTGGGGCTGCTCCATCCCTTTTTATTGTTTCTACTTCGTAGTTGGTTACAACTCCGTCTGGATGCGGGTGTTTGTGTGGTTTTGTTTCTCTTGTTATCATTTAAAATTACCGCCTATTTCCAATGTCCCGCAAAAGGTCAGTTTTAGCGTTATTTGAATTTTCATCTGAACTGGTTTCGCTCTTTGGCGCGTATCCAGACATTTCACCCTGAAAATCCTCAACTAAACCGTAGAACTCTTGTTGCTCATCCTCGCTTAGTTCGCTTATTTCTTGCCGCTCTTCCTCACTTGGATTTCTGACAGTCCAGAGTTCAGCAAGATTCCTTAAATATTCCTGTTTTTCCTGCTTTTCAGCGTGATGATTTTCAAGTTCAAGTTTCCTCAATTCCTTATAGAAATTACGCTTCCCAACTTTTTCCAAATTATCAATCTCTTGCTTTTGAACGATTGTTAGAGGTTTGTTTGCCGCTGCAAAAGCAAGCTGCTTAATGTGATCTGAGCGTTTTTCTTTCGTGATTTTTAATTCGGTTATTTCGTTTTTCTTCCAAACTTCTTCAAGTCCAAATTTCTTGAAATCCTCTAGTGTCCAAGCCGGTAAATATTGCTCTTCTCCAGGTCGTCTAACTACGCCGTGGATTTCCTGCTTTTTCTTGGCTAAACTTGCAAAAAGATCATTTCCGTTAATTGTGTAATGCCTAACTATTCCGTTGAAATGTCCGAACGGAGAGTAAAAATATCCTGTTAAACCTGTGTCTCTGCTTGTTAGCGGAAGATTTAGAAATTGAGACGTTAAGACAGCTTGCCGCTCTTGCCTTCGGGTAGTTTGGCTATACTGATCGCCCCAGTTGGTCGAGCTAGTTTGTCCACTACTACCACCTTTCGATTCTGCTACACTTATTTCAGTTTCAAACGCTTCATTTTTTCCGAAAAGATTTGATGCCCACTCTGCTGTTTCCGGGCTTTGAAGCCGTAATATAACTACATTGCTACATTGTCCTATAATTTCTTCAGTAACTTCTTTGGTATAAACGGCTCTTGCTCCGTTAATGTCTTGGAATCCGAAAATCATGGCCGCGCCTTTGCTTCGCCCTTCGGTAGCAAGTTCAACCGCTCCGTCTAATTTTCCGGCGCGAACAAATTCATCGAGAACAACCCAAGTAAGCGGTGCTATACCATTTTTGTGATCTGCTTCGGAAATATCGTCTCTATCAAGAATAAGTTCGGAAACACGCTTAAAAATTACTTGATTGATGGCATCAACGGCGGCTCTATTGGTGTAATCGTTTCCCAAAACAATGACATATTCGTTTTGTAACCAATGCCTAAGGCTGATTTTAGTTTTCGCTCGATCCCACAAAGCCGCAATAATTGAATAAGCGTTCATCTTTGTAGCGACAGTGGACATTATATTTTGCGCTGTGCCTTCGTGCGAAAAGTAAAGCTTTACTAGCTTTTTAGTTTCTTCTCTTCGATTTAATACTTCGATCAAGATGTCATTGTGTAGCATTGCCCAAACGACATCCCGAAAAGTCCACTCGCCCGGTGCGGTAAGAATGAAGGAAATTATTACGCCCGTTAACAGATGTCTTGCTGCATCTCCGAAAAACGGCTGACTGGCATTTTTTTCAATCGGAATTAGAATTGTAGCTAATTGAAGCGCGTTGGCTGGCGTGGTGATGTCCTGCGCCATATCCCAAGCAACTGATCGCTTATCAAATGGATTGAAAGTTACGACATAACGCGAATCCATCATTCCACCTAATACAGGCAAAATGTCTCTTTTTGCGTCATAAACTATTGCACGATGTCCGTACCCTTTTCCGATAAGCGGAAAAGCAGATTGGATCAAAAGACGAATGCTGACTGTCTTACCGCTTCCGGTAGCTCCGATAAAACAAAAATGAGTTGTGGCCGCTTCAAGGGGAAGCTGCTTACCCATAAACGAAAGATGTTGCATTTAATTATTACAAGCTGATGCTTGTTATTCGCCGATCCCTCCGGGCGGCGGTGGCAAATAATCTGGCAAATCATCGCCGCTTTTTACTTGTGTCCCGCGAATGTGTTCTGACGATTGCAGGGGAGTTAAGGGTCGGTCGGCTAATTCAAAGAAAAATTTTGCGAATACAAAAAAACCTATAACAGCTATACCGCCACCAACAAAGAGCATTGTTGGCGGTAAAATTCCTACCATATAAACTCCCTGCGCTGCTCCCAAAAGAAGTGCCATTGTTACAAAGAACAAGCAATACATCCGAATCAATACACTAATAAACTGTTGTGTAATTTCCTTTGAAGAAACTTGCTGAAATTTTCTTCCAGTTTGTTCTCGAAATATATAGAAAGCGATTATAAAAATAATATGAGCAATAATTGCCGTTCCAGATGTCCCAAATATTTCTTTGGCAACAAGTGTAACTGGCAGTGGAGCAATAAAAATTATAAAAAGAATTCCTACTAATCCAGTTGTTAGGTCTTTGATTAAACTCATACAAATTAGAGCGACGGGCTTTTATAAATTTCTCGTTGCCTCTGCTCGTTACTCCTCTCATTAATATTTTCTTTCCTTATTTGCTCGGATTTTTCCTGAGCAATATCTTTCTGTCTCGAACGGTTCATGGTCTTTGAAAGCTCCGCGATGGTGTCGCCGACTTCTGCCCGTTCCGTGTAGATTTTCGTTTGTGTCCGGCTCCGGCTCATCTGCACATAGGATAATTCTCTATCCTGCATCGAACCGCCTGCCAATATGTAGGAGCGATCAACTGTTACGCCTTGTGCTTTGTGTGTAGTAACGGCGTAACCAAGTTGAATCGAATCGTAAGTCTGAAGCGAGATTTTAACCCTGCTGCCGTTATCCAGCCTAATTTTTATTGTCTGATTTATCGGATCAATTTCTTTGACCGTGCCGAACTCGCCGTTTCTGACTCCAAGCGTTTTTTTATTCTTCGTAAAAACTATGCGGTCATTTACAAAAACTTTCTGTTGGTCGATCACAATGCTGTCCGCCGTTTTTAGTTCCCTGTTTTTTATTCGCTCTTCCTGCGCCACCGAATTAATTCTTCTAACGTCCGCCTTTGTTCCGGCAAGCATTAAACTTTCTTTCAAGTTTTGCGTTCGCTCCTTCGCCCAATCGGAAACCATTTCTTTAATGGCTTCCTTCCGTGAAACGCCGACAAATAACAAATCTTTTTCCGCATATGCTTTCAAACCTTCTGCGGCTCGTCCAAAAGCAAAATCTTTGACCGCTTCCCGCGCCCAGAGATCGCTTTGCCGTCTGATGTCGGTTAATTCGCTTCGTCCTACTACTTCACCGATAGCTTTAAACGGGTTGCCGTGTTCGATGGGTTGAAGCTGTTTTTCATCTCCGACTAAAACAAGTTGCGCTTTTGACTTTGCTACCGCCTCGACTAATTCCGCCATTTGCCTCGTGCCGACCATCCCGGCTTCATCAACTACTAAAACAGTTTTTCCGGTTAATCTGAGATTTCCTTTTTCAATATCGAAAAGTGTTTTATGTAGAGTTTCGCTTTTAATTCCCGCGCCCTCTTCCAAACCTTTGGCGGCAACGGCGGCGAGAGCTGCGCCCCTGACCTCAAAGCCTTGGGCTTCCCAAAATTCCCGCGCCGATTTTAGAAGCGTGGTCTTTCCCGTTCCCGCCATTCCCGAAACAACTTTGATTGAGCTTTCGCTTCCGCCTGTAATCGAAAATAAGGCGTGCTTCTGCTCGGCGTTTAATTTGTCCGAAGCGACGGTTTCCCGGAAAACTCCCGGCGATCCGTGCCAGCCTGTTTTTGCCGCTTCGACTTGAAAAATCATTCGTTTTTCGAGCGCGTCAATTTCCGGCGTGGTGAAGTACCGTTCGCCGTTCCTCCCGCGCCCTAAATTAATGGCTTCATTCTCTAAATAATCGCTGACTTTTTTCTTAATTCCTTCGATGCCAAGTTTTCCAACGGCTTCCTCTGCGGCGAACCGTAAAAGCGTTTTCTCCGAAAAGTAAGCTTGTGAACTCGTCAACCGTTCTACGCTTTCCTGAATGACTGATTTCTTCTCCGCTAATTCCGGCAGAGTAAAAACATTCCCCTGCCCCACCACAGACGACGAAAACTTTTCTTTGCGTCCGATCTCCTGCCATTTTTCAAATAGCAGTTCTCGCGCAACGTGCGCTTTCTTCTCTCTCGTCGTCAAAGTGAAATGCGCGGCTCTGACCGCTCCCATCGCTCCGGCTTTTTCCATCTCGGCTAAGATCGCCTCGCGCCGTTTGGAAAACTCTTCCATCAAGGACTTTGAAACGCCTTTGATTTCAAAAGCGGTTTTCGTTTTCTCAATCCCGACATCCAAACTTTCGCGCAAAATGTTTGCCAGTTCCGCCCGGTATAAGGCTCCGGCAAGCATCTTTGATTGATAGATCGGTTTTGTTTCGAGTGCGCCGGTTGTGCCGTCCGATCTAATTCCGACGTTTAGCACAACGGCGTGGGTGTGAAGCTGAGGGTCTTGCGCGCGGCTTGTGCCGTGTTCAAAAGTGGCGACAACTAATTTACATTTCTCTATTTCGATTCCGGCTTTTCCGCGCCGCGTGTAACCGGCTTCGGCTTCCAGGTAATCAATAGTTTTTTGGACGGCTTCGAGTTGTGCCGCTTGGATTTTGTGGCGCGTTTCTTCGTCTGCCTGACTCCATAAAACCGAAACCGATTTTGGAGCGGAAAAAGTTAAGTCCCACCCGGCGCGGTGATTGTCCTTTCCGGCGTTCTGGGTGAACGGTTCACCGTCCGGTGAAAACCCGTCGCAGAGTTTTAGAAATTCTGCCTTATCAACCGTCCCGGAAAGTCCTAACTCCTTCGCGCCCAGGCCGTGCCAAAGCCCTTCCGGCTCACCGCCTTTGTGATAATAATCTTCGGCGGAAAGCGAAGCGTAATAACTTCCCTGTGCTGATCCGATTGAAAGCACTTCAGTCTTTATCCTTGTCTAATAATTTCCGTTGTCCACTCTCGCGCCTCGTCCTTCGGGTAATTTCCAGCGGTGATCAGCAGAGCTTCGACGGCATCGGCTAATTTCATCTGTAGAGTTTTGATGTCGCTCCGTGCGCCTACAATTTCGTCTTTGATTTCATCGCGCCGGGTGTCGTTCAGAATCTCCGCGACGATGCTCCGGGCTTCTTCGTGAATACTGATTTTGTGTCTTGCCGCTCTCTTTTCCAGGTCGACGACCTGCGCCGCATCGAGCCGAAAAGAGATGGTGAAGCTTTGCTGTTTGGTCGTTTTTCTCACGTTTACAACTTTAAGCCACTTAAATTACTGAAATTTATTTATTCTTTACTCTTTTTTGTATGCACAATGCAAACAAAATTAATTGATTGAGATCATTGCGTTTTCTTACGTCGTAGGCTGGTTTTGTATGCACTTTGGGTGCGTTAGGTGTGAGAATTATATTAAGTGGATTTTGTCTTAAGAGTTTTTGCTTGAAAGTGTTTTTGTAGTTCTTATGATGGCTTAAAATTGTCTCGCGCTTTGGAGTTTTACTTTTAGGATTTGATGATGTTTGAAACTGAAAACAGCCGGGCGAATCAGCCGGAAAAAGAGAAGTTGCTGGTCGTCGAGCTTGGTGAAGTTGTCGCCACGCCGGGCGCACTTGAAGCACTGGAAAAAGTCGGAGTGCTGCCGCTTCGTCTGCTCGGTCGGCATCAGTCGGGCGATTGGGGCGACATCTCGGAAGATGACAAAAGAGAAAATGAATTGTCGCTTAAAGAAGGGTTTCGTTTGCTGTCGGCGTATAAGCTGCCG
>MWWK01000047.1_pt1 | contig 16699 bp, 12 predicted proteins | sample 1047241 | NCBI WGS metagenome assembly MWWK01 (sample SAMN06349964, study PRJNA376086) | soil metagenome | isolation source: BG12-3 sample Antarctic (ecotone) soil | place: Antarctica | reverse complement strand
CCACAAACGGCGACCGTAAATCATCCATACATTGAAGGGAGCCGTTTAGTGAATAAAGTATTTAAAAATATCTGATGATATTAGAAAAGTCTAATTTAGAACTGACCGAAAAACAGGTACGCTTACATAAGAAAGCCGTAAAATTTTTTCCATCTTTCTGCCTTTCGCCAACTCGTCCACCAACTTGTCTAAGGACCTAACTTTTTGTGTCAAAGGATTTTCTATTTCCTCCACACGATAACCACAAATTACACCAGTGATAAGATGTGAATTTGGGTTTAATGTTGCATGCTGAAATAAAGTTTCAAAAGTTACTTTTTTATCAATCTGGGTCTGAAGTTTCTTATCGTCGAAGCCTGTAAGCCACTCAATTACCTGATATAATTCATCTTTTGTTCTACCTTTCTTTTCCACTTTTGTAAGGTAATGTGGATATACCGAGGCAAATGTCATTTTTGCAATACGCTCATCGTGATTGTTTGAGTTGTTCATACCATAAAGTTGAGTGAATATTCTTAATTGTTGTCGGTCCCAATGCTGAACCCATTGTAGCGACTGAGTGTTTACTTGTTGTCATGGGGGTTATGATTAGTTGTTATCATCAAGAAAATTTTTTATCGATGATCCCCAAAAACGTTTACTATTTGTTTGGCATAAGTATTTTTCGAATCAAAGAAATTTGCCCTAAATGATAATAGCTGTGTTCGATAACACCTTCAATATTTCTTAAATAACTCCCATATTTCTCGTCCACAAACGGTTGATCAAAGATGCCGTCCTCCATTTGTTCAACTTGATTTGCAAACTTTTCAGAATTGTTTAAAAAGTCTGTTACTAATGTATTCCAATTTGCTTCTGACTGTATTGGTGGAAGGTCGAAACTATATTTGTCGCTGATTTCAAGTTTTCCGTTTTGAAAAGCGTTCAATAGCCCTGCTAAATAATAATTTATATGATAGGTTAAAGCTGCAATGGTATTTAAGTTATCAACCTTTTGAGTTGCCTGCTGCCAATTTAAATTTAATAATTGTTCTTTATAATTCGTGTTAGCAATCCAATGTCCATTGAGCAACACTTCCCGAAGTCGGCTTGCAATAGTTAAATTTCTTGTCATTGTATATGTCAACTTAAATGTTCATAGTGTGGTTGAGGTAGTTACATCAAATTGTTTTCCTAATTGAACAACGTAAGCTGTTTTTAAATTTTTGCATAACCTGCATTAATCGCTTAATTCAATAAGGCTTTGTCTTTTCCTGTCAACCTTTAAATGAAATATATCAGGTCTTGAATAATGCCCTGAAGGATCGAAATTTTGTCTTTCCTTTATTACATCTTTAATATCAATAGTAGCGGTAAGTAATGCCTCTTTATTAATAACCGGTTCTATTACCATACTCCCATCAGGGGCTGCCATACACGAGCCTCCGTTGCCCAGGTAATCCGGTGCGTTTGTTATAATTTTTTCAAAATGTGGAATAGCATTATTTATATCTTCCCTGCGCATTAAACCTGATGCTGCAATAACAAACGAGCGGGATTCTTTGGCAATAAAACGGGTTATATCTTCTGTATTCCTAACACTCCCGGGCCAAATTGAAACGTGTAAATTCTCGCCTTGTGCATATAAAGTTGTTCTGGCAAGAGGCAGCCAATTTTCCCAACAATTCAATCCGCCTGCGGTGAAAGGTCCTATTGAATGTACAGTTAATCCGTTAGCATCTCCGTTAGACCATACCAGTCTTTCTTCATAAGTGGGAACCAATTTCCGATGCACCGAGCCAATAGTTCCGGATTGATTTATGTAAACCATACTACAGTAAAGGCTATGATTACCGCGGTCTGCTGCTCTTTCAATACATCCTAAATAAACAGCAATTTTATTTCTTAATGCAGCTTCGCAGATAGGCTGTAAATCACCGGCATTTATCTGCACTGATTCCTGCACATAATACGCATAAATTTCTTTTTGTATTTCAGAATTAAATCGGGCACCATCCGTTAACTCAACCCAAAAAGGATACCCCGGTAAAAGACCTTCTCCAAATACTACCAGCCCACAACCCTTTGCTCCGGCTTCATCTATTTGTGTAATTATTTTTAATGTGGTCTGTTTTTTATTTAACCACACCGGTGCTATTTGAGAAATGGCTATATGGAGTTGAGTTTCTTTCATCTCTGTAAAATATAAAACTTTTCTTTCTCAGCCTTGTCTCTTTTGCGTTGGCTTTAGTTTGGCAGTACACGTGGTTTATAATTACTTACCGCCGAGTACCGCTTTACACAAAGCCAGGAAAGGAGACACGACTTAGGAAAAAGTCAATAACTAATTTAAATATCTCAAAATAGTATTCACCGACAATGGCTTAGCAAATCATCTGCCATGCAAAGTAAAGGGCTGAACAGCAACATTAAAAATCAGAATATTCAGCCGGGTGCATTAAGATAGAATCATTACGGGATACCGAAACTTTATTTTCATATTCCGGCATTGCAATTAAAATTTTCCATTCAGGTGAACTGCTAAAGGCTTTCCAGTGGGCATCACGATCCTCCTTGTTTTTAAACGTTGTCATGTACATAAGGTTTGGCATCTTACTGCCCGATAAAACTTTTGCATAAAATACAGCATTAAATCCTAACTTTTTAAACAACGCAATTTCACCTCCCTCGTTAAACATTTTTACTTTCGTTTTATGCAGGTGTTCAGTAGGGCTTTCATAACTTCTCAATTCATACACCCTTTCCGCTAACGGATTTTTTAAACCGGGTAATTTAAATTGAGTGTGCATAGGAAAGGCTTCCAACAAGATTGATTCAATACGTTCAAAAGGTTTTTTATCAGCCGGGGCATCTGTATAATCTTTAGCGGCTGTTTTATAAGCATCATCTTTATCTAGTTCTACCTGTAAGCTTTGCCATTTCTTTAGGGAACTGAACGGAATAAAAACAAATATTTTTTTAACCTGTGCAGTATCATTGGCAATTGGTTTAAATACACCAACTTTATTTATACCGGCACGATGCAATGCAGGCAGATAAGCATTTTTTAAAAACTGGTCAACAGCAAGCATTTGTGCATTATCTTTTAAATTATAGACTTTTATCTGATAAAAATCTTTTTGTTTTTTACCAGCAGCTGATAAGGAAACAAAAACCCAACAAACAATAAAGCATAAGTAACTATTCTTTTTGAGTATATTTTTCATGCTAAAAGTTTATGTGTATAAACAGGAGATAAAATTAATGGATATTCGGTGAGATAATACAGATAAAAAATTGTCAGTTGCAGTGCCCTCGCTATTTCGCAAGTTGGGTCGATCTTTTTAAGTTGATTTCTCCAATAACTTTTTAGATCCCGAAGAAATTTGATTTCATCCTTAGCCGTATATCTTTTTGCGTTGGCTTTAGTTGGGTTGGACACGGCGTTCAAATTCTTTGTTGCCGTTTAATTTGGTCTGTTTTAACTCCCACTTTTAAGACTTTAAGGTTTTGTATCCTTTCTAAGTTTTCTGCGCAGCTTCCAGGCTTTTTAGCTTATCAGGAATTTTGTTAAGTGGTATAACGAAATCAGTACAGCCTGCTGCCTGAGCGCTGAGCGGCATGGAGTCAACTTCAGCAGACATGTCCTGGGCAAAGGTTATTCCTCCGTTGGCCTTGATGTGCTTGCAGCCCTCAGTGCCATCGCCATCATATCCGGAAAGGACAATGCCGACAGCACGGGCACCCATTGCCTCTGACAGAGAAATAAAAAATAAATCTACCTGTTTGTTCCTGCCAATGCGAGGCGAGATGACTTTGAAGCGATAATTTTCCATAGTAAGATCTGAGTCCGGAGGAATTACATAGACATGATTAGCAAGGATCGGCATTGCCTCAGAAGCTACGGTTACCGGCATTTTTGTGTGCCTCTGCAATATTAAAGCTAACTGACTATGGGCAGTGGGGTTCATGTGAGAAATAATAACATAAGCCATACCTGTATCAGGCGGCATCGTATTCAGCAGCGCCTTATATGCATTAAGTGCTCCGGCTGAACCGCCAATACCTACGATGAATTTAGGTTGTACTGTTTTCAATGCTTAACTATTGATTCTCTTGTTTTCAGCAACATTTTTATCAACATCCATTTTCTTATTGGTGCTTAGTTTCGCTTTACCATCATTTGGCATCAAAAAAATTCCATCATCGCTCAAAATAAATGTGTGAACATCGCTATCATGGTTAGTGCCACGAGACTTAACAATGAAAAGTTCACGGGTGCGTTTTCTACTCTCAACTTCTTCTACATTTCTAAAAACCATCCAGGTGTCAATCAAAGATGAAACACCGATTTCGCCATTCGTATTACTTTGCAAGTTTGCAGAAACAAGACTCGTAAAAAACGTTGTGATGCCCCTGGATTTTAAGAGGTCAATCATGCGGGTAAGCATTGAGGTAACTTCACGCTCATCGCCCTGTCCAATGAGACTTGTAAGAGGATCTATAACCACGGCCTTTGGTTTAAAACTATCAGCCAGCTTATAAACATTTAATAAATGCATCTCTAAACCAAGAAAGGCTGGTCTAAGAGCCACAATCTTTAGTAGTCCTTTTTTTATCCATGGCGCAAAATCAATACCGATAGAACTCATGTTTTGAATGAGCTGCCCTGCTGATTCTTCATAAGACAAGATAAGACAGCGTTCGCCACGTTTACAACTTTCAACTGCAAATGCAGCTGAAAAACTTGTTTTTCCGCAGCCTGCAGTGCCCGAAGCCAGTATGGTGCTGCCCCTGGTGAATCCTGAACCACGCTTGAACAATTTGTCAAACGATGGAATGCCTGAGGAAACCCTCTTGCTTGTGCCTGGTTGTTCAAGCCCTGCTGACGTGATGGGAATTACTGAAAGTCCTTCATCATCTATAACAAATGGATACTCGCTTGTTCCATGACGTGATCCCCGATATTTTATTATGCGAACTCTACGGGTGGCAATTTGGTCTCTGACCCTGTTATCTAAAAGAATGATGCAATCGGAAACGTACTCCTCCAGGCCATGACGTGTAAATGTGCTGCTTTGTCCCGGCTCGCCTGTAACAACTGCCGTTACCTTTTTTTCTTTAAGCCATCGGAAAAGTCTTTTTATCTCTATGCGAAGAATGCCAAGATCTGTAATGCCTGCATAGATAGATTCAATAGAATCTAAAACAACACGCTTGGCACCGATAGCATCAATGGCTTCTTCCAAACGAACAAATATCCCCTCCAAATTAAAGTCAGTTTCCTGAATGTCTTTGCGGTCTAAAATAACATGTTCGAGCAGAATCTTTTTCCGTGATACAAGCCCTTGTAAATCCATATTGAGAGAAGTCACGTCTTTATAAAGTTCATCTTCTGTCTCTTCAAACGACATGAGAATGCCCGGCTCATTATAAGCCGTTGCACCCTTGATAAGAAAATCAATGCCTAAAAGCGTTTTGCCGGAGCCGGCATTTCCTGAAACTAAAGTGGTTCTGTTTTTCGGAAGACCGCCTTCGGTAATTTCGTCAAAACCTTTGATGCCGGTGAGGCATTTGAGTAATTTATTACGCTTAGTGGTAATTTTTACTTTTGTACTTTTTGCCATTTCATTTGCCTTTATTATTATTAAGATGGAGTTTCCACAGCTTTTTTTTCAATCTAAATATAACTATATTATTCACAATACGGCAATATTCTGGAGCAAAGCTTGTTTTGTTTCCTGAGTGGTGGAAGTTGATTTTTTGGGTGAACTGTTCATGCTGCTGGTGGAATAATTTGTTGTTTTTTTTTTTGTCCCAGCGGGGTTTTCATTTTCATAAAAAAATTCACGAATAAGAAATAAGCATTTGAAAATGAAACCCCGATGCTTGCGGGGAGTTGAAATTATACTTGCCGTTATTCTTTAATTTAGCAGAATGGCTATAAAGCATAAGCACTCCGATGTTTATTCCATGTACTTCTGCACTTTCCCTTTTATAATTAGATGCATCTTTTTGAACTAACCAAAAGCTATGATCTTGTTTATAACTGGTTTAATATTTTAAAGAATGACAGGATTGAAATTATTGCTTATTTTATTATGCCCAATCAAGTACATTGTATCCTATATTTTCCTGAAGCAGGATTTAACCTCGACAAAATAATATCCAATGGAAAACGATTTATGCCCGTCCGACTGGCCATCCGGGCGGGGCTCATGAAATCGTAGACAGGCTGGAGTTTGCAGATGAAATAGAGACTTTAAAAACTTTGCAGGACGCACTTACAGAGAGGGAAAAAAAGAAAAAGCAATTGCATAAAATATTTAAAGATTCTTTTGATGCAAAAGCAATCTTTTCAGAAAAGTTCCTTGTTCAGAAACCAGACTATATCCATCACAATCCGGTAAGCGGAATATGGAATTTAGCGACAGACTTTGTCTCTTACGAGCATGGCAGTGCGTCATTTTATGAAGAAGGAATTATTAAGCATTTTGAGCCAAGACATTATAACAATTTGTAAGTTTAGCTTATTATAATTTAAGTTTGTTAGACATCGGGGTTTCACGCAACCTTTGTTTTATGTATAGTGAGTACAGTGAAAACCCCAATGGGACGTGACTCATGAATGATTTGTGTTTTTAAATCCATAAAATGGTTAATTTGTAGTCAACGTATTTCAGGACGAGACAATTTGTAGCCGATTGCAATTCCGTCTGCACCGCTTGCACCCATGTTGCCTGTCGTTATTATATATTACGTCATTATTTCTTTTACTTTCGAAGCAATAATCATATATTGTTCTTCCTGTAAAAAATGTTTGGCTTCCACCTTAGTAATAGGTATCCCCGGCCTGGCTTTTTCAAAGTCCTTTCCACTTTCTTCATAAGGCAGCAAAGGATCTTCATTGCCCCAGATCAATTGTACAGGATATTCAGGATTTTGATATGCATGGTAGCACGTTTGTGTAAATTCTTTTGTTTTCTCAAAATTTCTCATGATTTTTAAAAATGCTTTACCTCCGTCTTCTCTTTTTAAGAGATGTATGTAAGCAGCCATTTCTTCATGAGAAATAACATCCATATTTACTACTCCTGTAGCTTTTATGAATAAAGGAAAAGTAAGAGGTGTTAGTAATGCGAGTTCTGCTTCTCCCAGCAAAGGTTTTTCGAAAGGGCGCATAGGCAAAGGCTTTTTAAAATGTTCCACGTCTAACATGGAATTTAAAACAGTTATGGATTTTATACGTCTGCTGTTTTTCATTGCCATTGACAACCCAACGGGTGTGCCTATATCATGTGTAAGCAGGTGAACTTCACTAATATTTAATGCATCTAAAAAACTGTTGCAAAATCTTCCAAAGTTGCTAAAGGTGTAATCGAAATTCTCTGGTCTTTCGGATAAGCCCAGCCCTGGCAGATCAATAGCAATAGTCCTTAGGCCTAACTTTTCTAATTCCTGGGCTACTTTGCGATAAAGAAAAGAAGACGTTGGCACACCATGTATACAAAATACTACCGGGCCGGTACCTGTATCCAAAGCGAATGTTTTTATCCCATCTACAATGGTGTAATTGCCATTCTTTTCGTGCTGAAGTATAATGTCTTCTGATTGTTCTTTACCTGACATAATCCTTATTTTAATTTGAATAATAGGATGTAAAGTTAATGCCGCTGAAAGCAATTTAATTTTTCATATCTACTTTACTGTAGGCGTACCCATTATTCGGCAGAATTAAATTAGAGATTAATCTTTAATTTTAAAACTGTCAATTATGCAAAAAACAAAATTTACCGAGACACAGATTGTGTCCACAATCAAGAAACAGGAAAGTGGTATACCTGTTACAGAAATATGCCGTGAGTTGGGTATTCATAAGGCAACCTTTTATAACTGGAAAGCAAAGTATGGAGGCATGGAAGTCACAGATGTGAAAAAGATGAAGGACATGGAATCCGAGCTAAACCAGTACAAGAAGATTGTTGCTGAACTTACTTACGAAAACCACTGCATCAAATCTTTGCTTGAAAAAAAGTGGTAAAGCCTGCTGACAAAAGAGAAGCTGTTGATTCCCTCATTGAGGAACAACAGTGCAGTACCAGCAAGGCTTGCAAAATAGTGCAACTGCCACGTAGTAGTTATCAATATAAGAGGAAGCCCAAAGATGACAGCATCATCCAGGAAGCTTTAACTCATATGGTGGATAAACGTCCTTCCATTGGTTTTTGGCAAAGCTTTCACCGGTTCCGTAACCGGGGAGAGATATGGAATCATAAACGGGTACGCCGCATTTACAGGGAGATGAAACTTAATGTACGCCGCAGGGCAAAGAGACGCCTGCCCGACAGAGTTAAGCAACCTCTTGTAATACCCACAGCACCTGATCAAACATGGAGTATTGACTTTATGAGTGATGCATTGGTGGATGGCAGAAAGTTCAGGCTGTTCAATGTATTGGATGATTATAACAGGGAATCATTAGCCATTGAAGTAGACACTTCCTTACCTTCCTTAAGGGTCCAAAGAGTTTTATGCAAAGTAATTAGTGAGCGCAGTAAGCCTTCGATAATACGGGTAGATAATGGCCCGGAATTTATCAGCCATACCTTACAGCAATGGTGCAGTGAAAACAACATCACCCTGCAATTTATACAACCCGGTAAGCCCATGCAAAACGCATATATTGAAAGAAAGAATGGAAGCATAAGAAGAGAACTGTTGAATACATGGTTATTTTATAGCCTGGCGGAAGTTAGAATAATGACAGAGGAATGGAGGCGTGATTACAACCATGAACGGCCACATAAATCCCTTGGCTATCTGTCACCAATAAAATATGCGGAACAAAGAGTAATTGTTGAAAAACAAACTGATGCTTTATCCACAAACGGCGACCGTAAATCATCCATACATTGAAGGGAGCCGTTTAGTGAATAAAGTATTTAAAAATATCTGATGATATTAGAAAAGTCTAATTTAGAACTGACCGAAAAACAGGTACGCTTACATAAGAAAGCCGTAAAATTTTTTCCATCTTTCTGCCTTTCGCCAACTCGTCCACCAACTTGTCTAAGGACCTAACTTTTTGTGTCAAAGGATTTTCTATTTCCTCCACACGATAACCACAAATTACACCAGTGATAAGATGTGAATTTGGGTTTAATGTTGCATGCTGAAATAAAGTTTCAAAAGTTACTTTTTTATCAATCTGGGTCTGAAGTTTCTTATCGTCGAAGCCTGTAAGCCACTCAATTACCTGATATAATTCATCTTTTGTTCTACCTTTCTTTTCCACTTTTGTAAGGTAATGTGGATATACCGAGGCAAATGTCATTTTTGCAATACGCTCATCGTGATTGTTTGAGTTGTTCATACCATAAAGTTGAGTGAATATTCTTAATTGTTGTCGGTCCCAATGCTGAACCCATTGTAGCGACTGAGTGTTTACTTGTTGTCATGGGGGTTATGATTAGTTGTTATCATCAAGAAAATTTTTTATCGATGATCCCCAAAAACGTTTACTATTTGTTTGGCATAAGTATTTTTCGAATCAAAGAAATTTGCCCTAAATGATAATAGCTGTGTTCGATAACACCTTCAATATTTCTTAAATAACTCCCATATTTCTCGTCCACAAACGGTTGATCAAAGATGCCGTCCTCCATTTGTTCAACTTGATTTGCAAACTTTTCAGAATTGTTTAAAAAGTCTGTTACTAATGTATTCCAATTTGCTTCTGACTGTATTGGTGGAAGGTCGAAACTATATTTGTCGCTGATTTCAAGTTTTCCGTTTTGAAAAGCGTTCAATAGCCCTGCTAAATAATAATTTATATGATAGGTTAAAGCTGCAATGGTATTTAAGTTATCAACCTTTTGAGTTGCCTGCTGCCAATTTAAATTTAATAATTGTTCTTTATAATTCGTGTTAGCAATCCAATGTCCATTGAGCAACACTTCCCGAAGTCGGCTTGCAATAGTTAAATTTCTTGTCATTGTATATGTCAACTTAAATGTTCATAGTGTGGTTGAGGTAGTTACATCAAATTGTTTTCCTAATTGAACAACGTAAGCTGTTTTTAAATTTTTGCATAACCTGCATTAATCGCTTAATTCAATAAGGCTTTGTCTTTTCCTGTCAACCTTTAAATGAAATATATCAGGTCTTGAATAATGCCCTGAAGGATCGAAATTTTGTCTTTCCTTTATTACATCTTTAATATCAATAGTAGCGGTAAGTAATGCCTCTTTATTAATAACCGGTTCTATTACCATACTCCCATCAGGGGCTGCCATACACGAGCCTCCGTTGCCCAGGTAATCCGGTGCGTTTGTTATAATTTTTTCAAAATGTGGAATAGCATTATTTATATCTTCCCTGCGCATTAAACCTGATGCTGCAATAACAAACGAGCGGGATTCTTTGGCAATAAAACGGGTTATATCTTCTGTATTCCTAACACTCCCGGGCCAAATTGAAACGTGTAAATTCTCGCCTTGTGCATATAAAGTTGTTCTGGCAAGAGGCAGCCAATTTTCCCAACAATTCAATCCGCCTGCGGTGAAAGGTCCTATTGAATGTACAGTTAATCCGTTAGCATCTCCGTTAGACCATACCAGTCTTTCTTCATAAGTGGGAACCAATTTCCGATGCACCGAGCCAATAGTTCCGGATTGATTTATGTAAACCATACTACAGTAAAGGCTATGATTACCGCGGTCTGCTGCTCTTTCAATACATCCTAAATAAACAGCAATTTTATTTCTTAATGCAGCTTCGCAGATAGGCTGTAAATCACCGGCATTTATCTGCACTGATTCCTGCACATAATACGCATAAATTTCTTTTTGTATTTCAGAATTAAATCGGGCACCATCCGTTAACTCAACCCAAAAAGGATACCCCGGTAAAAGACCTTCTCCAAATACTACCAGCCCACAACCCTTTGCTCCGGCTTCATCTATTTGTGTAATTATTTTTAATGTGGTCTGTTTTTTATTTAACCACACCGGTGCTATTTGAGAAATGGCTATATGGAGTTGAGTTTCTTTCATCTCTGTAAAATATAAAACTTTTCTTTCTCAGCCTTGTCTCTTTTGCGTTGGCTTTAGTTTGGCAGTACACGTGGTTTATAATTACTTACCGCCGAGTACCGCTTTACACAAAGCCAGGAAAGGAGACACGACTTAGGAAAAAGTCAATAACTAATTTAAATATCTCAAAATAGTATTCACCGACAATGGCTTAGCAAATCATCTGCCATGCAAAGTAAAGGGCTGAACAGCAACATTAAAAATCAGAATATTCAGCCGGGTGCATTAAGATAGAATCATTACGGGATACCGAAACTTTATTTTCATATTCCGGCATTGCAATTAAAATTTTCCATTCAGGTGAACTGCTAAAGGCTTTCCAGTGGGCATCACGATCCTCCTTGTTTTTAAACGTTGTCATGTACATAAGGTTTGGCATCTTACTGCCCGATAAAACTTTTGCATAAAATACAGCATTAAATCCTAACTTTTTAAACAACGCAATTTCACCTCCCTCGTTAAACATTTTTACTTTCGTTTTATGCAGGTGTTCAGTAGGGCTTTCATAACTTCTCAATTCATACACCCTTTCCGCTAACGGATTTTTTAAACCGGGTAATTTAAATTGAGTGTGCATAGGAAAGGCTTCCAACAAGATTGATTCAATACGTTCAAAAGGTTTTTTATCAGCCGGGGCATCTGTATAATCTTTAGCGGCTGTTTTATAAGCATCATCTTTATCTAGTTCTACCTGTAAGCTTTGCCATTTCTTTAGGGAACTGAACGGAATAAAAACAAATATTTTTTTAACCTGTGCAGTATCATTGGCAATTGGTTTAAATACACCAACTTTATTTATACCGGCACGATGCAATGCAGGCAGATAAGCATTTTTTAAAAACTGGTCAACAGCAAGCATTTGTGCATTATCTTTTAAATTATAGACTTTTATCTGATAAAAATCTTTTTGTTTTTTACCAGCAGCTGATAAGGAAACAAAAACCCAACAAACAATAAAGCATAAGTAACTATTCTTTTTGAGTATATTTTTCATGCTAAAAGTTTATGTGTATAAACAGGAGATAAAATTAATGGATATTCGGTGAGATAATACAGATAAAAAATTGTCAGTTGCAGTGCCCTCGCTATTTCGCAAGTTGGGTCGATCTTTTTAAGTTGATTTCTCCAATAACTTTTTAGATCCCGAAGAAATTTGATTTCATCCTTAGCCGTATATCTTTTTGCGTTGGCTTTAGTTGGGTTGGACACGGCGTTCAAATTCTTTGTTGCCGTTTAATTTGGTCTGTTTTAACTCCCACTTTTAAGACTTTAAGGTTTTGTATCCTTTCTAAGTTTTCTGCGCAGCTTCCAGGCTTTTTAGCTTATCAGGAATTTTGTTAAGTGGTATAACGAAATCAGTACAGCCTGCTGCCTGAGCGCTGAGCGGCATGGAGTCAACTTCAGCAGACATGTCCTGGGCAAAGGTTATTCCTCCGTTGGCCTTGATGTGCTTGCAGCCCTCAGTGCCATCGCCATCATATCCGGAAAGGACAATGCCGACAGCACGGGCACCCATTGCCTCTGACAGAGAAATAAAAAATAAATCTACCTGTTTGTTCCTGCCAATGCGAGGCGAGATGACTTTGAAGCGATAATTTTCCATAGTAAGATCTGAGTCCGGAGGAATTACATAGACATGATTAGCAAGGATCGGCATTGCCTCAGAAGCTACGGTTACCGGCATTTTTGTGTGCCTCTGCAATATTAAAGCTAACTGACTATGGGCAGTGGGGTTCATGTGAGAAATAATAACATAAGCCATACCTGTATCAGGCGGCATCGTATTCAGCAGCGCCTTATATGCATTAAGTGCTCCGGCTGAACCGCCAATACCTACGATGAATTTAGGTTGTACTGTTTTCAATGCTTAACTATTGATTCTCTTGTTTTCAGCAACATTTTTATCAACATCCATTTTCTTATTGGTGCTTAGTTTCGCTTTACCATCATTTGGCATCAAAAAAATTCCATCATCGCTCAAAATAAATGTGTGAACATCGCTATCATGGTTAGTGCCACGAGACTTAACAATGAAAAGTTCACGGGTGCGTTTTCTACTCTCAACTTCTTCTACATTTCTAAAAACCATCCAGGTGTCAATCAAAGATGAAACACCGATTTCGCCATTCGTATTACTTTGCAAGTTTGCAGAAACAAGACTCGTAAAAAACGTTGTGATGCCCCTGGATTTTAAGAGGTCAATCATGCGGGTAAGCATTGAGGTAACTTCACGCTCATCGCCCTGTCCAATGAGACTTGTAAGAGGATCTATAACCACGGCCTTTGGTTTAAAACTATCAGCCAGCTTATAAACATTTAATAAATGCATCTCTAAACCAAGAAAGGCTGGTCTAAGAGCCACAATCTTTAGTAGTCCTTTTTTTATCCATGGCGCAAAATCAATACCGATAGAACTCATGTTTTGAATGAGCTGCCCTGCTGATTCTTCATAAGACAAGATAAGACAGCGTTCGCCACGTTTACAACTTTCAACTGCAAATGCAGCTGAAAAACTTGTTTTTCCGCAGCCTGCAGTGCCCGAAGCCAGTATGGTGCTGCCCCTGGTGAATCCTGAACCACGCTTGAACAATTTGTCAAACGATGGAATGCCTGAGGAAACCCTCTTGCTTGTGCCTGGTTGTTCAAGCCCTGCTGACGTGATGGGAATTACTGAAAGTCCTTCATCATCTATAACAAATGGATACTCGCTTGTTCCATGACGTGATCCCCGATATTTTATTATGCGAACTCTACGGGTGGCAATTTGGTCTCTGACCCTGTTATCTAAAAGAATGATGCAATCGGAAACGTACTCCTCCAGGCCATGACGTGTAAATGTGCTGCTTTGTCCCGGCTCGCCTGTAACAACTGCCGTTACCTTTTTTTCTTTAAGCCATCGGAAAAGTCTTTTTATCTCTATGCGAAGAATGCCAAGATCTGTAATGCCTGCATAGATAGATTCAATAGAATCTAAAACAACACGCTTGGCACCGATAGCATCAATGGCTTCTTCCAAACGAACAAATATCCCCTCCAAATTAAAGTCAGTTTCCTGAATGTCTTTGCGGTCTAAAATAACATGTTCGAGCAGAATCTTTTTCCGTGATACAAGCCCTTGTAAATCCATATTGAGAGAAGTCACGTCTTTATAAAGTTCATCTTCTGTCTCTTCAAACGACATGAGAATGCCCGGCTCATTATAAGCCGTTGCACCCTTGATAAGAAAATCAATGCCTAAAAGCGTTTTGCCGGAGCCGGCATTTCCTGAAACTAAAGTGGTTCTGTTTTTCGGAAGACCGCCTTCGGTAATTTCGTCAAAACCTTTGATGCCGGTGAGGCATTTGAGTAATTTATTACGCTTAGTGGTAATTTTTACTTTTGTACTTTTTGCCATTTCATTTGCCTTTATTATTATTAAGATGGAGTTTCCACAGCTTTTTTTTCAATCTAAATATAACTATATTATTCACAATACGGCAATATTCTGGAGCAAAGCTTGTTTTGTTTCCTGAGTGGTGGAAGTTGATTTTTTGGGTGAACTGTTCATGCTGCTGGTGGAATAATTTGTTGTTTTTTTTTTTGTCCCAGCGGGGTTTTCATTTTCATAAAAAAATTCACGAATAAGAAATAAGCATTTGAAAATGAAACCCCGATGCTTGCGGGGAGTTGAAATTATACTTGCCGTTATTCTTTAATTTAGCAGAATGGCTATAAAGCATAAGCACTCCGATGTTTATTCCATGTACTTCTGCACTTTCCCTTTTATAATTAGATGCATCTTTTTGAACTAACCAAAAGCTATGATCTTGTTTATAACTGGTTTAATATTTTAAAGAATGACAGGATTGAAATTATTGCTTATTTTATTATGCCCAATCAAGTACATTGTATCCTATATTTTCCTGAAGCAGGATTTAACCTCGACAAAATAATATCCAATGGAAAACGATTTATGCCCGTCCGACTGGCCATCCGGGCGGGGCTCATGAAATCGTAGACAGGCTGGAGTTTGCAGATGAAATAGAGACTTTAAAAACTTTGCAGGACGCACTTACAGAGAGGGAAAAAAAGAAAAAGCAATTGCATAAAATATTTAAAGATTCTTTTGATGCAAAAGCAATCTTTTCAGAAAAGTTCCTTGTTCAGAAACCAGACTATATCCATCACAATCCGGTAAGCGGAATATGGAATTTAGCGACAGACTTTGTCTCTTACGAGCATGGCAGTGCGTCATTTTATGAAGAAGGAATTATTAAGCATTTTGAGCCAAGACATTATAACAATTTGTAAGTTTAGCTTATTATAATTTAAGTTTGTTAGACATCGGGGTTTCACGCAACCTTTGTTTTATGTATAGTGAGTACAGTGAAAACCCCAATGGGACGTGACTCATGAATGATTTGTGTTTTTAAATCCATAAAATGGTTAATTTGTAGTCAACGTATTTCAGGACGAGACAATTTGTAGCCGATTGCAATTCCGTCTGCACCGCTTGCACCCATGTTGCCTGTCGTTATTATATATTACGTCATTATTTCTTTTACTTTCGAAGCAATAATCATATATTGTTCTTCCTGTAAAAAATGTTTGGCTTCCACCTTAGTAATAGGTATCCCCGGCCTGGCTTTTTCAAAGTCCTTTCCACTTTCTTCATAAGGCAGCAAAGGATCTTCATTGCCCCAGATCAATTGTACAGGATATTCAGGATTTTGATATGCATGGTAGCACGTTTGTGTAAATTCTTTTGTTTTCTCAAAATTTCTCATGATTTTTAAAAATGCTTTACCTCCGTCTTCTCTTTTTAAGAGATGTATGTAAGCAGCCATTTCTTCATGAGAAATAACATCCATATTTACTACTCCTGTAGCTTTTATGAATAAAGGAAAAGTAAGAGGTGTTAGTAATGCGAGTTCTGCTTCTCCCAGCAAAGGTTTTTCGAAAGGGCGCATAGGCAAAGGCTTTTTAAAATGTTCCACGTCTAACATGGAATTTAAAACAGTTATGGATTTTATACGTCTGCTGTTTTTCATTGCCATTGACAACCCAACGGGTGTGCCTATATCATGTGTAAGCAGGTGAACTTCACTAATATTTAATGCATCTAAAAAACTGTTGCAAAATCTTCCAAAGTTGCTAAAGGTGTAATCGAAATTCTCTGGTCTTTCGGATAAGCCCAGCCCTGGCAGATCAATAGCAATAGTCCTTAGGCCTAACTTTTCTAATTCCTGGGCTACTTTGCGATAAAGAAAAGAAGACGTTGGCACACCATGTATACAAAATACTACCGGGCCGGTACCTGTATCCAAAGCGAATGTTTTTATCCCATCTACAATGGTGTAATTGCCATTCTTTTCGTGCTGAAGTATAATGTCTTCTGATTGTTCTTTACCTGACATAATCCTTATTTTAATTTGAATAATAGGATGTAAAGTTAATGCCGCTGAAAGCAATTTAATTTTTCATATCTACTTTACTGTAGGCGTACCCATTATTCGGCAGAATTAAATTAGAGATTAATCTTTAATTTTAAAACTGTCAATTATGCAAAAAACAAAATTTACCGAGACACAGATTGTGTCCACAATCAAGAAACAGGAAAGTGGTATACCTGTTACAGAAATATGCCG
>MWWK01000046.1_pt1 | contig 16794 bp, 20 predicted proteins | sample 1047241 | NCBI WGS metagenome assembly MWWK01 (sample SAMN06349964, study PRJNA376086) | soil metagenome | isolation source: BG12-3 sample Antarctic (ecotone) soil | place: Antarctica | reverse complement strand
ACCGGAGAGTTTATGCCAATACAAAAACCATCTGTTTTAATCACTACTGCCCGAGCCCGCGTGCTGTTCGGCGGCACTCGCGTCAAAATCGCGCAACTACTCAAGCGCGGCGACCTGCGTTACTTCACCAATCCGCTCGACGAACGCGAAAAGCTCATCAGCCGCGCCGAAGTTGAAGCACTCAAACCGAAGCGGGCGGAGGCGGCATGAAAACGATCACGATTGCGAATCACAAGGGCGGAGTGGCGAAAACGACGACAGCACTCAATCTCGCCGTCCTCCTCGCTCATCAAGGCTCGCGCGTGCTGGCTGTTGACCTCGACCCGCAAGGCAATCTATCGCTCGCCCTCGGCGCGAACTTGCAGGAACTCGAAGAGACGCGCCGCACGTCGCACCGGCTCATGCTGAGCGACCGTGACGATTATTCGAGTTACATCCAGCCCGCCCGCCCGCGCCTCGACCTGCTGCCTTCTTGTCTCGACCATGACGCCGAGTCAATGCTTCTCAGCCAGCGCGTGGCCGGTGAACTACTGCTGAAGCAGAAACTAGCAGCCGCCAAGCGTGTGTATGAGTTCGCAGTGATTGACACGCCGCCGTCGCTGCAAACGCCGACGCTCAATGCGCTCGCGATGTCCGATCTCGTCATCATCCCGATTGAAACGAGCATGTTTGCTCTACACGGCATCTCGCAACTGCTGCGCACCATCGGGCAGGTCAGGCGCATTCACGCCCCGCAACAGATCATCATGGCTCTCTCGACCCTACACAACGCCCGGCAGAAGCTCGACCGCGATGTGCGCGATCAGGTCATGGCGAAGTTCGGGGGCGACTTTGTTTTCAATACATCAATTCCCCGCCTCGTCGCTGTTGGCGAAGCGACCGCGCAACTGCAAGCCGTAGTTGAATCACAACCTGAATCGTCGGCGACGTTCGCTTTTCATAAACTCGCCACTGAAGTCATCAACGTTTTGATCGAAGAGGGCTTGATGGATGAGCAAGAAGTCACGCGAAGCAATAAGAAATAATCTGGCACAGGCGATTTCCCCACCTACTGCGCCCCGCAAGCGCGGCGCACATCTCGACGGCCTGCTTGATGAGTATTCCCCGCCTGAATTATCCGGTGGCGAGGCTGCCCCGCTGCAACCGGTAATGTCGATAGGAGCCTTTACGCCTGACGTAGCCCCTCCGCCACGTGTAGCCCCTCCATTTGACGTAGCCCCTTCACAAATCGAGCAGCCCCTCCTCCAAAACGTAGCCCCTCCACCTGACGTAGCCCCTCCGCAACGTGTAGAGGCTACGCGCTATACCAGCATTCCCAACGACATCTTTGACACCGTTCTCCCGACTCTAAAAACGGTCGAGCAACTCGTGTTACTGCGCCTGTATAGACTCACGCGCGGGTTTCAAAGCGAATGTTGCACGGTGAGCATCGGAACACTCGCAAAGCGTTGTTCTATCGGCACTACCGCCGCCAGAAACGCCACACAGGAACTGGAGCGACGCGGACTTATCAAGCGTGTAGGGGCAGATTTGATGAACAGCAATCAACAGGCAAGGGGAGTCGAGTTTGAGATGCTATTGCCAGCAGCAGCCCCTCCGCGTGGCGTAGCCCCTCCGCGACGTGCAGCCCCTACACCTAGCGCAGCCCCTACACCAGACGTAGGCAATAAATTAAATACACAAAAAGAAAACACCCAAACACAGATGGGTGTGGGTGTGAGATCAAGATTCACGCTCGAAGACTGCCGGAAGTATGCGGAGTATCTGCGCTCGACTGGACAGGGCATCACTAATCCCGGCGGGTATGCGACAACCATCTTGCGCACCGGTGAGGCCGATGAAGCTATCGCTGCATACCTCACGCCGTCGCATGTCGCATCCGTCGTTGATGCGAGCGAGTGTCCGGACTGCCGGGGCACTGGCTTTTGGTATCCGAACGGAACAGAGAAGGGTGTTGCTAAATGCAAGCATGACAAAATGACATTAATCAATCCATCGGGCACGATATAAAATTGTGTCCAACATATTGTATCTGGCTAACATTTAATGTCTCCATATGGTACCATCTAGCACGTTATGTAAGAGCTAGCGGGTGAGGTCACAATTCAAACGGATGCAGTTAGGAGCAGCTTTCAAAGGGAAGGCGATTGTTAAGCATTACACCATTCAAATGCAGCCGCTGCTCGGCGTACATCGGCGAGACTGACGGGTTGGAACTGAAGCTTGGCGGTTTGCGCGTGAACAAAACCGTGACGGGCGCTTGTGATGCTTGTGGTCGCTCTGTCCGATGGACGAAACCAGCGGTTCAACTGCCACTAACAGACATAAAGCCTGAAGTCGCCAAGCCGAGCCAGTTACCTATTCTATCCACCGTGAAACAATCACTCGCAGACGCGGATCAGGATAGGCATCGAATTAATGCGGATGCGCGTCCGCCCCGACGAGATCGCGACATTGATCGCGCCGAAGCTGAACAGGACGATAAGTATTTCAGTACCTTAGCTAAATCAGACCATATGAGATTGGCACAGACGAGTTCTTTCTGATACATCGGTAAGTGCAACCTATCCGAAAGTCAGAGGTGAACCGTCTGTGCCGGGGAAAACCATACTTGAGATACCGCTTGCCGAACAAGAGCAGATGCTGCACGAGTTGCGCGCCGCGCGCTACGGCTACTTGCTCGCCCTTCACGTCTTGTTGTTGTGCGCTGAGGGGCGCACGCCATCTGAGATTGCCGAGTTTCTCTTTTGTTCGCGCTCGAGCGTGTACCGCGTGGTCGCCGCGTACAAGCGCGGCGCGCGGTGGGTGGCTGACGCTGCCGCAGACGGCGCGACGCCACGCCGGTTGCCGAGCCTCAAGCGCTCGCTGATCGCGTTGCTCAAGCGTGCGCCTGCCACGTATGGGTGGTGTCGGGTGCGGTGGAGTTGTCAGACGCTGGCACTCCAACTGCGCGCGCAACGCTCAGTCGCTCTCTCTCGCGAAACCATCAGACGGTGGTTGCACGAGGTCGATTATAGGTGGAAGCGGGCACGCCATGTCGCGCGTGACGACGACCCGGAGCGGATCACCAAACTTGCCCGCATCCGCGCCATTATTGAAGGACTGTTGCCCACGGAAGCCCTGTTTTTCGCCGATGAATTGGACATCCACCTGCTCGCCAAGATCGGTTATGAGTGGATGGAGAAAGGCACGCAAACCGAAGTGATGACGCCGGGGACAAATCGCAAACACTATTTGGCCGGAGCGCTCAACCACCTCACGGGCAAGCTGCTCGCGGTCACCGCCGACAGAAAGAACCGCTGGCTCTTTATTGACTTGCTGAAACTCATTGACCGCAGGTGTCCGGCGGCTCAGGTCACGCGCATCTATGTCGTGTGTGACAACTACCGCATTCACACCGCGAAGGCGGTCGTCGAGTGGCTCGCTGCTCATCCACGGTTCGAGCTGGTGTTCTTGCCGTCGTACTGTCCGCAAGCCAACCCGATTGAGCGCGCCTTTGGCGACGTGCATGACAAATGTACGCGCAACCACAAGCGCACGCAGATCAGCGATGTGGTTGGTGACGTACTTTGGCATCTCAAGGCTAACGCTCCGTGGCGGTACAAACTCTCAAGGATTTACTACACACCGGAAGTAGATCAAGCGGTCGCTGAACTGGCGACAACGCGGAAACTAAAGGCAGCATGAGTGTCCCAATCTTGTAAGGTCTGATTTAGTAGGGATCGCGACGGAACGGAGCGAAAGTTAGGCTGATTTTTACCTAACACTTTGCCCCGCCCATAAAATTAGGCTGGCTCAGCATTACGGCTGAGCGATGACGAGAGACGAGCGCCTTGTCAGACTCTTTAAGGGTTTGGCAAGGCGCTCTCTTTTTTGGTCAGAGGAGGGAACTGTTGATGAGTGATTCTTCAACACCGAAGCGCACGATGGGCGTGCGCGAGTTCGCCCGGCGAGTCGGCTTGGGCGTTTCAACTGTCCGCCTTGCAGTGGCGCGGGGCAGCATTCCCCATTACCGGCTCGGTCGCCTCATCCGCTTCGATGAGCGACACGCTGAGGAGTGGCTCGCACAGCACGAAAAGAAGGTTGAAGGAGGAGACCTATGATAGATACTACCTCTCTTCGCCACTCGATACCCCTGCTGCCTCCTTCAGAAATGATCACCCGCGGCTTTTCCACCACCTACGGACATTCCGCCGCCACGGGACATGATCGAACAACTTGGAAATTAAATCCTCCCCGCGATAACGGCACCCTTCCGCGTCTGACATGGAACTCAAGTCCTAGCGGTGACTGGCTGACAGCCGAAGTCTCCTTACCCAAGTTCCTCTTCGGCAACAACGTGAGGATGGTGTCGGATGCCGACGTGCGTCATGCCCTGAAAGACATTTCATGCTTCATCACCGAGACGGTCGGCGTTCCCTTCGATGCGCCCTCCGCGCTGGTCGGGCGCGTAGATTACTGTGAGAATCTCCCGGTTGGTGAAACCAACATCTCTACCATTGCTTCTGCTGCCGCCCAAGCCAGCATCCCGCGCATGGTGCGATACCACATCGGACCTACTACCGTCACTTTCAAGCAGTCGTCCAAACACATCACTATTTACGGCAAGCACGCGGAGGTCGCAACGCACGTTCGTGAGGGAAATGCAACGGCTGAAGAACTGCGTACCTCTCACGGCCAGCTCAGGCTGGAGGTCAAGTATCTTACCTCTGACAGTTGTAAACGTTTGGCGAAGCGGTATGGTCTTTCGGAGAGGACGGCGGAAAATTTACTGGTCGGCGTCATTGCACATGAAGAACTATACAGAGCATTAGAGGCACTTAACTTAAATAAACCTACGGGACTCGCAAATGCACGCATTGACGTTTTAAGAGAGGTGTATGGCGACACCGGACGCTTCCGCACGTTGGTCGCTTTTCTCGCGATACTTGACCGCTATGGCGAGCACTTTTGGAGGCAGAAGATCGGCGGCTATTCTCGTAGCACCTACTTTGCATATGCACGCGCCTTAAAGTCCGCCGGTGTGTGGCTCAAAACTGACGAATCAATCGCTCCGCTCCGCCTCGTTCACTCCGTCACGGTGCCTCCGAGTCCCGCGGCCACTCCTCAAACAGCTCGCTCTATGAGTAATACTATCAGCCATAGTCCAGCCAGCACGGACTCCTATCAAAGAAGCAGGTTGTCGCTGTCGGGTGGGAGCGTGAGCGGGAGGCTCGAATAAGCGGCAACATCAGACTCACGTGATGACCGCTGAGGCGGTGACTTAAAAGTATGTTAGTCGGATACCCCATGAACGCCCCAATACCCCATGGAAGAAAACAAAGTGTCAGAGCGTGCGGAGCAAGAACGCGCGCCGGGGCACCCTGCAAACGCATTCCCGCCGTGCCGAACAAGGGCGGGCGCTGCAACCTCCACGGCGGCAAATCTCTCTCATGGTTCGCCCACCCGAACTACAAGCACGGGCGTTATAGCAAATACTCTATCGAGGGCATCCGGCTGCGCGCCGAACGTGCCCACCGCAAGCGGATGCGCCCGGTGTGGCGGGAGTTCTACAAGTGGTTGGACGCGCACCCGGAACCCGGTCTCAGACAGTACATGGCGGCATGGAGACGCATCAGTCGCACTCACTTAACCGCACCGCAGCGAATTAACGGAAATCCGTACCTATAAAAAAAGACTGTGGGTAGCAACGTGAGAGATTGATTAGTGATGAGAAAAGCTAGACTTTTTCAGTGCGTTAGGGCGCTATAAGTGTGCAAGTTATGAACTTTGATGAAGTTTGTCGCCGGGCCGCTGGTCGTCGTCGTTATAACCGCGAACGGCGACTTGAGCGCGCCCGGCGCATCTCCGCGATCCTCGTGGTGCAAGACCGGCACGGAGAAGTTAAGGGGCGCACCTTGGCAGCCGCGCTCGGCGTGCATGAGGCGACGATCAGCCGTGATCTTAAATTCATCAAGCGCATTAAAGCCGGTTACCGGCAATCAAATCCATTCGGCTGCGAGATGCGAGCCAACAGTTTCAGATGGACAGAAGATGCGCGGGGCTATGAAACTACCTTTCATTATCAAAACGGCGTCAGGCTCAAATGAGTGGGGCAAGTGAAAAAGGTGTAGCACAAGATGGGATGGGAAGATCGCAATGGTCGGAGTTATTACTACCGTAAGGAGCGCGATGGCTCGCGGGTCAAGAGCGTCTATGTCGGGCGCGGCGAGACCGCCGGGCTGATCGCACAGTTTGAAGCGTTGCAGAGCGACGAGCGGGAAGAGAATCTCGCCCTCGCCCGCCTGGAGCGCGAGCGGGTAGAGGAGCAGGACGCGGAACTTGACGCCCTCGGCGAGATCATCCGTGAACTGGCGGCGGCCACCTTGATCGCGCATGGCTATCACCAGCACAAAAGGGAATGGAGGCGCAGACGGACATGAGCAATGACGAAAACGGCACGCGGGCGGTGAAGATCGCAAAGGTTAAAGAGTCGAAAATCTACAAAGATTTCAGCGATGTGTTCGGCCGCGCGAACAAGAACAAGCCACAACCGGCCGACGTTGAGAAGCTGAAGACGATGCTCAGAGACAATCCCGATCTCGAATTGTGGCGCAAGGTCTCCGGCCTCGCCGGTGCTGCGGAGATCATGCTGCTCGCGCACGATTCGATCTCGCCCGCGCTGCGCGAAGTATGGCGGCTGCGCATGGCTAACCAGCGCGAAGAATTAGGTTACACGGACGCGCCGCCGGTCGAGCAGTTGTTGATTAGTCATGCGGTTGTATGCTGGCTCCGAATGAACATTTTGGAATTATTCGGCGCGTCCTTGCTCAATCAAGAGGTGACGCTTACGAAAGCAATCTTTTGGGAGAAGCGGCTTGAGATGGCGCAGCGCAGATTCACGCGCGCCGTCGAATCGCTGGCAAAGGTGCGGGCGCTGACGGCGGCGACGCGGTTGATGGAGACCCGGACGGATGCGGCGAGTGCGGCGAGAAGAGTTAATAACCTACGGACGCTCAAGGCTCTCAGCGATTGATGCATAAAAATCTATCGAGGAAGATGCTAATGGGATAATTAGGCTCTTTGCCCCATTGAAACTTATCGTTATCAACACAATTTTCGTCTCACAGATGGGTACTAAATAATGCATCACAACAAATTCATTGACGCACAATACTTGTTAGACATATTGTGTCCATGTAATAACCAGCATCTTTCCGTCGGTGGTGCCTTACTCCACCGGCTCTATTAATAAAGAAAAAAGAAACTCAGGGTATGATTATGCCTACGCGAATAGCCTATCTCCCTCTTTTACTGATGGTGTTTGGATTCGTCCTCAACCAATCTAACTGTGATTCTAAATCTTCTACTAAGCAAAATAACTCTAAACAACCGCAAGTATTATTAAATGTCTCAATCAGGCGCGTGGTACTTGCTGCAGATTGTCCACCTAGTGAGATACCATCAGAGGGATGTACAGAGACAGGATCAACTGTTGAACTAACATCTGACGCGAAGGGCTTTGGCAGTGGGCAACTGTTATACACGTATTCAACAACTGGAGGAAGGATTACCGGCGAGGGTTCAAATGTTACATGGGATTTGTCCGGAGTCCAGCCAGGCACATATACGGCGAGTGTTGAAGTTACAAATCCAAAGAAGCGGACACGAGGTGCTTTCGCCTCAATGACGGTGACAGTTGATAGGTGTGCCTGCGAACAACCCATTTTCCAACCCACGCCGCCGCCGCCTTCCATTCCTGCATTTCCTTGGCCACTTCCAGATGCATCAGCTCAGGCTAGAATACAATCGGAATGGTTATTAAATAGCGACGGTGTGACAAGGTTAAGGGACGTTTCGGCCCGCCTTGACAGAGCACTACATAACGCTGGCTTTCAAGAGACTAGTTGGTTCGCCGTCCCCGAAGGGTTCGCCCTTGTATCAAGGTTTGAACAGTTCAGAGGCAATAACGCATCTCCGGTAGTAGGACCAGCACGCTGGGCAGTCACAGCAAAGCCGCCGTCTGAGGGACCATCAGATTATACTAGGGCACTTTTTACTGCTAATCCAGGGTTCTACAGAGTTTTTGTTTTCATTGTCACGAAGTATGCATTCAACCAATCAGATCAACAAATAACCTTCAAAGAGGGTACGGATTGGCTCAATCGTGGTGCTGATGCTCTGCCTAACGATATTGGTGAGATAGAGTTCTCAGTGAGAGACGGATACAAATGTACTGCGCTGGTTTATGAGTATCAAAAACTCGCGGGCAGCGCGCCTACCCTTGTTGGGCAGAGTGTCCATCAAGGGCAAAAACACTTAGAAGGCTCCGGAATCTGGAGACATCTAGCGAGGTGAGTATGAGTACAATGAAGCAATGCCGAAAGCGCCTCGCTCTAGTTTGGCTAGTGGGCGGGGGCTTGTTATTCGTCATTATGATCTTACAAACCGTATTTGGACACTATCAAAAACCACAGGAGGCTTTTAACTGGCTATTGCCAGCAGTATTACCAACACTGACATTGATAGTGGGCGTCTTCATAGCTGATGTTGTAGGCACCGGAGGGGACTCCGAAACCGAACCTGATAGTTTTACATACAAACTATCGCTTGGCATGTCCATCGCATATCTCTTAGTGGTCAGTTTTACAATATTAATTGAGCCATTCTCTGATTATGACCCAGAAGGATTAATGAAAATTTCTAACTTATGGCTAAGCCCACTACAAGGATTAGTAGCAGCTACAGTAGGCATCTTCTTTGTTAAAAAAAGATGATGAGCCGTGGATGTACAATGATCACAGCTAATATCTATTAACTTGGATGGACTCTCAGAACTGTTTCATGCCCCAATAATTTGATATTAAGTTTAGAACAATGGTTCGGACAGTTTTTGACAAGAAAAGCCAACTCCGGTTAGATGTGTGTGACTAAACATACAACTTCAGGAGTTGGCTTCGATGACAATTGTCGCTGAGATTTTAGACTGCATGAGCGGTATTCCCAAACCCCAACGCAAGTTTTTACTGACTTTGTTTGCCGCCATGCTGGTGACGCGCACGCGGCTCAACTTTTTGAACTTGAGCCGCCATAGCTCTGTGAGTGAGAAGACCTATCGCCGTCACTTTCAGAAACCTTTCGCTTTTGCGGCGTTCAATCAGTTATCAATGCAGCACACGCTGGCTGCTCACAACACGAAGATATTTGCCCAAGACGCTTCCTTCTCTGGCAAGAGTGGCAAGCAGACTTACGGGATAGATACTTTCTGGAACGGTTGCGCCGCCAGAGTTGAGCAGGGATTGGAGGTTTCGCTGATCTCGATTGTCGATGTCGAAGCCAATCAATCCTTCGCGCTCTCGGCACACCAAACTCCGCCACAACCCAACACGAAGAAGCGAGAGAAAACTGAAACGCGCATGGATTTCTATCTGGAGCATCTGCAACAGACTGCCCCCTACATTCCAGCAACCGTCAAATATGGCGTGTTTGACGGAGCCTACGCCAAACTCAACTTTGTCACGGGCGTCCTGAAGTTGGGCTATCAGGTGGTGAGCAAACTGCGCGCGGACGCCAACCTGCGCTACCTCTATCAAGGAACGCAAAAGCCGCGCGGCAGAAGACGCCGGTTTGACGGCAAAGTTGATTTCACTGACCTCAGTCGTTTCGAGAAGATGGCGACCGCCGAGGCGCACCTGACACTCTACACAGGGGTGGTCTGGTCAGTCAGGATGAAGCGACTGCTGCGCGTCGTCATCGTGGTTAAGAGCAAAGCGAAAGCGAAACCGCGCTATGTGGTTTTGTTCTCCACCGACACGGAACTCGAAGCGACCGTCATCTTTCGCTACTACAAAGCGCGGTTCCAGATCGAGTTCCTGTTCCGTGATGCCAAACAGTTCGCGGGTTTTTCTGAGTGCCAAGCCAGAGACAAAGAAGCGTTACACTTTCACTTCAACGCCTCAGTCACGCTTGTCAACGTGGCGCGCATGATGGCGCAAGCCGAACAGAAAACAGAGGAGAAGTTGGTCTTCTCAATGACGAGCATCAAACAGCGATTTTTCAATGAACACTGGCTCAACTTGATAATTTCCAAGTTAGCTTTAGACCCTATTGCGGTCATAAATCACCCGCAGTTTGAATATCTCAGGAACTATGCGGCTATCGCTGCTTAATTCTGTCCGAACCATTGTTAGAAGAGAGTAGCAGAAAACCATTATCAAAACAGGCAGCACTACCACAATATTTTGTGGTAGTGCTGCCATTTTGAAAACTGACTCTTTTAGTAACAGCAAGTAAGGAAATCAAGTCCGACCCGACCACCATATCTTGCGTTTTGTCGTCAAAAACGTGAGCCATTTTCAACAAAGCGTCTGCTAACTGTCATTATGTCCGGCGCACCCTCACGGCGAACGCGCATAACGACAACGATTCACAACCTAAAACGCCTGTGATCGGACGCGCGAAACTCCCACTGCCGCGGTCTACAGTTGGTCTACCGTCGGTCTACCGAAAGCCTCATTTTCGCCCCTCCGGTCTACCAGCAAATGAAGTAGAAGCGAGCGTTATCGCCACTGTCTACCGGGTCTACCGATTCTGTAGACTTTGGTCTACAGCCAAGCGATTGAAAGCAGGCGAGATGCGCGCCCGTTGAGGTACACAAATGCGCGTATCCTGTCGCCAGTTAAAAACAGGCTCATATTTGGAATCCGCCATCACCTTCCGCGCGGTCGCTCCGACCCGGACATTGCGATCTGCAATTGTTCCATTTCACGCAGCGCGGCGTGTAGGGCGCGCTCGATGTCGCAGAGCGTCCCCGTGTCCGGTTTTTCCTCTCCGGCGGCTCTGAGGGCAATTCTGACGCTTTGGCGGGCGCGTTCGAGGCGGGTGGCGGGTGCTTCCCGCTCCGTTTGCTGTTCGTAAATGCGTTTCGCTAAACTCATCATTCATCCTTTCGAGTGTTTGCTGACACGGACAATTGAGGGGTGAAGGCCGCGCCGGTGCTAGTAACACCGGCGCGGCCTGTTTCGTCTTAGAGGCTCGCTGCCGAGCGTTCGGCGGCGAGCTGGATATGGGCACCGGCGGCAGCCGCGACGTGATAGCACCTCTGGCCGCGTGCGCCCGCCTTGCAATCACAATCCGCGAACCGCTCGCCGTTTCTTCTCTCGCACGTCACGGTATAGGTCGCGCCCGTCTGTTTGTTCGTCACGGTGTAGCTGCCGAAGCTGACCACGCGCACCAGCGGCTTCACGCTGCGCGCCTTGTCAATCGCCTTTTGCATCGCCTCTGCCGTCGTTAATTTGATCATCGTCTTGGGTTCCTTCTGAGTGATGTTGCTGATAAAAAGAATATACCACCGACGGAATATATAATGCAAGGATAAAATACCTTTGACGGAACATTTATTTTGCGGTATAAACGCACGCATGAAGTTATTGAATACAAACCAAGCGGCAGCACAGTTGGGCGTTAGTGCGCGTCGCGTGCGCGCGTTGATCGCCGCTGGAACTCTGTCAGCTCATCCGATTGGCAGAGAGTATGCGATTGAAGAAAAGGCTCTGGAAGCGGTGAAGGTTTACGGCAAGCCTGGCAGACCACCGAAGGCCGCGAGCGAGAAGGGCAAGGCGACGGCCAAATCGTAAAGAGGTAAATTGTATGGCAAGTCAAAACATCACCACGCCGAAGCGGAGCGCGCGGGCAACGGGTAAGACGACCACGAAAGCCGCGAGCGCGGCGCAGAGGAAAGGCGCGGACGGCAATGGCGGCAAGACAGCAGACGCGGGGCGGGTGAAGAACCCCCGTAGCGAGATGACACTTGAAGAGTTATCTTTGCGCGCCTACAAGATGACTTACAAACGCTTGCACGGGAGTAAGAACACGAAGAAGTGACGCGCCGCCGAAGCTACCTCCTTGACACGAACATCATCGGCAGCAAAGCGTTCGGCACTCTGCGCTCTCTGCCGAGCGGACAGCATCTGTCATCCGTCGTGTACGCGGAGTTGATGACGGCGGCAGACCCGAAGGAATACCGGGCTTACGCGGAGACTTGGAAGCGGGCAGCGAAGGACGACCGGCTGATCGTGCCGCAGGCGGATGACTGGTTGACGGTGGCGCGCATCCTGCACCTGCTCGCGCAAGAGCGAAAGATGAGCGCGGGCGGCAAGTCTCCAGCGCGCACAGCGGCGGCAAAGCAAGAGTTGTTCGCCGACGTGATGATCGCCGTCTCCGCTGCTCGCGCCGGTGTCGTCGTAGTGACAAATGACGGCGACTTTCAGGCGATCAAGCGATTGCACAAAAAACTGAATATCATTGGCGGCGCAGAGTTCTTCCATTGATGCGCTAACTTCTAACACTGACTACATTCTCATAACCTAAAACGAAAATAAACATGCCTGAACAAACAAGCGAAGCCCTCTTAAAACGCGCCTTAGTTGAAGGACGCTTAAAGCTGCAAGGCGAAGGCAAAGCGGAGCGCATTATTTACGTTGCCGACAACAATCATAGCGAGAAGTGGACAGACCCAGAGGAAAAGATACGAGCCGCCTTTTATGCCGAGCTGATTTACAAATACGAGTACAACCCTTCGCGCATCGGTGTTGAAATCACCGTGCCGCGTCGCACGCCATCCGACCGCGCTGACCTTGTGGTTTACAAAGACGATGAGCGCAAAGAACCGTTCGCGGTCATCGAGTGCAAGCGTGACGGCATCAGCCAAGCTGAATTTCTGCAAGCCATTGAACAAGCGTGCGGCAATTGCGCAAGTCTGCGGGCGAGCTACGCGGGAACGGTGGCGGGCATCACGCGCCGCTTTCTCGACTTCCGCAAGCATCCGTCGCTCGAACGCGAGAAGAACATTGCTGCGGATTTACCGAAGAACTACACGGACGCGCCGGAATACAGGTTTTATAAGGGCGTGCCCGGCAAAGATTTGTATGCCGTCTCACGCGACCAACTACGCACCACGATCCGCAAGTGTCATCAAACTTTGTGGGAAGGCGGGCGCAGAAGTCCGATTGTCGCGTTCGGTGAGTTCTCGAAAATTATCTTTATCAAAATCCGCGACGAGAAGATCACCGACGAGGGCAAGCCCTATGCCTTCCAACGCCGCACCAGTGAAAGCTCAAACGAAGACCTCGCCGCCCGCATACACATTCTTTACAAAGCAGAGCAAGCACGCGAGCCTGACGTTTTCCCGGAGAAGATAAACGTTGACGCTTCCGTGCTGGCGCAAGTCGTCGAACACATCGAAAGCATTGACTTTAATCACACTGATCTTGATACGAAGGGCGTCGCGTTTGAAGAGTTTATGAGCGGCTTCTTCAAAGGCGACTTCGGACAATACTTCACGCCGCGCGAGCTGATCGCCTTCGCGGTTCACATGCTGCCGCCTTCGCCGGAGCAGTTGGTCATTGATCCCGCGTGCGGCTCCGGCGGCTTTCTGCTGCACTCGCTCGACTACGTTCGCACGCTCGCAGACCGTAAATATCCGAACTATCGAACGGACATCAAGCAAGTGCTTCCGCACCGAGAGTATTGGCATAACTTCGCCGAACATCATTTGTTCGGCATCGAGATCAACGAAGAACTTTCGCGCGTCGCCAAGATGAGCATGATCGTTCACGACGATGGGCACACGAACATCGTCGGGCATGATGCGCTCGACTTCTTCCCGGCGCTGGAGCAGAAGAAGCCTAAGTTGCAAGCTAATCAGTTTGATCTTGTGTTGACGAATCCGCCTTTCGGGTCGGTAGTTAAAGAGGCAGAGAAAGGCAAAGACTTTCTCTCGCAGTTTGAACTACGTCAATACTTGAACAAGTCAACGACGGGCGTTGATTCCGACGAAAGCGCACAGGGCGAACAGAGCGCGAAGCGTGGCGCGAAAGCCGTCAAGCTGCGGGCGAGCATCAAGACCGAGATTCTGTTTCTCGAACGAGTGTGGAGTTTCCTGAAACCGGAAACGGGCAAAGCGGCGGTCATCGTGCCGGACGGGATTTTGACCAACGCCAGCTTGCAGGGCGTGCGCGATTGGTTGATGAAACGGTTTCAGATTTTAGGGGTTGTGAGTCTGCCGCAATTCGCGTTTCAACACTACGACGCGGGTGTGAAGGCGAGCATCATCTTTCTGCGTAAGCGCGGCGACGACGAGCAGCCGAACGATGATGAAGCGATCTTCATGGCGCAAGCCGAGAACATCGGCTATGGCGCGACCGGCAGACAGACGTTCAAGACTACGTTGGAGAGCGAGCAAGCGGGCATCCAGCGCGTTCTTCGGCAATCGTGCGATTTGTTCGATTACCGCGTCTATTACGAATGGAGCACGGCGAACCCGAAAAGCCCCGTGTGGAGCGAGTATCACCGCGAAGTGATACCGGAGACCGGCATCGTCGCGCAGTTTCACCAGTTCCAGCAGGACGCGACAAGTTTTTTCGTCTAAGCCCCGACGCTAAATCTTTCGCTGTGCGGCGGGGCGATGTCACAAGACGTTTTGATGCAAACTTTAATCATCCAAAATATGCTTTGTTGCTTTCCACAATCGAAACGTGTCGTTATGGAAGTGCGAAGTTAAGCTCAATCATCAAAGACATTTCAGGCGGCGCAACTCCAAGAATTAGCGAGCAAGAACAGTATGCTGACACGGGCATAAAATTTCTTCGCATCATGAATGTCTATGATGGCGAAGTTGTTTTGGATGATGTTAAGTACATTACTCCAGAAACTAACGACGGACTTTTAGCGCGGTCTCGCCTCTCACAAAATGATGTTGTAATGACGATCACGGGACGGGTTGGCAGTGCTGCCGTTATTCAAAACGATGTTCTTCCGGCAAACATCAATCAGCATCTTGTAAGAATAAAGGTTGATGAAAAGGTATGTACGCCAGAATTTCTATCAGCATGGCTTAACTGTCCGACTGGATTGATTCTTAGCAACCAACCAGTTAGCGGCGGTACAAGAATTGCGCTTGATTACGGAAGCATTGCGAAGATTCGCATACCACTTCCGCCGCTCGACATCCAACGCACGCTTGTTGCCGAGATGGAAGCCGCCCGCGAGTCACGCCGCGCGAAACTCAACCAAGCCGACGAGCTACTGAAAAGCCTTGACGGTTGGCTGCTCGCACAACTCGGACTTGAGACGCCACCAACCGATGACCGCAAAGTTTTCGCCGTGCGGCTCGGCAATATAAGAAAGCGGTTTGATGTTCACGCAAATCACCCGCGCTTTGTGAAGTTATTTCAAAGTCTAAACTCGCATAAGTTCTCACTCATCCCACTCAAATCATTAGCCCTTGATATTTTCTCTGGAACAACGCCGCTCTCCGGCGGCAACGCCTACACCAATGCAGCACGGGGCATCCCCTTTGTGCGAAGCGGCGAGATCACCAAAGACGGCCTAGTTGCAGCCTCACAAGAAGTGTTCTTGAAGCCGGAAGTTCACGATGGATTGATGAAACGCTCACAGCTAAAACAAGACGACTTACTTATTGCGATTGTCGGCGCAACGATTGGTGCAGCCGGTGTTTATAACCATTCGCATCAGGCAAACATAAACCAAGCAATCGCAGCCGTCAGGCTTAATACACAAAAAGTCTTGCCTGCATATGTGCGCTGGTATCTTTCAACTTCTGTTGGTCAAGCAATCTTAGACTTCTTGAAACGTCCGGTTGCGCGGGCAAATATCAACCTTGAAGAGATTGGAGACATACCAGTTTTAATACCGCCGCTTGAGATTCAACAAAGTATTGTTGAGCAGGTTGATAATAAACGCGCCGAAGCTCGCCGTCTGCGTGCGGAAGTCGAAGCGGAATGGCAAGCGGCGAAAGAGCGTTTCGAGCAACAACTACTCACGGGGAAATAACATGAAGGTCGAGTTTCTGATTGTCTGTCATCCCGAAGATGTCTCAGAAGATTCATTGCGCGAGTTGCTGCAACAAACCCTTGCCAACAACCTCGACGACAAAAGCCTTGAAGAACTGACCGACAGCATCCGCTTCACGCACCTCCGCGAGATCGCCAGCACAAATGGCGACACCCCGCGCGTCATTCGCGCCTTCGACTTGATGCTGCCGGAAGAGACGACCTATCCAGATAGAGTTATCAAAGAGTTCGCCGCTGCTGTGAGCGATAGCGATGAGGTTGATCACTTGCTCAAATTCTATGATGACACGCTGCTCGAAAAACACCTCACACATCAACGCGAATTATTCGACTTTGAAATGAGGCTTCGTAAAGCCCTTTCGATAATCTATCTGAACTCATACAAAGAGAGCTTCTATGAACTTCTACGCGACGAAACGACGAAACCGGCAGGTAGCCCGACCGAGCGCGAGATGCTGGAAGCGCACGAAAATGAATTCTTTCATTTATTGTTTAGCCAGTATATCAATCTCAATAAACGCCGCACGCTCAATAAAGTCGAAGACATTGTGAAGTTGGTTCAAGCGGCTGACGACTTCGACAAGTTCAAACAAGAAGTTTCGCGTGCGCCGGTTGAAGATGAAGCGGATAGTGACTTTCTCGCTTCTCTAAAGCAACGCCTCAACCCCGTCGAACAGCTACGCAACTGCGTAGCGCACAACCGAACGCCATTGGAGAAAGTGCTACAAGACTACTCTCTCGCACAAAAGCCGCTTGACGACTCAATAACAGAGTTTCTTAAAAGATTCGAGCAAAACCAAGTGCCGGATACGCCTGAATCTATCTGAAACCTATCTTGCTCTACCTCTAAGTTTTCTGTATGCTGGCGAACCGTACAGGAGAGTTTATGCCAAAACAAAAACCATCTGATTTAATCACTACTGCCGAAGCCCGCGTGCTGCTC
>MWWK01000045.1_pt1 | contig 16929 bp, 10 predicted proteins | sample 1047241 | NCBI WGS metagenome assembly MWWK01 (sample SAMN06349964, study PRJNA376086) | soil metagenome | isolation source: BG12-3 sample Antarctic (ecotone) soil | place: Antarctica | reverse complement strand
TTAACGTAGGTGGATATGAGCTCGGGCTTGACCCCGATATGGAAGGCGTTTCAAAGGGTAACAATGTAGTGGTTTACTGGGGCGTCGAAGACATTAAAACGGCGTATCAGAAGGTTCAAGAATTAGGCGCGAAAAAACATTCGGACGTGCAGGATGTTGGTGGCGGCATTATGGTGGTAACAGTCTCTGACCCGTTCGGCAACATCTTTGGCATCATTGAGAATCCTCACTTCAAAATCGAAACGGCTGAATGATTCTCTGTCGAATTTACAATGACGTCTCACAAACGACCCGATACTGTTGCCCAATTCAAAATCGTTAACAAAAACTGGAAATGGAAATGTGAATTTGTACCATTTTTATTGAACATATTTTATCCAAAATGAATAGGACAACAGAATCCGACCCTTTTTGAGACGTTTTGGGAGGATTAAGTAGTATGTCAGGTTTTAATCAATCTGTATGTAAATATGTATTCGTAATCACTGTGTTCGCAGCAGGGCTTCTGGCGGCGATGGGAACAACTGTTGCCCAAGAACGCAAGGTTCAGAGCCGCGTCGAGAACCCCGTGTTCGGGTTTGCCGTAACAATCCCGCCCGAACGAACGGCGACTTTAGTTCAAAGCTCAAGTTCCGGCATCCCGATGCTTTTCATAACCGTTAAACTTCCGAAACCAGTCGGACTCGATTTTTTAGCTGAGTTCAGCGACGATTATAACAAAGCCCCCGAAGAAATCATCGAGGCATCAATCAAACTTTTAAAAGAGCTAGGAATAAAGGATATAAAGCGCGACAAAGGACAAGCGATAATGCTCGGCAACCTCCCTGCGCAAAAGTTTCGTGTGCATAGCACGGATAGTGATGGTAACTCATATTCCCAAGTGTGGGTTATTGCCAGGCGATTGCTCCAAAACGGAAGTAAAAAATTAATCACCTACACCATAACGCTCGGAGGTTCTAGCGCCGATGTGGATTTGAGCGAGGGTGATTTGGATTTACTAGTCCAATCGTTTGAAGTTATAGACATAGTTACAACACCACCGAAAAAGGCTATCTGTCCGACACCCTAACGGCTTAATCTTATGAATCATAAATAGCGAACGTCGGTATTGCCAAGCTTCAAAAACGCCCGTTTTTGAGACAAAAGAGTCCCCTTATCAATTCGGCTAAATAATTCAATTCAACAAATCTCAGAACTCATCTCACAATCAAAGTTTCAAAACTCACCCCGTTTATTGAGTTTTGAAACAGTATAAAATAAATCTTCTTGAGAAATTCAAAGAGTGTCAAAAACGGGCGTTTTTGAGACATAAAAAACGAAAGTTTTTATTTGTTTTTTTCATCAAATTCATCAAGGTCAATCTGCCTCGCGTTACGCTGTTCTTTAACCAGAATTGATTTCAAATGTATAAAACGCCCGTTTTCAAATTTGTAGAAATGAAATCCTTTTTTTCCTTCGTCAGGATTCTTGTCATACTGAAACCCAAAGAAAACTATTAACTTACTGTCAATTCTATATGCAGTGTTCGTAAAGCTTTCATCACAAACAAATTCGTTTTCTAAATGTGGTAAACAAACTTCGGTGCTGACAGGAGACCAAACCACTTTGCCGGTTTTAACGTCAATAAAAGCATTAACTGAACACCACATTCCACAACTCCAATTTGTAGCAATGTAATGTCCGGCAAAATTAACTTCTTGATTTTCAATCGCCCATTGCAACCGAACTTTGTATTCAAATTCGTCATCTTGGTATTTGAGCGGAGCAAATTTACCTTTATAAATTTTGGCGACGGGATAATCCTCAAAACGCGGTTTCTGCTGTAGAACAAAAGAATTTTCACTTTTAACAGAAGTAGGCTTAATTGGAACTTCGATAATTTGAGGCGAAGTTTCTGAAGAAGTTTGCAGTCCATTATTTACTAATGTGCAGGAAGTGTGGATAAATCCTAAACAAATTAAAAACAAAAATTTGAGCATATAACTTTTGCAATTAAAATCTATTTCAAAAAGGGTGGATTTTGACACTCGGATATTATGTTTTATTAAGTCCAAAATCTTAACAAATCTTAGCATTTCGCCGCGCCTCAATTCCAGGTTTTTCCAAGTTCTAATTTCTATTTACATACTCTAATTACGAAGGCTTTCGATTTACCCCGCAGTTGCTATCGAATCAATCGTTTACAATAATTAGACAAAAAAGCCCCTCTCTCTTTTTTTAGGCAAAATCTGAGGTTTTCTGAGGTTCTTTAATGCGAACTTATCCGAACTTATCCGAACTTACCCGAAGCCTGAAAAAGATTGAATAATCAAGCTATCGCCCAAACGACCGCCGCCGCCAAAAGCAGAACGAACGACCATTCGAGAATCGGGACGCGCCGACCGATTGACGAACCACAGCGCGAACAGAAACGCGGCTGATAAATGAGCGTCAGCAGCCAGCCGGAACATTTCGAGCAAAAGCTAATCATTCTCTTTTTTTAAGGTGTCCAATTTGTCCAATTCTCTCGCGTCGCTTTTCTTTTTTTAGGTGTCTTATTTGTCTGATTTGGCGGCTGATAATCAGGGAACAAATGCGCCGCGTTTCGTTGTTCTTTCTGTGTTCTTTCACTGTTTTGCCTCTCGTTTCTCTCGTCAATTATGCTAGTTTTTGCTAGTTTTTGCTTGCTTGGTTTTTCTTGGTTTTTCTTGGCTCAATCATTAGGTTTTCTTAGGTTTTCTTAGATTTTCCGTTTCCTGTTTCTTTCCTATCAATCGGCAATCGGACAAGCAAACCACAGACGCGCCGAACGTCTGGAACTTCCCGCGAACCGCCACGCTCGAACCTTTCCGAATCTTCGCCTTTTTTAAGGTTTCCGATTTTTCCGAAAAGTCTGCAAAAACGACGAAGCCGGGAACGTCGCCCGGCTCAATCACCAACTTGCATTGTCCGTCCCGTTTGACGCGCTTTTGAACTTTTCCCGAAACGTCCACAGCCGCGCCGACAACTTGTGACAATCTATCACGCACCGTCAGCACGTCCGAACCTCTCACAGCGTCCGCAATCGTCGCCAAAGTGAATCTCTCAAGTTTTCCCTTTCCCATTTACGGTTTTACGGCTTGCTTGTGTTCTTCCCATCCGGCAAGCCTGCTCTGCGTTTCAGTTCTTTTACTTGTTTTTGCGCTTGTTCCCAAGAGAATGGACGCTTCGACATTTCTTCGACCGCCTTCAATGCGTCCTCGTTCCTCTGCTTCATCAAGGCGTGTAATCGCAATGTCTCCGCGCTGGACTCCGCTGCTGATATTTTCGAGTTCTTCATAATTTATATTTATGTTCTCTCCCTACTCCTTTTTAGGTGTGGCATTTGTCGCATTTTCGTTGCCTTCGCCTTAATTCTCTCTCGTTTTTCCGCGCCCGAAATCTTAGGTTTTACTAGGTTTTCAAATAAAAGTTGACACGACAAACACGCAGACGCAAACTACTGTTTGGGTTCGTCGCCGACTAGGTGGCGCGTTCCTCTGTATAAGAGGGTATCCCCTAGAAATCCCGACGAACCTTTTCCATCTTCCCCTTTTTTTAGGTGTCGCATTTGTCGCATTTTCGTTTCTTTTTTTTAGTTTCAACTTGTTGCAACTTTGCGCGGCGTTCCGTTAGTCTCCGAGACTGTTTTAACTTCTACTCACCTCTGTCCCAACTAAATTAAAGCAGTGGATAAGGTGAAGCGTCGGCGTTATCGGACGGCGTGAGTTTCCCTAAAATCGCACGCCTCATAATCGTCAAAGCAGAAAAGTTCCCCGTCGAGCGTCATAAATTCGGCGGCTGGATACATTCTCGCTAGTTGCCGACGACGATACGCCCTCCGCTTCTCAAAGGCTCGCTTGATTCGCGCTTCGGCTTCGCCCGTTTCGCCGCGTCTGATGAGCGTGAGACACGCTCTTTTGAGGTGTGAAAAAGTCTCAATAGTTTTCGTATAAAGAACGTAAGTGTCCGTCGCAACGTCGTCGCCCGTCCCGGTGAACGTCATCGGCTCTTTGTCGTCGGAAACCGTTCCCACAGGAACGCTCTTTGGCGTTCCTTTACCTTTGCGCCTGTTCGCGTCGCCCAAAGGCTCTATCATTCGCTTGCCTTTCAAATAACGATTTATGGACATCACCTGCTCGACGGGAAGTTTTTCGAGAACGCCTTGCTTGGTGATGTATTTCGCCGTTTCCGCAATCGCGTCTTTTAAGGAAATCTCGCCCGCGTCCGCCGCCTTGTTTTTGATTAACCGCACGTCAACAATCGGCAACCCGTCGCCGGTGTTGAAATCCAAAACAACGCCGTTTTTCCGCGCCGACTTCACAAGTGCCTTTTTCCATTCTTCGGCTAACTCGCGGTGATATTTCTCGCCCGTCTTTTTGTTGATTTTCCTGTTTTCAATCCATTGCGCCGCGACAATTAAATGCGCGTGAACGTGAAACCCGTCCGCGTCGAGCGTCCAGCCTCTGCCCTCTCTTTCCCACTCATCGCCAAGCGTGAACTCTTTGCTTTTCGTCCCGGCTCTGACTTTCTTTTTCCAAAAGTGCTTTGTATCGCGCAGCTTCTTACAAGCGTCGTCGAAAACTTTCATCACGTCAGCGAACTCACAGCCTTTTAACTTCGGCATCGTCAGCGTCAGAAATCGCCAACGCTCGCCCGTCCGCAGTTCAATCGCAGACAGATAGCGTTCAATGTCCGCTCGTCCAGCCTTTGCCTGTTTTTTTAAATAGAAAGTATCCAGCCGCGAAGATGTTCCGACGAGATTGCCGCGCCCTGTGAAAGCGTCGCCCGTCCTGCTCGTCATTCCGTAACCGACGAATAGATTTTCATCGGCAACCGATTCGGCTAACTGCAAACCGCAGTAAATCGCTTCCGCGTCATCGGACGCGACGAGCTTCCCGGCTAGGGCGCGGGTGTCGCTTTGGATACATTCGAGATATTTAATTTCGCCGCTCTTGGACGGTTGCGCCGTTGCTGTCATCTCGCGCCTCCCAATTTCCGAATGAGACGGACGATGCTGGCAGATGCGAGCGCGTGAACGACGCAGAAATATCGGCGGCGATGAACGATTAAGGCTTGCTGGTTACAGCGTCGAGAGTGGCATTTTAATTGGCTATCAGGTGTTTTCATAATCAAAAGAAAAAAGGCAATTCCCCACCTGATAAGGAACTGCCATTTTTGCGGGCAAAAGCAAAATTTTATTTTCGCCCGGCGAAACATCTTGAATTACTCAAGCGTTCGTGATAAAAATAGTCAAAGGCACTTTCTTTCAGGTGGGTGCTTTTTTTGACTCAATCCAGTGTCAAATAATCTAAAAGGTTCGGACTCCTAATCCGAGCCTTTTTTACTGCTCTGATTTTACTTCAGGAAACCGGCAAAAGCAACAAAATCGGAGAGTTACGCAATTGGACGCTTTGAATTTTTTAACCGAAATGTTATCGAAGTAATTGTTTTAGATGAAGTTAAAAACTTGAAAAAACTTGAATAATCAACACGCAATCGCCCGCATTTTGACGTTATTTTTTCTGAATACTTAGGTTTTCATAGGTTTTGTTTTTTAGCTAACTTCCGCGAATTGATTTATTTTTCGGTTAATCAGATTGAAAAACAACTGATTGATCAAACACACGCGAGAATTTCAGATTTTCTCAGGTTCTCGCCTTTTTAGCATTTCCAATTTTTCCAATTCTCACATTACTTTTTCTTTTTTGTGTTCCAACTTGTTCCAACTTCCCTTATTATGCGAAAAGCTAAGTATGAATAAGAGAGAAGCTGCCGAATTTCTCGGCGTATCTGAAAAAACCGTCGAGCGTTATAAATCATCTGGAAAGCTGTCCGCTCGGTTAAAGCGGATCGTCGGCGCAGACGGTAAATCTCGCAAAGTTTTAGATTTTAACCAAGAGGATTTGGAACGTCTGAAACGTGAATTATCCGGCAATGTGGTATTTCCCGAAATCACGGACAGACACGCACAGACCGAGACACAGACAGACACAGACGGACAGACACAACTAGACACGGCAAACTTTGCAGGTAATGAAGTTTCCATTTACGGACAGACACCGACAGCCAATCTTTTTAGCATAATTTTCAAGAGTTTTGAAACCGTATCCGAGCGACATTTAGAGGTTTCAAACAGGTTTCAAAAGCTCGTTCTAACCGTTGACGAAGCAGCGGCAGTTTCTGGATTGCCGAAGGCATATATTGATCGAGCGATCAAAAAAGAAAAGACTCTGAAAGCAACGAAAATTGGTGGTAGGTATCGAATCAAAAGACAGGATTTAGAAGAGTTCGTCAATGACCTTTAGAACGTGTCATAAACGACCCTTTATGAGACAAGCAAGCGAGGAGAAAATGATTCAAGGATTAAGAACTGTCATTTATCACGTCGATGATTTGCAGAAGGCTAAACAATGGTACACCGCCGTTCTGGAAATCGAACCTTATTTCGACGAACCATTTTATGTCGGATTTAACGTAGGTGGATATGAGCTCGGGCTTGACCCCGATATGGAAGGCGTTTCAAAGGGTAACAATGTAGTGGTTTACTGGGGCGTCGAAGACATTAAAACGGCGTATCAGAAGGTTCAAGAATTAGGCGCGAAAAAACATTCGGACGTGCAGGATGTTGGTGGCGGCATTATGGTGGTAACAGTCTCTGACCCGTTCGGCAACATCTTTGGCATCATTGAGAATCCTCACTTCAAAATCGAAACGGCTGAATGATTCTCTGTCGAATTTACAATGACGTCTCACAAACGACCCGATACTGTTGCCCAATTCAAAATCGTTAACAAAAACTGGAAATGGAAATGTGAATTTGTACCATTTTTATTGAACATATTTTATCCAAAATGAATAGGACAACAGAATCCGACCCTTTTTGAGACGTTTTGGGAGGATTAAGTAGTATGTCAGGTTTTAATCAATCTGTATGTAAATATGTATTCGTAATCACTGTGTTCGCAGCAGGGCTTCTGGCGGCGATGGGAACAACTGTTGCCCAAGAACGCAAGGTTCAGAGCCGCGTCGAGAACCCCGTGTTCGGGTTTGCCGTAACAATCCCGCCCGAACGAACGGCGACTTTAGTTCAAAGCTCAAGTTCCGGCATCCCGATGCTTTTCATAACCGTTAAACTTCCGAAACCAGTCGGACTCGATTTTTTAGCTGAGTTCAGCGACGATTATAACAAAGCCCCCGAAGAAATCATCGAGGCATCAATCAAACTTTTAAAAGAGCTAGGAATAAAGGATATAAAGCGCGACAAAGGACAAGCGATAATGCTCGGCAACCTCCCTGCGCAAAAGTTTCGTGTGCATAGCACGGATAGTGATGGTAACTCATATTCCCAAGTGTGGGTTATTGCCAGGCGATTGCTCCAAAACGGAAGTAAAAAATTAATCACCTACACCATAACGCTCGGAGGTTCTAGCGCCGATGTGGATTTGAGCGAGGGTGATTTGGATTTACTAGTCCAATCGTTTGAAGTTATAGACATAGTTACAACACCACCGAAAAAGGCTATCTGTCCGACACCCTAACGGCTTAATCTTATGAATCATAAATAGCGAACGTCGGTATTGCCAAGCTTCAAAAACGCCCGTTTTTGAGACAAAAGAGTCCCCTTATCAATTCGGCTAAATAATTCAATTCAACAAATCTCAGAACTCATCTCACAATCAAAGTTTCAAAACTCACCCCGTTTATTGAGTTTTGAAACAGTATAAAATAAATCTTCTTGAGAAATTCAAAGAGTGTCAAAAACGGGCGTTTTTGAGACATAAAAAACGAAAGTTTTTATTTGTTTTTTTCATCAAATTCATCAAGGTCAATCTGCCTCGCGTTACGCTGTTCTTTAACCAGAATTGATTTCAAATGTATAAAACGCCCGTTTTCAAATTTGTAGAAATGAAATCCTTTTTTTCCTTCGTCAGGATTCTTGTCATACTGAAACCCAAAGAAAACTATTAACTTACTGTCAATTCTATATGCAGTGTTCGTAAAGCTTTCATCACAAACAAATTCGTTTTCTAAATGTGGTAAACAAACTTCGGTGCTGACAGGAGACCAAACCACTTTGCCGGTTTTAACGTCAATAAAAGCATTAACTGAACACCACATTCCACAACTCCAATTTGTAGCAATGTAATGTCCGGCAAAATTAACTTCTTGATTTTCAATCGCCCATTGCAACCGAACTTTGTATTCAAATTCGTCATCTTGGTATTTGAGCGGAGCAAATTTACCTTTATAAATTTTGGCGACGGGATAATCCTCAAAACGCGGTTTCTGCTGTAGAACAAAAGAATTTTCACTTTTAACAGAAGTAGGCTTAATTGGAACTTCGATAATTTGAGGCGAAGTTTCTGAAGAAGTTTGCAGTCCATTATTTACTAATGTGCAGGAAGTGTGGATAAATCCTAAACAAATTAAAAACAAAAATTTGAGCATATAACTTTTGCAATTAAAATCTATTTCAAAAAGGGTGGATTTTGACACTCGGATATTATGTTTTATTAAGTCCAAAATCTTAACAAATCTTAGCATTTCGCCGCGCCTCAATTCCAGGTTTTTCCAAGTTCTAATTTCTATTTACATACTCTAATTACGAAGGCTTTCGATTTACCCCGCAGTTGCTATCGAATCAATCGTTTACAATAATTAGACAAAAAAGCCCCTCTCTCTTTTTTTAGGCAAAATCTGAGGTTTTCTGAGGTTCTTTAATGCGAACTTATCCGAACTTATCCGAACTTACCCGAAGCCTGAAAAAGATTGAATAATCAAGCTATCGCCCAAACGACCGCCGCCGCCAAAAGCAGAACGAACGACCATTCGAGAATCGGGACGCGCCGACCGATTGACGAACCACAGCGCGAACAGAAACGCGGCTGATAAATGAGCGTCAGCAGCCAGCCGGAACATTTCGAGCAAAAGCTAATCATTCTCTTTTTTTAAGGTGTCCAATTTGTCCAATTCTCTCGCGTCGCTTTTCTTTTTTTAGGTGTCTTATTTGTCTGATTTGGCGGCTGATAATCAGGGAACAAATGCGCCGCGTTTCGTTGTTCTTTCTGTGTTCTTTCACTGTTTTGCCTCTCGTTTCTCTCGTCAATTATGCTAGTTTTTGCTAGTTTTTGCTTGCTTGGTTTTTCTTGGTTTTTCTTGGCTCAATCATTAGGTTTTCTTAGGTTTTCTTAGATTTTCCGTTTCCTGTTTCTTTCCTATCAATCGGCAATCGGACAAGCAAACCACAGACGCGCCGAACGTCTGGAACTTCCCGCGAACCGCCACGCTCGAACCTTTCCGAATCTTCGCCTTTTTTAAGGTTTCCGATTTTTCCGAAAAGTCTGCAAAAACGACGAAGCCGGGAACGTCGCCCGGCTCAATCACCAACTTGCATTGTCCGTCCCGTTTGACGCGCTTTTGAACTTTTCCCGAAACGTCCACAGCCGCGCCGACAACTTGTGACAATCTATCACGCACCGTCAGCACGTCCGAACCTCTCACAGCGTCCGCAATCGTCGCCAAAGTGAATCTCTCAAGTTTTCCCTTTCCCATTTACGGTTTTACGGCTTGCTTGTGTTCTTCCCATCCGGCAAGCCTGCTCTGCGTTTCAGTTCTTTTACTTGTTTTTGCGCTTGTTCCCAAGAGAATGGACGCTTCGACATTTCTTCGACCGCCTTCAATGCGTCCTCGTTCCTCTGCTTCATCAAGGCGTGTAATCGCAATGTCTCCGCGCTGGACTCCGCTGCTGATATTTTCGAGTTCTTCATAATTTATATTTATGTTCTCTCCCTACTCCTTTTTAGGTGTGGCATTTGTCGCATTTTCGTTGCCTTCGCCTTAATTCTCTCTCGTTTTTCCGCGCCCGAAATCTTAGGTTTTACTAGGTTTTCAAATAAAAGTTGACACGACAAACACGCAGACGCAAACTACTGTTTGGGTTCGTCGCCGACTAGGTGGCGCGTTCCTCTGTATAAGAGGGTATCCCCTAGAAATCCCGACGAACCTTTTCCATCTTCCCCTTTTTTTAGGTGTCGCATTTGTCGCATTTTCGTTTCTTTTTTTTAGTTTCAACTTGTTGCAACTTTGCGCGGCGTTCCGTTAGTCTCCGAGACTGTTTTAACTTCTACTCACCTCTGTCCCAACTAAATTAAAGCAGTGGATAAGGTGAAGCGTCGGCGTTATCGGACGGCGTGAGTTTCCCTAAAATCGCACGCCTCATAATCGTCAAAGCAGAAAAGTTCCCCGTCGAGCGTCATAAATTCGGCGGCTGGATACATTCTCGCTAGTTGCCGACGACGATACGCCCTCCGCTTCTCAAAGGCTCGCTTGATTCGCGCTTCGGCTTCGCCCGTTTCGCCGCGTCTGATGAGCGTGAGACACGCTCTTTTGAGGTGTGAAAAAGTCTCAATAGTTTTCGTATAAAGAACGTAAGTGTCCGTCGCAACGTCGTCGCCCGTCCCGGTGAACGTCATCGGCTCTTTGTCGTCGGAAACCGTTCCCACAGGAACGCTCTTTGGCGTTCCTTTACCTTTGCGCCTGTTCGCGTCGCCCAAAGGCTCTATCATTCGCTTGCCTTTCAAATAACGATTTATGGACATCACCTGCTCGACGGGAAGTTTTTCGAGAACGCCTTGCTTGGTGATGTATTTCGCCGTTTCCGCAATCGCGTCTTTTAAGGAAATCTCGCCCGCGTCCGCCGCCTTGTTTTTGATTAACCGCACGTCAACAATCGGCAACCCGTCGCCGGTGTTGAAATCCAAAACAACGCCGTTTTTCCGCGCCGACTTCACAAGTGCCTTTTTCCATTCTTCGGCTAACTCGCGGTGATATTTCTCGCCCGTCTTTTTGTTGATTTTCCTGTTTTCAATCCATTGCGCCGCGACAATTAAATGCGCGTGAACGTGAAACCCGTCCGCGTCGAGCGTCCAGCCTCTGCCCTCTCTTTCCCACTCATCGCCAAGCGTGAACTCTTTGCTTTTCGTCCCGGCTCTGACTTTCTTTTTCCAAAAGTGCTTTGTATCGCGCAGCTTCTTACAAGCGTCGTCGAAAACTTTCATCACGTCAGCGAACTCACAGCCTTTTAACTTCGGCATCGTCAGCGTCAGAAATCGCCAACGCTCGCCCGTCCGCAGTTCAATCGCAGACAGATAGCGTTCAATGTCCGCTCGTCCAGCCTTTGCCTGTTTTTTTAAATAGAAAGTATCCAGCCGCGAAGATGTTCCGACGAGATTGCCGCGCCCTGTGAAAGCGTCGCCCGTCCTGCTCGTCATTCCGTAACCGACGAATAGATTTTCATCGGCAACCGATTCGGCTAACTGCAAACCGCAGTAAATCGCTTCCGCGTCATCGGACGCGACGAGCTTCCCGGCTAGGGCGCGGGTGTCGCTTTGGATACATTCGAGATATTTAATTTCGCCGCTCTTGGACGGTTGCGCCGTTGCTGTCATCTCGCGCCTCCCAATTTCCGAATGAGACGGACGATGCTGGCAGATGCGAGCGCGTGAACGACGCAGAAATATCGGCGGCGATGAACGATTAACGCTTGTTGGTTACAGCGTTTGAAGTAGCATTTCAATTCAATTCCAGGTGTTTTCATAATCAAAATAAAAACGGCAATTCCCCACCTGAAAGGAACTGCCGTTTTTCCGGGCGAAAGCAAAAGATTTTACTCTCGCCCGGCGAAACATCTTGAATTGCTCAAGCGTTCGTGCTAAAAATAGTCAAAGGCACTTTCTTTCAGGTGGGTGCTTTTTTTGACTCAATCCAGTGTCAAATAATCTAAAAGGTTCGGTCTGATACACCGAGCCTTTTTCTATTGCCTCAATTTTAACAAACTATTACCCAATCGCCAACAAAAAAAGGCTCGTAACTTCAATAATTACGAGCTTTCGTTTCCTACAATACAAACTTAATATTCCAAACATCAATAGCAAAAAACTAGCGCGTAATATCGCTTACAAATTGCAAACCTGAGTTTTCAAGATTAGTTAGGTTATTTGTTGGCTGGAATGGTTTCCCTAACTGACGACAAATTTACCGCAGACAAAGTAGAAAGTCAATTTTTTTCCGATGCGCCAAAAACTGATAAATCAATCAGCTTTTCAGTTTGAAAAAGATTGAATAATCAAAAATGCATTTTGTGAAGCTCGAAAAATTGATTTATAAATCAAAGAATCAAAATGAACAAAAAAGAAGCTGCCGAATTTCTCGGCGTATCAACTCGCCTGGTCGAAAAATATGCTTCCGAGGATCGGCTCGGTGAGATAACTTACGTCCGAGGGAAAACCGGCAAACAGGCAGAATACAATCAAGAGGCGGTTGAGAAACTGAAAACTGCGCTTGAATCACCCGACACATCACTAGCCACGACGACCCCCGATGCGCGTCTGTTCGTGGCTCAATTAGTCGAGGCAATAGCAAGCCGCGAACAGGCTCACGTCGAAGCTATTCGGGGGTTACTTTCGGGAAACGGTGAAGAGCCGCGCAGCGCGTCTGTTCGGATCTCGGAAAAGCTATTGTTAAATTTGAACGATTGCCGACTTTTAACAGGATTGTCCGAACAAACTTTGCGCGATGCGATCAAAGCCGGAACATTAAAAGCCAAAATTATCGGTCGAGGGTATAAAGTTAAAAGGCAGGATTTAGATGAGTTTGTAAATGATCTTTAGTCCTGTGTCAAAATCCACCCTTTTTGAAACACTTCTAAAAGGGTATGCTTTGAAACCGATTGCAACATAAATATTATGTTTTATCTAAATAAACAAAAAGTAATCTTCTTATTTGCCATTTGCTTCTTTTTAAGCGTCAGCAATGTCCTCGCTTGTAGTTGCATCATCTCCCCAAATGAAAATGTTGGCGAGGCAGTAAACTTAGCTTTAGACAATTCAGAAATGGTCTTTTCTGGTAAGGTTATTGGATTTGAATATCGCAAAGGCATCCATAGTGAGTATATGGATTCAATCAATAAGAACTCAGGCAAGCCTGTTGAATACGAAATGAAGGTCGTAAAACTTCAAGTTGAGCAATGGTGGAAAGGTGCACTATCAACAGAGGTTTTCTTGGTAACTTTTGAAACCAGATACATACACGGAACAGGAGGAAGCTATGAAGGCTGTAATTATAATCTCAAAGAGGGCGAGAGTTATTTGATATATGCCTCTCTCAGACAAAATCAATTGAGCGCGCACAGTTGCAGCAGAACAAAACCTTTGAATGCCGCCGAAGCAGACTTAAAGATTTTAGGCAAAGGAAAAGAACCGATAGAAAATAACAATCTTCCAAACAAATCAGTAGATACTAGTAATAAAAAGAGTGTCAAAAACGCCCGTTTTTGACTCAAAATAATCCATTCGGCAATTCAGAGAGATAACTTAGTCAAGCGTATTTCAAAACTCGTCTCACAATCAAAATCTCAAAACTAAACTCGTTTCTTGAGTTTTGATACAATTAGAAATAAATCGCTTTTACAAAACAAAGAGTGTCTTAAAAACGAGCGTTTTTCATACTTATATGTTTGAACTAGATATTAGGCAAAATAAAACAGTTCAATAAGTAGTTTTTCCTCTGCTTTCCATTTTATCCAACCAGAGCCAGCATTATCTCCATGTTTTGCAACATCCCAACTAACTTTTAACCACTCTCCTTTTATTCGGACGGGGTGAAAAGCTACTTCCTTTGGCAATTCGATACTTATTACCTTTCCTTTCGGTATTTCCAGTACAGGATTTTCATCTCGGTTAAAATCAACAGCAAAAGCCTTTGTAACATGGTCTTCCCAAGTTTGAAATTTTAAGGTTGAGTCACCTTTTTTGACAAACTTTTTGAGTCCCGTTTCTTCATTTACGATTACTTCGTAACGACTTTTATCTTGGGCTACGCATTTGAGAGCTAAAACAAAATAATCTGGGTGAAATGAAAAGGGAGCAAAGTTTTCATTTTCATACTCGAATTTCCCATCGCTATCGTCATAGTAATAAGTGAACTCATACCAAAGGCTTCCATCATCATTGTAAAAACGAATAAAGTCATTTTTGCCATATTTGTCACTTAGAACAATTAACCCTTTTGTATTTTTAATTGAACTTTCTAATGGTATGTTTTCTATATTTGTTTCTATTGAGGGTGGTTTATCAATCAGAATTGCGGGACTAACTATTTTCTGTTCTAAGTCATTAGTCGGTTTTTCATTAACCTGTACATTGTTGGATTGATTCGCGCAATTAGTTAAAAACGATACTGTTAAAAAGAAAAGAATAATTAAATTCATATTCATATGATGTGAGTTATGCAGAGTTAGACTTTTTTTGTCTCAAAAAGGGTGGATTTTGACACTCGGATATTATGTTTTATTAAGTCCAAAATCTTAACAAATCTTAGCATTTCGCCGCGCCTCAATTCTAGGTTTTTCCAGGTTTTAATTTCTATTTACATACTCTAATTACGAAGGCTTTCGATTTACCCCGCAGTTGCTATCGAATCAATCGTTTACAATAATTAGACAAAAAAGCCCCTCTCTCTCTTTTTTTAGGCAAAATCTGAGGTTTTCTGAGGTTCTTTAATGCGAAGTTATCCGAACTTATCCGAACTTATCCGAAGCCTGAAAAAGATTGAATAATCAAGCTATCGCCCAAACGACCGCCGCCGCCAAAAGCAGAACGAACGACCATTCGAGAATCGGGACGCGCCGACCGATTGACGAACCACAGCGCGAACAGAAACGCGGCTGATAAATGAGCGTCAGCAGCCAGCCGGAACATTTCGAGCAAAAGCTAATCATTCTCTTTTTTTAAGGTGTCCAATTTGTCCAATTCTCTCGCGTCGCTTTTCTTTTTTTAGGTGTCTTATTTGTCTGATTTGGCGGCTGATAGTCAGCGAGCAGATGCGCCGCGTTTCATTGTTCTTTCTGTGTTCTTTCTCTGTTTTGCCTCTCGTTTCTCTCATCAATTATGCTAGTTTTTGCTAGTTTTTGCTTGCTTGTTTTTTCTTGGTTTTTCTTGGCTCAATCATTAGGTTTTCTTAGGTTTTCTTAGATTTTCCGTTTCCTGTTTCTTTCCTATCAATCGGCAATCGGACAAGCAAACCGCCAATGCGCCGAACGTCTGGAACTTTCCGCGAACCGACACGCTCGAACCTTTCCGAATCTTACTATTCCTTACTGTTTCCGCGTCGGACCAACAATCAGCAAATACGACGAAGCCGGAAACGTCGCCCGGCTCAATTACCAATTTGCATTGCCCGTCCCGTTTGACGCGCTTTTGAACTTTTCCCGAAACTTCCACAGCCGCGCCGACAACTTGTGACAAGCTATCACGCGCCGTCAGCACGTCCGAACCTCTCACAGCGTCGGCAATCGCCTTTAGTCCGAACCGCTCAACCGTTCCCTTTCCCATTTTTCCCCTTTCGTTTTGTGTCCCATTGGACACATTTTCGTTTCTTTTTTTTAGTTCCAACTCGTTCCAACTTTGCGCGGCGTTTCCTTGCCATTCCCTTGCGCTGCACAACCGCTTTTAAGTTTCACTCGCCTCTACTCCAACCGAATTAAATCAGTGGATAAGGTGAAGCGTCGGCGTTATCGGACGGCGTGAGTTTCCCTAAAATCGCACGCCTCATAATCGTCAAAGCAGAAAAGTTCCCCGTCGAGCGTCATAAATTCGGCGGCTGGATACATTCTCGCTAGTTGCCGACGACGATACGCCCTCCGCTTCTCAAAGGCTCGCTTGATTCGCGCTTCGGCTTCGCCCGTTTCGCCGCGTCTGATGAGCGTGAGACACGCTCTTTTGAGGTGTGAAAAAGTCTCAATAGTTTTCGTATAAAGAACGTAAGTGTCCGTCGCAACGTCGTCGCCCGTCCCGGTGAACGTCATCGGCTCTTTGTCGTCGGAAACCGTTCCCACAGGAACGCTCTTTGGCGTTCCTTTACCTTTGCGCCTGTTCGCGTCGCCCAAAGGCTCTATCATTCGCTTGCCTTTCAAATAACGATTTATGGACATCACCTGCTCGACGGGAAGTTTTTCGAGAACGCCTTGCTTGGTGATGTATTTCGCCGTTTCCGCAATCGCGTCTTTTAAGGAAATCTCGCCCGCGTCCGCCGCCTTGTTTTTGATTAACCGCACGTCAACAATCGGCAACCCGTCGCCGGTGTTGAAATCCAAAACAACGCCGTTTTTCCGCGCCGACTTCACAAGTGCCTTTTTCCATTCTTCGGCTAACTCGCGGTGATATTTCTCGCCCGTCTTTTTGTTGATTTTCCTGTTTTCAATCCATTGCGCCGCGACAATTAAATGCGCGTGAACGTGAAACCCGTCCGCGTCGAGCGTCCAGCCTCTGCCCTCTCTTTCCCACTCATCGCCAAGCGTGAACTCTTTGCTTTTCGTCCCGGCTCTGACTTTCTTTTTCCAAAAGTGCTTTGTATCGCGCAGCTTCTTACAAGCGTCGTCGAAAACTTTCATCACGTCAGCGAACTCACAGCCTTTTAACTTCGGCATCGTCAGCGTCAGAAATCGCCAACGCTCGCCCGTCCGCAGTTCAATCGCAGACAGATAGCGTTCAATGTCCGCTCGTCCAGCCTTTGCCTGTTTTTTTAAATAGAAAGTATCCAGCCGCGAAGATGTTCCGACGAGATTGCCGCGCCCTGTGAAAGCGTCGCCCGTCCTGCTCGTCATTCCGTAACCGACGAATAGATTTTCATCGGCAACCGATTCGGCTAACTGCAAACCGCAGTAAATCGCTTCCGCGTCATCGGACGCGACGAGCTTCCCGGCTAGGGCGCGGGTGTCGCTTTGGATACATTCGAGATATTTAATTTCGCCGCTCTTGGACGGTTGCGCCGTTGCTGTCATCTCGCGCCTCCCAATTTCCGAATGAGACGGACGATGCTGGCAGATGCGAGCGCGTGAACGACGCAGAAATATCGGCGGCGATGAACGATTAA